>OBLU010001438.1_pt1 | contig 22253 bp, 23 predicted proteins | sample 1518681 | NCBI WGS metagenome assembly OBLU01 (sample SAMEA3539304, study PRJEB22396) | soil metagenome | biome: tundra; feature: field; material: soil | place: USA | collected 2010-05 | depth 0.15 m
GTTACGATGGGCACATGGCGCTGGTGCGAATCCTGGTGGACGGTTACAGCCTGCTTTAGATTTGATAATACCTAAATATGAATTTCCGTCTTTCTCAGCTTTTTGCAACGGCCAGACAAATGATCGGTCGGAGCGCTTTTTTGCCTCCGTGACAGCAAATGGAGAAAAGCGCAGTTTCAACCGTCAGCCTTTCCCCCACACTTTTCCACATCATGCACTACCCGAAATGGCTGCAAAAAGCTCAACACCTCAGCCCCGCATTTAGGACAGCTTTTTGGTTGTGCAGCTTCGTATTCTGCAACCGTTTCGTTTTCCTGGCCTGTGATGGTTTTGTGAATCATTTTGCTCAGGAGTTCGGTGTAGCGGTCGTAGGAAATCATCTGCTGCAATTTAATGGTGAGGCTGAAACTGGGCAAAAAAAAATGAGTTGAGAAAATTATCGCATGGTCAGCCAATGTCCAACCCGCTCCCGTAAAGTTGTGGCGTATGAAATTGAAAAATCTGATTCCACAACGCCATCACCAACAAATGATCCAGCAATTCGGTGGCGCTAAACTCGTTAAACTCCGCAATGGCCAGCACGAATTGATTGGCGGAACCGATGCAGACAGAACTGACGCTTTTGAGTGGGCTTCGCTGTTCGCCCACGAAATTGTGTTCACGCATTTTTGTCGTGAAGCCGGATATCGCTCAGGACAACGCAGGCCATTTTTCACCCGGCTTCAACCTGCGATGTGAACAACTCTGGTTGGCAGGTTTGAACGCAGTTCGCCAGGCTTGCCAAGCTTAAAGCAAAAGGCGCCGGTGATTGGGGATCGGAGCGTTAGAAACCCAACAATGAAATTATTTCTCCTGACCCGTGAGGCCGGCCTTTTGCAGGGCGTCGAACACAGCTTTGTCATTAAAATCGCCGGTCACTTCAAAAGTCTTCACGCCCTTGGCGGCGGTGTTGCCCGTTACGCCCGGCACGGTTCCCAAGGCTTCGTTCACAGTCTTGACGCATTTGCCGCAGCAAAGATGCAGGCCTTCAATTTTGATGGATTGCACTTTTTGATTTTTCGCGCCGGTGTCGGCGTTGATTTTAACAGCGGCATCGCTGCTCTTGCCAAAATAACCGGCGGCCACGAGCGCGTCCGCACCTTTTTGAACCGTGGCCATGTCCGGCCCGGTCAGGATCACGGTGTCTGCATCCTGATCCGCCTTGGCGGTCAAGCCACTGACATCGGCGGTCGCTTTGGCCACGCCTTTGACACAAGACTGACAACACAGGTGAATATCGGTGATGGTGACGGAGACATCTGCGGCATCCGCCGAAAACGTGAGGCCCAATGCCAAGACGATGGAAGTATAAATGCTTTTCATAAGTTTAGTGTTTGGTTTGCTTTAACGAACTTCATATAAACCCGAAGCTGGCAAAAATCAATGGAGAACAAATACAGACGAAACCAGGACGATCCAGCCCCAAGTTTTTGATGTCTGGCAAAAAACCCTCGATTCCATTTCCGAAACACTGGCAAATGATGGCAAAGTTGAACTGTGCAACTTCGGCATATTCGATGTGAAAATTTGCAAGGCCTGTGCAGGACGTAATCCGAACAGGCCGGAGGTTGACGTGCCAGTTCCCGCCCGTGCCATTGTGAAGTTCAAAACCGGCAAGGAAATGAAGGCAGCGATGTTGAAGCTGACACCGATGCAAACACCAACAAAAAAGGCACCCTGAACAAACAGAGTGCCTTCCTGGAAAACAGAATCGGAAATTATTTCTTCACGCCGAGAATTGCGTCCTTGGCTGCTTTGGCGACGCGGAACTTCACGACTTTCTTGGCCTTGATCTGGATCGTTTCACCCGTCGCGGGATTGCGGCCGACCCGGGCTTTGCGATTGACCAAAACGAGTTTGCCGAGACCTGGGATCGTGAATGAGTCCTTGGCGTGTTTGTAGGCCAGCGCAGCGACTTGTTCCAGAATCTCGACGGCTTGCTTTTTGGTGATGCTGTTCTTTTCAGCGAGTTCAGTGGCGATTTGTGATTTGCTCAGTGCTTTTGCCATAATTTGATTTGTTCGTTTGTGTTAAAAGTTAATGTTTACCGGGACAAAATAACGATTCAGGAAATGCAGGCCAAGTGAAAACCCCAAATTTATTGAGGGAAGTGCGTGTTGCTACCAGCGATTGAATAAATTTATTCTGCTCCGACCGGACGGAAGCCAGCCAGGATCTTCAGTTCTTCTCGGTTCTCGGTGAGGGTTGCCGGATGTTTTCCGGCGCACATTGGAAGGCTTGAAGTATTCCACCGACAATTGACAGCGGCTGAATCTCGCGCGAAGGTGGTTTGTTAAAGCGATCGAGGTGATTTATGAAAACAAATCAGTGGTTAAAGATGGTGGCGGTCACGGTCATCACCGGTCTGGTCTCTTTGAGGGCACCAGTGCTGGCACAGGATTCGTCCGTTGCCAATATTCCATCAACAGCCACGGTCAAGGCGACCGCGCCGCGTCTGGCTTACGGCGCGCAGCAAATCTTGCGGCTCGGGCAGGCCGATGTCGGTGATGACATTATCATCGCCTACATCAAAAATTCCGCGAATGGTTATAGTTTAAACCCGGAGCAGATCCTTTACCTGCGGCAGCAGGGCGTGTCCGGCTTGGTTATCACGACGATGTTGAACCAGCCCAAGACTGGGTTGAGCGAAGACGCCGCCCCGCCCCCCGTGCCGTCGCCAACCGCCACGATCAACAGCGATGCGCCATCGGTTGCCGTCAGCGTTGATCCAACCACAGTTGTTGATCCCGACCCCGTTGCACCCGTCGCTGCGGGGACGACTCCCGCTGTCAACCATGAGACGATTGCTGATGCCCATGCCAAGCCGGCGTTTATCTATTATCCTGATTCGCTGGCTCCTTGCGGGAATCGTCCGACCGTTACGGTCATATATTATCAATCCGCCCCCGTTTCAACTGGTTTCTACCAACGTCAACTTTCCCCTGTTCTCAGCGGTTATTCCGTGGTTTCACCCGGCATTGGTTTTGGCAGACTAAGCCCTGCTGGCTGGTCTGGAGGATTTCAAAACACACGGAGGTTTCATCACGGCTGGCACCGCTAAGGCAAAAGATTCTGGTATGCCTCGGCTGCGATGACTTGATGACCGGCACCACCCCACCCCATCGCTAAATTGGGCATTAATTGGGAACAGAGAGCTAAAAAAAGGGCGGCGATCTTCTTCATTGCGTTCCTCGATTTGACGACTCCAAGCCCCAAAAAGCCAGAGCAAAACTAGACTGGAGGCAGCGAACCAATTGTCGCAATAATCCTAGCCCACAATCGTCAGGACATTACTGGTCTTCTGCATTTCCAACTGCCGAGGTAATCTTTTGCCGCAATGTTTCGTGGTCTTTCATCTCGAGATGGATGCGTTTTGCGCGTCCGTGGAACGGCGCGATGACCCGAAGGTGCGCGGCCAGCCGGTGATCACCAAAGATACGTCCCAACGGCTCCGCTGTTCAGGGAAGCGGCCGCCTGTTCACCCTGACAACGAATATTAAATGCCTGGGGAGCCGGGCGGTTGTTGAGCACGATCAAAATTCTTTTCCCGTCTGGGGTTTTGAAGGCCACGTTGGGGAGACTCTGTAAATAGTTGGAGGTGATCCGAGACGAACCCGGCCGGACGAATTTTGCGGCATGCGCCATGATATAATAAGCCGCGTTGCGCGTCACCTGATTGCCAGCAATGGTGACAGCGCCCAGGCATCTATCGCAGCCACCCCGGTCGGTGTGCGGCTGGTATTTGGTATCGGCGGCCAGATTCCATTCCAGCACGTTGCAGCTCCAGTTGCGGGTTGCACCGATAATCAAATCCCTGACGTGCTGATCCAAAGCGCTTTTGATGCTGGTGCCCGCGCCGACCCATTGCTCAGTGAAATATAGGTTTTTGTCTGGATGTGCATTATGAACCTCCGTCAGTGCTGTGATTCTACCGGCGTATAAATGGAAAGCCGAGCCGTCCACATATTGTTTGGCCACGGGATCGTTTAGGATGGAGATCGGATATTCCGGATGGTCGCAATTGTGGTCGAATAGAATAATTTTGGAGTCAATGCCAGCGGCTTTGAATGCCGGACCCAGGTGGTTCTTGATGAAAACCGCCTCTTCGGGCGCCAGCATTAGCAGGCTGGGGTTGTTGTTGGGATTCAAAGGCTCATTCTGAACGGTGATCGCGTCAATTCGAATCCCCTCGGCTTTCATCTCCTCAATGTATTTTACAAAATATTTTGCGTAGGCATCATAAAACTCAGGCTTCAAGCTGCCGCCGCGGGTGTCATGATTATCTTTCATCCAGGCTGGAGGCGACCAGGGCGAACCCAAAATTTTAATGGCCGGATTGATCGCCAAAATTTCCTTTAAGACCGGAATGACATCCGCGCGGTCTGGGGCCAGACTGAAATTCGTCATATTCGTGTCCGCTCCACCGGCCGGCAAATCATCATAGGAATAAGCATGATCATTCAAATCGGAAGATCCGATGGTCAACCGCAGATAACTGACGCCGATATTGGTGCCGTCGGTCGCAAAAAGTTCCATCAACAGGGCGGCACGACTGGCAGTGCTCATTCGGATCAGGTGCATGGCACTCCCGCCCGTCAGACAACAACCAAAACCGGCCATGGCCTGGAACCGTTCAGACTCATTTACCTCGATGGTTGGATTTCCGTTGGTGGTGTTTTTAAAGGCAAGGTTGCTTGCTTGGCTTTCAAATAAAACTGACTGGTCCGGATCCGTCAGCCACAAATGCACCTGGGCAAAACTGTTTGCGACACTTGAAAACAAAGTCAGCGACATTAAAATGTTCAGTGATTTTATCTTTCGGGACGACGACATAATTTTTGATTGGATATAATTTACAGTCCCGGCAAGTTCATTTGCACTGCTTGGCGGGAAAGGCCGCGATGATCAGAGGAGTTTTGCGGTCTTCGCTGCCAAATGCAAGTCTGGCCAAAGTTGGGAGAACCAAATGGTCAACAACTGGTGCTGCTTTGAATCATGTGAATTTTAGTCTGCATTAACCCTGACCGTGTGCTATTGAACCTGCGCAGTTTGACAATGAGATGTTTGAAAGACCTTGCTGGGCGATTCATGAACCAAAAACTTTCTAGCCAAGCACCAAACAGATCCGCACATTATCCACGAACGAAAAATGCCGTCGATTTTAGAACCAGCCACGACCCCAAAGCCGGTCATCGAAAAGGAAACCCGGTCTGACGATGATCTGGCCCCGACTTTTTACGTCATCTGCTGGAATGACCCCGTGAATTTGATGGTTTATGTCACCCACGTTTTCATGAAGATCTTTGGCTGGGAAAAGCAGAAGGCGGAGAAGCACATGATGGAGGTTCACGAAAAGGGCAAAAGCGTGTTGATTAAGGAAGGGGCGGAAAAGGCCGAATTTTACGTCCATGAGCTGCAAAAATACAAACTCCACGCAACCATGGAACCGGCTGAATGAAACTGGTCAATGAATCAAAGGGTGTCTGGCAATATCTCCTCAATCAAAATGAGGCGGATGTTTTGCGTGGATTGGCAAAAAAGTTTCCGTTTACAGAAGATGTTCACATTCATATTTCCAAGACTGACAGAGACCCCAAAGCCGATGAAAGGGAGAAACTGCTGAATGAATCGCTGGCTGAACACCGGAAAGAATTGAAGAGGCTGGCCGTGGATATATTGGCTGGTGAGAAATGGAAGCAGTCGGAAAAGGGCTGCATTCTGACGCTTAAATCTGAATCGCGGGAAATATTGTTGCAGATTCTTAATGATATCAGGATCGGGTGTTGGCGTAAGCTTGGTGAACCTGAAGCCGTGGAATTAAGAACACGCCCACAGTCAAATCAAGCGCAGGCATACCGGAACCTGATGGGTCTGGCCGGCTATTTTGAACAAAAGTTGCTTGAGCTTGATAAATTAAGTTTGTGATCATGAACCGCTACGAATTTCAGCTTCACATCTCATCGGACGCTTATCTGGATTATTAGCCAGCACGCTCAAGAGGAGAAGTTATCGCTCTTAATCTCTGATAATTTGAAATCTTGCCAAATATGCTTGCCAAGATTGAGGATTGTTGATCCTATATTTTCTGAAAAACCTTTAACAAACTCAGAGGCTTCCAAAAGGCCTTTTGCAGAAATGGAATACCACTCACGCTCAGGCTGTTTATCAGTCGCTTCCTCGACGAGCCGTTTAAGGTTTTTGGCCGCTTTAGCAACCATTTTTGGCTGATCTATCAGTAGAGATTGTATTAATAGCGTTGTCTCATCTTGCAGTTTTTCAAGGATTTGCTTCAAAGTGCTGTCTGCTTGCTCGTTAATGATATTCGTGCAGTTTTGCAATATATTACCGACTTGTCCGTAGTTTTTGTTGATTTTGATGTTCGTAATCTTTTCCATGGTTGTATCTCCTGTCTTAATTCTTGCTGATCCAAAAACTTGAATCACATTTACATTCTTAACACTCTGTGCGTTTTTATGTAGAAACATTCGAGAATCTGGTGACTCCACGCCATCAAGAAGATCGGTTAAAATGGTTTTCCTTTTTGCACCTTCAGGCCGATATTCGATTTCGCCGTCCTGTTCGCGCTGGAGTAAATCTTTGTAGCTGGCTGTCACTTCTCTGCCATTCTCATCTTTTTCACCAGGAACCACGACTCTTTCATTAACCGTTATTCCCCTTAAATCATCGAATTGTTCACGCAAACGCTCGCGTATTACAGCCAAGAGTTCCAGACGCTTTCTTAGTGGTCCTGTTACATGAATCTCAACTCGGCGTTCTCGATATTCTGCGCGGACAATCGCCCTACTTCCCTCCCACTCAAGAACTACTCCAGTGCGCCAACGTAAATGCGGATTCCCTTCACTTAGGAGGTGAGTTTGGACAAGAAACCGAGGCAGCAATCCTTCCGGCAGTATATCAAACTGATAACGAAATCCCAAGCCCGGTACTTCAAGAAGCGTTTGAATATTATTAGGTTGGCTCTCGCCCAGCAACTCCGGGACAAGCCATTGTTGAGGCTTCATTTTGCGTTCACTAAGTGGAAAGCAGAGTTTAAACTTCTACATCAAGCCAATAAGAAAAAGATGTTTGTCGTTCGGATAACTCTTTGAATCCAACGTATCAGCCAAGTCATTTAATTCAAGCACGCCTTCCCGGCCGGATATTGTTCTTGCACGCAGAAGTGGATATATGCCCTCCGTCACCCAACGCGGATTCAATACATGAGTGTCCTTGAGGCGGGGATCTTCATAGAAATTTAATGCGATTCCCAGTAAATTCAAATACCATGCGAGCTTCCTTTGCGCCTTCGTATCAGATTCTCCTTGTTCCCGACACATTTGTTGATATTCTTCCCAAGTAATGTAATCCTCCTTCATCGCAGACAGTCGTTCCTTGATGGCAAACCAGTCTTTTGGGAAAGCTACCATTCGATGCTCCATAAGATCCGTTTGTTGAACAATGAGATTCTTTAATTCCAATATGCCTACTCCGTGTTTGCAATCAGTCTTGATAAAATCCGCGATGAACGGATACTTCTCCTGTAGAAACGCTCGATTCACGTCGAATGGATGTTCCCCCGTTTTATTGAGAATCACGATTACTTTAGAGTCGCGGCCGAAACTACGAATAAGTTGAAGCCAATATTCAGCATCTTCGCCCGGCCTTCCTTCGCGTCCAGCCAAAACGAGAAGGTAGAGAGTTCGCTCCGTAAGGAAGAACTGATGCGTCGCATGTAGAATCTCTTGGCCCCCAAAGTCCCACAGATGCAAACGGACTTTATCGCCGGATGGCACATAAACCTCCCAAGGTTGTATTTCGATTCCCTGAGTTTCCTTTTCTTGCTCATCAAATGTTTCTTTGAGAAGTCGTTTGACGATACAAGTCTTACCCACAGCACCGCGTCCTACAAGGATAAGTTTAGCCTCGTTTAGTGGGCGATTGCCCATTTCAATTCTTGAACAATAGTCTAGAATGTGATCAGGTGCGGACTCCAACACCTCTTGAGGCAGACCTAGGGTTTCATTTCCTTGCAAGTCCAACTTATTAAGCTTCGTAAGAACTTTCAAGGAATTCGGCAGTGCTATTAGCTGGTTATTACTAGCATCAAGATGCTTAAGAGCACTCACTCTGTCAGAAAACTCCGGTAATTTCTTTTGACGATTGTTGCTAACATCAAGGCGACTGAGTTTACTCAGTTCTCCCAAGAAACCTGCTAGCACAAGTAGTCTGTTATTTGCAATATTAAGGTGTTTTATTTCACTTAAATTGCCCAGTGACTTAGGTAGGTACGATAGCTGGTTAAAACTTATATCAAGGGTCTCCAGTGTTCTCAGACTACCAATGGATGGCGGAAGAAGTTTGAACCTGTTATGTGACAAGCCTAAATTTCGAAGTTTGTCTTGCCGATATATATCTTCTGGAAGATGCGATAGGGCATTCCTGCTTAGATTTAAGGTTCTGAGATTTTTGAGTTTGCCGATTAGTTCAGGGAGTTCTAAAAGATGGAGATTGGAAAGATTCAAATTGTTATCTCCGTTAACAAGTGCGTCTTGAATAGATTTTGTAGCGATGCTTAAGGCCATTTCTGGGGAAAGAACACGATCTTGTTCTCGCATTCCTCCTGTATCTTTGGAGCTAGGAATGGTGATGTGTTCACCGCAGGAAGGGCAGTCAATCTGCGTGCCAGAACCGGACTGGTCCACCGCCAGTTCCTGATCGCAATTACTGCAGTTGAATACGATATCCATAAAGTAACATTTTGGAGACTTGCACAAATAGCCACAACCACGATGGAACTTTTCCTGATTTTCGTAATGCTCTACAAATTTGCAAGCCTTTTTTTTAACCCACGCATGTCACCGCGCACCAGCAGAAGAGTGCCCGCTGTAGCTGCGACTCAAAAGGGTGGAGCGCCCGCCCGCGGTTTCACTTCGCTGATTCAAGCGAAAACAGGTTCCGCCGTAAACCCAGTGCAGCGCGAAGGTTGTTCCCCCTGCTGGCGTAAGGCGCCGCTTTGGCCCCAAGCATCCCGTTCCCGGATGTTCCAAGCATCCAGTTCGATGACCAAAGTAAAGGGCTCCAAGACCAGTTTGAGTTGCAAGTTACGGTCCTGCTGGGTGCGACCCTCAGGCCAGCCATTTGCTCATCCATCGCTTGGCGCTTTTGCTCCGCGCGCTGGCCGCTCACTCCCGCGACCCTTTGCACGGCATTACGCTCGACCACATCCTCAATCTGCCGGGTCACAAACATGCCTGGATCGAAATGAGCCGTCGCATTCCGATCCGATGTTTTCAGCTCAATCCATCGGTCAAGTCGAGTCTCATGTTCCTGCACAAAACACCTCGGACAGCGACGCTCGTGGCGTGCGTGCTCCCCAGCAACCATGTAGCGCCGTTGTCCCTGACTGCGGGTTGTGGCGGCGTCTCGCTGCCAGGTGGGGAACACGCACCGGGACGGTTCTTGAACCCGCAGCCGGGGATGGACTGCGCTACCTTGCCCGGCGTATGCAAATGGTGGCCGTCTGCAAAGACCTTGACAGGCAGGGAGACAGTCAATAGGCTCTGTTTCCAGCCAACAGAATTTCCGGGAATGTCATAATCCTGACCGCCCGCGCGAGTTGAACCGGTGGAAGGGGGCAATGTGGAACCAGATCAGGCTGGGGACAAGGCCGGATTTTTAGTCGAACCATTGGAAAAACAATGAACGCCGGGCAACTGTATAATAATTCTCATGCTAGAATTGTCTCTCGAGTTGCCAAGGTCGGCAACCAGTGCAAAATCGCCGTCCTTTCCACATTTCAGGAACTGCTCGAACACCGTGCCTGGCAGTCTGATTGGATAGCGATTCTTGGATGCACACGGACTTGCGCAGACAAAGCCGCGCCGAAATTACGATATGGAGGAGCAAATGGCTGACCTTGATAAAATCAAAAATATTGTAATCGTGATGATGAGGGGTCGTTCCTTTGACCATATGCTTGGCTACTTGAGCTTGCCTCCATTCAACCGGCCGGAGGTCGATGGGCAAAGCCTTGATCAGGATTGGCTGGGCAGATTCACAAATTTTGATAACACCCAGGCCATCCAGCCTTCTCTATCCACCGATCCTCTCCCTGAAGGTTTTGACCTGCGGCTTGAACGTTCTGAGGTGGAGACAAGCCTTGGCGCAGCGTCAAATGGCGAATTTTTAATGAATGGTTTTGTCAGTTCAATTCCGCCGAATGTTTCCACCGATCCGGCCGTTAGACGCCTGGTCATGAGTTATTATGGTGCCGAACAAGTCCCGGTCACTGATTTCTTCGCAAAGAATTTCACTGTTTGTGACCGCTGGTTTTGCTCGTTGCCGGCGGGCACGCAACCGAACCGCTTGATGGCCATGGGTGGTCGTTCGATAATTGATGTCAATCGAACGATTCTGCCGGATCAGGAACTGGTTTATGATTGGTTGAACCAGCGGAATGTTACGTGGCGGGTCTATCATCAGGAAATCCCTTTCTTCGCGCTGATGCCGAAATGGCTGCCTTCAATACTTTTTAGCGATAAATTCCGCCGTTTTGAAGAGATGGAGTCGGATGTGCAAAATGCGCCGCCCGATCAGTTGCCGCAAGTAATTTTTGTTGAACCGACATATCAAGATTCACCACATACCGGCAGGAGCACGGATGACCACGCGCCTGCGGGGATCAGCGACGGTCAGCAATTCCTCATGGAGGTTTACAAGACCGTGACGGCCAACTCGGCATTTTGGAAGAGCGCACTCCTCATAGTCGATTATGATGAGCATGGTGGCTTCTTTGACCATGTGTCTCCGCCACTCATCCCGACCAATCCGCCTGGCGGCGCCGAATGGTCAGCACCATTCAAGTCGTTGGGAGTGCGCACACCGGCCTTTATCATTTCACCATTTGTGTCGCCGGGCGCAGTGAGTCACAATCTGCTGGATCACACCTCCGTGCTCAAACTGCTGGGGGAAAAGTTTGGCACCGGGTCATATTCGCCAGACGTGGATTCCCGTCCCGTGAGCAGTATTTCGCATGTGCTTGATTTCACCAATCCAATACTTCAGGCACCCGCGGCACCATCACTGGATGACTACCTGAAATTGAGGCCACCGGCGCCTGTGGGAGTGACCATGCCGCCAGGTAATACTGTCATGCAAATCGGTTTCCGCAATGTCATCAGGAGCATGAAACAGCATGGAGCGGATGGGAATCATCCAAGGTTCGGACAATTACTGGGATCGGCTACAAGCCACAGCAAGATTGGTAATTTTAATAGACCTATCAGCCCGAGGATTCCTGACACACCGATTAGTCCAAGAGACCCAGATAGTCATGATAACCCCATCGTGGAATTTGAACAAAAGGAAGCTGCCACTATCCCTTACCATAAAACCTATTCGGCCTTTATTCCCGATCGCGATGCCTATGGCTGTCGAGAGGTGGATAAACCGCTGAATGATGCACTCGGGGTTGGGGAATATGCGGGGCATTTGGCCCAGCTCATTGCCGCGAAGGAAACATGGATGCCACTTTCCATTGGACTTTTTGGTGCATGGGGTGCAGGGAAGTCGCATTTCATAGACTTGCTTGACGAGCATCTGCGCGCATTAACTCTGCATCCTGGCAAGGTCTTCCACCAACAGATCGTGCAGATTCGATTCAATGCTTGGCATTACCTGGATACAAATCTCTGGGCGAATTTGGTATGCGAGATTTTTGATCAGCTTTTCGTGAAGTTGGAGGAGCGCCGAGATACTACAACAGCACAGGTGGAGAAGTTGAAGAGCGAACTGGCCAAGCAAAGTGCGTTAGCAGCGGAAGCGAAGGAAGCTTTGAAGACCGCCGAGACCGCTCGTGTGGAGGCGGAGGCAAAGCTACGCACAGCTATAAAAGAACGCGTAGCGGAGGAAAGAAAATTGAGTGCCTTGCTGGATGATCTCAAAAACCTGCTAATAGACGAAAATGTAAGAGAGCAATTGCGCGCGGCGGCTGACGGTCTCGGACTTCCAAAGTTGCAGAGTTCGTTTGTGGAGCTGGAGACGCGAGCCGGCGAAGTGCGCTCACTGACTGGTCGGACAAAGGCATTGATGTTGGCGATGTTTACAGGCACGTCTTGGAGGAAGCGCATATTGCTGCTGGCGGCGGCGATTGTAGCCCCGATTTCAGTGGCGTGGTTAGCGGATCACGGGACAGTGGCGATCCAGGATCTACTGGCAGGCGCGGGCCGAACTATAGTGCAAGTTATAACGGCAATCACAGTATTCTCGGCGTGGATTTCTTTACAAATTAAAACAGGTAACGCTTTGGTAGGCAAGCTAGAGAGTGCCTACGACAGTGTTAAGGCTGTCCGGTCTAAGCGTGAGGACATGGATGATGCAGCACAAGCGCAAAAAGCACTTGGTGCAAAGCGGCAAACGGAGGAAGAGGCGAGACATACATTACACAAGGCAGAAGAACAAATGAAAGCGCTCCACTCGTAATTGGCGGAGTTGGCACCCGGGCGACAACTAATGCGATTCCTCAAAGAACGCGCGTCGGCAGAAGACTACCGCCGGCACTTGGGGTTGGTAAATCTTGTGCGAAGAGACTTCGAGCAATTAAGCTATTTGTTAACAAAAGCGGGTGAACAGAAAGATGCGTCTCTACCGCAGATTGATCGAATCGTCCTTTACATCGACGATCTAGACCGCTGCCGGGCGGATCGGGTGACTGAGGTGCTTGAGGCAGTGCATCTGTTGCTGGCATTCCCCTTATTCACCGTCGTCGTAGCCGTCGATCCGCGTTGGTTGCGACAAAGCTTATTGGACCATTACCCACATCTTCTCGGCGGAGTAGGTGACGAAGGAGCGAAATTGCGCAAGCGGTCGCTAGCGAAACCAGCCACGCCGCAGGATTACCTCGAAAAAATTTTCCAGGTGCCTTTCAACCTACAGCCGATGGAGAAGACTGGTTTTGCCGCAATGGTGGCGCTTCTTTTCCCTGCCGCTGGCCCTGCCAAGCCTGAAGTGCAACCATCGCTGCTGAATCCAGAGGCGCAGTCTCCAAAAGACCTAACGCCAGTTATTCCAATTCCGCCTGTGACCTCTGCTGCACCTACGGCTGTGACTGAATCGAAGGTCGTGGCTGTGCAACCGGTTGAGACCCCAGCATCGCCCCTCCTTGCAACGGTGCTACCGGAAGCCGCAAAGCCACAATCTGACCAGCCGCCGCCTGATCCGCAACGTCTGACGCTAACTAAGAAGGAAGTGGCCGACGTGCAGAGGTTTCAGCCGCTTTTCCAGACGCCGCGCGCGGTAAAACGGCTTGCAAATACATATTGCCTAATCCGCGTTGGTGTCAACGAGGATGAATGGAGTGGTTATCTAGGTCCCGATGAGAAGCCTGGTATTTACCGTGTGCCAATGCTCTTGCTTGCTGTGGCTTCAGCCTTTCCTACTCTGGCTCGACCGTGGATGCTCTGGTTACAGGAAAAGACGCCAGCGCGTTGGCAAATCGCCGGTCGGGACATCGCTGACCTAACAACAAAATACTGGGACACGACAGATGGCTCCGATTGGAAACTGCTCGCTTGCAATTTGGATCAATTAGACCTCGATGGATGGCCGGCCCCAGAGTCAAAGGTAATCGCTAAGTGGGCACCACGTGTTGCACGATACTCATTTTAGATCCTTGCCCAATCAGTGTTGGAATCTGCGGACACTTTCTCGCTGCGAATTGGCGCGGCGGACCAAGCGGCAACGTGTTCCCGCAGTCCAAAGTTGTGGGCGTTTGATCTGAGTCGCCAATAGATTTTATGAAACGACCAGCCATGATGTGGGCGTGCCCCGGTTGTGTGTGCGGGAGTGGATTTATTATAGGAAAGTGATTTCCGCAATTAGCAAAACTCTGCGTTCACAGGCACCTCATAGCTAAACCGTTGGATTTAATCATAAAACTAAATCCCCCTCCCACCACACCATCCTTCATCTCACTAGCAAAACCAGAAAGATGAAGGATGGTGGGTGGGAAGGGTGAATAAAAACTGCCGGCCAAATCTAATCAGGGCCAGCAACCTAAAGCACTTAATATAACAAACTCAATTCCGCCGATCAAATTTACAAGCCAGTCGTTCATGATTCGCGTTCAGATTATCTCGCCAGCCAGGAATTCGGGCTATTTGAACAAGAATATCCCAGCCCATAAACTCCACAATTTTCCTAGCCAAATTCGTCCTGTCCAAACTGATGGTCTTGATACTGACCCCAATCTCTTTGCCGCTCCATTCCACTTCATCCCCGCCAACACACATTCGACTAGGCTCCGTTCCCTTTCCGTCAATCTAGTCAAAAACATGTCCCAGTCCAGATTTCGAGCAGCTATAGTCCCAGGATCTTCTTGATTAGTGGAAAAGACGTCATGGATCTGGAAAACTTCGTCGCCGGATTCATTTATTGCCACCACTTCGTCTAGGCTGTTAAGGGTTGATCGGCCATTTAATTGCGTAGCTGAACCAAGGACATCTGCGTTTGAATTGCCGGTTGATCTCCTGCCTGATTTCATGTGTAGGATAGTGAAATAGGCGATGTTTCCTGCTGTGACTTGTTTCTGGGCTTTCTCTGCGTTGTCCAGGAGTTTTGCGGCTAGACAGAATGAATCCTGGACCAATTCCTCGGCGTCTTCTGAACCGATTTTAGATACTGTGCGAGGGATTGCTGCGGTTAGACGGGGGACCACTTCTTCCTGTAAAATCCAGGCTGCTTGAGGGGACATATAGATTCCTTTTTGTGGGTGGTTGGAGAAACGAAAGAAGCTGCCCAAAATACTTATGTAGCTAGATTCATGGTGAGAGATTGACGAAGTTGAAGGCTACGTCCACACCTTATTATTATCCCATAAAATGGGCGATTTATTTAGGTGGGGTCGGGAAGGGGAATGCGAATGATTGGTGGAGAATCATACGCATACCCTGAACGGTTCGCGCTTCAGAGATACGAAGCGCAAGTTGGCTGTGAAAATCTGCGAGGTGAAGTGTGAATGATGATTTAATGCAAGCGGCGATGGAAACTTGGGCGGCGCATATTAAGAATAATTGACAAACATGTTAAGTAGTGGTTATGTGGTGTATGGGGAAAAAGGAAAACAATGAGAATCAGCGTGATCCCAAATCGCTTCGGAGGTTGCCGGATTTTGCAATTTGCCGGGTTAAGTTCAGCGGAATGGGTCATTTGACTTATTGTTTAGTGCCTGAACCAGATAGCTGCAAACACGCCGATCATTTCGGTTTACGCACATTTTGTTTTCACCCGAACTCCTGGAAATTTGGGGCCGGCGCAAAGTGAGTCTTTACCGGGCCTTCGCCTGAACCAATTCGCGCACTAGACTAGACGTGTGGTATATTTTAAGAAAATGGGTATTGTAATCATTGATTAGCATGACCGAAGCCGAAGCCATCTCGATTATGATTTCGCACATGGAGGGGCTATTCCCAAAAACATGCCCTAACTGCCAACGTCAATTTGTCACCCTGCGGGATTTCATGCTCAACACTATGCCCATTGGAAATCCGATTGCACACGATTTGGAATTGGGCGATTTGAGGCCGTTGCATCCAGTCGGTGCCGTGACTGTCTCGAATTGTCGTTGTGGTTCCTCGCTGGCGCTAACTTCGGACGGGATGTCGGTATTTCGGTATTGGGAGCTATTAATTTGGGCGCATCGTGAAACCAAACGGCGTGGGCTGACGCCGAAGGAACTGCTTCAATATGTGCGCTGGGAGATTCGGAAGAAAGTGCTTTCGGAATTGAATGAGTTATCGTCCATCAGTTGGTATGAAAATTCCAAGCAAAAAGTTTCCACGAAACCTACAACGATTTGTTCAGCTGGCTGGTCTTGATCTTCAACCGTCATAGCATAAAATTGCTTCAGCAGGATGCCGGTCAGGAGTTTCGTGAAGATATGGTTTTGACGGGAATCCAGTTCAGTCCCGATTCAGCCTGGTTAACACGAAGCCTTGCGGCAACCATTTTGCGGAAATGTGAATCCAAAATGTCGTATCAAATTCTCAGTCTCGAAGCGGTTGCAGAATATTTGCACCTGACCGAGGCGGACATCGCGCAACGGGTCAAATCCAACGAGATTCCGCACGAAAAGCGCGGCAACCGAATCGTCTTTCCCAAGGATGAAATTGACCTTTGGGCTTCGCAACGACTGCTCCGCTTGCCCGGCCAGCGGTTGACGGAATATCACCAAAAATCCACTCAAGCCACCCGGGAAATCCTGCCCCGCGAAGCCCTTTTGCCAGACATGATCCAACCCAGCTTCGCGGCCCCGGCGCTGACAGCCAAAACCAAGTCCTCCGTTCTGCACGAGTTGGTGGCGTTGGCGGCAACCACCGGCCGTTTGAGCAACAGTCGGGATCTGCTAGCGAGTCTGGAAGCACGTGAGGCTTTGTGTTCCACCGGTATGCCCGGTGGCTTTGCGCTCCCCCATCCTCGCGTGCCTGACCCCTACCTGTTTGAAACCTCCTTCATCATCCTCGGCCGCACGGTTCAGGCCATCCATTTCGGGGCGCCTGACGGGAAACCGACCAGCCTGTTCTTCCTGATTTGCTGCCAGGATGACCGACTGCATCTGCACACACTGGCCCGCATTTGTCTGATTGCCCAGAACACCGCAATCCTCGAACAACTCCGCCAGTCCGCCGATGGTCCATCCATGCACGCCGCCTTGCTTGCGGCGGAAGAGCAAGCCCTGGCCGAAACAAAAACTTGATAGACGCGGGAATATCTTTGGCGATCAGTGCCTCAGCAAGTCCCGTAATTTTATGCGCTCATCCCTTGGCATAATCTTCCAACGACGGACAAACGACCTTGGCTTGCCGGGCGTAGGCATGGTGGATATGATCTGACCGAAATGCCCAGAAAAAGTTGTCAACCTCACATCCCCGCACCCCTTGACCCGCCGTTTTCCGACACACCTCACAAACTTCAATAAAAACCCAATAAAGCCGATAAAGCCGAGGGTTCCTAAACTTTTTATAAGAAACAAATTTGACCCAGACCATTATTATTTTTTCAGGATGCTCGACTTGCTCGGCTTTATCGGCTTTTTATTGGGGTTTGTGAGGTTTCGACGGCATGAGGGGGTGCGGTGTGTCCCAATCATTTGAGAATTCGGTTCTCCCACACCCGGCTGGATGTCAATTTCACATACCGACTTTGCAACCTCTAAATAATTGTTATTGCGCCTGACATTTGTTCGCCTACTTTTACGGAATATGAACCTCCACTCGCGTCTCGGCGTTTTCACGGTTGCGGCTGTCATTTTCTCCAACTATGGATTCACGGTTGCGGCCCAGCCAACCAACAGTGCTGCCCCCGTCGCCGGCACTGGTGGCGGGGTCGAGAGCTCCGTCGTGAAAATTTTTTCCACCATGCGTTATCCCGACCCGTATCGGCCGTGGACGAAACAATCGCCCAACGAGGCGACCGGCACCGGCGTGGTCATCAAAGGCAAACGCATTCTCACCAACGCGCATGTGGTTGGTTATGCGAGCCAGATTCAGATTTTGGCGAACCAGGCTGGGGACAAAGTGTCCGCGCAAGTCGAGTTCATTGCACCGGGCATTGACCTTGCGGTGTTGAAATTGGACGACGAAAGCTTTTTTGATGCGCATCGGCCGCTGGCCCAGACGACGAACTTGCCGGCAATCAAGGATGCGGTGATGGCGTATGGCTATCCCGAAGGCGGGAACAGCCTGTCCATCACCAAAGGCATCGTGTCCCGCATCGAGTTTGCCGGCTACAATTATTCGGTCGGCGGTCTGCGCATCCAGATTGATGCCGCCATCAATCCCGGCAACAGCGGCGGCCCGGCGGTGGCTGGCGACAAAATGATCGGGCTGGCCTTCAGCCGTTTAGATAACGCCAACAACATCGGCTACATCATTCCGAGTGAAGAGATCAATCTGTTCCTGCAAGACATCGCAGACGGTCATTATGACGGCAAACCCGCCATGTATGACGATTTACAAACCCTGGAAAATTCCGCCCTGCGCCCATTTCTGAAAATTGACAAGTCCGTAGCCGGCATGATTGTGAACAAACCCGCCCGCACCGCGCCGGATTATCCGTTGAAGGAGTGGGATGTCATCACCAAAATCGGCGACATGCCCGTGGACGACCAAGGCATGGTCAAATTGACCGAGGACCTTCGCGTCCGATTCCAATATATGATCCAAAATATCGCGAAGGATGGCACTGTTTCGCTGAGCGTGGTGCGCGCGGGGAAGGAACTCCCGATTCAACTTCCGGTGTCAAACAGACGTCCGCAAGTCATTCCGGATCTGGAGAACGATTATCCATCCTATTTCATCTGCGGCCCGGTTGTATTTTCCGGCGCCACCAAAAGTTTCGTGCATTATTTGGTCAATGGCTCGGATAGCAAGGTTTGGACCAGTTCCCTTTCTGCCATGGGCAGTCCGCTGCTTGGCCGCATCACGGACCAACCGGCTTTCGAAGGTGAACAACTGGTCGTGGTTTCCTCGCCATTTTTTCCACACAAACTGGTAATGGGCTATGGGCAGCCCCATTATCAAGTGGTCAAAAGCATCAATGGCACGCCGATCAAGAACCTGAACCATCTGGTGCAAGTCTTGCGCGATATGAAGGATGAATTCATCACCGTCAAATTCAACAGCCGATTCGGTGAGACCTTGGTGTTTCCGCGCAAGGAAATGTTCGCAGCCAGCGACGAAATCCTCACCGACAACGGCATCCGCAGCCAGGGATCACCCGACACGATGGCCGTATGGAACGCCAAAGCCATGCCGTAAACTGACTGATATTCCTCGGCCATCCGTCGTTTTCAATTCAATCCATCAATCAAGTCGAGTCGCACAGTCCTGCGCCAATCTGCATCGGCGCCTTTTCGATGGTCTGATCCTCCATGTTCACGCCCGGTATCGTAATGTCGTCGGCCAGGCAAATCTGGGAAATGTCGCTGGCGGATAGTGCGTGGCCAAGTGCATGACGTTCGTGCGATTTCATGCTCGGTAAAGATTAAAATGACCAAGAACGACTGAGCTGCTACCATGCCTTTATATGAATTCAGAGTTTAGAAATTTATTTTGGATTTTTCTCCTACTGCCGCTGATTTGCTCGTCTTGCATGTCTCCCCAAAAACGGGCGGAATCCTACTTCATGGCCGGAACCACCAAATTGGAATCCGGCGACCGGACCAACGCACTGGCTTTGTTGTCAAAAGCCATTAAAATAAATCTCCGCTACGAGGATGCCTTTCTGCTCCGCGCATCGGTCCGGCAAGCCCTTTATAATTTCTCGGGTGCCGCCAATGATTACAGCCAGACCATTGCTCTGAATCCCGGTAATCAGGCCGCTTATTATGGACGAGGCATATGCAATCTCGGTCTTAAGGACTTGAAGGGTGCCATCGTTGACTTTACGACAGCCATTAAATTGCTAACCAATGACGCCGATGCCTATTACTATCGCGGGCTGGCCCGCGCTCAATTACGAGATCTGGATGACTCCATGATGGATTTCAACCGGCTCATCGCGTTGAAGCCGGAGCAGGCGACTGCATACCGAAACCGTGCTGCCGTCGAGGGTATCCTCGAGGGTATCCTTAAAGAACACGAACAGGCGCTTGCAGATGCCTCCAGAGCCATTGAGTTGGACCGCGCAGATGCGTTCTCGTATCGTATTCGGGGGCAAGCAAAGGATTTGCTCAAGGATCGAGTCGGTGCCTTACAGGATATGGATCAAGCTATTGAATTGAAGCCAGAAGACGGCTTGGCTTATGTTGCGCGCGCCGGGGTCAGGCTCGAATGGGACGATTTTGACGGAGCGACCGCCGACTTGGCAAAGGCCATGCAGATGGATCCGAACAGCGCAGCCGCTTATGTCACCCGTGGATTGCTTGAGAGAAAACAAGGTGATAACACCAACGCTCTCACGGATCTCAATCGAGCCGTCGAAATTGATTCCCGGCTGGCTGAAGCCCACGAAGCTTTGGGCTACCTGCAGAACGATTTGTCGCAATGGCGTTCCGCGCTTCAGAATTTCCGCTTAACAATCGAACTCAATCCCCGATCAGATGCAGCCCGGTTCCGAATCTATTTGATTCGTTCACGCTTGGGTGAAAGGGGGGATGCCCGGCAGGAATTGGATGCGTATGCCAAAACGTTGCGCGGCGAAAAGAGAAAAGCATGGCCGGAAAGTATCGGCTTCTACCTGACCGGCAATTTGGCTGAGGAGCAGTTTCTCAATCAAGCAACCACGACGGCCCAGCGCAAAACTGACGTCAACGAACAAGTTTGCGGTGCGTTTTATTATGCAGCCATGAAGCACCTGCTGGATGGCGACAAACCAGGAGCCTCCGCGCTGTTCCAAAAATGTTTAGAAACGGATGATCGGAATTCTTTCGAACTCATGAGTGCAGGTGCGGAACTGCAGTTGTTGAAATAACAATAATCAACGCGCCCATGAACCCAAAACTTCTAGCAAACGGCCTGTCCTTGAGAATAAACAATCTTCTCACCAAGGCCGGCATTCCAATTGAGAAGGCAGCCGTCATCAACGCACTACAGACCGGGAAGCTTTATGTCTATCACTGGCCTCCAAGCTACGGCAAATATACGCATAGAGATGTCTGTCAATGGGCTGGCGTTGATCCGGCCACTCTTCCCAAAACCTGGCCTGACGAGGACGTAGGCATTTTTCCTGACATTGGGCTTTCCTATCGGGCTTGGCGGACTCTAAAACGCGCAGATATTCCCACTACAAAGCAAGCTGTGATTAATGCTCTCTTTAACGGCGACCTTTCACCTTATAAACGTCCAGCTGGCTATGGCAAAATCACACACGCTGAGATTTGTTGTTGGGCAGGCGTTAATTCCAAAACCCGCCCCCGAATCAAATAACGGGACTGTTCAAACACCGGGATTGAAACAGGTCCGGAGTTTGTCATTTTTCTGGCGATTGATAGAAACAAAGCATTGATTTTATGATCTCAAACGAACGGACATGGCCCTACAAACAGCCGAAACAAACCCAAGCTTACGACGACTTCCAATATAACCAGAAGCATGAACCGACTGAGGAAGATGATACTGTAGGAAACAGTTGAAATTGGATAGCTAAAAATCGGATAGCTAAAATTGGGATGTAAATATCCAACTAAAAACTCTCCCCCTCCATCTCAATCCAAACTCCGAAGAGCAAGGATCGGGATGGAGGCGGGAGAGCACAACAAACATACCGTCAATTCCACACACTCATCTTATCCAGGGCGACGGTATAAGCCCTGGATTTGATACGGGCACTTTCACCAAACCACGCAGACTGAAGGCGCTGGTTTGAATTCTGCCTAGTTTTACGGTGGTCAATCCATTCTGTTACCCCATTAAAGCCAGCCCACAAACTGCCCACAATCCCCACTACACGATTCCCCCTTCCCTCATCAAAGAAATGCTCGCTCCAGTCCCGATCTCTTTTAACCAATGCCTGTTTGTCCGGTTCTGTGCTGTCCGGATAAACCTCGGCCAGATATTGAGCGAGCCTATTTGAATCGAGCTTAACCCGGGACATGGCTTGAAACGTCTGCTCCATCTCACCGAATTTAGAATGGATCAAGCCCAGCATTTCATGAGCTTGCTTCAATTTCTGATGGATGTCGGAATGATGGGAAACACGCCAAGCCGATCCATCATTCAAAGCCAGGGTCAAAGTATTCTGGCATACAACTCTGACTGGCGTGAATTTGATGGTGACGCTGGATTTGCCGTCGTGGGAATTGGACAACAACAGGTATTTTTCCGTAATGTCGTCTCCCGCAACCCTGATATGACCGGGAAGTTTCGCCAAGATCCGTTATGATGGCAATTTTCACGACCGCAAATTACCGCTCAAAATCATTTACCTCAATGACAAAGGTGACCCGGAACCGCAAAAAATCAGAACATGGCTAACATCCAAATCAAGACCTATGCCTTCTGTGAAAATCAAACTGTGCCTTTCAAGATCGCCAAGAACTGTTTCATGGCCGGCGACAGCACCCGGTTCTTTTTGTAAATCGCTGCAATGGGCCGGAAAAACTCGCCATCCTCAATCTTTACCGAGACCAGTGTTTTCTTGTCAATCTCCTGGCTCACCGTGCTTTCCGCGCACAGCCTGACTGATGGCGGCGCGATAGTATGCAAACGGTGAGTCGCGCT
>OBLU010001440.1_pt1 | contig 22239 bp, 14 predicted proteins | sample 1518681 | NCBI WGS metagenome assembly OBLU01 (sample SAMEA3539304, study PRJEB22396) | soil metagenome | biome: tundra; feature: field; material: soil | place: USA | collected 2010-05 | depth 0.15 m
GCACCTCGTTCTCGATGCGGCGCATGGCCTCCATCTCCGGGATGCAGGTGTCGGTGACCCGATTCATGTGGCGGCTAAGGAGTTTGGCTTCGTCGGCGGGGGTGAGGTCGCGGTAGTTGGGAACACGTTCATAGAAGTCGTGGGCGACGAGATTGAATACGTCTTCCTCAAGATTGGCGCCGGTGCAACAGATGCCGTGAATCTTGTCCCGGCGGATCATTTCGGCCAGCGAAAGGCCCAACTCCGCGGTGCTCATGGCGCCGCCGATGGTGACGAACATTTTTCCGCCCGAGGCCAGCAGGGCGTTGTAGGCATTTGCGGCATCGACCAGAGCGGCGGCGTTGAAGTGGCGATAGTGGTGCTTGATAAACGACGTGATGGACGGCATGGCTTGAGCTTGCTCCACTAGTTAAGCTACCACAGTTGAATTCATGGGATGTTAAAGAGAGCACCGCGGATTGGAGCAGAAGGGGTTTCGTGGTTTCCCACCCTTGCGATAGTGAAAAATCGCAAGGATGGGGCACGGAGCATCTGGTGTGGCTACAAATTGCCGGACTCAAGCAGGGCGTTGAGTTTGGCCATCACCTGGAAGGCGTCGGCGATATAGACGACGTCGGCCTTTCCGCGGGTCCAGCCGCAGTTGGGGTCGAGGTTGATGGCGCGGCGGTCGGCGATGAAGCGCCAGCCTACGACGTGCGGCTCCTCGCCGTGGCAGCAAGTCGACAGGCCCCTGGCGTGGCGCGGGGTTGCGCCGGTCTGGCCGATCTGGTTCAGGTGGGTGAGGAAGGGAAGCACGGGCTGGCCCTCGCCGCCCTGGTCCACCAGCGATTTGCTGCTGCCGAGCGATGCGCCGGTCGCGCGCAGGAAGCTGAGAATCAGGTCGCCGGCTTCGGGGGCGTGAGTCTGGCCGTCGAGCTGCTTCTTGGTCCATCCGGCTCCGGCGACGAAGAGGAGCTTGGCGTCGGGGCGAATCGTCTGAGTACCCTGCGTGGGGGCGCGGAGGCCGCTGACGGTGGTGCGAAGGGCGGGAAGCTCGACGACGACCTGCTCGACTTGAGCGGGAGCGGGCGGGCCGGCAAAGGCTGCGTGGGTGCCTGCGTCGAGCAGAAGGAACCAAGGGCGGGCATCGCGGGTGAGGACGGCTTCGACACGCTGGCGATAGAACCAGCGGGTTGCTTCGACGCCATCCGTGCCGCCGATAGCCGTGATATGCGTATCGATGAGGCCCCCGAGCCGATACGCGACGCCGGCGGCGACGCGGGTGAAGCGGGAACTGGCGGGGGCAAGGACGATGGTGGCCTCGGCGGCACGGCAGAGGGCTTCGCAGGCAGCGGCATCGGTGGAGTAGCGCGGCTGGGCAAAGGGCTCGCCTGAGACAGCCAGCAGGCGCGCTCCAGCGGAGGACAGGGAACTGGCGGCGGCTGCGGCGTCAACGGCGACGATGCCGATGGCGAGAGAAGCGCTCAGGCGGGCGGCCAACTCCTTGCCGGCGGTTACGGCTTCGAGCGAGGCCTTGGTGAGAGCGGAGCCGGTTTCGTCTGCATGAGTCAGTACAAGTATCGTTTCCATCATTCGGCTCCGATCCACTCGACCAGTTCTGCGGCGATCTCGTCGGGAGTGAGGTCTTTGACCACCCTGGTTGTCCGCTGCTGTTTGGGCAGGGCGACGGAGACGTAGCGCAGACCATTGGGGGCCAGCGTTGTGAGTTTGGCCTTTTGCAGAGCGGGCATGATGGTGCGCATGTTGGCCATGCCGGTTTGCGGATTGTTGCGCGGCTCGGCGAGATTGCCGGTGGCCCAGCCAAGGACTGCTGGAGTTCCGGCACAGACCGAGACCTGGTGCTTGCCGCCTTCGACGCGCTCTAAAACTTCAAAGCTCCCATCGTCGCGCAGGTCGATTTGGTCCACGCCCTGGAACTGGTCGATGATGCCGAGGCGCTCGCCGACCAACTGAAGGGTCACGCCCGCGCCGCGCGTGGCCGACTCCCAGCCGCCGAAGAGAAGGAGCTTCGCTTTGTCGAGGCCGGGGAGGGCGGCGATGGTTTCGGCCAGCACGGCAGCGGTGGAGTGCGCGTCAGGGAAACCGCCGATGGGGCCGTCGATGGGGACCAGTTCGAAGGCGACCTTCTGGGCCACGGTCATCATCACCTGTTGCAGCTTGGCCTTTGGGCCGAGGCTGACCAGCCAGACTTTGCTCCCGGGGTTCTTGGCGGCGAGATTCGCTGCTTCATAGAGAGAGCAAGCGGCCCAGGGATCGAGGACCGCGGGCAAGACCATCTCGTTCTTCAGCCCCGGACCGGCGGGGCCGGTATTCGGCTCCAATGTTTGCAGCGGATCGGGAACGATGCCCGCGCAAACCACGATGTGCAAAACATTTGCCATGGAGTGTTTCCTTTTTCAACTAGTTTAATTGCTTGGGGAGGCTCAGTTTTCCGCGGAGTGCAGCCCGCCTGCGCCGGCGCGGAAGTCGATGTTGGAGAGCTCGCCATCCGGCGACTGGGCGCAGTTCCACAGGCAGGCGCCGCAATGAACGCATTTTTCGCGCTCGAAGGCGGGTATGCCGCCGTCGCCCAGCGTGAGGGCCTGGCCGGAGCACATGGCGATGCAGGTCTTCTCGACGCAGGCGATGCATAGTTGTTTGTTGAGAAAGACGACGTGATCGGCGAAGCCGGGGATGGCCTGCACCTTGCCGCCCATCAGCAGCGCGTCCTGTTGCGTGACCAGAAGACGGCCGTCGAAGGGGATCTCGGGCCAGCCGCGGGCGGTGAGCAGGGCGTCGTGGAGCGGGCGGCCATCGGCGATGGCCAGACCCACGGCCTGTTTCAGTTGCAGGCCTTCGGCGGTTTGCGATGAGGTATCCCACCCTTTTCGCAAAGAACGCGAAAAGGATGGGGCACGGAGCGCAATCTGCTTGTGGGGCGGTGGGATATGAGACTCAAGCGAGAAGCGGCCGCCGGTGAGTCCGGCAAGGGCCATGCCCACCATGCCGCGAACCATACTCGAACCGCGTGGTCCGCCATGGAAGCCGCCGCGGGCGTTCTGGGCTTCGCACGCGCCGCGCTCGACCCAGCTTGCGCGGCGGCGGGTTTCGTAGGTTGCGGAAAGGTTTTTCCGGGTGAATGGCTTGCCGGCGCGGAGCAGTTCGACGACTGCCTCGGCAAGTTGCGTGCCCGTGGTCCAGGCCTCGTCCACGCCAGAGCCGGTGAGCATATTGGTGCTGCCGGAACCTTCGCCGATGCGGGCAAAGCCGTCGCCGGCGAGGAAGGGTTCGCCGCGCTTGCCGGATTCCTCGAGCGATTTGGCGCCCCAGGAGCGGAGGGTTCCGTCTTTGAGATAGCGCCACAGGGCGGGGTGCTGGATGTAGTGCTGCAAATAGCGGTAGGCGGTGCGCAAAGGGTCGCCCATCCAGGAGGGCACGAAGATGCCCACCGAGACCAGGCGCTCCGGATGCACATAGAGGAAGCCGAAGATCTCCGGCTCAGGATAGCCGAAGGTGTGCCATACGGTTCCCGGTTCGAGCGTCGAGTCTTGATCCGATTCAATGGAGGGCAGCTCGATGACGAACTTCATGCCCAGGGCCCACTCGCGATGGGCGTGACCCGGGGGCAGGCCTAGCCGCTTGTCGATTGCCTGGCCGACCGCGCCCACCGGCCCATCGCCTACGACGGTGAGCAGCGCGCGCACGTCCATTCCGGCCATGAAGCCGGCTGGATTGCTTTGAAGCGGCGCGCCGAAGCGGTCGACGCCCTGATCGGCGAGGCGCAGCCCCAGGACAGCCTCCTCCGCCAGATCGTCCTTGCTGGTCGCTTCCGAGAAGATGGGCGCGCTGACCGGCGTGCCCGGCCAGATTTGCACCAGGCCGGTTGCCATGAGCTGCGAGCCGACCCACTGGTTGAACTGGCCGATCGAGAGTACCAGGCCGCCGTGCTTGTGGAGGAAGGCCGGGGTCCAGGGCAGCTCAAAGGCATGGTCTTTCAGGCCGAAGAGTCGTCCGGCAGTGTGCAAAACGGCATCGGCGGCGCGGAGAGTGAGCGAACGGCGGCTGGCGCCGATGGGGTCCAGCAGATAGAGGACACGCTCCCGCTTAACCTCGACGGCCATGGGAATTTCGGCCGGGTTCAGGTGAGGGAAGCTCGAACGAATGCCCTGGGCGCGGGTGACCACGCCGCTGACGCCCGCTGCAATGTCGTCGGCACGCTCGTAGCAGAGGACCTGCAAAGGCATTCCCGGCGCGACGCGGCTCTCAAATGCCGGATCGGCGGGATTTTCGCTCCAGGCTTTAGTGAGCGTGGTGAGAAAGCCGCCCATGGCGGGGCCAAAGCCGGCGCAGGCGATGTCGACTTCCATCGACTGGCGGTCGAGGTCCGGCGCGGGGGAGCCGGTGGTTGTGGTTTCAACGCTCATGTACGTCTCCCATGAATCGGAGTGTGTTCCGATGTGAGAGCTTAAACACTCGCTCCTGATCAATTGGGCGAGAGCGGTTTGGAAAGGTTCCAAACAAATGCGGCGAGTTAGCCCCCGCTTCGCGGGGATCGCAAGTTAGCGAGCTAGCGGGTGAGGTTTCCAGGCTCATGCGGGGTAATCCAGGGCTTCTGGAATCATGACCTTGCTGACTGTCTCCGCGGCGCGGTCCTTGGCCAGCCGCGAGCCGCTCAGGCAGGTGGTGAGCTTGTTTTGCAGGCGGAGGAATTCGCTTGCCCCGGCGCAACCCGCGCAGGGGCCGGCCTTGGGGGGATGTGCGCCGTCGGCGGCCAGCACATCGACGGCAAAGGCCGTAATGCCCGGCATGGTCTCCTCGTATTCCTCGAGTTCGCTGGCCAGGAAGCAGCCCTTGTGCGCTTCATCTTGCCAGGAGGGGTGCTCGTTGTAGCCGAAGACCAGTTCGCCGCAGATGCGGGAGACTTCGCCGGCGGCTTGCGCGGCCTGGGTGTGGCAGAGGTCGCTGAGGAACTGGACGGTGCCGGCGATGCCTTCGGCGGCCACGGGATCGTCTGCGCCGCGAGCAACCAATTCGAGCACATCGAGAATCTGGCAGCGCGAGGCTAGCAGCCAGCACAGGGCATCGGCGAGCGCAAAGGTTACGCCCTGGCGCTGGCCGTGATAGAGCTTGTTGCCGTCGGGGTCGGTGGCCTTCTGCAGATAGTTCAGCGTCCAGAGCCAGAGCTGCATGGCGGAGGCCAGCGTGCATGCGCCGGTTCCGGGCCGGTCGGAGGCGATTTGGCGCATGGCGGTGGTCCAGGCGCGGAACTGGGCCAGGAAGACCTCACTGGTCATGGTCACCGTCAACTGGCGGCGCTGTACGGCTTCAGGGCCCTCGTAGGTTGCTTCCAGTTGCGCGTCCATCCACTTGTTGGCCAGGAAGCCGGGGCAGTCCTCGGTGATGCCGTAGCCGCCCATCAGGCTGACGGCCTCGCGCATCATGTTGGCGCCGTGGCCGGTATTCCACAGCTTGGTCGCGGGGCAGATCACGTTGGCCTCGGCGTCTTTGAGGACAAAGTCCACCAGGGGATCGGCTTCAAGCTCGGCGCGGCGGGGGTCGCTTGCCTTGAGCGAGAGCAACTCGATGGCGCGCTGTTCGCTCTCCTTGAGCGCCTTCATCTCCGCGCGGCCGCCCTGGATGCCGCGGTCCTTCAGGATTGCGGACTTCTGCTTTTCCAGCGGGTCAAGGGTGTCGAAGAGGCGGGCGGCGGCAAAGCCCAGCGAGGTTGCAGCTTCTCCGGCGGCCCAGACGTCGACCAGCCGGTGCAACGCGTCTTCTCTCTGCTGGATGCCCTGCTCGTAGCGCACCGTGCCGGGTTTCGTGCCCTCGGCCCCGCGAAAGCGTTCGCGCTGGTAGCGGATGACCGGCTCGACCGCCGAAAGCAGCTTGGCCGCCGTCATCACGCCGACCGGCACGCGGGTACGGCGGAAGACGGCTTCGATCACTTCGCCGTGATTGAAGTTGGGGACGATGACGCCGTCCTTTACTGTGTATCCGCCCACGATGCGGCTGGCGGGAACTTTGAGGTTGAAGATGGGATCGCCGGTGGACGAGAGCTGGTGAACGAGCTTTTTGGTCGGGGTTCCGTGGTCGAATATGCCCTCGTCGGTCTCTTCCAGGATCACGAAGCAACTGCCCTTGATGCGCGGGTCGTCGGAGTTGACGGCGGCGGTGACGAAGTTGGCGAAGGCGATGTTGGTGATGAAGCGGCCGCGCTTGTCCACCTGCAGCCAGGGCTCTTCGCCATCCTTCCACTCGGCAACGCGCATCTTGCCGTTCAACATGCCGGTGTCGACGCCCACATAGGGGATGGGTTCGGTGAGCACGAAGGCTCCACGCCAGGGCTTGCGATCCTCTCCAGGTTGCGGCGGAGCGGCCAGCGTCTTGTAGCGGGTGACTTGCTCCTGGGTGCCGCGCTCGTGAATGGGCGAGAGAGCCAGGAAACCGGCGAGGCTGGCCGTGGCCGCGCCGCCGTCTACCCAGGCCAGCTCGAAGGCCACCAGCGCCAGCGCCAGGTTCTTGGGGCCGGTGATGAAACCGCCCTCTTCCGGCTCCATGAAGACGGCGGTGAGTCCGGCGCGGTCGAAGGCCTCCAGCATCTCGCCCTTGGCCGGGGTCCACTCGTGGGTGTTGCGCTCCCCGGCGGCCACCAGGCGCGCCACGGTTCCCCGCGCCACGCCGCGCGCCGACTGGACGAGCATCTGCAAATCGAAACGGTCCGCGAACCGCCATTGAATCTGGCGTACCGCGTCCCCAGGGAGGGTGAGCATGGTCTTCGTCTCGGATACCGCAACTGCGCCCATAGAATTGTTCCTCAAGCAGCGCTCATATTGTCGTGGACCGGGGGGTGGGTCGGCAAGTGACACACATCACCCCGGCACGCGGGCCGCCGCGCTGGGCGAAATCGGATGGATGAGGGGCTGATTCGCCCGCAACGCGGGAGCGATTCTTCCCACCTGTGGCCCACCTGTAGCCGACGTGTGGCCTGCGTCACATACGAGGCCGAAACGCAGGCTCTATGACATGTACTTAACCGGGAAACCGCCAACGACCGGTAAAGGAGCAACACCATGACTCAACGAATCAGAACGGCGGCCTTGATCCTGCTGGCCGCTTCCCTTGCGGGACCTGCCCTGGCGCAGTCGCCCGGCGCAGACACCTACAAGGCCAAATGCGCCATGTGCCATGGCGCCGACGGGCTTGCCGCCACACCGATGGGAAAGAACATGAAGATTCTGTCGTTCAAGGACCCGGCGATGGTCAAGGCTTCCGACGCCCAGTTGATCGCCTCCACCAAAAACGGCAAAGGCAAGATGCCCGTCTACAACGGCAAACTGACCGATGCACAGATCAAAGATGTGATCTTGTACATACGCACGCTGCAGAAGTAGCGGCGCTCGCGAGATAAGCCCTGACCGTGCGGCGTGAACCGGGAGAGACAGGCCACTGTCCTTTCTCTCCCGCACCTGGAAGCGGTAGGTCTGACCGGAGCCGACATGAAGACCGTTTCCTCGATCGCGCTGACCCTTGTTGCGTCCGCGCTACTGGTTGCCGCGGCGCCAATCGCGGCGCAGGCGACCGCGGATTGCCTGTCGTGCCATGCGGACGCTGGGATGCAAGATGGGTCGGGGCACAGTATAAGCGTGGATGCGCAGAAGTTTCATTCAAGCATCCACGGCAGCCTGCAATGCGCCGATTGCCACACCGCCATTAAGGGCTATCCCCATCCGGATCGCGCGACGCCGGTAAAGTGCGACTCCTGCCATGCCGAGGAAGCGGCGGGGCTCATCGGAAGCGTGCATGCACTCCGGGCCGAACATCCATGCACCAGTTGCCATGGAGACGCCCATTCCATCTTCCCCAAGGAAGATCCGAGGTCGGCGGTCTATCCCCTCAACATCCCGCGCACCTGCAGTACGTGCCACGGCGACGAGGGGATGGCGAAGAAGCACGGCCTGGCCAGCGTCTATCCGTTGTATATCGACTCCATCCACGGCTTTGCGCTCAGCAAAGAGGGGCTGCTGGTGGCGGCAAACTGCCAGAGCTGCCATGGATCGCATCACATCCTGAGCCACAAAGATCCGCAGAGCCGCACCTTCAAGGCCAACATTCCCAAAACGTGCGGAAGCTGCCACGCGGGAATCACCGCGGACTACGAGGGCGGGGTGCATGGAAAGGCCGTTGCGGCCGGCCATCTGGACGCGCCGGTATGCTCGGACTGCCACACCGCGCACGCGATCTTGCAGCCAACGGAAGCGGCTTTTCGCACGCAGTCCACGCCCATCTGCGGCTCATGCCACAAAGAGAAGTTCAGCACCTACCGGGACACATTCCACTCGCAACTGGGAGCGCTGGGCGGATACGTGGAGACAGCGCGCTGCTGGGACTGCCACGGAGCGCATGAGATATTGCCTGCATCCGATCCACGAAGCCCGATCGCTCCAGCCAACCTGGTGACGACCTGCGGCAGGTGCCATGCGGGCGCCAACCTCAGCTTCGTCCAGTATCAGCCGCATGCCAACGCGCGGAATCGCAAACTGAATCCAGCCCTCTACTTTATCCGCTTGTTTATGAATTTGCTGCTGGCCAGCACGCTTACGTTCTTCGTGATTCACACCATACTGTGGCTGATCCGCTCACGATACCACCAAATCAAAACAAGATCGACAAATGGAGGAAAGAATGGTTGATTTGGAGCCAGCGGCAGACGGAAGCCCAAATGGAAGCAGGGAACAAAGCCGCGCCGCGGGGGGCCGGTATTTCATGCGCTTCACGCGGGCGCAGAGATACCTCCATGCTGTGCTGTTCACAACTTTTCTTGGACTCGCCGGCACGGGACTGCCCCTGCGTTTCAGCCAGAGCTACTGGGCGCGCGGCCTGGCCAGCAGCGTCGGCGGATTCGGGGCGATTCTTTTCTTTCATAAGTTTTGCGCCGTGGTCCTGACCCTGGCGTTTTTGTACCACGTGAAAGACATCTTCACCCGCGGATTGGTCCATCGGGAAAAGGGAATCTTCTGGGGGGCGACCTCCATGGTGGCCAACTGGAAGGATGTGAAGGACCTGTTTGGACACCTTCGCTGGTTCGTAGGATTGGGGCCCAAGCCGCGGTTCGAGCGCTACGCCTACTGGGAGAAATTCGATTACTGGGCGGTCTTCTGGGGCATGGTCGTCATTGGCTTTTCAGGATATGCGATGTGGTTTGCCCCATTTTTCGCCAGGTTTCTGCCCGGCTGGGCGTTGAACGCCGTGCTGGTGATTCACAGTGAAGAAGGACTGCTCGCCATTTTGTTTATCTTTTCCATCCACTTCGTCAACACCCATCTGCGCCCTGACAGCTTCCCCATGGATATGGTGATTTTTACCGGCGTGGAGAGCGAGGAGGAATTTGAGACCAAGCGCCCGGAGGAGTATCAAAGGGTTGCCAGCCAGGGGAAACTGGAGACGCGGATTTCGGAAAAGCCTGCGATCTGGCTGGTGAATTTCAGCAGAGTGGCCGGGTTTACGGCGATTCTTATCGGGCTCGTTCTTCTTGTATTGACATTGAGCGCCTACTTCAGGGAGTAAAGAGGCAAAACATGTCCGTGTTGAGCAGGCTGAAGGTGAGCGAGAGCGGAAGAATTCTCACCCGGCTTATTGTTCTATCTCTGCTTGCGTGCTCCTGTACGGTTCGCGCCGAGCATAAGCCCAAGGACAAGGACTGTCTTGCATGCCACTCCGACTCCACCTTGACCAAGGAAGTGAACGGCAAGACAGTCAGCCTGTACGTGGATGAAAAGAAGCTGAAGCATTCGATCCACGGCACGATGTTTACCTGCGTGGATTGCCACAAAGATGTGAAGAGCCTGGTCCATGAGACCACCCCGCAAAAGATTTCCTGCGCCCAGTGCCATGCGGATGCGCAGGATGCTTATTCGCACAGTTACCACGCCAAGGCCGCCAAGGGTGGGGTCGCACCGGCCGCAAACTGCCAGGACTGCCACGCAGGCGCGCACGAGATTCTGGCTGCAGGCGACGCCAAATCGCCGGTGAATCATGACAACATTCCAGCCACCTGCGGCCGGTGCCACGGGCAGAAGTTTCTGATGGAATCGAACGGGGAGAGCGGTCAGCCCTTTGTGTCTTACCAGCAAAGCGTGCATGGACTGGCCATCGAGAAGGGATCGAAGAAGGCCGCGGTATGCACGGATTGCCACGGTTCGCACGAGATTCTTCCTGCCAACGATGCAAAGTCGCCGATTTACAAGTTCAACGTTCCCGTCACCTGCGGCAAGTGCCATGGCGCTATCGAACAGGCTTTCATGCAGAGTATTCACGGGCAGGGAATCAGCCGGGGTAACGGGCTGGCGCCGGTATGCACGGACTGCCACGGGATTCATTCGATCAAAGCGCATATCGATCCCAATTCATCGGTCTCGGAACAGAACCTGGCCCGGACTACGTGCGCGCGCTGCCACGAAGGGGTGCGGCTTTCGCAGGAGTTCGGGGTGCAAGGAAACCGCGTATCGAGCTACCTGGACAGTTATCACGGGCTGGCCTCGGAAGGTGGGTCGGCGGTGGTTGCCAACTGCGCCAGTTGCCACGGCGTGCATAATATTCTTCCATCGAGCGATCCGCGTTCGACGATCAATAGGGCCAATCTGGACACGACCTGCGGAAAGTGTCACCAAGGAGTTACACAGAAGTTTACCCTCAACAAGGTACACATGGACCGGAGCCAGTCCTCGGATATTGGCACGGTTGCGGTGCGCTGGGTAAGATGGTTCTATCTGGCATTGATTTTTGCGGTGATTGGAGGGATGTTCCTGCATAACGCCATCCTGTGGCGCAGCAAGGCAGTGGCCCGGCGCAGGATGCAGAATCCAGGCATGGTCCGGATGACCGAGAACCAGCGCTGGCAGCACTTGTTGTTGCTCACCAGCTTCATCGTGTTGGTGATCACGGGCTTTGCGCTCAAGTTCCCTAACTCCTGGTTTGCCGAAGCGCTGGGCATGGGCGAGAAGCTGCGCAGCATCACCCATCGAGCGGCAGGAGTTATCCTGATCGGCGCCGGCCTCTATCACCTCTTCTATCTTGCTGTTACAAGGGAAGGTCGGCGACTGATCTGGGATTTCGCGCCGGTGTCTAAAGATGCGTTCGATGCGTGGGGCACGATGCGTTATTACCTGGGTCTGAGCCGCGAACGGCCCAAATTCGGCCGATTCAGCTATGCGGAGAAGGCGGAATACTGGGCGCTGGTCTGGGGCACGGCTCTGATGGGAGTTACCGGCATCATGCTATGGGCCAAGGTCTGGGTTGGCAACCTGATCGCACGCTGGTGGATCGACGTGGCGACCGCCGTACACTTCTACGAGGCAATACTTGCGACGCTGGCGATCCTGGTGTGGCACTTCTACCAGGTATTTCTCGATCCCGATGTGTATCCGATGAACTGGGCGTGGTGGGATGGCAAGATGCCTGTGGAGCACTATCGCGAGGAGCATGGGTTGGACACGGAAGCACTAATCGCGGCGGAGGCGCAGGCCGCGACTCAAGCCCCCGGTGAGGATGCAGGGAGAAAGCCTGAGGCAGAGCCGCCAAAGGTGTAAGCCGCAGCGGACCTGACACAGGCCGAACTTGCAGGCTATAAGCAGGGCAAGATGAATGGTGGAACCGCTCAGCGAGCGGCCGAGGAGATGCGGATGGAGCTTTCCTTCAGTTAGGCGTTGCCCCCTCGGTATGGCTCCGACCTGATTCAGATAAAACGAAGGAGTTGGCCTGCTGACTCTGTTCACTTCACTTCCGTTCAGGATGATTGAAAAGGCGAACCGGAAGCCACGGTAATAATGGGACATTTCGCCTCGATAATGATGGGAAACGCTCGTGAAGTCCGGTTTTGCATGCCGAGATGCGCATTTCTCCGGAGCCCAAGAATCAGCAAGTCGATCTCACGCTCATCGATATGTTTCAGTATCTCAGTATGCGGCTGTCCCACACTGACAAAGGTATGCGACTCGCAAACTTGTTCAGCGAAATGGGGCATGATCGCTTCAACAGCACTGTAAAAATGCTGCTGAAGCATGTGGAATTGGTCAGGATGGTCTACCTCGCTCGAATGAATGACGTGAAGGACATCTAGGCCTGCTGAAAATGCATCAGCCAATGCAATGGCAACGGGAGCAGCATGAGCAGCCTCGGCAGAGCAGTCGGTAGCGTACAGAATGCGCCGAATTTGCAAAACACCTGGACGGAGGATTGTCACGTTTGGACCAACTGTGAGTGCAGGTTCGCTCGAATGACGCAGTATTCCTTCGGCGGTGGAGCCGAGAACGAAGCGATCGATCGAACCACCACCATGGGTTCCCATTACGACCAGCGCGGGGCTTCTACGCTGAGCCAGGACGGGGATCGCCTTGCGAGGGTCTCCTTCCAGCAGGATAAATTCTGTGGTTCCCCGCCCGGCCGGAAGCGCCTCGGCCGTCAGCAACAGGTCATGGTTCAAATCAACTCGTTGTTGGCTGGATCGTGGCTTCCCGGCCTCTACTTCCAGGGCAGCCTGGGTCAAGATGAATCCATGCGCGACCACCAGGTTCGTGACAAAGTGTCTTGAAAATGCCGAGGCATATAGACCTGCGTTTTGCGAAGCCGGTGAAAAGTCCGTCGCGAAGATAACCGAGTCAAACTGGATCACCGGACGCTTGCCGACAATGGTCATTGCTGTCCTCCTGGGACTTTCCGATCATGGCTGGACTCCCGTCTGGAAGTCGATCGTCGATATCGCAAAGTTATATTGCGACCGCGCGTTGGCATTGCCGATGGCTGCCTCTGTCTGCTGGAGTTCAGCCTGGCTCAACTCAACAATCGAACTGAGTCCGAGATCGTACCGCGTCTTCGCAAGATCCAGGGCTGTACTGGCCTGCTTCAGCAATTCGGCCGTCACGGTCACTCGTTGCAGCGCCGTATTTGCATTCAGCCATGCAGTCCGGACATCGCGAACCACCTGCTCCCGGAGCGCGCGAGTCTGCTCGGAGGCGGCCTGCGCCTGCAAGGTGGCCTCTGAGGCCTGCGCCGTAAATCTAAATCCATTGAAGATTGGAATGCTCACGTTTCCGCCAACGGCGCCGTACCAGTCGGCAGTGAAGTATTGCGATGAGCCAACGGGTGTGCCGCCGGCAACTCCAAGAGCGCTGATTGTCGGAAGCAGTTGCTCATGTTGTGCTTTGCTGAACTTCTGCGCCGCCAGTTCATTGAACTTCAAGGATTGAAGATCGGGACGGTTCTGTATCGCCTGTGCGATGAGAGTCTCGGAATCCACAGGCAGTGGTGGCAGAGAGCCTTCATCGTCGACAAGCTGGAAGTTCATTTGCCTATCGTATCCAAGCACGGCACTCAAGGCAGCCTTTGCCGCATCGAGTTCATTCTGCGCGTTAAGCTGCAACAGTTTTGCCTGGGACAGGTTGACCTGGGCAAAGCTCAAATCCAGGTCCGACCTCAGTTTCGATGAAGTGAGAGCGCTCACCTGATCGGTCAGAGTCTGTCGCGCGGAAACCGTCTGGGATGCGACCTTCAGTGTCTCCTGAGCCTCGATCACCTCAAAGAAAACTTGATCGGCTGCGAGTACGATGTCGTGCCTGCTTGCCTCAGCATCGGCTGCCCGAGCTTTTTCTTGCAACTGCGCAGAGGCCACGAGATTCCGTGTGCGCCCGAAGTCTGTGATCAGTTGATTGACCTGGATACCCATGCCTGCGTGTTCAAGCAGTGTTGAAGCCGTAAGATACCCACTGGACAGTCTGCTGCCATCGTTCGCTTCTACCGCAGTCAGGTTCCCATAGAGGTTGGGCAGCTCGTCGGCGCGCCGTTCCCGCACTACCTGATGCTGAATCCTGGCGATCAATTGGCTGATGCGAACGCGTGGATTGTTCGCCAATGCTATCTGCTCAGCCAGTTGACGCGTGAGCAGAGTTGGAGTTCCCTCAGTTGGTGCGGGCAGCGAAGATGCGGGAGTTAGTGCGGATTGTGCGCTCGCCAACAGAAGTGCGCGGGCTTCGGGTGCATCTGGGAGCGCGATCGACGGGCTTTGGGCCCGCAGTTCAACAGCAATCAAACAAATCATAATGAGTGCGATGTCGATCTTTCCTTTTGCTTTCATCGCTAAACCTCCCCTGCAGTTGCAGCTTGATCTTCCTTGCGATGAATCAGCAGATAGGCGGCCGGCACCAGAAACACAGTGATAACGACTGATATCGTAAGTCCACCCAAAATGGCGCGGGCCAGTGGGGCATATTGCTCGCTGCCGGGCTCCCGCGCCAGTGCCAGTGGGATGAGGCCAAGGATGGTCGCGAGACTTGTCATCAAAATGGGCCGCAATCGCGCTTTGCACGATTCAATCAATGCTTCCTTGAGTTCCCTGCCTTCCTTGCGCAGCGTTCCGGTGAACTCGACAATCAAAATGCTGTTTGAGACCGCGATGCCAGTCGTCATTACAATCCCCATGAGCGACATCACGTTCAGTGTCGATCCAGTAACGAATAGGAAAGCCAAAGCTCCGGAAAGCGCAGGGGGTATTGCCAGCAAGATGATAAATGGGTCTGAAAATGAAGCGAATTGCGCCATCAGGATCAGGTAGACGAGAACAACGGCGAGGATGAGGCCGATTCCAAAGCTGGAGAAGGATTCCTCCATGTCTCGTACCGTGCCCCGAACTTCGACCGTTACTCCATCGGGCGGTTGTATTTGCCTAACGATCGACTCAACCTGTTTGTCGACCTGGCTGAGATCCTCTTTCTTCGGCATGACGTAGATGTCGAATACGCGGCGCAGTTGATAATGGTCCACTTCCGTCGGCGTGTCGATCTCCTTGATGTCTGCTACCGACTGAAGCGGCGTTGTATTCAGGCCATCCGGCGACCGAAGCGGAATTTGCCGGAAGTCGGTCATCGTCTTGATTTGCGTCTCCGGGTACTGAACGGTCAACATATAGCTGTTGCCCGTCTTTGGATCGACCCAAAAGCTCGGTGAAATCATGCCGTTCGAAGTCAGGGCAGTGATGACGTTGTCCACCACGTCTTGCGGCGACACGCCTAACAAGCCAGCCTGCACGCGGTTGATATTCAGCTCCAACCCCGGATAGTCCAGGTCCTGCGGAATGAGAACGTCGTTGACGGAGTCGAGTTTCTTCAGTTTGGCTGCTGTCGCCTGAGCGATTTCATACGCCTGCCGCAGGTCGTTGCCTCCAATCTGAATATCGATGGGAGCCGGCTTTCCCTGATTGACAACCGAGTCAACCAGGCCTCCGGCCTGAAAGTACGTCGCAACATCGGGGAAATCTTCGGTGAATTTCTGGCGCACTCTCTGCATGTAGGCATAGCTTCCGGTCTTGTGGTCTTCCTTCAGGCTGACCTGGATGAAGGCGGTGTGCATTCCAGAGTTGGAGGTGTAGATCGCGGAGAGGTCGGCCGTGATGCCGATGTTGGAGACGATCATATTCAAGTCCTCATGAGAGACCACACTCCGAATGTCCTGTTCCATCTTCGCGATGTAATCGTCCGACACCTCGATCCGGGTTCCGGCGGGTACCTTCACATTCACGACGAACTGACCGGGATCTGTGCGCGGAAAGAATGCTTTGCCAATCAACGGATATATGAAGAGACTCAGCAGCACGGATGCACAGATCAGGCCGACAACCATTCCGGCGTGCTCCATGGCTTCTCCAACCTTCCTCGTATACCATGTCTCCAAGCTGCGGAATCCAAGATTGAACTTGTCTACTACTACGCGAAACACACGAATTCTTCTTTTCTTGACGGCTGTCGCTTCAAGGGTCGTGCCCGCTGCATCTTGAAGGGGAGGCTCATGACCGGGATCGATCGTGATGAACCTGGCGCAGAACAGCGGCACCACTGTCATCGCGACGGCATAAGAAGCGAAGAGTGCTAATACAACTGCCAGAGCCAATGCCGTGAAGAGATATTTGCTCACACCGTAGAGCAGCAGAACAGGGAAGAAAACGATGCTGATGCTAACTGTTCCGGCCAGCACGGCAAGTTGCACCTCCTTGCCGCCGCGCTCGGCTGCAACGGCAGCGGATTCTCCCATCTCCATATGACGAAAGATATTCTCAAGCACTACTACCGAGTTGTCGATAAGCCGAGACAACGCAAGCGCCAGTCCACCGAGCACCATGGTGTTGATGGAACTGCCTCCAAGAGTGAGGCCGAGGAAGGTCGCCAGGACAGAGACTGGAATCGAGATTAGAACCGCAACCGTAGCCCTGACATTTCCGAGAAAGAGAAGAATCATCAACGCCGTGAGACAGAGGCCGATGGTGCCCTCGTTAATGACATTCTTAACCGCAATCTTGACAAATGCAGACTGGTCGAAAACCACATTAGTCCGTAGAACCGATGGAATATCGAGGAGGTGTGCAACAGCCTTCTTGACACCGTCAACGATGGTGATGGTGTTTGAATTGCCGCCTTGCTTCAGTATGGGAATGTACACGGAGTGCTGGCCGTCGACACGAACGATGTTGGTTTGCAACTGTCCGCCATCAATTGCGTGCCCGATATCGGCAACCATCACGGAGGCATTGCCGACCGTTTTCAATGGCAGATCGTTGATCTCGTCTACAACCGGCACCTGGCTGTTGGCATAGATGTTGTAGTCTTTCATGCCGATACGAACGTCTCCGGCAGGAAGAATCAGATTCGACTTATTGAGCGAGTTCACCACATCCATGACGCTCATCTGGTGAGCCTCGAGCTTTACCGGATCGACGTACACCATAATCTGCCGGTACCGCCCGCCATACGGTTGCGGGACGGATGCGCCGGGGACGTTGGCGACTTGGTTGCGGACAGTGAACTGAGCCAGATCCTTGAGCTGTGTTTCATTCAGCCCCTGTCCCTTGAGCGTAATCAGGCACACCGGCAGGTTAGCGGCATCGAACTTCAGGACGACCGGGGGAAGTGTGCCGGGAGGCAATCGGCGGAGATTCGCCATCGCGAGGTTCGATATATTGCTGACCGCCGCATTACCGTCCGTGCCTGTCTGGAAGTAGATTTTAATCAAGCTGACACCAGGCAGTGAGCGGGATTCAATATGGTCGATTCCACTGCCGAGCGTAAAGAAGCGCTCGTAACTGTTGGTGATATCGGATTCAATCTGTTCGGGTGGCATACCGGCGTAAAACGTCGCCACAACAACCACTGGAATGTTGACCTCTGGAAAGAGGTCTACAGGCATGCTTGTGACCGTCGTGATGCCAACCACAATCACAAACAGGCACATCATCAGGATGAAGAAGGGATATTTGATTGCGAAGGAGGGCATTACCGATCTCCCTCCTGTTTTGGCATCGCGATGGTGCTGATAACCGGGTGAACAATCTGGCCGGTCCGATAATTCGACTGTCCGGATACGATCACAGACTGATGCTCTGTAAGACCCTGGGTAATCTCAATCCGGTCGGGCCCTTGAATCCCGAGTTCGACGGTCACCTTCTGGACCTTATTGTCCGCATCCACGATCAATACGTACGACTGCCCATCCCTTATGAGCACGGCACCCGCGGGGACAGTGAGTACGTCTTTCTGCTCCTGAAGAACAATAATCGCCTCCGCAGTCATCCCGGTGCTGAGCGCGAGATCTGGATTTGGCACATCGACTTCTGCCAGCATGGTGCGGGTGGAGGTTGTCAACTCGCGCGTGAATCGAACGATCTTTCCTGAGATGCTTCTTCCGGTTGCCTGAAGCTTGATCTGTACGTCGCCGCCAACCTTGATAAAGGGCACATCTTCTTCCGGTACCGGCATGCGCAGGCGCAGCAGGTCGCTCTGAGCCAGCTTGACCACGGGCATCGATTGCGTATTCGAGGTGGTGCCGGCCTGTATCAGCGAACCGACATCCGCGTAGCGCATCGTAATGACGCCTGTGAATGGGGCCGTCACGACGGAGTAGCCCTGCATCGCCGCAACGCGTTGATGATCTGCATTCGAGACGCCTAGTTGCTCTTGCGCCGCTTCAAGCGCGGCCTTGGCGTCGTTCACCTTTGCTTCGGCGTCGAGGTCTTTGGCATGGGAGTCATCCAGTTCCTGCTCGGCAACCAGGCCTGGGCGCACCCTGGCCGCTTCTGCAAGGCGCGTATACGCGGCGTGAAGCGCGGCATAGCTGGCCTGTGCCAGCACCACACCGCTTTGCGCCCTGGAGATCTCCGACTGGCTGTGTCTTACCTCAGCCTCCGATCCGGCAACCTGTGCGTTCAGTTCCGGCACTTCCAGGGTGGCGACGATCTGCCCGCTATTGACCCGATCGCCAATATCGACATTGATGCGACGGATGTATCCGGAAACCTTTGCATGCAGTTCAACCTCCTGATAAGGCTGAAACTCACCTGCAACCGTAAGGGTGTTGGATAAGTCGCCTCGCGTGACCGGCGCCACCGAAGCGGTGGCCGGCGGAGAAGATGCCGTCTTTTTCTTACAGCCAGTGAAGACGAGGCACGGGAGCATAACGAGTAACATTGATCCAATGACGATCTTTGAAGATCGCATAGACATGATGTGAACCCCTATCGAAGTACGAGTGGAGTGGATGTGCTCAAAGACCGGTCCGAGGTGTACAAACCCGTCAAGCGGCGCAGCTTTGGCTAGCAGCCTGGAGGAAACTGACTGATTGCACCGGAAGACGGGCTCCCTGTTGCAACTCCCTCAATTCCCTTTGGATGCACAAATCAAGACTGGAGCAGGAGGGGGGCGGAACGAGAAGAAGTTTAAGCGGGCACACCGCTGCTGGCGCGAATCGCCATGGGTACTCGCGGTTCGCATCCAAATCGCTGCCGGGAGATGCAAACCCATCACCATAGTGGCGATCAAAAGTGCCGGGTAGAAGATCGCCGATTGCGGCCGCGGAGACGCGGGACGGATCGGGGCATCATCTCGATAAGAAGCAGGCCTCTCCTTTTGGGAGAGTAGTTTTGCGTGGAGAGTAGAAGTGGAAGGGGCGCCCGTTGGGCCGTAGAGGGACATCTTGTACTGCAGGCCCCATGCAAACACAGCGCAGGCCAAAACGAGTATTCCCATCGCTGTGAGAGTGGGGCTGCGGCGACTTGTGCTGCTTATGCGCATGAGGAGCGATGGGCCAAAACCGGATCAGTCGAGTCGGATAGACGCAACCCGATCTGTAGACAGTATCGGACAAATCCGCATTTTCCGCAAAAGCGAACCTTCTTATGGAAGATAACCTCTGCGTTGAGCGTCGAGCCGATTGCGCTTTGTTCCCGGTCTTCCGTTGCACCATTTGGAAGAGGTCGTGGCGGAGAGAGTGGGATTCGAACCCACGGTACTCGTTAAAGTACACACGCTTTCCAAGCGTGCGCCTTAAACCACTCGGCCATCTCTCCGCAGGGTGGTCTGTCTTCTTGAATCTAACATAGTGGCATGCTGAACCCAGGGGAACAAGGGCGTACCTGGCACAGCAAATAGGTCTCCCGGGAGGAGAATGGAATCGTTTACTTCCCATCGCGGCCTGATTTATAGTTTTGGCTTGCTCGCGGCCCATGGTTTGTTGACCTCCGCGGCGAGAATTCATCCGAAAGAGGACTTCCATGGCTGGCATCTCCCGCCGCGATCTGCTTTATTCCGGAGCAGCACTTTCCGCATCTTCTTTGGCGGCCCGTTCGGCCTGGGGGCGCACGGCGGCGCTGCTTGCCGGCTATCCGGAGGCGGCTTCGGCCGAGGCGCTGGCAGCCGTGGTGCCGCGCGAGCAACTGCTGTTCGATTTTGGCTGGAAGTTCCAGTTTGGCCACGGCAGCGACCCGGCTCGCGACCTGGGGTTCGGCAACGGCCAGGGAGACTTCGACAAGACGGGCGAATTCGAGTTCTCTAAAGCCAAGTTCGACGACTCGAAGTGGCGCGCGCTGAACCTGCCGCACGACTGGGCGGTGGAACTGCCGTTTGTGCGCGACGAGGTGCAGCAGTCGCACGGGTACAAGCCCATCGGCCGGCGTTATCCGGAGACCAGCGTGGGCTGGTACCGGCGGGAATTCAAGATTCCGGCCAGCGATCTGGGCCGGCGCATCGCGGTCGAGTTCGACGGCGCTTTTCGGGACGTGCTGGTCTTTGTGAACGGCTGCTTCATCGGCCGCAACGACAACGGGTATGCGCCGTTCCGCTTCGATCTGACGGACTTTCTGAGCTACGGCGCGAAGAACTACATTGTGGCGCGCGTGGACGCGAGCTTCGGCGACGGATGGTTTTACGAGGGCGCGGGCATCTACCGGCACGTGTGGCTGACCAAGACCGATGCGCTGCACCTGGGCAAGTGGGAGAGCACGGTGCGTACGGCGGTGAGCGGCGGCTCCGCCCTTTTGACCATTGGAGCAATGGTTGCGAACGAAGGGAAGCAGGCGGAGAGCGCCAAGGTGAGTTGGCAGATTCTGGACGCCGCGGGCAAGATCGTGGCCATAGCCGATGCACCCGCGCAGTCGATTGCCATGGACGGGGCCGCGAGTTTCACGGCGACGGCGAAGCTGGCCAATCCGGCGCTGTGGTCGGTGGATGCTCCGAATCTCTATTCGGCGATTGTGACGGTCGATGCGGGCGGGAAGGCGCGCGATGCCGAGCGGGTGAGCTTTGGGGTGCGGACCGCGGTGTTCGACGCCGACAAGGGATTCTTCCTGAACGGCAAATCGATCAAAATCCAGGGCGCTTGCAACCACCAGGACCACGCGGGGGTGGGCGCGGCGTTGCCCGACCGGTTGCAGTGGTTCCGGCTGGGCGTGCTGCGCGAGATGGGGTGCAACGCGGTTAGAACCTCGCACAATATGCCTACACCGGAGTGGGTTGAGGGCTGCGACCGGATGGGCCTGATGATGATGTGCGAGACGCGGCAGATGAGTTCGAGTCCCGAGGGGCTGGCGCAACTGGAGGCGATGGTCAAGCGCTATCGCAATTCGCCGTCGATCATCCTGTGGTCCATCGGCAACGAGGAGTGGCAACTGCAAAGCGAAGAGGCGGAGCAGGGCGCGAAGATCGGCGCGGCCATGGTGCGGCGATGCCACGAGCTGGACCCAACGAGGCCGGTCTCCGCGGCGGTCAACGGCAGTAACGAAAAGGGCGTTTCCGATGCGTTCGACATCGTCGGCTTCAACTACAACCTGAAAGCGCCGGACGACTATCACAGGAAGAATCCGAAAAGACCGCTCTATGGCTCGGAGACGGCGAGCGCAGTTTCGACGCGGGGCGTGTATACGACCGACCCGCTGCGCAACACGGTGAGCGCCTACGACGTGAACAACCCCGGCTGGGGCGAACAGGCCGAGGAGTGGTGGAAGTTTTACGCCACGCGTGAGTGGGAGGCGGGCGGCTTTGCGTGGACCGGGTTCGACTATCGCGGCGAGCCGACACCTTATGGCTGGCCCTCGATCAACTCGCAGTTCGGCATCTTGGACATGTGCGGTTTCCCGAAGGACACCTTCTTCTACTACAAGGCGTGGTGGGGCAAGGATCCTGTGCTGCACCTGTTCCCGCACTGGAACTTCGAGGGCAGGGAGGGCGACGAAATCCCGGTGTGGGCGCACTCGAACCTGGACGAAGTCGAGCTTTTCGTCAACGGCAAAAGCCTGGGCAGCCAGAGGGTTCCGCGCCTTGGGCATGTGGAGTGGAAGGTGAAGTACGAGCCTGGTTTTATTGAGGCGCGCGGATCGAAGGACGGCAAAATCGTGTTGACTGAGAAGCGGGAGACGACCGGGCCGGCGGTGGCCATCCGGCTGACGGCGGCCCGGACTGAGATCGACGCCGACGGCGAGGACGTGGCGATTCTGAAAGTGGAGGCGCTGGACAAGGAGGGGCGGCCGGTTCCGACAGCAGGCAACTTCATCGGCTTCAAGGTCTCCGGCGAGGGCGCGCTGATCGGCGTGGGCAACGGCGACCCCAACTGCCAGGAGAGCGACAAGGAGCCAAAGCGCTCGCTCTTCAGTGGTCTCGCACAGGTGATCGTGCAATCCACCAGGCGGCCGGGAGAGATTCATGTAGAGGCTGTAAAGGAAGGCTGGGCGGGGCCGGAGTTGACGCCGGCCAAACTGGTGATTTCCACGAAGAAGGTCGATCCACGGCCGGCGGTGGGGTAGAATCTCGCCCTAAGTTTCCGGTGGTATACTCACAAGGTCAGGCGCCTGCCAGCGCCGGCATTTTTTTACCGCTGAGGTTCTCATGTCCGGCCATTCGAAATGGGCCACAATCAAGCACAAGAAGGGCGCGCTGGATGCCAAGCGCGGCAAGATAT
>OBLU010001441.1_pt1 | contig 22229 bp, 25 predicted proteins | sample 1518681 | NCBI WGS metagenome assembly OBLU01 (sample SAMEA3539304, study PRJEB22396) | soil metagenome | biome: tundra; feature: field; material: soil | place: USA | collected 2010-05 | depth 0.15 m
CGGAAACTCTCCGCAGCCGAGGCCGTGGAAACGAAGCTGGCAAACGAGAACAGCGGGTGAGGCTGCTCGGGAGTGTCTGAAATCTGCGTCGGGCTTCCGTGAAACTTGCCGCTAGATTTAGCCAATGAATCCGGACGGAATCTCGCAAACGAAAAGGGCCAAATCACAGCACTCCAAGCGGATCAGCGGAAGCTCGTTTCTCTGCTATTGAGTTTTACGAAGATAACCGGCAGCCTACAGAATCGGCTATTTGAACTCTCTCCGGGATAACAAAGCTCTGACTGAATCTCTTGAAAAGCGCGCCCCCGATGTACGTGGCTATTCTCCGATCTGCGTAGTGAGTCAGGCCGGAGTACGCGGACAGTACATCAGCGCCACGAGCAGAAGAGCAACTCCACGGATAGAAAGCAGGCACCAACCATTTGGTGATGGGCGCCTGGCGGTGTTGGCGGTTGCCGGATGGCTCAAATGCGACCTAGAACCAGGAGAATGACAACGACGAAAAGGACCAGCCCCAAGCCGCCGGTCGGAGCATAACCCCACTCCCGGCTATGCGACCAGCGTGGCAGCGCACCAATCAGTGCTAAAACCAGGATCACGATCAATATAGTTCCAAGCATATTAGGCTCCTTCTTTCCTGCGAGTCAGCTTCAGTTATAGGCGATCTACCGGTTGCTTAATGGTCAAAACTGCTCGGTGAAGAAAAGAAATGGTCGAAGTGCGGATCAATTCTCTGGTGGAAAATGTGGGGCGATCATAAGCGGGTAGAGCGCATCTCCACAACGCGGACACCACTTCGATCGCTGCGTGCAACCCGAAAAAACAATGGCGCGGGACCGAAGGATCGGACCCGCGCCGGTATAAGAACTAATCGACTGTCTTTACACCTCGAGCATACTGACGCAGTACGTCGCAGTCGAATTCGCTACTGACGAGGGCGTTCTTCTGCCTTGGGAGCCTCTTTCGCAGGATGCGGGGCAGGCTGCGCATGAGCTGCAGTCTCCGGACGGGGCGCACTCTGCGCACGGGGTGCGGCTTCTGGCCGAGGTGCGCTCTGCTGACGGGGCGCGGGCTGCGCTTGAGCCGCAGTCGGCTTACTAGACTCCGTGGGCGGACGAGCTTCCTTAGGCTTTGTGGCCTTGTTCTCGTTCGAGCGGGTCGTAGCGGCTTTGTTCTCGGCTGCCTTGTTCTCGTTCGAGCGGGTTGCGGCGGCTTTGTTCTCGGCTGCCTTGTTCTCGTTCGAGCGGGTTGTAGCGGCTTTGTTCTCGGCTGCCTTGTTCTCGTTCGAGCGGGATGTAGCTGCTTTATTCTCTGCGGCCTTGTTCTCGTTCGAGCGGGTCGTAGCGGCTTTGTTCTCTGCGGCCTTGTTCTCGTTCGAGCGGGTTGCGGCGGCTTTGGTCCCGGCAGCCTTGTTCTCATTCGAGCGAGTTGTAGCTGCTTTGGTCTCGGCGGCCTTGTTCTCGTTCGAGCGGGTTGCGGCTGCTTTATTCCCGGCAGCCTTGTTCTCGGGGGCAGCGGCCTTGTAAGGTGCTCCCGCCTGCTTGGCCGCTACTACGCCGTGACCGCTAAACTCCCCGGGCTTCGCAGTGGCGGCGATTGCCGGCCGCCCATGGTTCACAGACGCCAGGAGTGCGTGGTTGGTACTGGCCGCATGCACATGCTGGGTCTGCAGCTCCGATGGCGGTCGATGTTGCTCGTGTGACGCGGTCTCTTCCGCTGCCGTCGGGCGGGCGTTAATCCCACCATTGCCGCCGTTATAGCTGACATGGTTGAACGTAGTGTTGTTGATTACGGTCTTGTTGTAAACATTGTGAATGTCCGTAACGTTCACATTATTCACCGAGCGGTTGTAGTAGAAGGCTCCATTGTTCCAATATCCGCCTTGATAGCCGACACCACCATAGCCGAAGCCGTAGTTGACGCCACCGTAAAATCCGACATTCGTACCCCAGTAGCCTTCATTCCAGGCATAGGCGTTGTCGCCCCAGCCCCAATAACCGGGAGTCCAGAGCAAGCCAGCTTCGGGAGCCATGACCCAGGTACCCGGCACCCAGAAGTAGCCTTCATCTCCATAAGACCAGTAGCCGGGCGTCCAAATATAACCGTCGGCGGGGGCCATAGGTTGCTGGTACACGGGTAGCGCGGGCGGAGCGATCGTGATCGACACGCCAAACTGCGCGAACGAGGCGGCCGGTATGGCCAGTATCAGAACTGCTAGCAGCAGTAAACGAATGTTATGCATTGTGAATCACCTTGCCAGATCATCCTTCGATTGCCCGGTCCTACCATCCTGCTGCGGGCTGCGTGGATTGAGAGGCCTCGCGTCATCTGCAAGCGTTCCACGGATGCACTGCCAAGTCTGTGCACTATGGCTCACTTCTCGCAAATGTCGCCCTTAAGGCTGCTGAATGGAGTTCGGAGACGGCCACTCGCAAGAAAAAAGGCCGAACCCGAGCGGGTGCAGCCTGAAACGAGCAATGTTCGACAATTTTGAAATGACGCGGACTCGAGGGTCCGAACGACGCGTATTAACGTCACTAACCCATGGCCACGTTTACAACTCACAAGCTTTACTTGACGATACGTACTAACCATCTCGATAACTGTTCAATTGTGAACAGTTTGCAATATTGGACCTGGATAACGATGAACCGGATGACAGCGAGTAGCAAAGGCGGTGCTGTATGACTCCGACAGAACACCCGGTTTCGCATAAAGTGCTCTTGGTAGATGACGATGATGCCGTTCGTGACATGATGACTGCCACTCTTCAGGGAAAGGGATTCGCCGTAGTCGCGGCGGCCAGCGTGGCCCAAGCCTTGAAACTTATCTCCACAGAGAGTTTCGACGTGCTCATCACTGACCTCCACATGCCGAACCCCAGCGATGGTTTTACCGTGGTGACGGCGATGCGCCACTCCCAACCGCGGGCACTTACACTGCTGGTCAGCAGCTACCCTGACGTGCGGAGCGCCATGTCCGCTATTGTTTTAGAAGCGGACGAAATCATCGTGAAACCTTTCAATGCTGGAAAACTCGCCGAACTCCTCCGCGCAAAGATGCTGGCTCGCAAACCTGCCGCCCGGGTAGAAAAGGAGAGAGTGGCCGCGATACTGCAGCGTTGTATGACCGGTGTTGTTCAAGATTGGTTGGCACGGGCAAAACAGAGCAATGAACTCAACCACATTCGGCTTAGCGACTTAGAGCGTACCGGACATCTGCCTAAGCTGGTGGAAGACCTGATTGTCCGCCTCGGAAAGCCCAGCGCCACCACGAGAGATAGCGATGCGGCCCCTTCCGCTGCCGCCATAGCCCACGGCGAGCTGCGTCACCGCCAAGGCTACACTCCTGCGATGCTGGTACACGAATCACGAATATTACAGGTGACTCTATTCGGAACATTGCAAAGCAATCTGAGTTGTCTGGATTTCAGCCTGCTGTTGCCCGACGTCATGACCATCGCGGACGAGGTAGATGCGCAGTTGACACAGTCGATGGATAGCTACATGAACGCCATGCGGAAGTCAGCGGCAGCGTAACTATCGCTACCCTCGGGCAACTCTGCGAGATATTGCGAGGCAATGGCAACGTGCAGGCTGAGACAGTACACTAGCAGGCTGCGGAAAAAGTCTTTTCACGTTGAACGTGTCGCCTCGGCAGCTAAACAGGTTGCGGGAAAAATCGTCGAGGGCGCAAACAACTCACCTCAGGCGCTTAAGCGCGGACACACTTTCAACGACTTAACGTCACGAGTAAAACTTGTGCCCTTCCCTTTCCGCCCTTCCCAAAAACAATTTACAGATAGCTCTAAAAAGGGTAACTATTTACTTGACTGACCATGACTATTCTGCTAAGGTTTGGTTATGCCAACCGACCCCAAGACACTCCAAGAAGCGATTGTTTACTTCTCAGATTTCGCGAACTGCCAGAAGTTTGTTGCGGAACTTCGCTGGGCTGATGGCAAAGTGCGCTGCCCCTATTGCGGTTCTGAGAACGTTACCTATCTTGCGAATGCTCGCGTGTGGAAGTGCTATGAGCAGCACGCGAAAGCAAAGTTCTCTCTCAAGGTTGGCACGATCATGGAAGATTCGGCCCTTGCAATCGACAAGTGGCTTACTGCGATGTGGCTTATCGTGAACTGCAAGAATGGAATCTCTTCTTGTGAAATCGCACGCGATCTGGGGATCACTCAGAAATCAGCGTGGCACATGGCACACCGCATCCGCTATGCCCTGCATCATGGATCGTTCGCGAAATTGTCGGGGCATGTTGAAGTGGATGAGACGTTCATCGGGGGTAAGGCGCGGAACATGCACGTTGCGCAGCGCCGTCGCAGGATTACCGGAACGGGAACGAAGGACAAAACCGCTGTGATGGGAATCCTTGAGCGCGGCGGGAAGGTTCGCACCGTAGTGGTTCCTAATCGCAAGAAGCATGCATTGCAAGGGGAAGTGAGAAAGCATGTCGAAGCTGGCGCGGCTCTGTATACCGATGCGCTGCTTTCCTACGATGGCCTTGCGGGAGATTACGCGCATCAAGTCGTAGATCATGCGGTTGAGTACGTTTCTGGAACATGCCACACGAATGGTCTGGAAAATTTCTGGTCACTCTTGAAGCGCGGGATTTCTGGGACGTATGTATCCGTGGAACCGTTCCATCTTTTCCGCTACCTCGATGAGCAAGCCTACAGATTCAATAACCGCGAGGACATGAACGATTTTGACCGCTTCAAGCTGGCGGCATCGCAGATCGTGGGAAAGCGTTTGACGTGGAATGAAGTCACGGGAAGGGCTGGCAGTGAACCGTCGATTAACTGAGAAGGAAAAAGCACGCCAGGGGCGCGGCAAGCGGAGATGATTTACTTCCCGTGCTTCTTGGGCTTCTGCTTCTTGAATGGGTCGGGCGGCAGTGCGCTCTTGGAAACCGAAAGAATAGCTTTCACTGCGCTGCGGAATCGTTTGAATGCCTCTGGGCCTTCGTTCATCTCTGCCGTTCGCTGCTTCATGGGATCAGTGTATCGCAAACAAAAAGTGGCTCTCGGTCTAATTTAATGTTGCCGAAGATTTCATCCGGGCGATTAAGAAGCAAGCCGCTGAAAGTGCCGTGGCTGCAAGGAACCGTATCGTCATTAAGGGGAAATCTGGCACAGCGGTGGGAGCAGGCGGACGCGCATCTTCTTCCGCCACGATCTGCCAGCCATCGGCGCTCTTTGCGGGATGATCGTAGACAACCGGGGCGGATCGGTACGGCCCGGCCCACACCCAACCATAGCCCACACGCTCATATCTGATATGCAGCAGACCGACCGGGACGCGCCACGGAATCCAGAGGCAGCAGTAAGCCAGCAGAAGGCAATAGACGATCAAAACGAGGCGCTGCGCTCGGGTCATGGAATCTCTAGTAAGCGTAATACGCAATCTCAAATGTCTGAGGCATTTGCATCAGTGAATGCCCTCTTGAACAACAAGTATCCAGTGTCCATGTCTTGGCGCGGTCGGCTATTTGCGCGTTGGACTGACCGGTTTCCACTGGCGTATGAATTCGCACGCGAGCTTCGCAGTTTTCTATACCACACCGGAACTCTACTGTGGCGAGGCGCAATTCCCCTCGCAGATATTGGTCCGCTTGCGGGAGCGGCCGCGAATGGTAATCCCGTCGGCTGTAGCCGGTTGCATGGCCGCATGTTGGACACGCAAAGATTTGCTGATTCGTATCGCTACGCAAGCTCGGGGGACTTACGTCTGTTCCTAGCAGGCTGGAATGCGGGAGCCAGATCGTGTGATCTATTCCCGCATGAGTGCAGACCGCAAAACGGTGAGGATGTAGCTGCATGTATGTCTCCCAGATTGGACTTCGCTTCCTATACGTTGCGTAAGCCTAAACGCAACCTAGCAGCTCAGCAACCGACCAAATGTAAGAGCAACACGGAATTAGACCGACACCAAAAAGTGCGTCTGTCATAGAATCTCCCTTATGAAATCCATTGGAACCTGGGGCTTACGGGAAGAAGCCCGTAAATCGTGGGATCACGTCGTTTCTGACGAAATCGTTTATTTCCCTGAGGCGATTACGCGAAATCTCGAATTGCCCCATGCGTTCGCCGAAAAGTATATCGGCGGAAGCGGTTGGTTTGAGATGCACTTCACTACTCAGAAAGAGGGCCAAGGGGAAATGCACTTCAACGCGATCCTCGAAGTGGCGGGCATAGGGCTCCCACACCTCAAGGGGCGCGGGGAAGGACACGTTGAGCACGTTGCAATTCATCGGGATAGCCCTGTGCTTATCCATCGTCCAGAGTTCATTCAATTGCCAGAGGGGGTCGTCCCTGTAGGCATTCCCTCGGAGGTAAGGTTGAATGCTGTCGAAGACCTCTGCCACTGCGGATGGAAAAAGAGCACGCCGATCCTCGTAAGTAGAATCTCGTTGCTTGAAAATGAGAAAGCTGATATTCCTCTCTTCCTTTTCCGTGAAGCCCCTCTTAGTGTCAAGGTGAGCCAGCCCCCACGCCAATTGCTCCAAAGCGGAGCGCAGGCAACACAGGAAATCACCGAGCAGGACGGGAATAAGTTTGCTGTTCAAGGCAAGATCAATCCGGAAGATGTGCAGAGCCTTATTAAAATCTGTGTGCTCCCTGATGGTGAGATTGTTCGGGTCCTTGAGCCACCTCTCCATCTCCGCCTGAAGCGCGTCGAGGTGAAATTGTGCCCGACTGGTTTTCATATCAAGTTCGGTGAGAACGTCCCTATCAGGGATCGGCGGCATGGCCCCGGCAGTCTAGCAGAATGCGGTCAGGCAAGTATATAGTTACCCTAAAAAGATCGGCGGCTCGCGGATGAGAAATCTCGGACTGCATTCTAACCGCCGAACTGCGCGAGCGTCTTGTTCAGGGAGGCCTCGTCTCCAACGTTCAGACATGTCTTGGACCGGTCAATCTGCCGCATCAGCCCGCACAGAACCTTTCCCGGTCCGATTTCCACGAAGGTCTGCACGCCGTTCGCGATCAAGAGGCGCATGCTTTGTTCCCACTTTACGGCTCCCGTCACTTGAGCGAGCAGGGTTCCGCGCGCCCGCAATTCATCGCTGACTAAAGATGCTTCTACATTGCACACGACCGGGTACACGGGCTTCTGCGTCCTCAGAGCGTTCAGGTCCGCCCCCAGACGGTCTTGTGCGGGCTTCATCAGCGAACAGTGGAAGGGCGCGCTTACGGGGAGAACTGCCGCACGCTTTGCGCCACGCTCGGCCGCGAGTCTGGTTCCTCGTTCTACCGCGGCGGTATTCCCGGAGATCACAATCTGCTCCGGCGAATTGATGTTAGCGGGTGCGCAAACCTCGCCTTGCGCGGCCTCCTGACAAACTGCGGCAACTCTCTCCAACCCCATGCCCAGGATTGCCGCCATCGTTCCTACTCCAACCGGCACGGCCTCTTGCATATACTTTCCGCGGTTGCGCACGGTACGTAAGGCGTCTACAAAAGTCATCGTTCCCGAAGCCACATGTGCGGAATACTCGCCCAAGCTGTGGCCAGCCACAAAGCTCGGCTTGGGGACGCGCCCCTCAAGAACTCTCAACGCCGCAATCGACACGGCGAGAATTGCCGGCTGCGTGATCTCGGTCAGGCGCAATTGTTGTTCCGGGCCCTCGAAACAGACTTGCGACAATTTGTAGCCCAGCGCATCATCGGCCTCTTCAAAGGCCTGCCGCGCGCTGGGATACTTTTCGAAAAGCTGTTTGCCCATGCCCACGGTCTGCGAGCCTTGACCCGGGAAGATGAACGCGATCTTCGATGGAGAAAGTTGGGAAACGTCAGTTGATTCGGTCATGATTTAGTTGCGGAAATTACCGGGCCGGAATGACTTCAACTTCAACTGGTGCTGGGCGAAGCGCGGCCAGCCCTTGCTCGATCGATTCATTAATGTGCCGCTGAGAGAACTCCGCGGCCACTCGCACCGCATTCTTAATCGCGTTCGCGTTGGAGGAACCGTGCGTGATGATGCACACACCCTTTACACCTAAAAGCGGCGCGCCGCCGTATTCGGTATGGTCGATGCGCTTTTTGAAATCGGAAAATGCGCTGCGCGAAAGCAGATAGCCGACCTGACGCGTAATCGTCGATTTCAGAGACTCTTTCAGAACCGTTCGCACCAGGTTGGCTACGCCTTCAGAAATCTTCAGCGCAACATTGCCCACGAACCCATCGGCAACGATTACGTCAACATGGCCATTGAACAGGTCGCGACCTTCCACATTGCCCACAAAATTCAAGGGCAGGCGCTTCAATAATTGAAAAGACTCGCGCGTCAGCTCGTTGCCTTTGGTTTCTTCTTCGCCAATGGAAAGCAATCCAACCCGCGGCGACCGCGCGCCAGCGAAGCCTGTGCGGCCAAACTTGGGACCGCCGAACATCGAACGAAAATAAATCTCGCCCATCACGGCGAACTGTTCCAGATTATGCGGCTTGCAATCTACATTCGCGCCGACATCCAGCAAAATCGCCGCTGTACCGGGAGCCGTGGGAAAAACCGCAGCCAGCGCCGGACGATCCACGCCTGGCAACGCGCCCAGCACCATCTTGGCGGAAGCCATCGCGGCGCCAGTATTGCCAGCCGTCACGAAGCCAGCAGCCAGGCCTTCCCGTACCAGCCGCAGTCCCACGCGCATGGAGGAGTCACGTTTGGAGCGCACCGCCTGCACCGCTTTATCCTCCATGCTGATGACTTGGCTGGCATGGACGATCTCGATGGGCAGCCGTGAGGCCGAGGGGTGACGGTCGAGTTCCGCTTTGATCGTGGCTTCCAGACCGACGAGCAGCACGCGCACACCGTAATTGCGCGCAGCATGGATAGCGCCTTCGATTTCAGGCTTGGGCGCCCGGTCCGAGCCCATCGCATCCAGCGCGATCACGCTAGGCATGGTGGCAGGAAATCAGCTGGCTTCTTCAACTTGCAGTACGTCGCGGCCTTTGTAGTAGCCGCACTTGGCGCAAGCGCGATGCGGCATCTTCTTCTCGTGGCAGTTCGGACACTCGGAGAGCGAGTGGCTCTTCAGAGCATCATGCGCCCGCCGCGTGGAGGTGCGCTTCTGCGAATGTCTTCGTTTCGGATTAGGCATGGTATGAATTCCTCTCGCTAAGGCCGTTCGGCCTGGCCTGCAATGAATCTCTCGCTATTCCAGTTCCCGCTGTTCGAATTCTAGTGCGCCAGCTTGCCGCGGATTTCCTTGAGCGCCGCCCACCTTGGTTCTTCCCGGGTTACAGCGCACGAACACTTTTCCTGGTTCAGGTTCTTGCCACAGTGTGGGCACAGACCCTTGCAATCTTCGCGGCAAGTGACTTTCAAAGGGACGGCCAGCAGGATCTGCTCGCGGACCACATCGTCCAGCAGAATTCCCTCGCCTTCATAATAGCTGATCTCGGCCTCGGCGTCGGTCACCGAGATTTCGTCCCGCCCGGCGTCCGCCCCCAGCGGTCGATACAGCAGGTCGAACTCGCGGATAACATCCTGAGTCAGGGGTTCCAGACAGCGCGCGCAGCGCGATTCGAGGCTGGTCGTCAAACGGCCTCGAATGCGTATATCTTTAATTATCTTGTGCTTGCCGTGATGCTCTTCCACCAGATCAGCCCGTCCGCTGCTTTCGACGGGAGAGATCTGCCGGTAATCGGAGCCCAAGTCAATCACGCCCGGCTCAAACTTCTCCGCAAACTCAATCGGATGAAGTTCCAGGTCTTTGATTTCGAAGAACATCGGAAACCTCCGCGATACCACCCAGTGACCGCAAACCCGCGGAAGCACGCCAAGAAGGCGCAGGTACCGCAAGGAACAAGAGTTAAGAATAAAGGGAGAGAGAAAGCAGTGTCAAGGCGGAACGAAGTACCATCGACGAAACAACTTTTTGCGCTTACAATGCCTCTCAGCATCCACGAAGATGCGGACAGGCTCTATCTGGCCGAGCCGGAGGGGCACTGGAGGACAAAATGAGTGTCGCGCCGATTGGCGGGCGTCATCAGGACGGATTTCGCCAGCAACCCCGCCAGAAAATCACAACCGCTTCCCTGCGGGAACAAAAACTCCGTCACGAACCTATTACTTGTCTGACCGCGTACGACTATGCCACCGCGCGTCTGGTGGACGAGGCTGGGATTGAGATGATTTTGGTGGGCGATTCGCTTGCCCAAACCATGCTTGGGTATGAAAACACGCTATCGGTTACGGTCGACGAGATGCTGCATCACGTGAAGGCGGTGCGGCGCGGCGTGAAGAATGCACTGCTGCTGGCGGACATGCCTTACGGGTCTTATCAGGTTGACTCCAACGACGCGCTGCGCAACGCTACCCGGTTTGTGAAAGAAGGTGGGGCGGAAGTGGTGAAGATTGAGGGCGGCGAGAAGCGTGCCGACCTGATTCGCCGCATCATTGAGGCCGAAATTCCGGTGGCCGGGCACATCGGGCTGACGCCGCAGTCGGTCAATGTGATGGGCGGGTATAAGGTGCAAGGGAAAAATCTCAGTGGCATTGAGCAGCTTATGCGAGATGCCGTAGCACTGGATCGTGCGGGTGTGGCGTGCATTGTGCTGGAAGGCATTCCGCGCGAAGTGGCGGCGATGATTACGGCGGAGGTGGGGACGCCAACGATTGGCATTGGGGCTGGTCCGGAGTGCGATGGGCAGGTGCTGGTGTTCCACGACCTGATTAATCTGACGTTTGGGCCTCCGGCGAAGTTTGTGCGGCGCTACGGCGACGCGGCCGGGCTGATCAGCCAGGCAGTGCAGGGGTTTCAGGCGGACGTGAAGTCGCTGCAGTATCCATCGGATCAGGAGTCTTATCATTTGCCGAAGGAGACGAAGGCGGGGTTGGACACGGTGCTGGCGCGGAAGAGAGCGATGCAGCGGTAGAAATTCTCAGCCACGGATTTACGCGGATCATACGGATAAAGCAACATCTGGGCTTCAAAGACAACCGGGTGCAGTGCTAGGCTATGGTTATTGAGGAGAAAATTATGGCTCACTTCTTGCCTGCGTTTTTTCTGCATTTTATTGGGTTTGGGTTTGTGATGTATTTTTTGCCATCGATTATTGCTCTGGCCCGGAGCAAGCGGGACATTACGGCAATCCTGCTGTTGAACCTTCTTCTCGGGTGGACCGTGATCGGATGGGTGGTTGCCTTGATTTGGGCGGTGAAGACGGACGTTCCCATGGTGGTGCGGTGAGTTTTTCGGCACTTGTCTGGGGTCGGTGGCGAAAGGCCTGGGTTGGCGCTTCGGTGGTGTGTCTTTTGCTGGCGGGGTGTTCGCGGCAAGAAGCGAAAGCCGCGCCGGACGCCGTCTCTCGGCTGCAGGCGGTGGCTCCCGCCGATCCGGCAAAATTTCCAGCGCTGCGGGAGAGCAAGCATTGGAGCAATCCGTATCTCGTGGTGCGTCCGGAGGCGGTGGGGCTACTGACTGACGTCGCGGCGAATGAAGAACAGATTCTGAAGCCGGAAGACGTTTTGAAGGCTCTGGCGCAGTTGCCGGTGTCGGCGTGGCCTTACGGGCGCGCGGTCGCGATTCTGGTGGACGCGAAGGCAACAAGCTCAGAGCAAGATAAGATCGCACTGCGACGCAACCGGGGGATTGTTGCCGGTGAATTGCAGAGCGCACATGTTGCCATCAACTGGATTCCTTCCTCCTGAGAACCATCGCAAGGCAATGAAAATCTGCAACACCATCGAAGACATGCGTGCTGTGTGCTGTGCGGCGCGGCGCGGCGGCAAGCGGTTGGGATTTGTGCCTACTATGGGGGCGCTGCATGAGGGGCACTTGTCGCTGGTGCGGGCGGCAAAGTCTTGCTGCGATGTGATTGCGGCATCGATTTTTGTAAATCCTACGCAGTTTGGGGCGACGGAAGACCTGGCGAAATATCCACGGACGTTCGAGCGGGACCGGGAGTTGCTGGAAAGAGAAGGTGCGGCATTGCTTTTCGCGCCATCGGTCGAGGAAATGTATCCGGCGGGCGCGGTGACCTGGGTTACGGTGGAGGGGCTGAGTGACAGGCTGGACGGGCGTTCGCGTCCGGGGCATTTTCGGGGGATGAGCACGGTGGTGGCGAAGCTATTTCACATCCTCGAACCGGACGTGGCGTTTTTTGGACAGAAGGACGCGGCGCAGGTGGCGATCGTTCGGCGCATGGTGCGAGATCTGAACTTTGCGGTGGAGATCGTGGCGTGTCCAATTGTGCGGGAGGCGGACGGACTGGCCATGAGTTCTCGCAACGCTTATCTCGATGGCCAACAGCGAAAGCAGGCTCTGGTATTGCATCGGTCGCTGATGAGGGTGAGGAAGCTGTGGGAGAGCGGGGAAGGTAGCGCGGGAAAACTGATAGCTGCGGGCCGCGAAGAAGTAGCGGGAGAAGAATCGGTTCGTCTCGATTATTTCGAAATCGTAGATCCAGACAGCTTGGATCCACTGAGAAAAGTCGGGAGTGGGGCGCTTGTAGGGGTAGCGGCATTTGTAGGCACGACGCGGCTCATCGACAACATTTTGCTGTAGAGTGTGCGCGGGAACTGGTGCTGTCAAAGGGGACGCCAAATCCAGCGCCTAAAGGCACGCGGATAACGCAGCTCTTGCGGTATGCCTGAAGGCATACCCTGATACGAATCTCATATCCTGATACGAATCTCATATCCTGACGAATCGCCTTTGAGTGAGGGCTCTAGCGGCCCGCCTGCGGATGATCGGTGGGGGAAATGGCTGCAGCGGTGGCCGGGACCAGGAGGCGCTGCCGCAGCAGGTTTTCGATCTTCGACCAGAGGCGAGGATCGCACTCGCTCTGCATGTGGCCGGGAGTGAAGACGTGGTCGAACCAGGAAGATTCCGGGCATTCAACAGGATCTTTTTTGTAATCCATGAGGTAGTTGCCCAAGATCTCGGTCCTGGCGGAGTCGGCGGCCGTGATCAGGCGTCTGCCGTGAATGATGCCCTGGGTCTGATAGAAGTTCACGGCTTCGGCGACGTTGTCGGGAATAACGGAATCGTTCTGCCACACTTTGGCCACACTATCGACCTGCACTGTCAATAAAACAGGTATACCCTGGCGGCGCAGATCGCGGGCCAGCAGCACGGCGGCGGATGCTCCCCAACTGTGGCCGAACAGGATAATGTGAGCGCGAGTTTTTTCATCGGCGGAAAGTACGCCGTCTCTATTGGTATCGAGAAGAGCAAGCACGGCCTCGTAGGCCCGCTTCCTGCGCCGGTTCTCGAAAACGCGGACGTAAGTCTCCTTGGGAAGGGCTTGCCGGATGCGCTGTGCGAGTTGAACCGGGCCGTGATGGGAGTTGTCATGACCGACAAAGCCGCCCACGAAACCGATGACAATGTTGGAAGGAGATGAGATGGCGCTGGAGCGGAGCACTGCGGTATCGACGGCTCGCGAAAGACGGGGCGCAGTTACGGCGAGAACAGCCAAGGCGACGATGGAAGCGCGAACTGCAGTAAAACGCAAGCGTGCTCCTATTGCATGAGATGATTCGTTCCGGGGGCAGGATGCCGTAAGAAGCTCATTTCATCGAAGCTCCGTTTGGCGGCTAAAGCCGCTGTTGATTTCTCGTGCGCTACGGCGCGGCTGGAAGCCCCGCCCTTTCAAAGCTGAGTTGCAGTCCGAGCTTGCAAACTCCGGTGGGGACATCGGCGGCTTGGTCAAATGCCTTGACCCGTGCGGTTTTTCGCACATTTGACCCGACCGACAGTTTACACCTGCTTGTCAAATCGGGCGCAGCGGTTCTCTGCCGGGCATTTTTCTGCCGGAAAGGCATGGGTTTCCGGCAAGGACAAATCGCAATGGCTGGTCGGTGGCTTTGCTGATGCCGATGCGTGGCGTGATTTGGATACTTTTTGGGCGGAAGCCATCTTCGCCAATCCACAAACCGGAGGTGGGTGAGGTGAGATCGCATCCGTTGTTGCGGGCGCGGGTGATGCCGAAGGCTTCGGCGAGGCGTCCGGGGCCGCTGGTTAGGCGAGGAAGGTGGCGAGAACTGGGCAGCGGGATTCCTCTGGAGTTCGCCATTTCCTCCATGCCGAAGAGGGGTTCGAGAGCACGGAAAAGAACCGAACCTGCTTTGCCTTCGCGCTCACACGACACGTTGAGGCAGTAGTGATTGCCGTAGATAAAATAAACGTAGGCATAGCCGGGAGGGCCGAAGAGGACTGAGTTGCGGGCGGTATTGCCGGCGGCGGCATGGGCGGCGGGATCGGTTGCTCCGAGGTAAGCTTCGACTTCCACGATGCGGGCCATCAGACGAATTTCGCCCTCGCGAACCAGCACTTTACCGAGAAGGTCGCGAGCGACGCGTCGCGGACTACGACCGAAGAAAGTGCGATCCAACGGGCGGATTACGGGCGGTCCGGCGTCGCTTACTTGCTTGTCCATGCCAGCAAAATTTTACAGGCGGAGGGGTGTGTTCGTCTGGCCAAATGAAGCGTTTTGTGAAGACCTTGCTAAATAGGCTTGGGTTCGGTATTCCTGGCGGCAGTGACGTTTGAAGGTGTGTCGTTGAACGATCTGCCGGGTTCGTAGGCGCGCTTCTCGTGGCTGGAGCCAACCTTGCGAATGGCGTCATGCCAGCCGTCGTCCCAGCTAATGCGGGCCTCACCAGCCACTACGGTCCAGGTGCCATGGCTCCCGCCAATCGATTTCCTGGCCTCGCCGTCGGCATCGAGCGTGATATAGAAATTGCCGCCATTGCCTTCGCCTACCTGCCATTTGCCGACAAAGTGGCTGCGGCCGGCAGTGCTGGCTACGGGTTCAAATTCAATGCGGGCGATGTCCGTGGCGGGAAGGTTCTGCTGGCGTCCATCTTTGAAAACGATGATGACGGGGGTCTTGAATTCAATGCGGGCGAGATCCGCCATGTCAACAGTTTGGCGGTGGCCGTCCTGGAAGACGATCACGATGGATGCGTGGTTTTCGGCAGGCGGGGAGGTGGGTTTTGCGAGGCTGCCGACAGCGGCGAGTATGAGGAATGCAGGAACGCACAGTGCTTTGGCGGTAATGCGCATGGTCTTTCTCCTTGCGGGAGAACGAAATAGAGAATCCCACTACGAATGGTACGCGCGGCGAGACAAATTTGTTCCGCGCATCAGCTCGAGCGCGTAGGAGCTATGCCGCGCCCTTGGCCGATTCTTTCAGGTAGGCCAGGACCTCGACCGCATGGCCTTCGGGCTTTACTTTGGGGAAGATGTGCTGGATTTTGCCGTCGGGTCCGATGACGAATGTGGTGCGGGCGATACCCATCACTTTCTTGCCGTACATATTTTTCTCCTGCACGACGCCGTAAGCTTCGGCAACCTTTTTGTCGGCATCGGCCAGCAAGGAAAATGGCAGTTTGAACTTATCCTGAAATTTTTTCTGCGCTTTGGGAGTGTCGGGGGAAATGCCGAGGAGCACAGCGCCGGTTTTCTGAATCTGCTTGTAGGTGTCGCGGAAGGCGCAGGCCTCGACTGTGCATCCGGGCGTGTCCGCGCGGGGATAGAAATAGAGCACGACTACTTTGCCGCGCAAGTCTTTGAGCGAGACTTCCTTTGCGTTCTCGTCGTGCAAAGTAAACTCGGGAGCCTTATCATTGATGTTGATATTCATGAGCATCTCATTTCTAAGTAAATTCGGTTCAGGACAATCGGCGTTTAAGGGGGCGTCCACGATCGCTGTGTTTGGAAAGCCGACGCGGGGACGAGTTATCTCCAGAAAATCCTTATACCGTAGATTGGGGTCGTTCGCCACTATTCTTGTGATTCTTGCGGCGTTCTTGGGCGTTATGGTTTGGCGAAGCGCGGCGCAGGAGAGACCGCAGCTCAAACGTCCGGAGGAAACTCCTCAGGAGAAGCCTCCCGAAAAGAAGAAACTGAAAAAGGGTAAAGAGCCGCGAGCGGTGGGAATTGTGGAGCTCAACAGCAGCGGCAAAGGGACGCTGGTTCCGGTCGCAATCCTGGTTGACGGGAAGTTCTACGATGCCAGCGCTTATAAAGCAGACCCGATACCGATGGCGCTGGACTCGGGCACGGTGTATGAAGCTGAGGAGGCCGGAAATTCGGAGGGCTTGTTCACGATTAATGGGGCGCGGCACAGCAAGAGCGCAAATCCCTGGGTGGGTACAGGAACTTACTTGCCGAAGGGAACGGAGGCTCCGAAGACTACCCGCAAAGCCGAAGACGTGCCGGTTGGCATAGACAGCCGCGGTGACGAACCGCCGCGGCTGACGAGAAAAGATGCGTCCAAGCCAGCGGCGGGTTCCGCGGGCGGACCCGGATCAGGATCATCAGGCTCAGGATCATCAGGGAAGCCGAGCGAAACGGCTCCAGCATCTTCGCAACCGGCAAGCGGTTCGTCTGGCGGTTCGCAGTCGGGACAAGACACGGCAAAGGCCGGGAATGCGCCGGCAACGGACAAGCCTGCGGATTCGAGCGGCAAACAACCAGCGCCGGCGGCGCAGACGGGTTCGGATAAAGGGGCGAGTCAGTCAGCGCCGAGTGAATCGTCGCCCAGTCAAGCGTCAGGAGACTACTATCGGCCACAGCTGCGGCGGGGAAAGCCGACGGAGCCAGCGCCAGCAGACGGAGAGGAGACGGTTGCGGCTGCGAGGAAAGACGGAAAGGCAGACTCTGCGGCTCCTTCCAATGGTGCAACCGCGGGGCCGCTGCGCATAGTCGCAGCCATTTCCGATGAGGCGGGACCGGATCCGCAATCCTATAAATTGTTTTGGAAGACGGGGGAAGAGGAAGAGCGGCGGAATCAGATGTTAGCCGCGGCGGGCGACGAGGTGAGGGCTTATGTCGCCGCGCTGGCCAAGAACCAGATTTCGGCGAGGCCGGTTACTCCTAAGGCGGGGGCCGGGGGACGCAAGGCGCAGATAAAGCAGGCGCAGCCAGTGTTTGAGAACATTCAATTTCATGGGTTTGATGTGTGGCTCACCAATCAGCTGGTGATGATTTTGAGCGCAGAAGCGCACATTCCCGCCGCGCCGGGAGCGGCCGCGGCGGCGACCGGGCCGTATAGCGTTACGCTGGTGGCGCGGACCGATATCTACGGCAACCTGCGCAAATTGTATTCGGGCGTGACTGACAAGTTTCATCTGGACGTGACGCCGCAACTGGAACTGATCGACGCGGTGGATGCGGACGGGGATGGGCGGGGGGAATTGCTATTTCGTGAGACAACGGATGCGGGCAGCGGATACGTGATTTATCGCGCGACGGCGGACAAGCTGTGGAAGATGTTCGATAGTCTGAATGCGGAATAGCCGAAATTCAGTTCTCAGTTCTTGCGCTGAGGCATTTTAGCGAGAGCTGAGAACCTTTTTTTTTACGTTTCAATACCTACGTAGCAGACGCGGCCTACCAAGTAATCGGATGCAGATTTGCCATCCTCCATGGTCATGATTTCGATGGGGTAGGCTTGGTTGTGCGGCCGGAGGATCAACTGGTTTCCGGCGGTTTCGACATACTTCACGGTACAGGTTCCATCTTTGAGGACGGCGAACATGTTGAACTCGCCCTTGCGATAGGGTTTGAGGGAGTTGTAGTGGCGGTCGATGAGCAGAGTGGCACCGGGCAGAAGTCGGGGGTACATGCTCATCCCTTCGCGGCCGTCCACTTTGATCACAACGAAGCGTTCCCACTGTTCCCGATTGCCTTCAGTTTCTGGCTTCAGTTTTTTTAGAAATGTTTTCTTAAATTTCAGAATTTCCTTGACGTCCATGCTTGTGATCAAGGGTTGTGTAGCGGCGATGGTTCCATCGGTCAGAAGGACATTCTGGAACTCGTCATTGCTGGGAGGCAGGATGGAAGCGCGCTTATTGACCTCAGAGGGGTCGAGCAGATCTAGCACCGACAGATGTTGAACGGCCAGGACCCGATCCATGCCCTCAAGGCTGAGGCCACGCTTGCGATTGAGGAAGTTGGAGATGTGGGCCTGCTTGAAACCCGTCTGTTGTGCCAGGCGGAGGCCGGTGAGGTCGCCTTCCTCAATGCGCTCCCAAAGAGTATCGCGGAGGTTGTCTTGCAGCACTCGGAATTTCATAGGCGGGAGTATAGCATGGAATATAGCAATGCGCTAATCAAAAAACGTTTTCCACAGCCCGTTGGGTACAACGACCTTGACTGTACAAATACGGAGCTATACGGTGGTTCTAGCTTATAACTCACTTTGTTTCCGGAGAGCGATCGGACATGGGCAGTGTGGATAACTCAAACGATGGAAAGAACTTTGTAGAATTTCGCCGGAAGGTCAGGGCGGCTGAAGTGCTTTCCGCGGCGATGGAGCATTTGCTGAAGACGTTGAACTTCAGTGGACGGATCAGCGTGGTTATACAAAACGGGCGAGTTCTCAAGTCCGGATATGAGGAGGGATTCTTCCGGCAACGCGAGGCTGGAGCAATGTTGGCAGGCGGCACTTCGGCTGAAGTATAAGGGTGGAACGTAAGCGGTAGCATTGAGAGTGTTCGGAACAATTAAATAGCGCAAGCAGGTCGTCGTAAGAAAAACGAGCCCTGTGTTCGATTTCCGCTCCGGGAGTGGCAATCGACCGCAGGGCTTTTTGCGTCGGCGGCAGGCGTCGGTAATCCGGCAAAAGCGTCACAACCGCCCAGGTTCGCGAAGGGGAGCCGGGCTTCAGGAGAAGAGATGAAAGCAAAGGGCATTGCGACGAACAAGTTGAGCTTGGAGTTGAAATATTGCGAACGGTGCGGCGGTTTGTGGCTACGTCCTGCGGGCGGTGGACAGATTTATTGCGCGGCTTGTGGGCGGGCGATGGCCGAACTGCCGCCGGCGTCTTATGAGGTGAGAAAAGCGAGGGTACCGCAAGGTCCGCCTTGGGAGGAGGAGGGTGTGGAGTCGGACGGGTATGAGGAAGAAGAGGGAACAGGCATGGACGCGGCCGGGGGTGTGGCATGACTCACTTCGTGGAAGGGATTGCGGCAGAGGAGGACGGCGATCGGGCGAAAGGCGTGGAGCATCTGCCGGTCCGACCGCAGGGGGAGAAGCACTGCAACGGTTCGTGTGCGACGAATAGATCGTGGCAGAACCTGCCAGCGCACAATTTTCCGGCGCGGATGGGTAATGGGGCTGAGTTGGGGATTGCTCTGGAGCACGATTGGCAAGGCGATCCCGATATATGGCTATACCGAAGGAAAACGACTGCTTTGCTACGACGTTACATGCGGTGGTCGCTGGAAGCGGGACGAGTGCCTTCCTTGCTAGGCCGCGAGTTATTCCGGGCGAGGATCAGCGCCTTTACCGCGACGACGTTTGAGGCGAGAGTGATTTTTCTGCATGACATAGAGCGCTGTCTGGACCGGTTGCAGAGTTTCGACCGGCAGCTTATCGCACGGGTTGTGCTGCAAGAGTATGACCACGAGGCAGCGGCGCGAATTCTGCAGTGTACTCGCAAGACGCTCGAACGCAGGCTACCAGAGCTGATCGACGAACTGAGCGAAAGTCTTCTGAAGTCCGATTTACTAGCGCGGCTGCCTGACACGACGGAGAAACGCTATGAATAGCAAGAATGGAGGGCAGCGAAAAATATCCTCAAGAAATGTTGTCAAGAGGGGGAAGGGGTGTTTTTTTGCGGAAGTATTTGAAAACAAACAGAAAATAAATTTCAAAAAATGTCCCATTTGCCCTATGCCATGTGATATAATGGTTTTATAGAGTTAAGAAAAAAGATATACTCTATAGAGGGCGCGCTGAAAAGCGCGCCTTTCGTGTTTTTGGGAGGGCGGCGGTGGGTTCCGCCTGACATTTGCGAGTATTGGATCCCGCAGCGGCTAAACAGTTTGAGGCACTTACTGGCGCGGCTCGAAGCTGCGCCCTTTCAAAACGGGGTCGCAGGCCGAGTTTTTCCGCAGCCTGTAAAGCCGAGACTTATTTTGCAGCACTGGAAGCATCGCTGAAGCGATGCCCTGATACGAAGCGTGAGTCTCTTCGGCAAATCGGGGAAACTGGATTTCTGGATACTGCCGAGGATAGGAGTGTGAGCGCCGTACATGAAGGACCCGAAGAGCAGAGGCAAGATCAAAGGACGGAGCAAGGGCAAGGGCAAGGGCAAGGGCGCGAGCAACCCCTAAAGACCGCAAGAAGAGCGGGAGCCGGAGGAAGAACAGGAACAAGAGACAGATAAGGGCGAAGAAGGTGACGGAGGGAAATACGGCAGATACGAAGGAGCCGGAAGATTTTGTGGAGGTGCGGAAGAACATCGCAACTCTGGTACGAATGTCTGCGAAGGAAATTGCCAATGTATTTATCGAAATGGCTAAGGCCGGCCAACTGGCTCCAGCGAAGTATTTGTTCGAAGCGGTGGGATTGTATCCACCAACGGCGGAGACTTTGTCAAAGCCAGAAAATTCGCTGGCTTACACCTTGCTGAAGCGGATGGGGTTGCCGACCGATCCGGTGATTGGGGAGGAAGATCCGCCGCTGGTTTTGACTAGTGTGGGGAAGCCGGCGGCGCAGGGAGCGTGCGGCGTGGGAGAAAAAAGCGAGAGCGAAGGTCAGCGAGATCAGAAACCGGACGTAGAGATTGCTGGAAGACAAGAGGCGCAGTTTGGTTCCAGATCGACGTGCTGATGCGCCGATGAAGATTAAATCGCCAGGCCGCACTAACAACGGTGTGAAGGCGGCGCGAAGACTATGGAGGATGCCGTAGAATGAACCGAAGTCACGATACCGGAGCGATGAGCGGAGCCCATGGTCTCTCGATTTCGCCGCGGGTAGGATCGAGTGGGAAGAAGCTGCTGGAAGCGCTTTCCGCGGCGCTTTCCCCGGCACATTCTGCGACACATCCGGAGATCGGAACTTTCGGGAAGAAGCCAGCGGGGAGAAAGGTCCGGGTTACACGACCTAAGATGGGGATCGACATTACGTGGGTGACGGACCGGATAGGAGTGGGCGGCGGAATCTGGACAGCGGAGAACATGGCGGCAGTCTCGCGCGCTGGGATCACGCACATCATCGACATGCAGATCGAGTTCGATGACACGCAGTTGGCGGGGCCGCATGGAATTGCGGTTTGTTGGAATCCGGTGGACGACGATTTCGAGCCTAAGCCCGCCGAAGTGTTTGTGCGGGGGGTGGAGTTTGCGCTGGCTGCGCTGGAAACGGACGGAACCAAGCTATTCGTGCATTGCGCGGCGGGAGTGCACCGGGCGCCGATGATGACGCTGGCGCTGTTGGGCGTGATGGGATGGGCAGTAGAAGACGCGATGGGATTGATTGAGGGGCGAAGGCCAGTGGCAGACTTTGCCGAGGTTTATGTGAGGAGCGTAGAAGGGTTCTTGCGGGGACGAGGTTGAGAGGGATCCTTCGAGTGTGGTTGCGCTTGGCGTTCGCGAAGCACAACCTTCGCGCGGAATGACAAGATTGAATCTGAGGAGGAAGTATGTTTCAGACATGCCGTCCGGCGGGGCGGCTTTTTTATTTGGTACTGGCGGTAGTAGTGGCGGCATCGAGCGTCCGGCCTGCGGCGCGTGCAGAAGGTTCCGCGGGGAAAGCGGAGAAGCCAGCTATTTCCTCAGAGGCGGAGCCACGTGCGAAGGGACCCTCGCCGCGCGCGGCTTCGCCTGCCCCCCAGGGCGGTGGGACGCTAACGAGCGTGATCGACACGGTTTATATGGCGGATGGATCGGCGGCACAAGGGGTGCTGGTGATTACGTGGCCGGCGTTTGTGACGGCGAGCGGGACTGCCGCGGCGGCGGGGGCTCTGGATGTGACGCTGGGAGCCGGAGGGGCTTTAAATGTGGCGCTGGAGCCGAATGCGGGGGCAACTCCTCCGGGCGTTTACTACACGGTCGTGTATCAGTTAGGACCGGGCGAAGTGCGAACAGAGTATTGGGTGGTGCCGACAAGTTCTCCGGCAACGCTGGCACAGGTGCGGACGACGCCGGGAACGGGAACGGCGGCGCAACCGGTATCCCTACAGTATGTGAACACGGCACTAGCGGCCAAGGCGAATGATAGCTCGGTGGTGCATTTGGCGGGGACGGAGACGGTGACGGGGACGAAGATTTTTTCCACGCCGCCGAATGTACCGACGCCAGTGGGCACGGGAGATGTGACGAACAAGGCATACGTGGATACGTCGATAGCGGCCGTGGGAGCGGGAAATTATCTAGCGACGGCGGGTGGGGCGATGACGGGGCCGTTGACATTGAGTGGCAATGCGCTGGCGACAGCTGATGCTGTCGCGGCGCGGGAGATCATCGATCCCGAAA
>OBLU010001442.1_pt1 | contig 22207 bp, 15 predicted proteins | sample 1518681 | NCBI WGS metagenome assembly OBLU01 (sample SAMEA3539304, study PRJEB22396) | soil metagenome | biome: tundra; feature: field; material: soil | place: USA | collected 2010-05 | depth 0.15 m
CCGATCTGATCGGCATCAAATCGGAATGACTGATCGGCATCATCGGAATCGCCAGAATGACGATGTCCATGTCGGCGAACTTTCCCTTGCCCTTCTTCCCTTTGACGCTGACACCTTGAATTCTCGGGCGCTTCCACCAAGACGAAGGCATATGGCTGAGCCAGAATCCGTAATTACGCCAGCAGCGAAGCCACGCGCGCGCTAGCGGAACCTTATTGTCGGGGGTTTCCGCTAAACCGGGAATGGATGGAAATTTCTCAAGCTTGGCGGTCAACTCGCTGCGCTCGCCCAGCGAAGCCAGGGCAAGCGCCTCAAGCCCCAGAAACGGGTCTTGCACCGTGGTGACGATGTCTTCGAGCAGCGCTTCAGGGGGTTTCTCGGAACGCATCTTGGTCAGCAGAAACAGCAGACCGTAGTCGGTATCCGCGCTGCCATCCGAAACGGCAAGTTCGACGGTGTCTTCGGCGGCAAATGTCTCGGCGGCTTTCAGTTCCGGTCGCAGCCGCACACTGAGCTTCTTTGACGCGAGCAGAATGGCCAGGTATAGATCGTCGAGGCTTAGAAGTGGCTGGATGTGCGCGACGGTCCCGAGTCGCCTGTAACCCCAGGCGATCAACGAGCGCAGGGAATCCCTGGTCGAATACATTTGCAGGTTCGGAGCGAGCCGCGCCGCCACCTGTCTGGAGTCCGAGAAGATAAGCACTTTTCGCCCGCGTAAGGGAGCGAACCGGCTGGGCTTGCTGGCGTTGGGAGGCTGAATCTGAATCTGCTTGGAAACCAGCGCTTGAAACGGCTGATCACCTTTGGTCTGGTGATCCTGTACCGTCGTTCTTCCGAACCGCGCCGTCTTTCCGCAACAGCCGCAGGGAATGAACTGGCCGCGTGCTTCCATGGTTTGATCGACCTCACCATCGTCATCGGCAGGTGGGGTCGTCCGGTCGTTTCGCAGGTAAACCGTGCGCATGCGAGGTCCGAGTTGATTGGGGTTGAGACGCCCCGTTTCAAGATCGTAATCAGCGGGTTCAACCGGGCGCGTCGGGCTCGGGGATTCGAGGAGCATGTCGAGCGGAAGCAGCGGGCTGGTCTCGCCCTCTTCCATCCGCAGGCGGCGGCCTGGCTCCGACCAGAGCGCCGATGGGCTGTCTACGTCGTCGGTGTAGGCGCGGGCGTAGGCGGTTCCGCAGAATCGGCAAGTGTAGAGTTCGTGGACGCGTGCGCCGCAGTCGCAGTATTCGCGCGGCTGGCTGTACATCTTGCCACAAATACCGCTGCGTTCTTCCTCCGCCAACTCGGTGCAAGCGGCGTCCATGCACACCCACAAGCCAGCCAGTCCGCGAAAGAAATTGTGGATGCGGCATGGCAGAAGGCCGGGACTCTTGGGATCGAGTCGTGCGATGCTTCCCAGGGCCATGAGGACGGTGGCCGCTTCGTCGGCCTCACCTGACGCGTCCGGGAATAGATCGCATCCCAGTTCTTCCACCGGTCGCGCCTGTTTCATAGTGCTGTTGATCAGGAGGCCCAGGGGCGGGAATTCCGACAGGGCGTGATAGAGGCGGGCTTCGAGTGTTCCCGTTTCCGTGACGTGCCGGTATTCAAGCAACGGCTGTACAATCTCGGCACGCGCCTTATCGTCTTCGAGGCTATAGAATTTTGCGAGGTCGATGGCGGCGAGCACTTCGGCATCATGTTTCGTTCCGTTCGCGGCATGCGGCCTCCATGCGAATTCTCCCTGGATGGGCACGAAGGTCTGCGCGGGCACGCCGGTGAGTTGTGCGCCGAAAAGCGGCGCATAGTCCGCGTCCTTAAAGCTTGCGGTCGCGCAAATGACCTGCAAGCGTTCGGGCGGAATATTCAACCGGTCACGCAGCCGCCTGAGCAGAAGGCCGACTTCCGCACCCGCCGCGCCTCGGTACAGATGCGCTTCGTCCAGTACGATGAGGAACTTCTCACCCGGATTCTGCTCCAGCCAATCGCGGGTCTGATCGAAGATGGGCCGCTCGATGGGGCGCATCAACATGTATTCGAGCATGGAATAATTGGTCACGAGCAGATCGGGGGGAGCCACCTGCACCTCGTGGCGGGTAAGCAGTTCGACGTCACCTGGCAGAGTGACGGCACGGCGGAATGCCCCGGTCTTGCTGTCCTGCCACTGCGTTCCCTTGTCGCCAAACCACGCAAGTAGGTCGGGTTTGGCAGGCCATTTCCCGCGTGATTTAAGTTCGTTGAGTAAGCTCGCCGCTTGCTTCTGGTCGTCCGAAACCGGGCCTTGGGCGAGGCGCTGTATTTCGACGTAGAAATCATCGAAGGCCTTCAGTTTGACCGAATCTTTTTCACGCGTCCTGATTCCCGCGTATGGCGTGCGACTGGTATAGCGTGCAAAACGTGCCGGTCGGTCGGCCCACTTCTTAAACAGGCCAGTGGTGCGCGGATCGCCAAATAGCGAACGCAACCGTCCCAACTGGTCGTTCACGAGCGCGTTCATCGGGTAGAGGATGAGCGCTCGAACGGCCGACCGATCGTGGAAGGAGTCGGGGTTCTCCTCTGCTTCGCGCGCGAACTTCCCGAGTATTGGAAGAAGGAATGACTCTGTCTTGCCGGAACCGGTCCCGGTCATGATCAGCAGATTTTTTTCGTCAACGAGGGTGTGGCGGATGGCCTCCGATTGATGTTTGTACGGTGGGTCATAGAGCAGCGCTGGGAGATCGCCCGCAGGTGTTGACAGCGCAGCGTAGGCCTTCAGGGCGGCAAAAGGTAAGCCCTTAATGGCGGAAAACTGTTCACCACTCAGGTAACGCGGCGTCGATTCGATGTAGGGGATCTGGTAAATGACGCCCGGACGATAAAGGAGCTCTTTTCGCTGTTCGATCAAGGCCGGAGAACTGATGTGATAGGTCGCTTCGATGTAGTCACTCAGCGACGCATGCAGTTGTCTAATCGTTCCCTATATCGTCTGTGTCATGGTTCAATCTCGCGTCATTTCTGCCTGATTAGCCAAAGCCGTTCCCGAAGGAACTCTTCTTCGGCGGCCGCTTCGCGGTTCGGCAATCCGTAGGTAAGGAGACAATTCTCCGGTGGAACAGGGTACCCGAGTACCGCCAGACGTCGTGTCGCCCACAGCGGCAGGGGAGAAAAGAAGTCGAGGAGAATGCCGCCCGTCGTGTCACGTCGTCTGTAAGTCTGCGGCCTTCCCAGTCCAACGTCGAGCGCCATCTGGAGATGCCAGGCAACGTCGCAGCCGCGCCAGCGAGTTCCCTTGAGGGGTAAATCGAGGAACTGGGCCGGTGCGCCGTTCGTGAGCGCCGCAAATCCCCACAACGATGCGCCGTGCGCCTGGGTCGCCGCGCCACGAAATGGCCGGTTTGATCCGTCGGTTTGACCCAGCGGCGGGAATAGTAACGCGCATCACGCGAACTATCGAGAATCGATAGTTCGGCGATGGCACCGCTTGGCGGTTGCTCTTCCAGCTTGCGACCCATGAATTCGCGCATCTGTGCGGCGGTCTCCGGCCTCGGGGCCTTGAGCCAAGCTGCCGCCGGTAGCTCCAGCCAGCCGAGATCGCGCAGGACGGAACGCGCGTCCTCGGATGCTTCCGGGAGCAAGAAGCGCACCACTCCTTCATGCACGACGTTTGCGGTAAGGGATGCGGGCAACGGTGTTACTTCGTCCGTCGCGAGGCCGAGCAGGAAAATCGTGCCGTCGGGTCGCACAACGAAACTCGGGGGCGCTGCAAATAGCCAGGTGCCCTTGACCTCGGGATCGTCCGTCGTCACCTGGTTTAATTCCAGAAGATCTCCGGTGACGATCAGTTTGTCGGTCAAGTCAGCGAGTCTTTCCTCGGAAGCGATTCGGTCTTCAACGAGGTATTGCACGGCGTCGAGGACCGAATTGATGAGGGTGGCCGGCGAACAGGGACAGAGGATTGTAGCGGCGCGCCGAAGCAGCGCGGCCAAAAGCGGGTCATCAATAGGACCGTCTGCTGCCGAAAGGCCCAGATTCTCCCGACTGACTTTGAGGACGCCCTCTCGTGAAATCTGTTCGATCACCATTTCCACCTCGGGAACACACCACCGAAGACACCGGGGTTTCTGTTAGCAGAAAGCAAGGCAACCAACCGCGCTGCCCGCAGCAACACACTCTTCTGTTTAATCTCATTCAGCAACGCGTCAAGGGCCGACGGGATCGGTACCGCGGCCAGTAGTTCCGGGGGACGACTGGCAAGCTGCAATGCGAATTCGCAGAGCCCCTGATCCGACGATACCTGATAACGCGCGGCGACACTGGCAAACCAACACTTGCCGGTGTCTGTGCCAGCGTCCATTCTGTCGGATTCCCGGCTGAGAACGATGGGAAATGCAGGCGGACCACCGACCATATCTTGAAGTTTCTGAAGCGGAAAACTTGCGTGTGGACGCGCAAGGAAGGTTGCCTCGGCTTCGGCCCAGCGCTGACCACACAGGCGGGCATAGAGCTTGTTGGCTAGGCGGTCTATGATCCGGTTGCGCCTCATGGCACCGAGCGGTCCGAGCAGGCGCGTCTCTCCCCAGAGTTTGAGCGCTTCGAGAATGCCTGTGCTCGGGAAGGTCTCACTTTCGACGCCGGATAAATCGGGCTCGATCAGAAGATCCGCAAATCCATGTCCGCTCGGCGGGATGCTAAGGTTGACCGCGTCCCAGAATTTCCCATGTCGGGCATCGAATATTCCGCTGGGAGCCTCGACCTCCACTCCCGCCAATACGGCTTCAGCATTCAGACTGGTCGCAACAGCGGGATTTCGAAGACCGAAGAAACGACACGTTGGTACGTCATCGCCGCCAGTATCGTCGATCAATCGCACCGTCGTGGCCTTACCCAGGTTTCGGAACACCCACCGTATCGGCTTAACGTCTCTCTCAAGGCGAAGGACGTATTCTCCCAGTTCGTCCCCTTTGATGAGAAACTTCCCCGATGCCGCTTCGAGAAATGTCCAGGCTCGACGCTTATCCTCTACGAACGGAGCGAATTTCTTGAACCACTCTGAGGACGTGATTGGCAGATCGAACGTCGCGATTGGCTCAGCGAGCAATTCCTGGCCGCTTGCGTTGTAGAAATTAATGGCGCAACTGACCTGGTGCCCGGCGGGCCCCAGAACGCCGACTGCTACGTCGCGTTCCCAGAAGGCGTCCAGGGTGGGATTGTCCGGTTCCAGCGAAATCGCCAGTCCGGCATGCGATGTCGTGCCCGGAATCCATGGCTCGGGCTCCCGCACATCGAGAGTGATCATGCCTTCGGCCACGGGGGGTGCCAGTGTCCCGGCTGTGGGAGCGCCGCGCGCCTTCACCATGAGCATGTGCCTTCCCGCCGGAAGCGGCGCAATTCTTACAAACACCGGCGTGTCAATCCCGGGGACATCAATGAGGGTCTCGGATTCGCCGTCGAGCCGGAGGCTATAGCTGTCCACCGGATGATCGTGAATAATCCCGAAGCAGGGGGCTTCAGTGGTAAGCCATTCGCTGTGACCTTCACCGTCGAAGCAACGAGCCGAGAGTCCGGCGGGCCAGATGCGGACCGTTCGAGCGACCTGGAGACCTAACTGCTGCAACTTGGCCAAGGTCTCGAAGGAGAGGCTGTCTGGCATGGAAAGAAGGGCCGCGTGAATGCCGCTGCAGTCTACGTTGCATGACGCCAAGAAGTCAGACCGTAACGGAAGCGAAGTCTCGCTCAGGACGACGTATTTCCGACCGGGTCGAACTATCCGGCCGGTGACCTCGCGTGCGAGACCGTCACCACCGATCCGGGAAAGCCAGATCGGCCCCGCAGGGAGACGGGTTTCGGCGGAGACGACGGGATCGAGGGCTGGGTCGGATCGCTCAAACTGCACGAGGGGGGTGCCTGCGCCGGGCCAGGTTTTGAGCACCTGTCTTCGTGCACCCGTGAGAAGCCAGCCGCTTGGGTGCCAAGTGTCGGTGCCGGCGATCCTACACCGGGTACTCCTGAGTGGCTCCTGCAAGTCGGGATAGGTTCTCGCCACGTTGCCAAAATTCGGGATGTCGAGCACGATCGACCAGGTCGAAGCGGTTGAGCGGCGGAGCATCAATATGGGGCGGATGCGAAGCGCCGCGCGTCCGGCGCCCCCGTCACCCTCATCGCGCCGATTGGATGCGCCGGGGGTAATGCGTGCGGAACCCTTGAGCCGTTCGGCTACCAGCGAGCGCGTCTCTTTGAGCCATTCGCGGGTGCTTTGAACTCTCTCAAGGTCGGACACCAGGCGCTCAAGGGTCGGTGGGTAGATAGGGCTCTGGCCCTCTAACGTTCTGTCGCTCAAAAGTGCAAGAACGATTCGCCCTGCCAGTTCCTGTTGCTGGAGAAACTCACGGAACCGCGATGAAGCGTCCCACGCATTCGCCGCCAAGAGTTCTCCCACGGCACTCGGACTCAGCGCGTCAAGGTGCGCAACCTGGTAGCGCAAGTCATAGAGAGTCTTGGCGAACTGCCATTGAAGATACAGGGGCAGGATGGCATGGGTTATGGGCCAGGCGATGATCGAAAAATGCTCCGCCCACTCGCCCGATGGCTTGACGCCGTGGTAGGTTGTCTGAAATCTGGAAAACCACGTTCGGAGCTGGTTGCGGCGCGTAGCAGTGATCGGCTCGCGCCAGCGCGGTGTGCTTTGCTCAAAGGATGGCCAGAACTCGCCGCCGTCGTAGTCATAGCCCATTTCGGTCGCATAGATGACCCAGAGTAGCCAATGGCGTCCCAGTTTCCATCCGTCTTCCAACTCGGCGTGCAGGAGGCCCGTGATCTCGGCAAATTCGTCTTCGTTCAGAGCGTGCTCAAGCGCGAACAATGGATAGTCCGAATAGGATCGCAGGGATGCGAGGTGTGCAAAGTGGCTCTGCAACCGTTCTTGCCATTGATCGAGAGACATCGTCACGGTTCAGACCAGCTTGCGCAGTTTCAGCGGAACCTCAGGGTAGGGATCGTAGAGCAGCGCTTCGATGTTTTCGCGCTTCCAAGCCTTGAACTCCGGCCTGCGTTCAGACCTGGGTAATATCCAGCGCTCGACGGCAAGCTTCGAGACATCATCGGCAGAAAGGAGAGATGACAAATCGGGTTTCCCCTTGCCGGTGCGAAGGAGTTTGAGAGCGTTGTCGGCCAACTGGGACAGAAACACTTCACGTTCGATGCCGTGGCGGAGTAGATCGTCATTGAAACCCAACGCTTCAAGCGCGGCGCGGGTGGTGCGCATTCGCCAATTCGGCCCTTCACCGAATTGATGATGGTCGGCGTAAGAATGTCCAATCTGGCGTAGGTAATCCCGAAGATCCGCGAACAAACTATCGGGGATATGGAAGTGCCCCCAGCCCCCGGTGTATCCGATGGGACTGAAATATTCGGTTCCGTCCAACTTCAGCCGGTTGTAGACGGAGGACCGGCCCATGGAAGAGGATGTTGTCACCGCGAGAAGACGCGCCTTCTTCTGCTGCCCCGAAATGATGCCGGTGGTCTTGCCGCATGTTTTGGAAAAATGATCGTAGACATCTCGGCTGCGAATCAGGCAGGCGACGAGCTTCCCCCCGAGGAGGGTGTTGTAAGGTGGAAGAGCACCGAGGACGTAGGCGTCCATAATATTGACGAGCCGTTCTCCGCGCGCTTGTGCGTTCCATTCGATAAGTTTGTCCCGTACGGACAGATTGAAGACAGGGTCGCCGATTGCGATGATGCCGATCAGCTTGCCATTGTGGTTATCCCATACGAGGAACCGGAGCCGACGGCCGAAGCCGTTGGACACGGGCACCGACCATGTGAGGGAGGCAAGTCTAAACAGGTCACCTTCCCACGTGTCGCTCGATATCGGCTGGAGGAGAGGCGAAATTCTGGCAGGGTCCACGTTCTTCTCCCGACGCGAAATGCTTAAATAGCTTCGACGCGCGTTCGGAAAGAAACACCCGGCTTGCTTTCAAGCGGTCGTTTCGCTGGGCGCAATGGATAGTGCGGACGACATCCTTGCCGGTACCTGGCGGCACCAGGGTGCCGTCCTCGGCCTTGCGAAATCCCAAGGATTTGAGATGGCGTCGAAAGCGTCTCTTGAGGGACGCTTCCCGTGTCGATACGGTGACCACGTTCTTGCCGCTTTTTGCCATCAATTTCCTTTGCCGTGCTTCTTTGAATTCCGCTCCTGACCTCCGACCATCAAGCAACGTGCGGAATACGAATTGGCAATGCCCACAGCCTTGCAGATTTCCTATCAGAACAGCTTTCGGCTGTCAGCGCAAATATCTGCAACTATTGGAGCTATCGGTAACAGATTAACTCCTTCCGCGGTGCGTGGTGGTCAGTCGTTTAGGGACTTCTGGAGCCCAGGGGGATGCACAAGGGAGATTTCAGCGGATCGGTGTGAAATACCTCGGGCTTACTCGCCTTGCCCTTGCAAATGATTTCGGTGGTGGGCTCGAAGATACTCACCAGTTTCTCGGCAACGTGGGTGTCGCCGCCGAAGATCCGCTGTTTGGCTTGCCGCATCACCTGCTGCACTCTCGGTACAAAGGTGTCCAGTTCTTTCCGCAGCCCTTCGAGGGCGGCTTGCTACATCACGTCCGCTAATCGTTTCACCCCTTGCACAATCTCGCCGGAAAACCGCTTGGCCTGTCCGACCACGCGGCCTACCGAGGACAGGAGCATTTCGTATCCCTGCTGCAAGCGCTCCCGGTTCGGCCCACCCCTGGTGCGCGCGATGCGTCCAATTTCCAAAATGCGGAGTTTCACGCTTCGGCTCCGATCGCGGAGTTTGGCGCGTTGCCGCGCAGCGATTTCTGCGATCCGCTTCATCGCGCGGATCAGAACCCGTACGCCATCGCCCAGCAGATTGCTGTCCGTCGGATAGTGGATATTCGTCTCTACGACCGCCGTTGTATCCAGGCGCATCTTGCGCCCCTCCACCACCTGATTTTCTTGCGCAATCTCCACCACTCGTTCATGGATCTTCTCTACCGCATCCGGCCCCAGCGCCAATCCCCAGCGGCCCATAGTTTTGGAATCAGGTGCTTTGGACGCTCCCACACGCGTGAAATCGCGATACACGAGATTCGCTCGGACTTCGCGCTCCAACACGTCGTAGCTCCAGTTGCGAATGTGCTTCAGCAGGAGCAACCGCATCGCCACTTCCGCCGGGGTGCCTCGTCGCCCGCGAGTGCGGCTCTTGGGACTGCGCTTTGCCAGAGCCTCATACACGATCGAAACCAGTTGTTCGTCTTCCAGCACCTGGTCGGCATATTTCATCCACTCTTCGCGCAGATCGTTTATCTCTTCCGCGATGAGACCGTCGCCGAAATGAAGCTGCTGTCGCTTTCCCTGCCTCAAACCCTGCGTCGGAACGTGCTGCCGACCGCGAAAACGGTGTTGGTGGGCGGAATCCTCACCCCCTGCCGATCGACGTCCCAACCGATCTCATCCATTACCGCGCCAACAACAGCCCCGACAAACTGCCGCTGTCGATCACGGAGCCGCTTGGCCGCTTGGGTTTCTTGCTGGTTGGGGCCCGGTTTGCGGAGGCCAGGCAGGACGCTCGCCGCATCTTGGGCCAGGATCTGGACTGGTGGCCGCCCGACACTCGCGACCGCCCGGCGCGAAATCACAACTAAAGCCTCCCCCTAATGCGCTCTATGACATTCCGGGTGCGCTTGGGGGCTTCGCTTGGCCCACGCAACGGTGCCATATGCCGACACAAACGCTGGGGGCGTTGGCGAACTAAACGGTTACGCGATCGTGCCCTTGCGGCCCGAAGATGGCGCCAGAACGGCTGCACGCACACTCAGAAGGATTCTGGCTTCTCTTGCGGAGCTTCAATTGAAGGCTTCCGAGCTGAGTGCCCAAGCGAAGTACAGAGCTTCGATCAGAGGTGCTCCAGCAATACGAGGAACTGGCCAAGAACCTGGCCTAGAAAGCCGTGATCACCACCACTTCCATACGTCCCCGGGCCACAGCCCGCAGCAACATCAAGGGCCTTTGGCACGCGGGTAGACTATCCCTGGAACGGGTATAAGGAACTATGAATGACATCGAAGCTTGGAAGCTGCTCACCGAGTGGGCAAAACTCATCGGCGCGGTAGCGGTTTTCGGAATCGGCCTTTACCAGTACGCCCAAGCACAGAAATGGAAGCGTCGGGAGTTCATTTCCTCCCAAGTGAAGGAGTTTGAAGCGGACAAGAAAATCCAGCTCTCTATGACAATGCTCGATTGGAGCGACCCTCCGGCCGGCGCTTTGACCTCTTCCTTGCTGAGAATGACAGGACGCTTCTGCTCGTACCTGGGCAACGGAATCCGCTTGATCTCGATCTTGCGGTTTAGAGTGGTTCTGTAGAAAAAGCGGAGCGCACAAACCGCCTGAATGTACGTTGAGAGCTTGACGCGCTTCTCATTGAGCAACCGCTCTGTCGATGATGCGAGCATGCGGGGCGACCACCTTGCCCGGCCTTCGGCAGCCGGACCTGCGGGGACGCCGGTCCGCTGACAGGTATGTCCGTCCCACGTCCGGGCCGCACACACCCAGACCCCAGATGCTCATCCAGGGTCAACTCTCGGAGGACGATCTTCTTTTGAGGCGTTTCCCACCGCCAACCGCAAAGACCCCGGCCCCCATGAGCGCCATGAACAAGGTGGAGGGCTCGGGAGTGGCAGTGAAACCTGTCACGAGACCATAGCCCTGAATATAGCCGTAAGCTGGGGACCAGCTAGAAAACGGGTTTCCGTTCCCAGCATCAAAGTACGTGTATCTCCCGCTCAGGGGGCCAGATTCATTGGAAACAAGCACCGTAAGCTCAAGATTGCCCGTGGACGGGTCATAGAAGAAAGGCGCCCCAGTGAAGGTCAGGGTGTCGCCAAACGGAAAGTTCTGGCCATTCAAGCTCCCGCTGGCGAACAAGACATCGCCGGCCGGGATGCTGCCGTCCGGAACGGACTGGCTGGTTACTGCCAGATCGATCATATAACTCATGCTGGCAATTCCGCCACCACCGTTGTAAAATGTATCGAAGAAGCTGATCGAACCAATGTCGATGACACTTGGGAAGGCTCCGCCGTTATAGATCTGCTGGAAGTCGCCGGGGTGTATATCCTGACAACTCCACGGTATACAATTTTCACTGTTGGTTGTGCCGATGACGACGCCCGCATGCATCAAGGCTGTTAAGGCCAGAACGGCCACGGCGCACATGAACAACCTCTTCATTGTCGCTTCTCCTTAATTAAACTGGAATCGCCATTTTGGATTCCAAATCCCTGTTCATTATAGCCCCAGATTAACGAGCGGTGCCCGCACATCACTGCGCCGGACAACGCGGAACGTCGCAACCTGAGACGGTGCTGAAGCTGGGCAACACCGCAAAAACGTTGAAACCGTCGGACGTGGGCAGGTTTTGCAGAGTGCTCGCCGGAACATATCCTTGTCGAACCAGCAAGACGCTGATTGTGCCGCTGTGCAGGCTCACCGGGCCCCACGCGCCGCTTGGCGAGATACTCGCCAGTGGATCGCCGATACACGCCTGTACATAGTATTGGTCGGTGTACGCATAGACTACCACCCCGAATTGCGAGGTCGGGGCTACGCCGCTCACCGATCCGCTTACCGAGCAGCCTTGTGTGGCTCCGTGTATTTGTGGATTGCTGATCGCCAGGGTATAGGTAAACGCCGCCGGCAGTGACCCGCTCTGCCCGTCTGGATTCGTAACCACCACGTCCATGGGACCGATTGCGGTGCTCGCTCCGGTCACGATGGAAATCTGGTTCGCGGTCACCTGCTGGACGGTGGCCGCGAAACCACCGATTCTTACTTGTGCGCCGCCGGCGAAAGAATCGCCGCTGACTGTCAGGGGCGTGTTGCCAGTCGCAGGACCGGAGGAAACTGAAATAGACGTTGGATGGGGCGGGCGGAGCGGGGGCGAGGTATAAGTGAATCCGCCGGGAAGAGTCGCCGGCTGACCGTTTGGAGGCGTCACCACTACATCGAAAACCCCAGTTGCGCTCGTGCTGCCAGTGAGAGCGGTGATCGTTGTGCCGCTCACAACGTTGACGCCGTAAGCCGCTACAGTGCCGATCGTCAGTGTGCACCCCGGGACAAGGCCGGTACCCGTGACCGTGATCGCTGTTCCGCCGGTATTGACACCCTGGGAGGGCTGAATCGACAAGATATGGATCGCGGAGCCGTACGTGAACGCATTCGGTAGTGTCGCGGAAAGGCCGTTCGGATTGGTGACGGTCACTCCCACGGTGCCGCTGCCCGGTGGAGTGGTCACCTGAATCTGGCCGGCCTGCACCTGCAAGACGGTCGCGCTAGCGGAGCCGAAGCGCACCGCGGCACCGCTGGCGAACCCTTGGCCCAGGATCGTTACCGCAGTTCCCCCCGACTGCACACCTGAGCCCGGAGAAATCGAGGTAATGGTCGGAGGTACGGCGTAGGTAAACCCCTGGGTGAGTTTGCCTGACTGACCGTCCGGATTGGTCACTACGACGTCAACCACGCCGGCGCCGCTACCACCGCATACGGCGGTGATCGTCGTGGAATTGACCACAACTACCTGGCCCGCTACTACGGTGCCGAGTTTCACGGTGGCGCCGTTGACAAAGTTCGCGCCCTGAATAGTTACGGATGTGCCGCCCGCAATCGGCCCCGTGGCAGGCGCGATGTTGCTGACCGACGGTGCCATTTGGTAAGTGAAGCCATTCGCGAGAGCAGCCGTCTGGCCATCCGGATTCGACACAGTGACATCGACTGTTCCGCTGCCCGGTGGCGTCACGGCGCTCAACGAGGTGGGGCCGGAGAAGGTAACGGATGGAGCAGCTTGTTTCCCGAAGCGGACGGTGGCTCCATTTTGGAAGCCCTGCCCGGAGATGGCAAGCGAGGTCCCCCCAGCCGCCGGGCCGGATGACGGCGCCGCCCCCGTGATGACCGGTGGCGCGAGAATAACGTCGCCGATGAAGAGGGTGCAGGCGTTAGAGTCGACTCCTCCGACATCGATGACCAGCGGCCGCACTCCTGGCCGGGCATCCGGCGGAATCTGAATGTTTGCCTGGCCTACCGCAACCATCAGCGGCGCCAGACCCAAGAACGACAGGGTGGCCGAGTTGCCGTCGATTTGGGCCGTTTGTGGAAGAAGCGGCCGCGAAAGCGGTGAGAGTGGCGCTGCAGCCGCAGTGGGGACAGGATTATCCACCATACCGATGCCCGTAAGATATGTCGTCACGATCGACCCGAGCTTGGCGGGTTTCGACGGTGAGTTCAGCGTCATGTCCTGATTCTGGACCAGACAGTTCAGCCCGGAATTCTCGAACATACCCGGAGCCGCAGGCAGGTTGTTGAAAGGGAGCATTTGGCTTACTTCTCCGCCTACGGTGACTTGTGCCAATGAGGGGCCGAGTGGCGTGAGGTAAGGGATCTGCCCATTAATCTGCCCCTGGCTGGCGAAAAACAGCGGAGCGGTCAACCCGTTAACCGTCACGGAGACGTTGCCAAGTGATAGAGGGAGCGGATAGCCGCCGGCCTGCAGGACTTGAGAAGCCAGGGTTTGTCCAAAGAGCGAAAAGGCCGAACCCGGTGAAACGCCCGGCAAGAAACTGGCACCGTTGACAAGCGTGGTGGCCACAGGAGCCGTTGGGTCCGAGACATACGGCTCATAGGCGAAATTGGAGACAACCGCCTCCCGCGTCTGGCCGCTCGCCGGAGGCGACCCGTTGAGCCACAAGTTGAATCGGAAGTTCTCGTAGGACTGGTCGGCCGGAACCGGAGTTCCGCCATAGGTCCACTCTTGCAGCTTGATTCCGGTGTCGTCGACTCCGAGGAAGGCTTGAAACAATATCCCGGTCGGAAGCCACGTCATCTTGAAAGTGACAGGGCCGGAAGCGGGGATCGTGATACGTTGCAGGTTCCCGACCTGAGAGGCCGGCTGCACCACGAACTGAGAGTTAGTCGTACCTCCAGCCTGGCTGAAACCGAACTCCACGTCCAACTCCCGCGCGTTCGCTTGAGCATCGGCCCACGTGAAACTACCCATCACGACGCTGGGATCGAGGGCGGGAGCCGACGCCAAGGTCCAACGATATACCCCATAGCCCACCGCGGCTCGCGAGTAAACTTCAGCGCACGACCACGTGCCATTCTTGTTGACAACCCTCAGGTGGAGCTGGCCCTGAGAATCGAGAAAGACACTGTCTGGCGAGTCTGAGAATATACAGTTGCCAGGCCCAACCGGAGCCTGACTGGCCTTCACTGCCCACGGCTGGCCGGCAAAAGTCAGTTCGCGCTCCTGAGGGTTCGGGCGGATGATCACGGTTTGCGCCAACGCCTGCCGGGTAAGTTCCGGCGGAAGCCCACTGGACTGGGTATAACATCCCACGGACACTGAAGCCGGCAGAACCAGAACGGCCACGCGCGTGCTATACGGATCCTGGCCGCCCGTCGTCAGGAGAACTGAGAACGACCCATCCTGTGCGAGTGCGGTGGCTGGAGAAGCGCACGTTGGTTTCGTGAACCAGCCCTGCCCACTGACGAAGTCGAGCGCGGTTACCTGAAGACTCGACGGGTCGCCGCCAGTGACCCTGCCCGTGATTGTCCCCGGTGAAGCGCCATACGGAGAGATCGAAAGAACTTGGAGGTTTGCGGCTGCGGCTTGTGTGAAATTCGCGGTTACCGACCTGTTCGCATTCATTGTCAGACAGTTGTTGGCATCAAGCGCGTCTCCTGACCATCCGGCGAAAGACCAACCCGCCGCAGGGGTTGCTGTCAGGCAGACCTGAGTTCCCTGGGGATAGGACCCGTTGGCGGAAGATGGCGCTGCGTTGACAGATCCGCCGGATGGCGGCAGAGCCGAGAGGGTCAGGGAATACGAAGTAGCCGAGGTGACGCCTACTCCGCTGAGGGCGACTGGGTATGCTACTGGCGCCATGGCCGGATCGGATGTTTCGGAAAGAACCAGGGTGGCGGTTCTGATACCTTGGGCCGTGGGTGAAAAAAGTACCGAAATTGTGCAATTCTGGCCAGCCGCGAGGGTCGTGCCGCAGGTGTTGCTTTGCCGAAAATCGGCGACGTTGGCGCCGCTGATGGTGAGGCTTTTGAGCGTCACCGTGGCAGTTCCGCGATTCATGAAGGTCAACAGTTGGGGCGACCCCGTGAGGCCTACTGTCTGGCTACCGAACGCGATGCTCTGCGTGCTCAGGCCGGGTGAATACAGATCCGCGCGATACGGATTGAAGCCAGTCTCGGCAAGAGACAACCAGCCCGTCGCGCCCACATGAGCGCGGGGGTAATATTCCCAAGGCGAACCATCATTGAGTGTAAAGCCGGTATTCAGGCAGTCTCCATCTGTTGCCGGTACTGCGCCATCGCTTATCTGCGCTGAATGGATACCGGAGAGGATCGACTGCCACTTAGCGGCATTCCCAACCAGCCAGTACGCGTCCGCCACTTGCGCTGTGCCTTCAAACCATGTGCGGTCGCCGCATACGTTCCCGCCATTCTGTTTGAATCCGTACCCCAAAGCTGTCTTGTGATGCGCCTCGACATAGGCGAGCGAACCCTGAAACGGTTGCGACTCGGTCCCCAACGCGGCAAGAGCCCAGGCTTGGATGTCCAGCGGGATTACGTCCTTGGAGATCGTTATGCCGTCCTCAGTAGTCCCTGTCCAGAACTTCTGCTCTTGAGGGTCCCACATCGCCAGAACGAAATGCTTTGCCTGTTGCGCACCAATCGCCCAAGTCGAGGATCCGTCGGCCAGATAAAGACGCGAGAAAAGAGCGTATAAGTCGATATTATGCTCTGTTGACTTATACAGGCGGATGCATTGTCCAGAACTGAACAAGCTGCTCGGGCAGGTCTCACCGGCCGCCAAACCGCCAATTTCCCACCCGTCGTTGCCTCCAGTGAACCCGCCTTGTCCCCTGTTTATGTCGCTGGTGTTGGTCAGTACCCAGCTGCCGAGCTTCTGGGCGCCCTGAAGATACTGAGCCTCTTGAGTGACCTCCCACAGGTTCAGCAGCGACAGCGCCGCCCACGCCACATTCCCGGTGTTGGTGCTTACCTGAGTCTCATCCTCGTACCAAACGCTATGACCTGGGTCGTACCACCCCGGCATTCGGACCGTCTGGGAGCGGCCATTTGGCACCCAGCCAGGCGGAAGGGAAAGATCACCACCCTGATAGGCATTCCGGATTCGCCCGTCATCGAAGAAGCGGTCGTGAGCCTGAGCGTACAAGAATGCATCCCCGATTAGCCGGGCATCGGGCAGGTCGCCCGCGGCCAATAGCGCAATCAGCGCCACCGCATTATCATAGGCAAACCCGGGGTTGCGCATGACCGTATCGAATGTGAGCGCAGACTTCACCGTCTCATAACTCACCAAAAAACGCGGATCGCTTGGCCTTGCCTTGACGTACTGGATGTTATCGAGATAGAAAGTGATCGCCTGCATGGTGGGCTGATCTTGAGCGGCCGCCACCCACCCGAAACCTCCCAGCACGTAGCCGAGTGGCACCCCCGAGAGTGGGATGCTGTACTGCTTCCAGTCTGTGGTGAGCGCAATGGGCCCAAGAGTTTGTCGCCGGGCGGAGTCGGGAAAGGGCGCAACCTGGAGCCCGGTGTCTGGGCTCCAGCCAACGCCGCAGCAAAAAAACATCACTTTCTCTCCTCCAACCTTGCCTTTCGCCCAGAATTGAAGCGCAGTGGCGCCAGTCAGGTCGAAGCCGGCTTGCGACTGGGTACCCCAATTCGGTGTGGGAGTTCTGTCGGAACTGTACAGCACGCCATTCATGAGGTACCAGCCTCCCCAAGGAGCCTTTGTGGGGTCGTAAGTTGCCGTAATGCACGTGATGCCCTGGCAGGACGCGCTGCTTGAAATCTCATCCATGGCTGGAACGAGGTTCCCGCCGAAGTAATCCATTTCTCCGCGCGAGACAAAATGATTCCCGGCGGCGTCGGCATCGGTGTACACGTCGATCGTCTGCTGATATCGATTCAGCACCGAGCGCAGGTAATCAACAGCAATCGTAGAGGCCCCACCCGAATGGGGAAGAGTGAGTGCCAGCAGTAGCAATTGGACTATTTGTTGTAATCGACCTTGAGTATCCATAAAAACGCCCGCCTCCCTTCGGAAACAACATCAGCCAACAACGCGGTGGCTGTCCCGGGCACCGCAAAGACGGTGTCGGGATGGAATTTTGCATTCCAGCCTACACTCTATACGTGTATCTTCAGAGTCATTATTCCATAACGATGAGTTTATTTGTACGTGTGGCTAATGGGCAGTCGTTCGAAGACCGAATCGAAGGGCCCGCCGACACGCCCAGCGCTATACGTCACCTTCCCGCTCTCAGGATCTCCTTCACGGCGTCAACGATCACCGGGAAGATCCTTTAGCAACCGCCTATTCCGCAACGCTCGGTTCCAGCACCAGTCAGGCTCAACAAGCCACGGCCGGAATCAGCCTAGTCCCCAACCGGCGCACAGCCCACGACAGCCCAAGCAAGCCAAGCCCCAACAGGCACAAGGTGGAGGGCTCCGGTACGTCACTGGTGATGCTCACATAATAGTAATCCGTAAACGAATCCACCGTATCAAAGGTCGTGCCGCTCAGCACCAGCTCGTTGAAAGAGCTCAAAGGATTAGCCAACGGGGCAGACAAAGCCGTAAGACGCGGGGCCAGGATTCAAAATCGAGCGCGCGGATGCTGTCCGGCGTAACCGGGCAGCATCCTCCGCCGCAAGCTGTTTTTGTGGACAACGGCAGCGATCTCCGAAAGTTTTTCAATGTCACGCTGCTGACGCCACGGCCAAATCCACCTTCCCGTCGCCGTTAAAATCTCCGATCGCTAACGATACACATATGCCAGAAACATAGTTCACTGCAGGCTGATAGGTGCCGTCCGCATTGCCTAGCAGTACGCTCACGCCATTGCTGTTGCCGACGGCCAAATCCGCACGTCCGTCCCCGTTGAAGTCCGCCATCACGATTGAGAATGGATTGGTGCCCGCTGGGAATGGGCCCGCGCCCGGCAGAAATGTCACCGACGCGCCGGCATTCACCGTCTCCGACACGTTGGGTGACGTGCTGGCGCTGTAAGTAAAGTCGCCGGCATAGTACGCTCGGAGCAGGCGCGAACCGGCCTGTAGCATGATGGTGCTCAGCGAGGCAATGCCCGAGGTGACCTTGGGGGTACCCAGCACCGTGGTCCCGCCGTAGAACGTGACCAAACCGGTCGCTGCGGCGGGACTTATTGTCGCGGTTAGGGTGACCGAACGGCCGAAAATCGCGGGATTCGGCGCGGCTGCAAGGGTAGTGGTCGTAACGACGGTGCCGGCGGCTGCCGCTACCTCTACACCTACCGTCAACAAAGCCCCGACGAGAAGGAGGGTCACAAGTTCGGCCAGGGATGACGAGGCAAACGAAAGAGTAGATCTCAATCTGGCCGTGGATTCAGGCAAGCGGATGAAGAGCTGGCAAGCACGGACCAACTTCAGAGGAATCCACCAAGAGCGCACGTCGGCCGATCGCCAAGCATTTGAAGGAGCGACGCCCCCCCCGAGATCGATCCGCCGGTCTACTGTCTCAAGCGTTCCTCCATCGACCTGCGGCAAATCCCGCTTTCCGTGGATCATAACCGTCCTTTAACTGGCAGCACCCGAAACCGTGAAAGATACCGAAAAGTATTCCGCAAGAAGTCGTCGCCCTTGTGAACAATGTGTGACGAGGGGACTTTTGCGCGTTGCGATGGGAAAGAGATTCGCCAACTCAAGCCGTCGTTAAACATATCGTCCTCTGGCCCCGCAGGCGGTCTGATCGACATCAGCGTAATGCCGCCCGCTGGTTGACCTTCCGACTCGTATAGCGTGAGGCTCAGCCGTTCGGAATGCTGTCGGCATTCAACCCGCCAGCTAGCGGAACCAGCGATACAGGAACCGGCGACGAAGCCTCTCCGAGTGATGACCCGTGGCATCGATCTCGACCTCCTTGGCACAATACCGGCATAAGCCAGTTGAAGGGCCCGCCCCCGCTGCCGACGACACGAGCGTTCGGCCATAATAGCCCAATAAGAAAGAAGTAGCTGGTCTCTGGGTTCTTATTCTTTTCTACGCGTCCCAGTACGAACCCGGAGGGGGCGGCGCGCGCGAATCCCTTCTCTCTTGTCAGCCGGCCTGTTCACCGGCATCAACAGTCCAATTCCGGTATCCTGAGGCTAGCCCAATCGCGTCGGGGAGTCCATAGAATTGGGCTGAAATGTTCCTGAAGAATTCCTGAAGGCCGCCATGGGCACGCCGAGACGACAATTCTACTGCTTCGGGCCGTTCCGGTTAAGCGAAGCGGAGGGTGTCCTGCGGCGGGATGGACAGGCGGTCCCTCTCGGTCCCAAGGCGGTCGAGACCCTTCTGGTCCTGATACGCAACCGGCAGCGAGTGGTTTCCAGAGAAGAGATCATGAAGGCCGTTTGGCCGGACAGCGTCGTCGAGGAGAATAATCTTGATCAACAGATCACTGCTCTCCGTCGCGCCCTCGGCCAAGGCCAGAACTCCCCGGTCTACATCGAAACAAGTCCGAGGCGGGGATACCGGTTCCTTCCGGAGGTGACCGAAGAGTGGGAGAAGCCCGGCTGGGCCACAGGAATGCGATTGTGGCTAATAGTCGCGGCGAGCTTAATCGTACTCGTAGGGGCTGGCTGGCTTATCAGAAGCCGCACTGGGAGCGAGCCGGCCCCCGGCCCCTCTATGAAATACCGCCAGTCGGTGGCGGTACTTGGGTTCAAAAACCTATCCAGTGGGGCGGAATCGGCCTGGCTGTCGACGGCCCTTACGGAAATGCTCAGGTCCGAACTCTCCGTTGGGAAGAAGCTGCGAACCATCTCAGGCGAGGAGGTGGCGCGTACAAAGCTGGATTTGGCCCTTCCCGATACCGACAGCCTCTCTCCAGACACGTTGGCCGCGATTCGGAAGAACCTTGTCACGGAGATCGTGCTCCTGGGATCCTACGCCGTGATCGGCCAGGGAGCAACGGCACAGGTGCGGCTGGACGTCATGGTTCAGAATACGGCGACCGGGGAGATCACGGTTTCCGTCACCCGCACCGGTACCCAGGACACCTTGCTCGACATGGTCACCTCGTTAGGCGCCACGCTGCGGAACGAATTGGGACAGGGCGACCTGACATTGTCAGAGGCTCAAGCCCTGAAGAGGTCTTACCCGTCGAACCTTGAAGTCGAACGGCTGTATGCCGAGGGATTGGAGAAGCTGCGCCTGCTGAATGCCGTTGCCGCACGTCCCTTGCTGGAGAAGGCGGTATCGCTGGAGCCAAGCTATGCGCTGCCATACAGTGCTCTCGCGGATGCGTGGTCCATACTTGGCTATCAGATTAAGGCGCAAGAGGCTGCCAAAAAAGCGTTTGACCGTGCAGCAGCGCTTCAGCGGGAACCTTTCCTCCTGATCGAAGGCCAGTTCCGCGAGCTGGCGAACGAGTGGGACCGCTCGATTCAGATCTACCGGTCGCTGTGGACCTTTTTCCCCGACAATTCTGAGTACGGGCTGCGTTTGGCGAATGCGCAGACAGCCGCCGGGAAGGGTAAAGACGCCCTGGTCACGATCCAGGAACTGCGCAAGCTCGCCGGAGCGGACGATTTGCGCATCGACCTTGCAGAAGCTGCGACCGCAGAGGCGCTTGGGGATTTTGCGCGCGAGCAATCCGTGGCTTCCCAGGCTGCCTCCAAGGCGGAGGCGCGGCGAACTCGGCTTTTGACGGCCGCCGCTCTGCTGCGGGTATCCTGGGCACGGAACCAGTTGGGGGACCGCAAGCCGGCGTTGGAGGCGGCTGAGAAGGCGAAAGCGATCTATGTCGAGGTTGGCGATCGTGCCGGCGAGGCTCGGGCGTGGAAGAATGTTGCCGACGTCCTGGACGACCAGGGCGACAGCACATCCGCAAGAGGCGCCTATGAAAAGGCCCTGGCCACATTCCAGGAACTCGGCCACGAGGCTTCCGTGTCGATGATCGTCAACAGCCTCGCCTATGGCCTGATGGACAAGGGAGATCTTGCCGGCGCCAAGAAGATGTTCGAGGAGTCTGCCGCTATTGGGCGGAAGATTGCGGATCGCGGGCGCGAAGCTATTGCCCTGAATGGTGTAGCCAACGTTCTATGGCGCCAAGGTGATTTGAATGCCGCCCGCAAAATGTACGAAGAGGTAGTGGCGATCCACCTCGAGCGGGGGGACCGTGCTCACGCTGCGACGGTGCTGGGAAATGTCGCCATCGTGCTCCAGGACCAGGGACACTTGGATGAAGCGAAGGCCAAGTTCGAGGAGTCATTGCAGATGATCCGCGAAGTAGGAGACAAGCCGGGCCTTGCCCGAACGCTGGGAAATCTCGGTGAGCTTCTTCTGAAGCAGGGGGACTTGCCGAGCGCTAAGAAGCGATTTTCAGAACACCTCGCCGTTGCGGAGGAGATGAATGACAATCGGCAGCGTGGTTACGCACTTTTTGGTTTGGGCGAAGCGCTCATGGCGGAGGGAGACCTGATCGGAGCCAGGGCCACGCACGAAGCTGCGTTGGCCGTGAGGTCCAAGATGGGCGCGAGAAGTGTGATTGCCGAGAGCCATCTCGCCCTGGCAGGACTATCGCTTGAGGAAGGAAAGATTCCGGAGACGATTGAGCATGCGCGGCAGGCAAGTGAGGAGTTCCATCGCGAGCAAGAAATCGATCAAGAAGCCCTGACGTTAGCGGTCGAGGCTCGCGGCTTGCTCGCTCAAGGGAACCTATCGGGTGCAGACAAGGCGGCGAAGCGCGCCATGGAGTATCTGCCAGAGATTCAGGACCGTGCTCAACGGATCGCTATCGTGGTGGAACTTGCGCCAGTGCTTTCAACCGCGGGCGCTGGTGGTGAGGCGCAGGCGCAGTTGTCCGCCGCCGAAGCGGAGGCGGCCAAATTGGGTTATGGAGCATTGCGCCTCGAGGTCCTTTTGGCTGAGTCTGAACTTGATAGGAATCCTGCCAGCGCCGTGCAGCGCCTCCAGGCTGTTGAGCGGGAAGCAAAGGTAAAGGGCTTAGGATTGATTGCGCGGAAGGCCGCCACTCGACTCAGGGCTGCTGGCAAATAAGATGGAGGCTCCTTCCTGTTCGTTGGGCGTTACATCCGCATCATCATTAGAACCACATCCAGGTGCTATCGCCGAAGTCGCCTGACGCAGGAGCAAGAGATGACCAAGTCTGGTT
>OBLU010001443.1_pt1 | contig 22207 bp, 16 predicted proteins | sample 1518681 | NCBI WGS metagenome assembly OBLU01 (sample SAMEA3539304, study PRJEB22396) | soil metagenome | biome: tundra; feature: field; material: soil | place: USA | collected 2010-05 | depth 0.15 m
AATTCCGGGCGCACCGTTGATTCGTCGTGGGGCATCCCACCCGCCGCCGCCGGGCAGCGTCACCTCCGGACCTTTGGCGGCTTCGATGATTAAGCTGCGCGGAGCGATCATCGCCGCCACCTCCGCGTCCCCAAATTCCTCCAGCAGACCAAAAACGTTGCGATCCGCCGGTTGCTGCCAGATCTTGCGGCGGTCATCGAAATATCCGCTGACGCAGGCCGCTGTTATTCGCGTGTCCAGCGCGGCGGCGTAAAACGCCAGTGAGCCGCCCTCGCCCCAGCCGATTACCCCGGTTTTCAGGGGGGAACTCGAATTTTGAGCGGTCATCCAGTCTATGGCCGCCTGCACTTTTTGGATTTCGTAACCGATGATGTGCCGGCCCAGCTCGTAGGCCGGCCGATAAATGAATTCCCGATTCGAAAGCAATTCTTGAGCGTCCATGTGTCGGCTGATCAACATGGGAACGATCACTCTGCACCCGCTCTCGGCCAGGCGCCGCGCGTACTGGCTCTCGGGCGCGATGCCGTCAGTCAACCCGGCGAGTTGCTCGGGGGTCTGGTCGGCGTCCGGGATAACGACGATATTTGCGACGGGCGCGCGATGAATCGGCGTGAGCAGCAATCCTTCGCCAGTTACGTCTCCGAATGCCGGCCAGCGCACGGCAAACACCTCATAGTCTTGTCCGCGCCCACGGAGGGACTGCCGGGTCGGAGTGGCGATCAGTTCAAGTTTCACTTGACTAACTCGCTGGTCGCTCACGCCAAGGATGTGCGCCAGGCGCTGCCGGTTGGTGGCGAGGGATTGCTCGTAGGCCTGCGATGAGGAAAAATCTCTGTGCCAGAACGGCGCGCGCCCCGCCACCGATTCATCGATCTTGTGCAATAGGAACCGATCGACACCCGCCACGAGATTCGAAGCGATATCGCCTTCCATCGTCAGCGGTGCGGCGCCAGCAAGAGGTTGAACCTGCGCGGCGCAAACCCAAGTCGAGGCGCCGAGCCAAGTCAACAAAAGCGATTTACCGAGTCCGATCGTTATTGAGGGGTTCATAGTAGTCAAAGCTAGGCCCGAGTTTTTCAAGCAATGGCTGCGTCAGGCGATTGAGTTCTTTAACGGCGCTTGGATCCAGCGGCTGCGCCGCCGCCTTGAGGTTCATTTGCGGTTGACGCGCGGGTCGCACGCCACACAGCGAACTGGTGACTCCCGGGTTGCTCATTGCCCGCTTCAGCACCATGCCCCCTTTCACAGCCAAGTCGGCCTGGGATAATGGATCGTCCGATTGTTTATCAATAAGTGAGAGGACGCGTTGAAGCCGCTGGTTATTGCAAAATCCAGTCAATGGCGTGGGGCTGGCATTAAGTGGCAGGCGATCCGCAGCTAAAAGAAGACGGCAAATTTTAAATAAGGCCACAAACGAATCAAATGACAAAGGCCGCAAATCGCCGATAGATTCCATGATTTCGCCAATTTTTTCGACTTCGTTTCCTGCAAATTGAATTCCGCACTCTGCCTGCTTGAAAAGTTTCTGAAGATTTTTCATTTCCGGCATTTGCCAAAAAGCATTTCCCCATCGTTCCGGAAGAAGTTGGATGACCGTCCAGCAGGCATCGCCTGGCTGATCTGAGGGCGAACCCCATGTGTGAGGCAGATTGGATCCGAGCAAAACCAAATCGCCGGAGCCACACGGTTCCACGGAACGACCGACATAAGGCAAGCCGGTTCCCCGGCGGATGAATGAAAGTTCGACTTCGCGATGATAATGCCAGTAAAAATGAAAGCGCGGCTCTTGAAATTGCGAATAAACAAACGCGTGCTCACGGGCTTCGGGCAACGGCACAAAGCTGGGATCTTCGTTGATTTTGGCCGCAAGAATCTTTTGCATGGCTTCTCAAAATGGCTGCTTATGGACAATCTGTCATTTGCATTTCCAAGTCAAGCGAGTATGCAACATTTGCAAAAGGGTATTTGCCGAAAACGCAATCCAATCCATACTCTGAAACGTCAAACCCATGAGTTCAAAAACGAATATGCCCGGCGGCAACGTCACGGTGACGACCCGAAAACTTCACGACGGCCTTGCGGTGGAATCCTGACATGACACCGACTACCCAAGCCCCACGATTCAACCTGTCTTATTTAATTCCGATCTGTCTAGTTGCTACTCTGGGTGGATTCTTGTTCGGATATGACACGGGGGTCATCTCTGGAGCAATTGAACCATTGACAGTCAAATTCGGTTTGTCCGGCCCCATGAAAGGATGGGTTTCTGGCTGCGTATTGATCGGTTGCGCGTTTGGCGTCCTGATCGTCGGACCGGTCTCTGATCGCTTTGGACGCAAGAAAGCGTTGTTTCTAGCCGCAATCCTGTTTTTGATTTCGGCGATAGGCACAGCCGTGGCTCCTTCGATACCATTCTTTGTCATTTTCCGTTTCTTGGGTGGGTTTGGCATTGGCGTCGCCTCGATATCAACGCCGATGTATATTGCAGAAATCGCACCAGCACATCTTCCTGGCCGTTTGGTGGCGGTCAACCAAATCGCCATTGTCACCGGCCTTACGGTCGTTTATTTCGCGAATTACACTATCGCGCAGTGTGGCGATCAGGCTTGGAATAACGAAATGAGTTGGCGTTGGATGTTTGCCTCCGGGCTTCTGCCTGCCGCGCTCTTTGCCTTGCTGCTATTCAAAATTCCCGAAAGTCCCCGCTGGCTGATGGAACAAAAACGAGAAAATGAAGCTCGCACCATCCTCGATCGAATAGCCGGCTTTGCATTTGCGCAAACTGAAATCAACAGTATCCGCAATGCGCTCAGCCAGGAAAAAGGCACGTGGATGGAATTATTCTCCAGGAAATTATCCCTGCCGCTCGTCGTCGGCATCCTGTTGGCCATCCTCCAGCAGGTGACTGGAATTAACGTTTTCATGTATTTCGGCACCACTTTGTTCAAAGAAATCAGTCAATCGACTGGAGTTGATGCTGGCATGATTCAGCAGTCTGTCATTGGCGTGGCTGGCATTCTCTTCACCGTCATCGCTATAACTTTGATTGATAAGTGGGGGCGCAAGCCGCTCATGTTCATTGGCACCGCCGGCATGTTCATCAGTCTGGTCGCGATGGGTAGCATGGCCCAGACGATGAAAAATCCTGTCACCGCCGGGACTCTAATGCTCCTCTGCATTATTCTTTATCTCGGCTGTTTTAGCTTGTCAGCCGGTCCGGTCATCTGGGTAATTCTTTCCGAAATTTATCCTACGGCTGTTCGCGGACGAGCACTCGGCCTTGCCGTTTTCTGTATGTGGATGGCTGATTATGCAGTTACGCAGACTTTTCCGATGATGGACAAAAACGCTTGGCTGGTTGAAAAATTTAACCATGCCTTCCCTTTCTATGTCTATGCAGTGTTCTGTCTTATTCTTGTTGCTGTCATGTGTTTCATTCCTGAAACCAAAGGTAAATCGCTGGAAGAGATTGAACAATCTTGGGGTCCCGTCTAAACTCAAGGTAACGTGACTTCACTTTTTCGGGCCGGATGCTATGTTAAGACAACACGATGAATTCACGAGAACGCGTACTCAACCTGATTGAAGGCAAACCGGTGGACCGCCCGCCCGCCATGCCAATCACCATGATGTGGGCCGCCGATTTGATCGGCGCGAAATACCACGACTACGCGACGCGCGCCGAAATCCAGGCTGCCGGCCAAGCCGCCGCTGCTGGCCAATTTGGCTTTGACCATGTGTCGGTCATTTCCGACCCGTGCTGCGAAGCCGCCGACTTGGGGGCTGACATCTTCTATCCTCCGGATGGACCCCCAGCAATCATCGAGAAGAACGCTTTGCTTGCCGACCCCGCCACCTTGCGCACGCTGCGTGTTCCCGACCCGCACTGCACCGGCAGCCGCATGGCCAATCGTGTCGCGGCCGTGCGTCTTTTGCGCCAACAGCTCGGCGATACGCACCTGATCGAGGGCTGGGTGGAAGGACCATGCGCCGAAAGCGCCGACTTGCGGGGCATCAACACCATTATGATGGATTACTACGACGATCCAGATTTCATTCACGCCTTGGCGAAATTCACCGTGAACGTCGCCTTGAAGTTTGCCACCGCGCAGATCGAGGCCGGGGCGGACATCATCGGCTTGGGCGACGCCGCCGCTTCGCTGATCAACCGCGAGCTTTACGATAAGTTTGTCCTACCGCACGAGAAGCGGCTCGTGGACGGCATTCACGCCGCCGGCGGCCGGGTGCGGCTGCACATCTGCGGGCGCACGCTGCACCTCGCCGACGCCATGGCCACGCTCGGCTGCGAGATTGTGGATTTGGACACCTTGGTGGACCTGCGCGTGGCCCGCGCCGCCATGGGTGATCGCCAGGCGCTGCTGGGCAACGTGCACACGGTCAACGTGGTCAAGAACCGCATGCCGGACGATGTGCGCCAGGCACTGGCAAAATGCCGCGCCGACGCCGGGCCAGCCTGGATTGCCGGGGCAGGCTGCGAAGTGCCCCGACATTCACCGGCGGAAAACGTGCGCTGCTTCGCCCAAGTTGTTTGAGTTGGATAAGTTCGCAGCGCACAGGTTGAAACCTTGTTGTCATGAGCAATCATTCGCATACGAGCAAGTGCGCGCCAAGTGTGCCAAGAATTACGCTGCTGGCCTGCTTGGTGTTTGAGCGTGAGATCGCTCTGTATACGCGAGGGGCGCAGCACATCGCGGAAGTGCGTTTCTTCGAGATGGGTTTGCATGACCGACCTGACCAACTCCGCGCCGCTTTGCAGGAAAACCTCGACACAGTGGACGCACGGGCCGATATCGAGGCAGTGGCGCTGGCCTATGGTTTATGCGGTCGGGGCATGGCGGAACTGCGTCCCTTGCGCCACAAGCTCGTCATCCCGCGCGCCCATGACTGTATCACCGTCTTCATGGGCAGCAAGGAAACCTACGCCGAGCATCAGCGGCGTTGCCCCACCTGTTACTACTACACGCCCGGCTGGAATCGCGGTAGCCGAGTGCCCGGGCCGGAAAAGCTTGAAGCCATGCGCGCTGAACTCGCGGCCAGGTTCGAGCCGGATGATGTCGGGTTTCTCGTCGAGACCGAGCGCGAGCAATGGGCATTGCACGATACCGCCACCTATCTTGAACTCGGCACAGACGCCGCGCAGTGGAGGCCGATTACGCACGGAAGTGCGCGGACTGGCTGGGGTGGAAGTTCGAACAGTGGAACTGGCGCGGACCATTGTGAACAGCGACTCGCATTACCATGCCGGTGTGGCCGTGGCACGCAAGGCAGTGGAGTTGTTGCGCAGCGCGCACTGCAAGGGAAAGTTACGCATCGCACCCAATGAAGTCGCATGGTTCGACAGCATGCAAGAAACGCTCGCTGAACTGCCCGAAAGCGAATCGGAATTCATAGCTCAACAACTGGCGCTTGTCGATCGCTCGCGATTCTTGCCGGAAGAATACGGTTTAAAAGCCTAGCTTAATCTATTCCGCGTGGCTCGAAAAGCGATATCAGTTCACTTCGGCCCCAGACTATCAGATCAGATGACTCTAAAAAATGAAGTCACGTCAAATGAATTGGATTGCCTGGGCGAGGGTAATTCCACCATGTTGCACGCATGCAAAGGCCATCCCGTAAGCCTACAGAGACACTGGCCCAAACGATGCCTCCGGACATCGAGCCGGAGAGGCTGGTTGTCCGCCCCAAACAGGTCATGATGTCCGAACATGGCTTGGTGGTTTTCGAAAGTCGGCATGGGCCCGGCTTTTTCGGCGAGCTCAAGAACCCATATTCCAAATTCCATTTAGTGATCCGTGGACGGGCGCAATGGGATGTGGCCGGGCGGAGCTACGCGACCGCGCCGGACATGCTTTTCCATATCGCTGCGGGCGTGCCGCACCGGATACGCGACGTGCCGCAGGATCCGGTGTCCAATTACGTCATTCATTACCAGCCGCAACTACTGGACGAGGAACTGACGGAACGGCTGGGAGCCCCCCCCGGCATCGTGCTGCTGAATTTGGGAAGCCCGGACTTGCACCAAGCGGCTCCCATCCGCTCGCTTTTCCGTGAGATGCTTTTCGAGTCGGACGCGCAGCAACTGGGTTGGAAGGTGTTTTTGAAATCGCGGCTCATCGACCTTGCGGTGCGCACATTGCGCATGGCCGAGCGTCAGAATCGGCGCATGCTGGTCTTCAAGGCGGGCAGCGACAGCATGGAACGTGTCATCCATTACGCGCTGCGTTTGAAATCGTGCTTTTTCCGTCCGGAAACCCTCGCGGATGCGGCCAAATCCGTTCATTTGAGCCGACGCCAGTTTACCGATTTATTCCGGCGGGTGACAGGAAAGTCAAGGCGCCGCTATATCAGAACCTTGCGCCTCGATCACGCCATCCGGCTGCTGACCAATACGGATAAATCGGTTATTGCGGTGGCTTTTGAGGCGGGATTCGAGGATCTTTCGCAATTCCATCACATTTTTAAGGAAACCTACGGCTGCACGCCGTCGAATTATCGCGAAATGCATCAACAGCAATTTCGTCCGGGCGCGGGATCGCCCTCGTATGGTCAAAAAAGTCATGCAGCTTCCCGGTAGTAGAATTTTAGCAACTCTCCCAGGCGCTCACTAGTGCGGATATCGCCAGATGATTCGCCGATTTGGTCTGCCGTCCCGGGGAGGGCAAGGCAGCGGTGGGCCGCAGGTTGATTGATGTGCCGGGTTACACGTTCCGAATCTAGGTAACCAACCGCCGCTCCGCCGCCAGCAACTTCGCCCGCGCCGGATTCAAGTGCACGTAATCGCACACCGTCCGCAAATAGCCGTTGCCGCTGCCATCCACGACCAACGACTTGTAACGTCCGCTGAACAGATGCCCAAAGAGTTTGTGCCGCCGGTTGAACCGGCTGGTGTAAGTCCCCAGAAACCATTTCATGCCCGCCGCCAAATTGGCCTGGGCGTCTCGACCACCAGATGAAAATGGTCCGGCATGAGGCAGCAAGCATGAACTTGCCAGCCAGTCTTGCAGCAGGCTTCGCCCAACGTGGCCAGGAAACGCTCCCGGTCCGCGTCATCCTTGAAAATCGGTTCGCGCCGGTCCCCGCGACCTGCTCGCGGCGAAGTCGGAGTTCATCGCGTGATAAATCGCCCCCGGATATTGGATCCTCAACTTGCGCGCCAGCGCCGCAACCGTCTCCGTCCAACGAAGACTTGTCAATGCTAATTCATTTTGCATCTGAAATATCTGTGCATATTGGTTGGTTAACAGGCTGTTGAAAAAGCCGTGTTTTTAAAAAGCGACCCTCAAAATCATTGGGGTTTTCGCATGAAAATTTGCTCAAAAATACGTTTTTCAACACCCTGTTAAGTCTGTGTGTTGCAATGAAATATCCGTTTGAGTTTCTGTTTCAGACAAACCCACAAAGCGTAGCCCAAGAACGCCTGCGCGGGTAAGGGCCGCTCTCATTTTTCGAACGACGGGATTCCCTCCGGCATAATTGGAGTAATGGCTGCCGAAAAACACACGCCTACCACCGGTAATAGCGGTAGGGATTATCTCCCATAGGGAAATCGGTGCGATAATCGGGGTAATAATACCTGAGAGACTGGGTACCCTCCGGCTTGGGCCTCAGGGACATTGGCCAGCCAACTCGCGGGCCCGTGCTTTGATGCCCCGGCTGATCGCCCTCCGGCTTGGACATTGGCAAGCCCCCGTTGCCCTCGAAGCCACCGGAGCCGAAGCGATCAAAGAGTCGCACGGCAATGACGTTTCTACCGGCCCTTACCAGTTTCCCAGGCACCACGTAATTGCGCGGTGTGAGCCACCAGGTAGCCGTCTTTATATCCGTGCGCCCGACTTCCACACCGTTGAAGTAGGTATTGTCAAAATCATCAAGCACGCCGAGCGAGAGAATCATATCCTTGCCCGCCTCGTTCTCCGGAATGATGATTTCTTTGCGGAATACCGCCTCCCCGTCGTTATCTTTGAAGAACGGAAGCATCTGGGGCAGCGTCACAGGTGTCCATCCTTCGGCCGACACGGTCTGCCCAACCAGCTCTTGTGCGGCCGGGGTGACGCCGGGATCGGGAGGCGCTGTGGCCTCACTTACAGCGGGAGTTAACTTGAGGGTAACCTTCATCTGCCACGCGCCATCCAAGTTAAGGGCCCAAGTGTCGAGGGGATGGAATATCCGGCTGTCCACCGGGAAACTAGCACCCAGATTGGACAAGACTGGCCACGGAATCTAGAACCGGTAATAGCGGTAGGGATTGTCGCCCATGGGGAAGTCGGTGCGATAATCCGGATAATAATAGCCGGTCGGGATGCCAGCGGGCATGGTGCTCACGTTCAAATTCACGTCCGCCGGTGGGCGTGGAGTAGATTGATGCCCAGCCCGATCGCCATTCGGGCCGATCCACATGCGATCCGGTCGAACCACGATGTCCAGCGGATGGAAAAACCGGCCGTCAACCGTGAAACCGGCGCCCAGGTTGGCCAACAACTGCGATACCGTGCGCGTCGCACGCCAGCGCGTGTAATGCATGTAGGTCTTCACATCGGCGTTCAGCCCATCCGGATCCACCTGACAGAAGATGGCCACACCCTTGCCCACCACTTTGCAGCCCAGCAAGCCATCCGCTCCAATCTCTGCGCCATCGCTCAAGATATACGGGGGCGTGTCCAGGTAGGACCGCCAGCGCAAGTCCGACGCGCTCAGGCCCCGCGCTTCCGGCCAGCCGGGCGCCGAGAGCGATCCTACGAATTGGTCCGGCGCCGGTTTCAGGGTGGTCCCCAACCCGCCCTCAGCCTGCTGACGCGGCAGGAAGAACGCCTTGCCGCCCTGCTCCAGATAGGCATTGAGCGCCGCCGCGTCCACCGTCGCATCCGAACCGATGAGCACCAGTCCGGCGCTGGTGTCCAGCGTGTCCGACTTCTGGTAACTGACTCCCGTCTTGTCCAGCCAGGCCGCACCCGTCGCGCCACCCAGATACACCACCTTGCCCGCCCGCGATGAGAGCGGTGAATGCAGGGCGTAATCCATCACGTGCTCGGCCATCCGCCGGGCCGCCGGGTCGGAGCCCACGTGGTCTTCCAGGTCCAACGTGCAGAGAATCACCCGGCCATGGCCGTAATCCAGTTCCATCAACGGCGAATAGGCCAGGTCAAATTCGCATTCCAACAGCGGTCGCCAGCCGCTGCGGTGGGGTTTTTCGATCGGCGCGCTGCTCACGCCGCCCTGGTTACCCCAGTGCCAACCGGCATAAGGTTGATCGCGTTCATCCCCGCGGAGGTAATCGCCCTTGTACACGGGATAGGCTTCGATCAATGTGCTGTCGCCGGTCCAGTCGCGGAGATCATCAGCATCCATCCCCGCAGTGACTTGGGGATCAACGGGGAAAACCCGGCGGGCAATCTTGGGGCACACCCGCCAGCCGATGGCTTGAGCCATCCAGTCAGGGTCCTGGCCAAAGATGAGCACCCGGCCACCCGCCTGCACATAAGATTCCAATTTGGTCGCTGTCGCCGGGTTGTCTTTCAACGCGTTGCGGCCCACGATCACCAACGGCGCCGCCGAGCCATCCCAGGCATGCGTGGTGTAACCTAGGCTGGCCAGCATCTTGCCGGTCAGACCTTCCGGATCCACCGCCGCCAAGTCGCCTGTGCCCGGCTGGTCAGCCCCAAAGACGCGGAAGTCAAAGGTGTCCTGGTGCTGGACCTGCCCGATGGTGGCGGTCATTGTGATTTGGCCGTCGGCCTTGCCGCCGGCGTCTTCAGCCGGTGCGGTGACCTCGAAGGGAATGAATTTGATTTCCGATACCGCCAAGGTGCCGTGCTGCTCATCCTTGCCCACTTCCTTCCCGCCGACCGTGGCGGTCCAAGTGACCGTAAAATCCTGAGGCTGGCGCATATCGTTGATCAGGACAATCTGCTTCTTGATCTTCTGGCCGGAGCTGAAGTGGTGGTCCTTGGCGGTGTAATCACCCGATGGACCGGCGATCCAGGCCAGCGTGGGGCCGTTCAATTCCTTGAGCCCGACCTGCATCCAAGACCAGGTGCGCAAGCCACCGGGTAATCCGGCAGTCCGCCAACTCCGCCACGTCTGGTAGCGGTAAAGCTTCTGAATCTTGTAGTCGTTCGTGTATATGTCCAGTTTGTTTTCCGAACTATTGTAGAGCATCCCGCTGCGGAACAGGTTGTGAAGATACTGCCGGTAGGCTGGTTCCTCCCCACTATAGGCTTCCGTGCCAAAGTAGATGGCGGCGTATTCCGTCAATAACGGTTCGCTGGTGATGTTGCTGTTAAAACCTTCATGCCCGCGCCTAAGGTCGCAATCTACGGGGGTGCCGAACTCGCACATGCCAATCGGCATCTGGCCGCTCTTGGCCCACTCGCTCAGCCAATCATCGCGCTCCTGGAGCGGCAGGAAGTCCATGTAGAGGTTCATCGTATAGAAATCGCCCGTGTCAGCACCGGAATGGCTGTAATATACCCGGGTGGGATCCAGTTTCTTGAGGGCCGCGAACAGTTCATGGCCGGCGGCCAGAAGCTGTTGCCAACCATGGTCGTCCGGATTCCACTTGCCGTGCCGGCCCATGAGACGTGGGTCTCCATCCACCGAGTTGTTGAAGAGATTGAAGCCGGCGATCCACATGATCACGGAGGGGTGATTGCGGTAGTGGCGTATCCACACGGCCGCACGCTCCGGCGCCCGCTGCTGGTTTTGGTTCTGATCCCAAACAACGCCGCCCCGACCGATTACATACTTGTTGGCGTTGAGGATATATTCCGCCGCCAGATATCCCTTGTGATCGGCTTCCTCAAGCTGCGCCCCGTCGTCCGCCCGATCACCGCGCGTGTCCACAGTTTCGGAGCCGAACTCCGAAAAGTCATCCCCGACTTGCGGAAAGGGGCCGTTGTAAAAGCATTTCTGGCGCAAGCGGATGACGGTGCCGTTAAGGTAGAACTGCCGGCCGTCCACCCAGAACTCCCGGAAACCGAATTCCTGGTTATACTGGTCATCCAGACCCGCGCCCTTCACGGTCAGCCGGAGGGTATAAAGGTTGGGCTGGGCCACATCCCACAAGCGCGGGTCGGCCCACGGCCAGGTGACCGTTACCGTCTGAACATCCTTGGCCTCCACCGCCGCGTCCGTGTTGAAACTCTTCTCGACATTGCCTTTTTCGTCCAGCATGTCCGCCACGAAATGCACCTGGCCCGCCTGCTTCACCCCGGTCAATTCCACGTCCAGCGAGACGTTCTTCTGCCGGGTGGAAGTGCGGACGAAGACATCGGTCACATGCCCCTCGGATGACCGACTTTCCAAATAGACGCTGCCGGTGAGGCCCCGCGACTTAAGCTCAGCCGCGCTGTACGTGACGTCAATGAAGGCATTCTGCCAGAAGTGCCCTACCATCTCCGAGTCGGCGATGGCGGCCACCAGCACGCGGACTTCCGCGGTTTTGCCCGGCGTGACCGCGCGCGTGATGTCCACGGAGCCCCAAGGCCAAGCGACTCTTCCGCACTCCGCGCCGTTGACATAGACAATCGCTTCCGTGCATACCCGGTCAAAGCGCAGGCTGATCGTGCGGCCTTGCCATTCCGCCGGGATTGGCACTTGGCGCTGATACCAGGCGCGCGCCACCAACGCCCCATCATAGAGATCCCACTGCGGGCCGCCGCCGAAGGCCAGGAAATCGGAAGACTTGCCCGGAGAATTCTGCCAGTTACCCGGTACCTTGATATATGCCCACCCCAGCTTCGCGGGCTCCGCGGTTCCTTCGGCTGCGGGTATGAAGCGCCAGATGCCGTCCAAGGACACCTGTGCCCGCTTTGCATTCACCGTTATGACGCTCGCCTTGTCCCAGTTCAGGTTGATGCCGGCTGGCATCACGGCGTCTGCCAACTGCGTCGGTGCCACCAAGTGGGGCGTGACCGTGAGGTCGGCGATCTCGAACACGCCGGTGGAATAGAACATCGCGGGCTGAATGTTCAGGCGGGTTGCTCCCTTAGGCACCTTCAGTTCCACCGACTTCGTCACCCAATCGGAGTCGGCCGTTAATTCAGGAATTTCTTCAGGGTAGCCAGATGAGCTTCCTTCGAACATTAGCGCGATGCGGGCGTCGTGCCAGCCCTCCTTGCCTACTTTCAGGTTCGTGGCTTTCATGCGCACCGAGAGGGTCAGGGACGCGATCTGCGGGGTGACTTTCACGTAGGCATGCACGTAGTCGAGCTGACGCCTCGCGTCGCGATTCTCAATGCGCAGCCAAGACTTGCCGTTTTCCGAGATGACTTGGAATTCCTGGTTCCGCGGAATATTGAATCCCTCGGCCCACTCCGTATTAGCACCAGGGTTTCTAAAATCCCCCTGAGGAAGCACGTTCACCTGGGCCGAGGCCCGTCCTCCTACGACACAAAGACAAAGGAACGCGAGAATCAGTGGTAACTTGATATTCAATGACTGATAACTGATAAGAATTTGCCTTTTGACGCCCCGCCCGCTTACTGTAAGCTGCGCGGGTAAGGGAGAATTGGTTCTTGCCGTTGAGCTCATTTTTTATTGGTTTAGGCGGACACTGCCAGGCTGCGAGGCTTGCGTCAACCTGCAAATTGCGAAAAACAGGAGCGGATGGCGCGTGGTTGGCCAGTGGCAGCAAGGACATCATTTTATGAGTGAGAGGCCGAGACGACATCAGGTTGTGGCACCAATTGGTCTTACTCACTTGTCTAGCGATGCTGGTGATTGGTCTTGGCGGCTTGCTTGCATCTTTCATGTCATGGATCATCACTGACGTGACAGCTCGGCGGAAGGCCAAGGCCGATCCTCCAGCAAGCACCCATTGAGACTATGAATCGTCTGCCTAACAAATCGCGGAGCCAACCGCCGTTGGCGCTTGCCGTTCCGCTGTCGCGGTTCAGGTCGCCAGTCGGCGGTGGCTCTTTCTCTTTGGATTCTTGGCCACAAAGAGAAGCACTATGAGAACGCTCTTGTTTGCAATAAGCATGTTCATTATGGCGGAAAATTGCGTTCATGCGGAACAATGGAAACTCCTACCATAAAAAGCAGGAGACTTGGGAATGGTTTGCCAAAAACCGGCGTTACGTGGAGGTTTTCCCGTTACCGCGCTACTGGCCCGAACCCAACGCCACCGAACGAATCTGGAACTACACGCGCAAACACGCCACCCACAATCGTTACTTTGAGGATCCCCAACACCTATGCCAGGCTTTGTTCCGCACTTTCCACCGCGTCCAGCGTCACCCAGAAGAAATAGAAAACCTGATGCGCCCTTTTTCTTGATCATAATATCGAAATACTTATGCGCGGATATTGACCGACCCCTTTGAGCGCCAGCGGCAAATCATTTTCCGGTTGCTATTCCAGCGGTTCGGAGCGATGATTGGAGAAACGGATGAATGGACATCATCCCGTCCCGCCACCCTGTGGCGGGTCGCGGTGGAATCATGGCTCTGCTGCCAGGGCCTGATCGTCATCCAGTGCGCGTCAATCGGCCTGAGTGTCCTGAACAGTTACAAATGAAGAAACGTAAGGGCAATCAACCGAAAGCAAATCGCGATTCTCCATCGGCCGAATCGAAAATGTCTATTATGAAACATCTATTGATACTCGTTAGTTTTTTATACGGCTTCCTGTCGGCCAACGCGGCGCCTCCTCCATTAACGGGAATCCGCACGGCTTCGGCCACTGTCCTGGTGGCCTTTTTTAACAGCACAAATGTCAGCGGTCCGATCTGGGCCACGGTCTATTCGACAAACGAAGTGGACACGAGCAATCTGTCCTTGTGGACGCTCAACGGCCAACCCGTGACGGCGATCAATAAATTCGTGACCCAGGCGAACGCCGTTGAATCCCACATTTACTTGCAGGTGCCGCAGCTTACCAATGGAATGGCCTACACGTTGGTGACGCCGTACGGCAGCACGAACTTCGTCTTTGACGACACGCAAATTCTCTGTGAATCGATCAAAGTCAATCAGAATGGCTACAGCGCCTTGTCCCAAGTGCGATACGCCAACTTAGCCATCTGGCTGGGCGACGGAGGAGCCAAACAGATCAGCGGGGCCCTCCCCACCTACACCGTGTTCAAGCAATTTACGGGGGAACAGGTCGCTCAAGGGACGCTGCAACAGATCGGAGGAGGAGGACAGGACTCATCCTCAGGCGATTATGCCTATCGGATTGATCTGTCGGCGGTGCCCGAGGGTGGGCCCTACAAGGTTTCCGTGAGCGGGTACGGCTGCTCGTATCCCTTTGGCGTGGGAGGAGATTTTTCACGTCGCCTGGCGTATGTTGCGTTCCGTTCCTTGTATTATCAGCGGTGCGGTTGCCCGATTATCAAGCCGTATGCGTGGGCGAATATCCGGCCGACCCCCTGTCACACCTTGGTATATGACACCGAGGCAAAGGAAGCAGAAACGCTTCCCAGTGGCGCGGTTAAGACAACTCAGCCTCAATTAACTGTTTACGGAGGTTATCACGATGCCGGAGATGCGGATCGTCGCGTTTACCATCTGATCGTGCCAATCGTGTTGATGACGACCTATGAGGTGTTTCCCAATTTGTTCACCGATGACCAATTCAACATTCCCGACATATTCGGTGCGAATTTCAACATCATCGGCAAGGGCAACGGGGTTCCCGATATCCTCGACGAGGCCGTATGGGGCACTATGTTGTGGACAAACTTGCAAAGTACCAGTAGAGAACCTTCCGGCGCAGTCGCCTGGGGCAGTAATGCCTCGGGGTATCCGAACTGGGGGATCAACTACGATCAGGACACCTTGCTCTGGGGCACTGAATCGAACGACGTTAACTCCTGTGGATTGGCGTCCGGGTTGTTCATGAACCTGGCCCGAGTCATCAAACCCTACGACCCCGTGACCAGCGCGTCGTTGCAGTCCCGTGGGGATCAGGCCTACAACTATGTCGCGTCGACCATCAAACCGGCGCATAAGCTCTACTATGCGATCCAGAAGTATTTGCTGACCGGGGACGTGACCGCCAGCAATATCATCAATTCCCTTTACCTAAATACCAGTGCATTTCCTGGTAGTTATAACAAAGAGGCCGGGGGGTTTGCCACCGACGGCAACAACATCTGGCTGGCGAATTTCTTCATGTCCTACATTATCGAAACGAACAGGCCCACCAACCCGACCATTGTCGCGTATTTCAAGACGCAGCTCAAAGCGGCAGCGGACACGGAAATTGGATACGTCAACGGCGATGCGTACCCCGTTGGCTGGCCGACGAGTATTAACCCCTTTACGCAGTATAATTTCGGGCAGGGGGCCCTCACGGCCCAGGGAGAGTTCGCCTATCCGTGTCTGATGCAGTGGGCCCTGACGGGGGAACAGAAGTATATTGACGCGGTAAGCCAGCTTATGGACTACGACCAAGGCCTTAACCCCATCGGCAAGTGCTATATGACTGGCATTGGTTTCGACAGGGTCCATAATCCGGAGCAGCGTGAATCCGCCTATGCCGAATACACAATGGGATGGGGCGGCCCCCAGCCCGGGATTACCGTCTACGGGCCCGGCGTAACGGGCACTGCGAAGCAGTTTCCTCCTGCCAACGGGCTGCCTCGCGAACGAAAGTGGGTAGATGATCTGGGGAACAGTCAATGGGATGAGTTTACCGTTTATCAGAGCGAGGTTTTCCCGGCGGCCATTTACCCGGTGTTGGCGCAAGGCGGCAAGTGGGACACTACGAAGGAACCGTTCCTCAACCCGGCTGTCTCCATCAATTCGGTCGGCAACGGATGGGCGCTCAAGTTTGGGGGAATCCCGGGCCAGGCTTATGTCCTACAAGTTGCACCCGCCGTTACAGGCCCTTGGAGTGATCTGTCCGGGCCGGTGCAGCCCGATGCTACGGGAATGGTACAATTCACCGATTCCACCACGCCGGACCTGGGGACGCGGTTCTACCGCACCCGTGGGGTTGCCCCGATTTATTAGCCCAACACAACTGCCATTCTGAAAACGAAGATCCTTGCTCAGGGCGCTTGGCAGTAGGGACTGGTGGTGTCCGTAAAGGGGTCGCCCATTAGTATCGTGCTTTTTCATGCTTTTCATTGTTTCGACGTTGCCAATACAACAGATGTGCCAAGTGGGTCTTGGTGCCCATGTTCAATCGCTCCGCGATCCACGCCAGGGTCATCGTCGTCTCCGCTCGCAACCACCGCGTGGTGGCCAACTTTGCCAGATCGCCGGCGCCGCTATGATGAGCATCAAACAACTCCGTTGCCACATGCGGGCAACGTGAAAATCCAACCGGCAACAATTTGCAAGTTCGACGCGGAACTGGCTGGGAATCAAGGTGTGTTGCGGGTCATTGGCGGCTCAATTGAGGCCCTGCGCCGCGAAAAAAGGCGCGATGTCCGCAATGCTTCGCGCCGATTCCCGCGACCTGCTTGCGGCGAAGTCGGGGTTCATCACGTGATAAATCGCCCCCGGATATTGGATCCTCAACTTGCGCGCCATCGCCGCCACCGTCTCAGTCCAACGGAGACTTGTCAATATTATTGACCGACCCCTTTGAGCGCCAGCGACAAATCATTTTCTTGTTGCTGCTCCAGCGGTTCGGAGCGACGATCGGAAAAACGGCGAATGAACATTATCCCCGTCCCGCCACCCTGTGGCGGGAGACGGTGGAATCTTGGGTCCGCTGCCAGGGCCTGATCGTCATCCGCCGAACTAAATAATGTGACAACCGCTTTTTCAAAAATTTGGTCTCACAATTAAATTGGGCGCACAGCGTCAATCGGCCTGAGCGGCCCGAACAGTTACGAATGAAGAAATGCAGGGACAATCAACCGAAAGCAAAGCGCTGATTGTCCATCGGCAAACCAAGAAGGTCTATTATGAAACATCTATTGATACTCGTTAGTTTCTTGTGCGGCTGCCTGTCGGCAAACGCGCAGCTTTCATTTAAGGAAATCCGCACGGCTTCGGACACTGTCTTGGTGGCCTTTTTTAAGAGCACAAATGTCAGCGGTCCGGTCTGGGAAACGATCATTCAGACCAACGAAGTGAACACGGACGATCCGACCTTGTGGAAGCTCAACGGCCAGCCCGTGGCGGCGATCAATAAATTCGTGACCGAGGCGGACGCCTGTGATTATCACATTTACTTGCAGACACCGAAGCTTGTCACTGGAAAGACCTACACATTGGAGACGCCTTACGGCAACACGAACTTTGTATTTGACGACAAGCAAATATTCTGTGAATCGATCAAAGTCAATCAGAATGCCTATAGCGCCTTGTCCCATGTGCGCTACGCCAACTTTGCCATCTGGCTGGGCGACGGAGGAGTCAAACAGATAAGCGGGGACCTCCCCACCTACACCGTGTTCAAGCAATATACGGGGGAACCGGTCACTCAGGGGACGCTGAAAGAGGTCGGACAGGACGCATCCTCAGGCGATTTTGTCTATCGGATCGATCTGTCGGCGGTGCCCGAGGGTGGGCCCTACAAGATTTCCGTGAAGGGGTATGGCTGCTCGTATCCCTTTGGCGTGGGGGGGAATTTTTCACGTCGCTTGGAGTATGTTTCGTTCCGTTCCTTATATTATCAGCGGTGCGGTTGCCCGATTATACAGCCGTATGCATGGGCGAATATCCGGCCGAACCCCTGTCACACCTTGATATACGACACCGACGCACCTCTTGGAGAAGCCAATCTCACGGTTCAGGGAAATGAGCCCAAATTAACTGTCTATGGGGGTTATCACGATGCCGGAGATGCGGATCGCCGCCTTTACCATCTGATGGTGCCGATCGTGCTGATGACGACCTATGAGGTGTTTCCCGATTTGTTCACCGATGACCAATTCAACATTCCCGACATATTCGATGCGAAATTCAACATCATCGGCAAGGGCAACAAGATTCCCGATATCATCGACGAGGCCGTATGGGGCACAATGTTCTGGGAATACATGCAAATGACCAACGGCGCAGTCCACTGGGGCACTGAGACCAAGGGGTATCCGGACTGGGGGATCAACTACGATCAAGACACCAAACTCTGGGGCACCTTGGTGCTGAGTACCCGCGCTTCGGGATTGGCGTCCGGGATGTTCATGAACCTGGCCCGACTCATCAAACCCTACAACCCCCAGCGGAGCGCGGAGTTGCAGAAACGTGCGGAGATGGCCTTCAACGCTGCCGGGGATAGCATTCGCCCGTCGTTTAAGCTCTACTATGCGATCCAGAAGTATTTGCTGACCGGGGACGAGACTGCCCACCAGATGGTCAAGGACTTGGCCACCAATGCCAGTGCATTTGCCACCACTTATAACAGCGAAGGCGGGGCGTTTGCCGGCGGCGACGCCTGGCTGGCGAATTTCTTCATGTCATACATTATAGAGACGAACAGGCCCACCGACCCGAAGGTTGTGGATCTGTTCAAGACGGCCCTCAGAGCGGCAGCGGACAGGGAAATTGGATACCTCAACGGCAATGCGTACCCCGTTGGCTGGCCCCTTAACTTGCCACGGGGGTGGCAGCAGGGGTACTTCACGTCCCAGGGACAGCTCGCCTATCCGTGTCTGATGCAGTGGGTCCTGACGAAGGAACAAAAGTACATGGACGCGGCAAGCCAGCTTATGGACTACGTCCAAGGCCTTAACCCCATCGGCAAGTGCTACATGACTGGCATTGGCTTCGACAGGGTCCATCATCCGCATGATCGGGAATCCGCCTATGCCCAGCAGATGGGATGGGGCGGCCCCCAGCCCGGGATTGTCGTCTACGGACCCCTCAAATCGGGCAGAGGCAAGCAGGTGCCTGCTCTCAGCGGGCTGGCTGGCGAACGTCGTTACGTCGATCATCTGGGGACCTTTCAAATGAATGAGTTTACCGTTTATCAGAGCGAGGTTTTCCCAGCGGCCATTTACCCGGTGCTGGCGCAAGGCGGCAAGTGGGACTCAACGAAGGACCCATTCGCCGCACAGCAGAAGTGAAGTAGAACCTGAATTCCACCGCAAAAATAAAATACTCACCACGCTTGGTCAGGGGTGGCAAAACCGTAAAGGGATCAGCCCGGAATGGCCCTTAGATAAGGCCTAAAACTTTCTTGCCGAGGCGTTTGCGTCGTGGTGGGTGGGGCACGGTGGCAAAGAGCACCTTGCGCGACAAGCGCTGCATTTCTTTGAGGTTCTGTTGTACTTGCCGCCAGTTGCTGATCGCTTGACGCAACCATTCATACTGTTCCCGTGACAGGGCCACGCTGAGGGTTTTGCTCCGGACTTTGCGGGTCCATTGATAACAGGGGCCGCCCGCCCCCGGTCCGCGGTCCTGCACGTAACCTTCGCTGATCCAACCCAGGTCTTGGAACCGGTCCCGCAGCCGGCTGTATTGAGCTTCCCATCGGGTCGTGTGGTTTTTCATGTCGAAAAGTGTAGCAGACGTGTCAATAAGGCGGTAGATATACCGCTCTATGCACACACCCTGTTTCCCCGCCTTCCGCTCCCGGCTGGCCGCCCTGGGCCGCCGCACCACCCAACGCCTCCGCCAGACCCCCCTGGCCCAGCTCCAGCAGCACCTGCGCGATTTTCTGCCCGCGCCGCTGCTCTCGGCCGAGGAGGACGGCCCCAACAGCCGCGACCGCGTCTTCAGCCTGCGCCTGACCTTCGAATGCTTCGTCTGGCAACTGCTCAAACCCCAAACCTCCTGCCGCGAGGTCGTCCGTCAGGTCCAGGCCCGGTTGCGCCTGCAGGGCCGCGCCCCGGTTGATGAGGGCGACTCGGCCTATATCCAGGCCCGCCAGCGTTTACCCAAGGAGCGCCTGCAAAAAGCCCTGAGCGCCACAGCGGCTCGGACGGCCAACTTGGCGGTCGCCCCGTCAAAGTGGTCGATGGCTCCACGATCCAATTGCCCGATACTCCCCGAAACCAGAAACGTTATCCGCAGCCGACCAGTCAGAAACCCGGTTGCGGCTTTCCGATGATCCGCTTTGTCGCGCTGTTGTCTTTGAGCAGCGGGGCCATTCTCAAGGTCATGATGGATAGTTTACGCAGCCACGATCTGCGCCTGTTCCGGCGGTTGTGGCAGTCGTTGCGCACCGGGGACATCATCCTGGGTGACCGGGCCTTCGGGGAGTACAGCACTTTGGCGCAATTACCGCGGCAGGGCGTGGATGTGGTCGCCCGCCTGCACCACCAGCGCAAAGTGGACTTCCGCAAAGCCCAACGACTGGTTAACACATTTGCCTCGCGTTTGCCAGAGTTTTTTCGCAAATTCTTTCGTACAAATTCACGGCCATGCGCTCCGTATTAATCAACTGCCCGGCGACAGTCAAGACGCCCGATGGCTCCTGCCGCGCAGCGGCTCAGTTCAACTGGGTTGTGGCGTTATGGACAGCCTGAAGAACTGCTGCTGCATCGAGGAGACGCTGTTGGTGGTCCAAACAAGCGCGCCGGTGCCCAGGACCGAGCTGCCCGCCGGAAGCCACAAGCCCGAAGTAAGGTCCGTGCAGTATTGAAGCTGGTAGGTCTGCCCAACAACGGTCGGGTAGCTGAAAATGAACTGGGTGCCGCTGACGCTAATGCCACCCATTTCCGGCCGTGCGACGATGGTCAGGGTGGTGCTCGTATCTGTTGCGGCATTGAAGCCACCGCCGGCGGGAGACGAATAGGCAACGGTGTAGGGCGTAGCGCTGGCCGGCAGGCTGGTGGTGTTGTAATTGATGCTAAAATCCCCCGTCGAATCGGAAAGGGTGGTGGTTTGCGGCGTCCCGTTGATGGTCACGGTGATAACGGTGCCGCTGGCCGGATAGGCGCCGTTGGTGCTCACTGTGCCCGTCAAGGTCACGGAAGATCCATAAGCATTGGTGTGGCTTGTCAAACCTGAGAAAACAGGCGTGAGAGCGATGTTCGTGTTCGCGGCCTCAGGGGCGGTGAACATGATGTTGTCAAATGCAAGCTGCACACTCGTAGCGGTTAAGTAATTGCCGTCATACATCAACAGAAAGACCCGCCTGACATCACTCAAGCTGCCGGGAAAGGCAGTGAGTGGAATGTCGATGTGCCGCCAGCCGTTGTTCGTGCTGACATTGACAAGTTGTGGTTGGACACTCGATGGACTCCAATTGAGGGAGGAAGTTATCCCGAGAACCGGTTGTAAAGATTGGATTTGGCCATATCGGTCGAAACTGTTGTTGAGGACCTTGACGTCAAACTGGAAATCCGTGTAACCTCCGGCGGTGAGATTGGTGGAGCTGAAAGTAAGCTGGAGTCCACCGAAGTTATGACCCGTACTATCATAGGTGCCTGTCCACCCCAAGGCACCGCTCGAAAGGACCTGGCCCGGAGGGGCGTCGGCCACAAAAGATGAAGTGATCGTAGCATTTTGACCCGCATTTACCCAGGGGGTAGTGTCGGCGCTGCTGTTGAAGGTGCCAACCAAGTAAGTAACCCCAGTCGCCCCGCCCCCCGCCGTTATCGTCAATGTGGTGCTCGTATCGGTTGCGGCATTGAAGCCAACGGCGGCGGCAGACGTATAGGTAACCGTATAGGGCGTAGCGCTGGCCGGCAGGCCGAGGGTGTTGTAATTGATGCTAAAATCCCCCGTCGAATCGTAAATGTTGGTGGCTTGCGGCGACCCATTGACGCTCACGGTGATAACGGTGCCGCTGGCCGGATAGGTGCCGCTGCTGCTCACTCTGCCAGTCAAGGTCACGGAAGCACCATAAGTATTGGTGTGGCTGGTCAAACCCGAGAAAATCGGCGTGACAGCATTCGTGGACAATATCGTCACCGTGCCGCTAGCTCCGGCCAGCGTGTAATTCGGCGCCGCCGCGCCGCCCAGGGACAGCGCGCCGAAGGAAGTAATGGCCTCCGCTCCCACAGCGGCGCCCGCCAACCCAACGCTGCCACTTAGTGTTACGCTGTCGCTGCCGACCAGATTTGCCACCGAGAGAATCGCCGCCGGCGCGGTCGCTGTCCCGCTATAAACCATGGTCCCGGTCAAGACCACCGGCAACTGATTGACCGTCAAAGTGGTGCTCGTATTGGTTGCGGCATTGAAGCCAAAAGCGGCGGCGGACGCATAGGTGACGGCATAGGGCGAACCGCTGGCCGGCAGGCCGGCGGTGTTGTAATTGATGCTGAAATCCCCCGTCAAATCCGAAATGGTGGTGTTTTGTTGCGACCCATTGATGGTCACGCTGACAGTGGTGCCGC
>OBLU010001444.1_pt1 | contig 22206 bp, 20 predicted proteins | sample 1518681 | NCBI WGS metagenome assembly OBLU01 (sample SAMEA3539304, study PRJEB22396) | soil metagenome | biome: tundra; feature: field; material: soil | place: USA | collected 2010-05 | depth 0.15 m
GGAAAAACTGTGATGTTTGGTGCTCCTGGAGAATCTATTCCCGACAGACTCCTAGTGCCGGAGCCCGTGCCGAAGTAAAATGCCCGCAGCGAAATTCCGCTCTTCTCGGCGAAGAGGACGTTGTAATCCTGGCGGCTGTTGAAAGGCGGGTCAAGGTAGATGAGGTCCACGGACTCATCCTTGACGTGCTGACGCAGGACCTCGAGATTGTCCCCGTAATAGAGTTTGTTCTTTTCCACTGCGGCACGATTCTAACCCGGATAAGGTGATTGCGTAATTTGCGAGTTTGGTGTGCCGAGGCCATATTCATCACAACCGAGCAGTGAGCCCCATCACAGACCTCCCAACCCGCCAAGTGCGACAATGTCCCTTGAATGGGGCAGTAAAGAGGTGTGCCCGTCAACCAAGACGGACCTCGAAGCTGCCCCAAACCCATTTTTGGCGCTCTTTCATGAGCTAAGTCCTTATTTATGAATTATGTGAAAATAAGCCCTTTAGAATCTATTACGTGGCGGACGACGACGCTAACTCTATGATTCTAATGGTATGAAAAAAGGGGGGGGGTAGGGGTACCCATCTTGGTTGGTCAATACCTCAGAATAATTAGGGGAATAATGAAGTCAAGCAGAAGTTGTGTGAAGAGCATGAAGCACGTCCGCAAGATTGCAACAAGAACAAGAATGACGAGCGCACCGAACCAACCGTCCGGTCGTAATCTCGTCGTCTTCTGCTGCTACAATTTCTGGTTCGCCATCCTGCCCAGACGCGGCAAGCCGCGTCTCGATAACGAGGTGTCTCCATGCCGGAAACTCTGCAGCTTTCGAATCCCACGCCGCTCACCACTCTTACCGAAGACGAGATTCTGTTCCGCGACAACGTCCGCCAATTTGCCGACGACAAGATTCGTCCGCTGGCAAAAGAGATGGACGAAAAAGCGGTGTTCGATCACGGCCTGATCGATCAGTTCTTTCAGTTGGGCCTGATGGGGATCGAGATCCCGGAGCAGTACGGCGGCGCGGGCGGCAAATTTTTCGAGTCGATCCTGGCCGTGGAAGAATGTTCGCGGGCCGACGCCTCCGCCGGCGTAATCGTGGACGTGCAGAACACGCTGGTCGCGAATGCCCTTCTGCGCTGGGCCAGTGAAGACCAGAAGAAGCGTTATCTGCCGAAGATGACGGTAGACATGCTCGGTGCATACGCGTTGAGCGAAGCGGGATCTGGCTCGGACGCGTTTGCGCTGCAAACCAAGGCCGAACTCAAAGGGAACGACTTTGTTCTCAACGGACGCAAGCTCTGGATCACGAATGGCAAAGAGGCTGGATTGTTCATTCTGTTTGCCACCATCGATGCGTCGAAGGGATACAAGGGGATCACGGCGTTTTTGATCGAGAAGAACTTCCCCGGATTTACCGTCGGCAAAAAGGAAGACAAGCTGGGGATTCGGGCTTCGTCAACCTGCGAACTGATTCTGGAAGATTGCCGCGTGCCCAAGGAGAATGTGCTCGGCGAGGTCGGCAAGGGATACAAAATCGCGATCGAGACGCTGAACGAAGGCCGCATCGGAATTGGCGCGCAGATGCTGGGCGTAGCGCGGGGCGCGTGGGAATGCGCCGCGAAATATGCGCAGGAGCGCACGCAATTCGGAAAGCCGATTTCGGAATTTCAGGGGATCCAGTTCCAGATCGCGCAGATGGCAACCGAGATCGAGGCGGCGCGGCTGATGGTTTATAACTCCGCCCGTATGAAAGACGCCGGCGTAAATTTTGTGAAAGAAGCCGCGATGACCAAGCTCTTCACGTCGCAGGTGGCCGAGCGCGTAACGTCGCTGGCAATCGAAATCTACGGTGGATACGGTTTTACAAAAGATTATCCCGTCGAGAAATATTGGCGCGACGCAAAGATCGGAAAAATCTACGAAGGCACCTCGAACATGCAACTCGCGACGATCGCGAAGCTGGTGATGGGAAAGTAGGTAGGCGAGAGGTTAGATGGCAGAGGTGAAACACCAAACCCAGCTCCTGGCCACGAGCTTCGAGCTACGAGCCGACCCATTGCCCGAAGCTCGCAGCTCGCAGCGATTTTGGCTTCTCTTACTTTCTGAAGTGCGGCAATACTGCGTCGCCGAATAATTTCGCTTGTCCCGTTCGATCGTCTCCCCAGATTTCGAGCATGATGTGAGTACAGCCAGCGGCGCGGTATTCTTCGATCTTTTGAATGCACTCGTCGGGCGTGCCCGCGATGGGACAGACCTTGCGGAGTAGTTCATCACTGACGGCCTGGGCGGCGGACTTACGGCCGCCTATTTCCATCGCGTCCGCAACCGGCTGCAGCTCTTCGAAAGTGATGCCGGCGGATTCGAGCAGCACGTCGGCTGAGCCTTTGATGTTCTGCACTTTGTTGGCAAGATACATGGCGGCCTGCTCGCGCGCCCCTTCTTTTCCTTTTTTCGAATCGCGGCCAATGCTGCCGACAATCACGCACCCGAGGATCAGCTTGGAAGCATCCTTGCCCGCTTTCGCCGCGCCCTCCTCCATATTTTTTTTCGAGTAGCTCACGAATGCGGGAGTGGTGATCGACGCCGTGAGCAGGCCATCGCCGAGCGAACCGCCCAGCCTCTGCATCGCGGGTCCAGTTCCTGCAACATACACAGGAGGAACTTTGCGCGACGTGTGCGCGTCGCGCTTGAGCGGCGGAACGCTGGCGGCGAAAACTTTGCCCTGATATTCGAACTTGTCGCCTTTGAGTACGCCACGGATGATCTCGATGCTTTCACGCATCACGGTCGCAGGCCCGACTTTCTCGCCTTCCCCCTCGCCGATCTCTTTCATGAAGATCTTCGACGCGCCGAGCCCCAGAAGGAAGCGGTCACCGGCAAGATCCTGCATGACGCGCGCTTCCATCGCGATCTCGACGGGATGGCGCGTGTAGGGAGAGATGATTCCCCAACCGAGTTGAATGCGCCTGGTCTGGCTGGCGATGACGGCCAGAATTGCGGTCGAGGAGCGGGCTTCAAAGGAATGTTTACGCCACCACGGGTAGGCTTCGGCGATCCAGAAGGTGTCGAAACCTGCGTCCTCGCAGGCCTTGGCCATGGCTGCGGTTTCGTGGACGGGCTCCATGCTGAGTTGAAGAACTCCGAGGTTGAATGGAATGGTCATGATGGCAGTGTCTCCGTATTAGGTCTCAGGTCTCAGGTCTCAGGTCTCGGAACAGCAAAAACTGCTCCGTGTTGCTGTCAAGTCAAAACTCAGAATCCATCGCGCTTTGGATTTTCCTGAGACCTGAGACCTGACAACTGAGACCTCTTCTTAGTCCGGGTCGGTCCAGGCGTGCTCCAGGCCTTTCACTAGTTCCCAGACAGCTTTGTTCAAGGGCGTGGGGATGCCGGTTTTCTCGCCCCACTTCACGATCGCGCCGTTCATGAAATCAACTTCGGTCTGGCGCTTCGCGAGCACGTCCTGCAGCATCGAGGCGCGGTGCTTGCCGGGGGCATTCGCTCCTTTTTGCACCAGGGCGCGCGGATCGCCGTGCAGTTCGATGCCGAGTGCCCGGCCGACGGCCTCGCCTTCAGCGATGAGGTCGTTGGATAGCTGACCGGTCGGCGCGAAGCGCGTGGCAGCGCCGTGATGCAGCAGCGTCAGGGCCCCGACGGGGTTGGTGGCAGCGTTGAAGATCAGCTTGGTCCACTGCGCCCCGCGCGCGTCTTTCAACGCAATTACATTCATGCCGGAGCGCGTGATCAGGCCGGCTAGTTCCTCAACCTTGGACATAGGTGTGTTCGTCGGTTCGAAGGGACCAATCCAGGTGTCACCCTTGATGTCGAAGCCGATGTGGCCGGGAGCGATGGGATGTCCGGCGGGAAACGTCGTGCCACGAATGACGTACGTCACGTGTTCCGCGATGATCTCCTCGTTGCCGACGCCGTTTTGGACGGAGCAAACAGCGCTGTTTTCGTCGAAAGCGCGGGCAACCTGCGCGATGGCGCCACGGGTATGGATGGCTTTGGTGGCGACGATGCCATAATCGCAGCGCGGAAGTTCCTTGGGGTCGCTGGTGGCATTCAGTTTCGCGGTGAAATCGGCGGCTCCGGAAATGCGCAAACCGCTATTGCGGATGGCTTCGACGTGATCTCTCCAGACGTCGTAGGCCCAGACTTCGGCCTCGCCTTTTTGGGCGAGGTGCGCGGCAAAGAGGCTGCCGACGGCACCGCAACCGATGATGCAAATTTTCAACAAAGTCACACTCCAAGATTCAGACGTAGAGACGCGGCTTGCCGCGGCTCCGGAGACGGGGCAAGCCCCGTCTCTACAGTGGATTTCTCACGCTCTCCCGCGTCTCCCCGCCATTGAAAAACTTCCAAGGCACATCGGCCAGGCACTCGCCTTCGGTCTTGCCGATTCGATACGTGTCCTGGGTATAGAGGCAGACCTTGCCATCGCGATCGACGACCTGCGGATGCAGCGAGAAGATCATGTTCTCTTCGAGCGCGACATCGCTTTTCGCGCCGATGGCGGGATACTCGAGCATAGTCATGCCGATGCTATGGCCGGAGAGATGGCCGAGAGCGAAGCCGTGCTTTGCAAATATGTCGGCAACCGTGCGATGCACAGTGGAGGCGAGTTCCCCGTGACGCATCAATTTGCGCGCGGATTCCATGGCGTGCGGATAGGCGTCGGCCATCTTCTGCGTGGTCGGGCTGGGCTTGCCCTGAATCAGGGCGCGGGAGAACTCGACCCAGTAGCCGCCGGCTCCGGTGGCTTCGAGCGAATAAAGAAGAAGATCGTCGCCCGAAACTTTGCGATGGCCGGGAACTTTAAAGTAGGCGTTGGCCTCTCCGTGTTCGCCCGAGAGCAAAATGTTCATCATGCGCGGGCCGGCGCCGCGAGCGAAGAAACGCTCGACTGCGGGCGCCATGATTTCGGCCTCGGTCTTGCCTGGCTTGTAGCCGGCAATCAGCGCCCAGAAGCCATCGACGACGATGTCCATGGCGTCGCGGACTTCGACGAGTTCTTCTTCGCTCTTCACGGCGCGCGCCATGTCGAATTCCTGGTCAAAGGGCACGAGTTCAAACGAGCCTTGCGCGATGTCGCGGTAGTCGCGAACGGCCATAACGAAATTCATCCCAAACGTGCCGATTCGCTTCCATTTGCGCTCAAGGGCACGGTCGCGCAGCCACTGGCCAGGAACGTCGGGCCAAACCTGATCTTTCACCCAGGGCTTCTTTTTGTCGCCAATCCAGCGAGCTTCGCGCGGAAAAACGAGCGTTGGTTCAGCTTCGAGTGGGATGACGACGTAAACGTAACGATGAACGATTTCGAATCCGGAGGTGTAGAAGACCGCGCCCTCGAATCCCGCATATTGATTGCCGCAGACAATGAGAGCGTCCAGTCCGGCGGCTTGCATGCGGGAGCGGATGTTTTTGTAACGGCGATCGATTTCTTTCTGGCTTGGCAAAATGACCTCAGCGGCTATTCGTTCGCTCCGCATAATTCGGCGGCGGTGAGTGCGTAAATCTTCGTGATATCCACCAATGTTTGAATGCGAACTTTTTCTCCTTCTTTGTCGCGGGGGCCGCTGGAGGGGCCGTAGTTCACGGTCTCGACTCCGTAACGGCTGAGGACACTGGCATCGGAGCACCAGGTAACGACTTCCCGCTCCGGCGTTTTGCCGGTGATGCGCTTGTGATTGCGGTCGATGGCGCGGATCATCTCGTGCTCTTCGCTGATGCGCGCGCCGGGAACCGAGACGTAAGTTTCAAATTCCAGACCCCAGTCCGCGTGGACTTCTTCAAGTTCGAAAAATAGGCGCTGGATGTCGCGACGCGCTTCGGCCATGGGGATGGTGGGCGGGACGCGCACGTCGAGAAACAAGTCCGTTTTTTCGGGAGTGCGACTGGCGCGCCAGGCGTGTCCGCCGCGGATGCCGCCGAGATTCACGATGGCCTTCTTGCCGCCGCAGCTTGCCTTCTTTTCCCATGCTTCGATCCACTTCAGGATGGGCGGCATGAGTTCGACCATGCGGCGGATGGAATTCATTTCCTCGCGGCCCTCGCAGAACGCGGTGTGTACGTAGATTCCAGTGCACGAGATGCGCACCCACATGGAGCCGAAGTGTTCGAGAACGACATGCATGTCGGTGGGCTCGCCGAGAATGCACATGTCGGGCAGCACTCCGTGATTTACGAGATAGTGCGTGCCGTATCCATAGCCGCGGTACTCTTTGCCCTTGAATTCACCCCACTGGGCTTTTTCGATTTCGCCGGCGACGGCGGCAATGATGACATCCCCTTTCAAGCGCACGCCAGCGCGCTGCAGCGCCTTCACGGCGTTGGTGTAGCAGACAAGCGCGCCCTTCATGTTGTAGATGCCGAGGCCGTAGATGAACCCGTCTTTGACGACTGCGTGCGGCTTGTAGCCGAGGCCGGTGAGAAATTCTTCGCGGCCAGTGTTGGAAGTATCCATGTGGCCGTTGAACATCAGGTTCTTGCCACCGCCCGAACCTTTCCAGCGGCCGACCACGTTGGCGCGCGCTTCTTCGACTTCCTGCCAGGTGACGTCGAGGCCGATCTTCTGCAGCGCGGATTGCATGTACTGCGCCATCTGCAGTTCTTCGCCGGTCGGGCTGGGGATGTTGATCACGTCGCTGCACATGGAGACGATTTCGTCTTCGCGGACTTCGGCGAGGATGCGGTCGACGAGTTTGGGGTCGAGGGAGTGCTTCGAGTTTGTGGTTGCGCTGGACACTTTTGAGTTCTCAGTTCTCAGTGATGTTTTGCCAGCCGAAAATCGTCCGGGTCGGTACACATTTTTTCGTTGCCCGTTTCGGTGATCAGAAAATTGTCTTCCAAGCGCAGGCCTCCGCCCCCGGGCCAATAAATGCCGGGCTCGATCGCGAGCACCATTCCTTTCTTTATTGTGCCGGTGCCGGCCTGATGCGCGTAAGGCCATTCGTGGGCGCGAGCACCGACGCCGTGGCAGATGGGGTGGGAGGGCTGTCCGGGGTATCCACCTTCGGCGATGCGGGCGCGAACAATCTTGTCGAGTTCGGGGAAGCTGGCACCGTGGCGCGCGAAGGAAACGGCGCCATTGAAAACCTCAAGCAGAAGATCGAGCAGTTTGTGATACTCAGGTTTTAATTCGCCGGGGCAGGCATTCTTGGTGAGATCGGTCCAATAGCCGTCAGCGCAGACCCAGATCTCGAAGAGCGTTGGCTCGTCTTTCTGAATCGGGCGATCGCCTGTGGCAGTGAACGTGGCGATTCCCTTCCCCGACCACACCAGCGTGAAGGCGCGGGCCATCTCAACTTTACTCTTGTAGCCCACGCCAATTCCATGCACGAAGCCTTCATACATGGCGCCGACTTCGCTCTCTTTCATACCGGGGCGCATGTGCTCGCGCGTGTAATCCATCGCGAGAGCCGCGAGTTCGTTGGCCAAACGCATGCGTTCGACTTCCTGACCGGTCTTGATTGAGCGGGCTTCGTTGAGCAGCGGTGTCGCGTCCACGACCTCGCCGCAGAACTTCTTGAACGATTCGAAATAGGACAGCGTGAAGGTGGTCGGCTCGCCCACCATGCGGTCAGCCGACTGCGTGCCCATGTTCAGTTCGACGGCAACTTTATCGGTCAGGCCGCGTTGCTTCAGGACTTCGTAGGTGCGGTCCCAGGCGCGGAACTGCGGCGGACGCGGATCGCGCTCGTCGTAGCCTTTGAAGTAGAGAATGTCTTTTGTCCACGAATTACGCTCGGCGTCGGCCTGCTGCGGCTCGAGGGCAATCAACGTAGGCTCGCCATCGCGCGGAAAGATGACGGCGTCATATCCCTTCATGCACCAGTAGTTGGTGAGATAGAGAACGTTGTCGGGCGCTCGGCAGACCAGGGCGGAGAGGTCCTGATCTTTCATCAGGGCGCGAACGCGATCGAGTTTTGTTTTGTCTCGGGGCCAGGCCATAGCAATCTCAATGCACGGTTACAGGTTTATTTTCGTCCTGAAAATTCCAGGCTGCTTCTTTGCCCTTGATGAGCCGGTAGACCGCGGTATGCAGCGGCGCGGGTACACCGACGCGCTCCGCCTCGCGAGCGACGGCGCCGGAGAGAAAATCGATTTCGGTCGTCAACCTATGGCGGACATCGTGAAGCATGGACGGCGGGTGATTGGTCATGGCGCCGACTCGGTTCATCTCCCAGGGATCTTCGGGCAGGCGAACGCCGGCTGCCTCGGCCACTCTCCTGCCTTCGTCGATCAAGGCGTGCAGCAGGTGGCCGAGATCGGAAAATTTCCCTTCGTCGGAGAAGTGCGGCGAGTGCGGCAAGCCAGTCAGAGCGGACACGCTATTCACCGACGAATTAAAAATCAGCTTGGACCACTGCGCGGGCCGGGCATCTTCGAGAGCCTCGGCTTTGAGGCCGGCGGCGATGATGAGATCCGCAGCTTCTTTGACCACGGAAAGTGGCGTGGCGGTCGGCTCGAACGGGCCCATCCAGGTTGGAGTGTCGAGTTCATACTGCACGTGCGTGTCGCTGTGGCGGGTGCCGCTCATGAAGGTGGTGGCGCGGATGACGTAGCCGCGCGTGAGGGTAGCAATGATTTCTTCGCTGCCGACTCCGTTCTGGGCGGAGAGCACGGCTCCTTTATTGAAGTGGTGGCCCACCAGTCGAAATGATTCTTTGACCTGCGTGGCTTTGGTGGCGACGATCCCGAGATCGCAGTCCGGCAGGTCTTTTGGGTTGGTGGTGGCTTTCATCGGGACAGCGAAGTTGTGGGTTCCGGTAACGCGGAGGCCGCCGCGGTTGAGCTCGGCAGCGTGATCTTCGCGGCGAACGAAGGCCCAGACCTCGGCGACACGCGCCAGATGCGCGGCGTAGAGACTGCCGATCGCACCGCAACCGATAATGCAGACTTTCTTCATGCCGTCATTCATTCCGTCAAGAAACCTGCCGAGCTTCGCTCGGCTGGACGGCCGGGGGCGGCCGTCCCCACATGGTTCATCTCTTCTCCAACTTCACTAACTGAGCGAGTTGTCCGCCTTCGTGATGCTTGAGCGAGCGGAAAATGCTGTCGGCGTTGTTAAAGGAGTCGTTGATAAAGATGCCTTGCGAAAACAACGCGTCCTGCAATGCCGCTGAAATCGTGTGCACCGGAGCTGCGCCTCCTTCGCCCATGCCTTTCGCTCCGCTGTAGCTGTGGGGAGAAGGCGTTGTCGTGTGGCCGTACCTGATCTTCGGAATATTCATGGAGGTAATCGGCGTGTAATCGCTGAAGGTGCTGGTCAGCATATTGCCCACGGCGTCGTAGACACAGGTTTCCATCAGTGCCGCACCGATACCGTGCGCGGTCGCGCCATAGACTTGCCCTTCGACGATCGGCGGATTGATGACCGTGCCACAATCATCGACGGCCACGTAGTCGAGAATCTTCGGAACAAAAGTTTCGCGGTCCACTTCGACGATTGCGATGTGCAATTGCGAGGCATAGGTCAGTGTGAGACTGCCGTATTTTGTTTTCAAATCTGGAACCTTGAACGGCGCGCGCCATACGTAGCGGCAGTTGAGCGTGACATCGTACAGTTCGGGCGGGAGCACGGCGCTATTCACGTTCACAATGTTGGCGAGGCCCCAGTAGTTGATGGATTTTCCATTACTCTTCGCCTTGATCTCGGGCCCCTGCTGGCCCACGCCGAATTCGAGATCGTCTTCTTTCGTTTCGAGAACAAAGGCGGCCAGGCGCTTCATTTCCGATTTGAGTTTCTGCGCGGCGCCGTGCACCGCCGACAAACCGGAAACCGCAAATTGGCTGGCATACGTGCCCGACATGCCGGTGTGCACGTTACGCTCAGTATCGAAGCCCGTGCGCACGGTGATCAGGTCGGGATGAATGTTAAGTACATCGGCGACGACCTGTGCGGAGGTGGTTTCGTGTCCCTGGCCTTGCGGACACGATCCGACGGCCACCACCACTTCGCCATAGATATCGAGTTTGCAGTTTGCGCCCTGCGAGTTGCCCGAGAAAGGCGCGTAGGGGTTGATGATCTGCGACTGGCCGAAATTGTTCGTCCCGGAATCGAGCGTGGTGCCAATGCCAATCCCAAGCATACGGCCTTCTTTGCGCGCCTCGGCCTGCTTCTTCTTCCAGCCCTCCCAACCGATCAGGTCTTTCGCGACCTCGAGCATCTTCGGATAGTTGCCGGAGTCATACACGCAGCCGTTGGGCGTGGTGTAGGGAAACTCTTCCGGGCGGATGTAGTTGCGCAGGCGCATTTCGTCCGGTGCGATGCCGATTTCGTGGGCGCAGATGTCGACGACGCGCTCCAGAAACCAGAGGTGTTGCATGCGCGAGTATCCGCGATTGGGGCCGACGGGACACTTGTTGGTGACCGCCTGACAGAAATCGAAGCGAGCGTTCTTGAAACGATATACTCCACAGAAAACCTGCGACCAGATCACGCAGCCCAAGGGCTCATAGCGCGGGTAGGCGCCGCAGTCGTCGATGTGGCGCGAATTGATGGCGGTGATGACGCCGTTCTTGTCGAGCGCGATGCGCGTGTTGCGGAAGGTGCGCTCGTTGCCGTGTGCGCTCGAAACCATGTGCTCGGAACGGGTTTCGACCCACTTGATGGGCCGCCCGCCGGCCTTTTTCGATGCCAGAGCGCAGACGGCCATCTGCGGATAACTGGTGATCTTGATGCCGAAGCTGCCTCCGATGTCGAAAGTCTGAACTCGGATCTTATCGATATGAATGTTCAGGTGCGCGGCCAGGAACTGGATCGCAAATGACGGGAACGAGTTATTGCACCAATAGTAAATGCGGTCATCTTTGGGATTCCATTCCGCGATCACGACGTTGTTTTCGAGCGGCGTCGACGAAAAGCGATGGAAGTGCAAGCGGTCGATGTCGACCACATACGCCGCTTCCTTGAAGGCCTGTTCAACGTCGCCGTATTCCCACACGCCGTTCCAAACTCTGTTCGTGCCGGCTTCTTCATGAAGGATGCTGTGGTCGGTGAGGGCTTGCTCCACTTCGATGACAGGTTCGAGCGGCTCGTACTCGACCTGGACGAGTTCAGCGGCATCGTCGGCAAGGCTCGGGGACTCGGCAACCACGGCGGCAACCGGCTCACCCTGGTAAAGGACTTTGCCCACGGCCATGGGGAAGTCGCGAATTTTCTGCGCATGGTCCGGACCGATTTCGATGAAGGGCTGCGTTTGCGCGGCAACTTCTTTGCCGGTAATCGCGCACACTACACCGGGCAGCGCCTCGGCAGCGGAGGTGTCGACGCTGACGATACGCGCGTGCGCATAGGGAGAGCGCACAAAGCGGAGATAGAGCATGTCGCGCAGCTTGATGTCATCGGCGAACTTGCCTCGGCCACGCAACAAACGGTCTTCTTCTTTGCGGGGGAGCGCGGCGCCGACCCAGCCTCCGCTTCCGTTCTTTTTTTCTTTGTCAGCCACGATATTTGGTGCCTCCGCAAACATTTCGCGGGCGAGGGCGCCCGCGCCACACGAGCTATCCGAGCGCTGCCTGCAGCCCGTCGATCAATTTCTGAATCTGTTTCCTGCCCAGCGGTTCGAGCAGGCCACCGGCTACCGACGCCAGGCGGCCGAAGATCTGGGCTTCACCCTGCCAGTTCACTTTGGTTCCGAGTGCGGTCACGGGTGGGGTTCCGTCTGCCGTTCCGAGTGGGGTTCCATCTGCGGCTGCAGGTGCGTTTCCGAGTGCGGCTGCGGGTGCGGTTCCGGCCGCGGCTGCGGGTGCGGTTCCGTCTGCGGCTGCCGGTGCGGTTCCGTCTGCGATCGGGGACAGATCAAACCCAGCGACCATGGTGACGTTTCCTCCGCCGACGGCTCCCTGTCCTTTATATTGAGCGCGGCGCGGCCGATCGCCTTCCGCCAGTTCCATCTTCACGTCTGCGCTGCCCTTGATGTAGGAAATGCCCACGTTCACCCTGACGGCGAAATGCGTGGCGTCCTGCACTGAGAGACTCTGAAACTCCGGGAGCAGCCGCGCAAATCGATTGGGGTCGGTGAGGAAGTCGTAAACCTCCTCGGGCTTTTTCTTCACTTCAAATTCGCCAGAAAATTTAATCGCCATCTCAGGCTCCCTTCATGTTCCGGCCGGCGAGCTCGATGGCCTTGAAGATGTTCATATATCCGGTGCAGCGGCAGGTGTTGCCGGCGATTGCTTTGCGAATTTCCTTTTCGCTTGGCTCGGGATTCTCGGAGAGCAACTGATGAGTTGAGAGCATCAGACCGGGCGTGCAGTAGCCGCACTGCAGGCCGTACGAATCGCCGAAGGCTTTCTGAATGGGATGAAGCTTGCCGTCTTTTTCGAGGCCCTCGACGGTAGTGATCTCCGATCCGTCCGCCTGCACCGCAAACATCGTGCAGGACTTTACCGCCAGGCCATTCATCAGTACGGTGCACGCACCGCAATACGTCGTGTCGCAACCGACGTGCGTGCCGGTGAGGTCGCAGGCCTCACGCAGGAACTCGACCAGCAACATGCGCGGCTCGACCTGTCGCGAATAGGGCTTGCCGTTCACGCTGATGTTAATGGCGATTCTTTCCACGGTTGCGGTGTCAGGCATTTTTTCAAGCATAGATATGAGCCCCTTCGACCGCTTCTCCGTGAGCACGGCGCACGGCAATCTGAATGGCGCGCTTCACCAGAGCTACGACCAGTTGGCGCTTGTATTCAGCGGATCCGCGCATGTCAGGCTGGGGATCGGCGGCGGCACGAGCCGCTTCGGCGGCGGCGGCAATCGTCTTGTCGTTCAGGATTTTTCCACGGAGTGCCGTCTCGGCCTCGGTCGCGCGGATCGCCGTCAGGCCGACACAGCCCAAAGCAATGGCGGCATCCTGGCAAACGTCGCCCGCTAAACTGAGTTGCACGGCAGCACTGGCACTTGGATACACCGGAGCGGTCCGCTTGAATGCAAGATAGGCGCCACCGCTGCCCTTCGGCGGAATCTTCACTTCAACTTCAGTTACTAGTTCGTCGGGAGCCAGCGCGGTTGTGTAAGCGTCTTTGATGAAGTCTTTCAGGTCGATGGCGCGCGCGCCGTCCGGCCCGAAGCAGTGAACGGTGGTGTCGAGCGTGATCAAGGCGTTGGCCCAATCGCCGCTGGGATCGGCTTCCGCGAGCGATCCGCCGATGGTGCCCCGGTTTCGCACTTGCACGTCGGCAATCCCGGCGCCGCAGTCGTGCAGGACCGGGATCTTTCTCGCAAGCGTGGAGTGCTCGATCTCGGCGTGGCGGGTCATCGCTCCGAAACGAAGCGCTCCCGAGTCTTCCTTAATAAAGGAGGTGCCCGGGATGAAGTTCAAGTCCACCAGGTGCTCGGGATTGGCGAAGCGAAGTTTCAGCAATGGAATCAGACTCTGCCCGCCGGCGAGAAACTTCGCGCCTTCGCCAAGCTGGCCGAGCATGGAGACCGCTTCTTTCAGTGATCCCGCCCGGTGATAGTGAAATGATCGCGGATACATTGCTGTTCGTCTTTCCCTTGTCTAAATCAAATGTGTTCAAGCCACCGTGCGCGGCCGGGCAAATCCCCAAGCCGTCGCCGCCAACGCAGCGATGACCAGCCCGGAACCAACTGCGGCCAGAACCTTCAAGACCAATGCACCATGATGATACGTCTGAAGAATGACCGCCAGCGGGAATAGCGTGCTGCCCCCCAGCAGAGAAAATGCAACCATCTGCCGAATTCCTTCGCTGAAGTTCACCCGTTCGAAAATCACACCCAGCACCATCATGAGCATGGCGAGCCCGATCCAGTGGGAGTGAGCGTCTACCTGGCGAACATAATCGTACTTGGTTTCGCCATACTGATCGAGCGCCGCCTGGGACTGCCCGAGATTACGGCTGGCGGCTGCGCTAAAAGACTGGGCGAGTGATCCGCCCATGTGATCGAGCGTCTGGTGCTCAATGAAGAGCGCATATTGCAAGCCGTAGAGCATGCCGAAGGCGGCGAGAGCCATCCCGCCGAAGATTAGAAGTTTGCGCGATCCAGTCATCGTGCCTCCGTGGCGTTGCTCTCAACATCGAGGCCACCGGAATAGCGCAAGATACCGACCAGCATTCCCACCAGGCCAACGATGACCATCAGGCCGCCGATGTCGGCGATGCCTCCGGCCAGCAATCCGAGCTTCAGCTCCAGGAGCACAAACACCGGCAAAATCACCGAGCCCCCGAGCAGCAACTTCACCCACCGCCGCTTCCATTTTTCTGAGAGGAACACGAAGGGCTGCACGAACGATAGCAGCATCGCCAGCAGGCCAAACTCGATGATGTGCGAGTGCGCGGCGATGTTCACGGCTCGCGCCCCGGCCAGACCGCCGAAGTTATTGACCTCGGTTGCGGCGGCGTCGAGATTTCCCGTGGTGGCAGCGTTGATCAAACGTTGCAAAATCGCGGTCTCCATCCGCTCGTGCTCGTACAACAGAGTGCCAGCGTAGTACGCGCCGTGCAGGAAGCCGAGCAAGACAAGAATCGTGCCACCGGTCAGAAGCGCGCGACGCGGCATGCTGTCTTCGTCAGCGAGCTCGGGGTCAGAGAGTTCGGGCTCGCTGAGTTCGCGGCTGCGAAGGTATTTCCAGAAACCCCAGGCTTGAACGATGAGGACGAGGATCAGCAAAGCTCCGGCGGAATCGGCCAGCACGCTCGCCCAGCCGATTGCGGAAAACGGGCTGCCAGTAAGGCCAACATAGTGAATCAGAAAAATGCCGACGGGCAAAAGAACTCCGCCGGCGATGAACAATGCCGCCAGAGATTTTTTTGTCTGCCGTGAGAGCGCGATATACGGCTGCACCAGCGCCAGCAGCAGCGCCAGGTAGCCGGCGGCGATCATGTGGACGTGGGCATCCACCTTGGTGCCCCGATCCTCCAGCAGGTTTCCGAGATGACTGAACACTTCATTCACCACCGCGGCATTTCCGGCGGCGACGGCTCGAGAGGCGGCGATGAGCTCTTCGCCTTGCCGGGCGGCGTTTTGGTGGAGGATGAAAACGGCAAAGATGTCGCCCAAGAGAAGGCCCGCGGCAATCAGAGCGATGCCACCGAAGACGTAGAAGCGGCGCGCGCTCATTGCTGCGAAACCAGGCGCAAAGCTGGGTGCAAACGCGGGCGCGGAATTCGTGGGCGCGAGACTGGTACTCTCCGGGATTGGTCTGGGAATCGCTGGCATTAATATCCCACTGGTTCAATGTCGCGGTATTGGCTGCGGAAATACAGCAGTGGCTCCCCGTCCCGGACCAGGACCTCTTCCACTTCCGCGATGAAGATGGTGTGGTCGCCTGCGGTCTGCGTCGAATGCAACCGGCACTCGAAATACGCCAGAGCTCCTTGCAGCACCGGCGTGCCTTGCGCGGTGCGATCGAAGCGGGCGCCCGCGGCTTCCGGATGCTGATGGGTCTCCGCGGAGCGCGCGTAATATTCCGAGATGGTCTGTTGATCGCTGCGCAGCACGTTCACTCCAAACCTCTTCCGGGCATGCAGATGAGCGTGCGTCCGCGCCCGGTGATCCACACAAACCAGAACCAGCACCGGGTCAAGTGAGACCGCGGTGAAAGCATTCGCCGTCATGCCGTGGACCTCGCCGTCCTGGTCGACGGTGATGACCGTGACCCCGGTTGCGAAACATCCCATGGCCTTGCGGAAATCGCTCGCGGTAAGGCTCATGCGGAAACCTGCGGGCCGTTGTTTTGAATGGCCGTGTTTTGAATGGCCTGGTTCTGAATAAATTCGTACCGAATCACTTCGTTCCGAATCACTTCGTTCCGAATCACTTCGCTGTGAATATTTCCGTCCTGAATCGTTTTGCGCTGAATCGCCGGACGGGCCACGAAGACAGCCCGTCCGGCAAGGGACCACGCTACCACGTCAGACGCAACGCGAACTGAATCTGACGTGGGTTGAATACCGCGCTGGGCGTTCCGTAGGTCGGGTTGGGCGAACCCTCGCGATAGAATGTGGTCGCTCCGGCACAACCGGGCGCGCCTGGATCCGGCCCACAAAAGTCGGCCGCTCCATAACTTGTGTTGTAGTAGCGAACGTTGACCGTGTTCATCAAGTTGAAGGCCTCCGCCAGGAATTGGAGATGCAACTTTTCATAAATTGGGAAGGTGCGCTCCAGGCGGACATCAACCGTCTGCATCGTGTCTCCCTTAAACGTGTTGCGCGGCTCGTTGCCGACCCGGTCATTGTTTCCAAACACGTCGCCATTGGAGTCAAAGCCGGCGTATTTGGTGAAGTACTGGGGAGATTGCAGGGTGAGAATCGTGCTGAAACTGAAGTCGCGCGCGATCACGTTCCAGCTCTTGGGGCTGGAGAAGATAGCGTTACCGACGAAGCGATGCCGGGCATCGTCCGCCGAACTGGCGCGCTCCGCGCGGAAGTTGGCGCTGTCCTGCGGAATTAACACGAAGCTGGGATTGGGCCCGTTATCGATCGAATGCGACCAGGTGTAGCTGATGGCAAACGAAAAATTATTGGTCATCCGCTTGTTCATGCTGATGAGCAGACCGTCGTAAACGGAATCCCAACCGGACTTTGCCTCGAAGAAGACGCTGTAGTTGGGATTGCGGAATCCCGGGACGCCGTTCACATGGGGCACGCCCGGAATCACCATCGACGAGGGGAAATTCACATTGTTGCCACCGGCACAATCGGGTGCGTTCGCAACTCCGCTCGCAGCAAAGTTGAAGTACATGTCTTTGCAACTCGCTTGTCCCTTGGAGTTATAGAACTGCACGGTACCGCTCGGGTCAGGCTGATTGATGTTGTAGAAACTGCCGAGATGAACTCCGCGCAAGTGGATTCCCGTAATGCTCAACAGCGAGTCTTTAAAGGGCTGGAACTCCAACGACGCGCTGGTCTGGATGCCGTACGGGTTCTGGCTGTTCTGATCGAACCGCACGATAGTCGCAGGCTGGAGGAAGCCACAACCCGCCAGCGTTCCAGCAGGGCCATACCCGGGAACGATCCCGACCGGGCAGAAGCTGGCCTTGGTCACTCCATTCGGATAGAGTGCTTGTCCGGCGACGCCAAACGGGCCCCCTCCAAACAACGCGGCTAGAGCGGCATATGTGATGTTCGGACCGCTCGCGAAGCTGAAAAGACCAGTGTTGGCGTTCAGACTGTTCTCGTTGGTCGTGCCAGGGTAGGTGGTGAGGCCGCCGCAGGACGGCGCCTGACACATGAGCAGGGGCGATGGGATAATTCCGTGGAACAGTCCCATGCCGGCCCGGAATACAACGTTGCGTGAAGTTCCCAGGCTATAGGCTAGGCCCACGCGGGGGTCCACGTCCTTCCAATTCGTATTGAGCACTCCGGAAGGCCACGTCTCAAATTCCCAGCGCGCTCCGAGATTTACCGTCAAATTCTGGGAGGCGCGCCACTTATCCTGAAGGTAGAAGCCGGTGTAGGTGTGGTCCAGCGTCGCCGAGGCTTGTTGACGGATAGCCTGTGAGATCGCGCCGCCTTGATACACCGCTGGCCCTCCCGCCAGAGACGTCTCGTTGAAAAGCGGAGTCGTAGTAGTGCTGAAGCGTTCGAAGAAAATCACGAAAGGATCGGGGCACGACACACCTGTCGGACATCCTGCCGCGCCATCGGTGCCGAGAAAAGCAGCGAGGTTCGAGAAGTCCGCCTCGAACGGATAAAAGAGCGGGAACGATTCGTAAGTTCCGACACGATCGAAGTTACCGCCGAAGCCGATGGTATGGTTCGACACGTTATGCGTCATGTTGTCGACCAGTTCGAAGCGCGACTCGTGGTAAATGTCTGGGTTCCCCCGGTTGACGCCGACGGCAAAAGTATTGGCGACTTCTAGGTGGGGCTGTGTGGAAACCACCGGAAAATCGAAGTTGCGGTGGGCATACTGCATACGTAGTTCGTTGACCCACGATGGCGAAATCACCGTCGTCAAGCCGCCGGCGAGCGACTGGTCGCGAATGTTGTTGTTCTTGAATGCAGAGGGCAGGTCGAAGCCATTGTTGAGAGGCGACTGGTTGGTCAAACGACCGTCGTTGATGAAATAGCGGACATACAGATTATTGTGCGTGAAGTTCTGATCCAGCCTGATCAGACCGTTGTCCGTGTTCCCGTTGCGCAGCACAAAGAGGTTTTCGGCGGGCAGGCCGTAGACCGTCGTCTTGACGTTGTTAATCGCGGCAATGTTGCTCAGCACGGTCGAATTGTAGGTTGGCGATTCGGTGCGCCTCTGCCCTTCGTAATTGGCAAAGATGAACGTCTTGTCTTTCTGGACCGGTCCTCCGATAGCGCCGCCAAACTGATTCTGGCGCAGCACATTGAAGCCGGGCGCGGAGAGAATGCTGACGGCGTCAAGTTTGTTATTGCGCAGATAATCGTAAACCGAACCGTGCACGTTGTTGGTGCCACTCTTCGTAATGATGTTTACGATGCCGGCGGTGGCTCGTCCAAATTCCGTAGTGTAGTCGGTGTTGATGACGCGAAACTCCTGCACCGACTCCTGGGGCGGTGTGCCACGCTGGATGCCCGAGGCGGTCGAGATGTCATCGGCGCCGTCGACTGCGATGAAATTGTAGTGAATGTTCTGGCCGGCGAAGGAGAGCTTGGTGACCGGTTCGACGATCACGTCGGTGCTGCCTGAGGTCGTGTTTCCGATGGTGATGCCGGGCGCAAGCAAAGCGAAATCGATGAACTCCCGTCCGTTGACGGGAAGGCTCTCGATTTCTTGCTGATCAATGACCGAGCTCACCATGGTTCGAGTGGGCTCAGCAACTGCGCCAACATCTTGCACCTCGACCTGGGTTTGAACCTGGCCGAGAGCCAGCGCGAAATCCACATTGGCGGACGCTCCCAGATCCAGATGAATCTTCTTGGCGGATTTTTGGAAGCCCTGCTTTTCGGCATTGACGGTGTAATCGCCCGCCGGCAGTCCGCCGATTTGATATTCGCCAACGGCATTGGCAGTGACGGAGCGCTTCAACCCGGTGGCCGCATTTACCGCGGTAACCGACGTTTCTGCAATCACGGCGCCGGTGGTGTCAGAGATGCGTCCCTGGAGAGTGCCGGTGACGGTCTGGGCTCCCACCCAACTCGCCGCGGCCAATACAACACAGATGACCGCTCCCCAGCGACAGCGCTGAAACAATCGTGGCTGAACTGAACCGGGCTTTCCGGCATTGGATTCCACTACGGATTGAACGGACATCGAATTCCCTCCTCGTAGGTCTATTGTTGTTGGCCCGCCAGCTACTGAGCTGTCCGTGCCCCTAGTGCCGCCTGCGCGTGCATGATCCGCGTCAGTCTCGACTCGGAGTCCTCAAGATGCTGCTCCAGTACAGCGGCACACTGCTTGAGCTTTCCGGCAGTGAGCAATTGGCACATCTTCCGGTGCACAGGAATCAGCGCGCCCGGATTGTCGTGACTGCGGTCCACCAGCACCATGCCGACACGGAGTTCGCCGAGCATTTTCTTATAGAACGAATCCAGACGCTGGTTGCCGTGGAAGCGGATTAATAAGCTGTGAAAATGCAGGTCGTGACTGACGGCGCGGGACCAGTTCCGGTCGTGCACGGCTAGTTCGTACTGTTCGACTGCGCCGTGGATTTCCTCCAACAAGCCGGCCTCGGGCCGGCGCGCCGCAAGCACGGCGGGCAGCTCCAGCATCCGGCGCAACTGGTAGATCTCCCGCACGTCGCGCAACGAGAGTTGTGCCACCGCAGCACCCCGATGGAGGCTGCGCCGCAAAAGGCCTTCGAGCGACAAAATCCGGATTGCTTCCCGCATGGTGTTGCGGGACACGCCCAGAGAAGAAGCCAGAGGTAGTTCCTGCACCTGGGTGCCAGGCAGGAATTCGCCCTCGAGAATGCGCTGGCGGAGAAGAGCAGCCACTTGGTCCGCTACGCTCACGCGGTTGATTTGCGCCCGATCCATGGGAGAGAAAATTGCCGTCCAACTATGAGGCGGGATTTTGCTCTTAATTGTTCACATTGTCAAGTGTTGAAATGTTCACCACTCTCGAGGTATGCTGCAGGATCCTTTCGCGGCCAAAAAGGAAATGCCGCCTCAATAATTAAGGAGAAGATGCAATGTCCCTAAACAAACTGATTTTGATGTTTACCGCCCTGATCGTCACTTGCCCGGCTGCCGAAACGCAGGGCCAACCAGAGAAAGCGATAAAGCATGTCCCGATCAAGGCCACGTCGCCCGTATCCGGCAAGGAGATGTACACGGCATACTGTGCCGTTTGCCATGGCACGGACGGCAAAGGCGGAGGTCCTGCGGCCAGCGCGCTGAAGGTTCCTCCCAGCGACCTAACCCTGCTCAGTAAGAACAACGGAGGGAAGTATCCTGATATGAAAGTCAGGTCCTCCATCCAAGGAGAAACCGTTCTTCCCGCGCACGGTTCGAAAGAGATGCCAGTGTGGGGATCGTTGTTTTGGAATATGAGTGGCGGACATGAGGGTGAGGTGCAGCAACGCGTGACGAACCTTACCAAGTACATCGAATCTCTGCAAGCGAGGTAGGCCGTCCTGCTGAGCATTCATGGATCGGGCCCAGAGTCTGTCGGGGCACAAGCGCCAGCTTGTGCCACTCTCGTGCTGCGGATCAACTGCTTGAACTCGGTAAACACCACTGCGGTCCTCCGAAATCACGCCAATGGAACCGCTCAGTGAGCGACACATATCACCGTAACAACGTTGCTTAGAATCTGCGCAGCAGGCGAGAGTCTCAATCAGACGAGCTCAGAATCCTCGGCTAGACAGTTTTTGGCAAGGCTGCGAAGACGCGCTGCGGTATTGTTGTTTTTCTTCCGACATTCTTTCCTCCTGCTTGGCCGCGGCTCGGTCGCGTGGGCGGACCACATCGACTTCGGCGGCGCAGCACTTCCCAGCGGCTCGGACCGTTACATCCGCTAGCCTGCTGACAGTTTTGAGTATGGAACTAAAGTGGGTGGGGGTTGCGGAAGATGGTGGGCTTTTCTAGGATGCCAATTTGTCCGCTTGTATTTTCGCCATTAGTGATTCGCAGTTGTGTCGTTTCAGATAGGATGAGTGCGCGACTTGGAAAAAAGAGTCCCGTCTCTTCAGACTGGCTTCTTTCCGTTTGCGGAAGTTGCCCGCTCGGATTTTGTATGGATCCCTTAGGTCCTCTAACTCTTCTTCGGGGTACCCATGGGCCAACAAGGCCAATCGAACCAGTGCGAGGGCTTGTCGTTCCTGGAGTTTACAGTCTCTTTCGAGCACAATGGTCAAAGAAACCGCTTGGTCTAGGATGTTTGGCTTGTGGGCGCTCCGCCAATCGAAAAGCGCAAGAAAACCAGTTGCGCACTCCACCATCTCCTGGTACTTCTCCCGAAGAGGAAACACATCTATCTTCGGTACAAGAACGTCCGCCGGGACGAATACCCCTGGCAGGCCATTGAAGGTGGAGTTCTCAAGACACGAAATTACGTTCTCAGCTTGCTTTATTGAGTCGCGGAGAGCTTTTCGAGTGTACGCCTCCGATTTCCTTTTCTGCTCGCTGAGCTGTGGGAGCGGGAGGGTGTCTTCGTATATCGATCGCAAAGCGTCCGTCCGAACATCAGCCCGGGATAGGTGTTCCTGGTCCATCCCTCGCAGCCGCCAAGGATGTTGTTCAAGAAAGCTAACGTATGTTTGAAGTGCCATCCATGCCGTTGTGCGGACCAATAGAATTTTCTCAAACCGTCGCCGCCATTCTTCAAAGGTGATCGTCGTCATTGGAGTGATCCCCCTTCCCCGCGCTTCTGCCGGCCGAGATGAGGCGCCAAAATTCCCGACGTCGGCCTGCGCATAATTTACCAGCACAATTGTTTTGTCAACGGAAATCTCTGACGCAAAGTTTTGGTGTAATTCTTCCGCAATGAAAGCGCTTTTGTCCATGATTCTGGTTCTTTGCCCACCGCCCAGTGAGGGAATTGACAGTGCGAACTAGGCCACGAGCAGGTTAGCAATGCATCATCCAGAACAGCAAAAACTGGTGGACCAAACTGTGGCAACGCCATTGCTCACGGTGGACGATGTTGCCCTGCTGCTGGGCACCTCGAAAGCATGGGTCCGCGACCACGCCACGCGGCGCAACCCGCGCATTCCGGTGGTTCGATTGGGCGGGCGTCGCGCTCTGCTGCGATTCCGTCGGGAAGATGTCAATCAGTTCATCAAAGAACACCTGATTTCCACAGAAGAAAGGGGGGTATAGTG
>OBLU010001445.1_pt1 | contig 22205 bp, 16 predicted proteins | sample 1518681 | NCBI WGS metagenome assembly OBLU01 (sample SAMEA3539304, study PRJEB22396) | soil metagenome | biome: tundra; feature: field; material: soil | place: USA | collected 2010-05 | depth 0.15 m
AAGGGCGAGGACGCCCTGGTGCTGGCCTGGGCCGGCCCGGGCCCGGCCCGGGGCGCGACCGAGGCGGGCACCCCGGTGCCGCTGCCGCCACCCGACGGCCGCCGGGATGGCTCAGGCGTCCGGATCCGCCATCCGCTCGCCGCCCTCGGGGGGGCCGCAAGGCCCAGTTGAGCCTCAGCTTTGCGTGCCAGCCAGCCCGTGCGGAGCGCCATGCGTCACACCGGAAACCCCTGGCAGCAAACGCGGCTGACAAGCTCAATGACCACTTTATTATGCGGGAATATCAGCCTCTCCTGGCCAGAGCCCACTTCCGGGCCGGCTCTCCGGCCCGGCGGTGACTTTCCCCACGGACGGCGGGTGCCGCGCTCTCATCGCCATCACCGCCGCTGGTTTTCGCGGTAGTATTCGACAGAACTGCGCCCGCGGTGCCTGGTCGAATGCAACCGCGCTCTACGTCGGCATGCAGCGGGCACTCTCCGGATTCCGACCTGATGCCTCAGCGCGCCCAAAAGTGGTCTTGGTGTGCCTGCGTGCACCCTGGGACGCGGGTGTTTACCGATGTTTGACATTGCCGGAATGCAGAATTAACAAATGGGGAAAACGCTGATCTCAGGAACTGGAACGCGGGCAAGAACGCTATTCTTCTTATCGCGCGCCACTGCTTCGGACCATACAATCAAGGAAATGATGATCATGAGTAAGATGACCGACCGGGCGGCTGCGGTCTCGCCGACTTTGACAGCGGGCACTGACCATAGCTACGCCGCAGCGTACAACTGGATCAAGCAGGCCGCTGCGACCGCGAAGACACCCGCACCACCAACCGAGCAGGAGCGGCCCGACGCCGAGGAACTGGTCGGCGCGCTGCTGCAGACAGTCCCCAGCGAGCACAGCACTGCCATCGTCGCGCATCAGATCAGGCAGACCCTGACCATCCACGCGCCCGGGCCCGCAAAGGGCGCTGCCCAAGCTGGCCTTGACACGGCCCGGTACGCCGACCCCTACAGCGCTCGTTGTCCCGACTGCGACAACCCGACCGGCGCAGCGGCAGCGGCCCGAAGATTGCTGGGGCGCTGGGCAGAGTGAGCACCGGCTGCGCGTGAGGCGGCGCACCCTGGCGCCTTGGCTTGGTGCGGCTAGGCGCAGCCAGAGCCCCGCCGCGGGCATCAATGACTTCATGACCGGCAGGGCTCGACCGCGTCGAGCCCGCTGCCGCCGCCCGACGGCCGGGATGGCGCAAGCGTCCGAGTCCGCCATCCGCTGGCCGCACGCGGCGCGGGCCGTCCAGGCCAGCTGAAGGCCCCGCAGTCACCCCAAGCCGCGCACTCCGGTCTGCGGGCATTATCGCGAAGGATCCGGGTCGCATCCGGCACCAGATCTTTCAAGATCATGGCAGCCCGGCACTCAGAGGATGCGGAGAGCTACGCCTCGGCTTCTGACCGGGTACGGCTGCGCATATTAGGGCTACCGCGGGTGCGACAGCGACCCGCCAGGACATCGCCAGAAGGGAGGAGCTTTATGGCAGCTATTACGGGCACCCGGCTGCGGCGCCTGATCCTGACCGCCGCGCTAGCCGGCGGCCTCGGAGCAGGAGCGGCGGGCGTGGCTAGTGCAGCCACGCACGGCTCACCAGCCACGTCCACGACGACAACGTCGACTACGGCAACTCACTCATCGTCATCGTCACCGTCGTCATCGCCGGCACATTCGAACTCGAAGACGCACAAGTGCCCGAATATGTAAGCCAATCGTGATCTTCCGGCGGCCTGGCCGCCGGAAGATCACCCGACGACGCCGCAAGCCAGCAACAGGTCCGCCGGACGGGACCGGGCGCCGCGGCGCAGATGAGGCCGCCTACGGCACCGTCTGGCCGCCGGCGCCCCGCGCCCCGCGCCGAGCAATGGCCTGCCCCGGTCGTGACACCGGGCTGGGTGTGCCATCGCCACCGCTACGTCACCGGCGAAGGCCGTTATGTTCTACACCTATAGGCATTATCGAATATTTAACCGAACTCGCATCGCGCTGGATGCTGGCGCTGCGTTTGCGAGGTTCTGGGCGAGGAGGCAGGCATGGGCGGAGCATTCGCAGACCGCTGGGGTGTTCCGGTCCAGGGCGCTGACGAGGAGGGCATCGCCGCGCTCGACGGCGCCGTCGAGTGCCTGCTGGCGCTGGCTGGAGACCGGCCGCCGAGGCCGAGGCAGCGGTGGACATCGATGATGACCTGATGCTCGGCCGGGTGTACCGGGCCTATCTGTCGCTGTACGCCACGAAGGCGGCCGGGGTGGCCGAGGCAACCAAGCTGCTGACCGAGCTTGACGGTGCCGAGGAGCGAGCCAGCGAGCGGGAGGCTCTGCATCTGCGTACCGCGCGGTCATGGGCTGCCGGAGACTGGCGGGGCGCGGCGCGCGCCCTTGAGCGTGCCCTCGTGCTCTACCCCGGGGATCTGCCGGCGCTGAAGGTTGCCAGGACATCTACTTCTTCCTCGGCAGCCGGCTAACGCCGACTACCGGCAGGCAGAGGCCCGGGCCAGGGCGATGAGCTGGTGCGCTCAAGTGTAGCTACCGCGACGACCTGCCTGCCTCAGCCCGCCTGGCCCCGCGAGTGACACGGGCGCGAACGTGGCCGGGCACGATGTTCTTGAGCACGCCGCTGCGGCGCCTGGCCCACGCCAGCGGCCACCGCTCGAAGCAGACCAGCACCCAGCCGTCCGGCCCGGGGCTGGGCACGGTCTCGCCCCGCAAGTACGTGCGCAGCCGCGGATCGTCGTCTGACCACGAGATCGACTCGCCCGCCTGCTCGGGCGTCAGCGCAGTCGCCAGCGCCGGGGCGGGCTCGAAACGGCCGGGACGCTGCTGGCCAAGCGGCAGGCCCGGGCGAGCCAGCAGGCCGGTGTCGACGCCCAGGGACTGCTCCGGGAGCAGGAACGCGCGGTCTTCGCGCAGCAGCAGCCGGTCTCCGGGGACGGCCAGGCCGGGCACATTGCTGTCGCGGAATTGCGACCATCCGGCGCGCAACTGCGGCTCCTCGACCGTCGCGGGGCGGCGCGCGCGCCGCCCCGCGACGGCGGGCGGCGAAGTGTCGCCACGGCGCAGCCGAGCCACAAACTGCCCGTCGCCCTCAACCCGATGTGGCCACAGCCGGGCCGCCCGCTGCGTAGGCGCCCTATCGACGGCCACCCCCGCACTGGCACCGCCCGGCACCCACAGCTGATCCAGCTGCCAGTCCGGCTGGCCGGAGAGGAAGGCAGCGAGCTGGTCCTCGTTCTCCGCGACCTCGAACGTGCAGGTGCTGTAGACCAGCACGCCACCAGGCCGCAGCAGATCGGCGGCGCGCGCCAGGATCCGGCTCTGCCGCTTCGCGCAGCCGCGCACGATCGCCGGGCTCCACTCCCGGACGGCCCCGAGATTGCGCCTGAACAGCGCCTCGCCGCTGCAGGGGGCGTCGAGCACCGCCGCGTCGAACAGCTCGACACCGGTTTCGGCCAGCCGCTCCATAGGGGCGCGCATGGTCACCACGTTGTGGGCGCCCCACATGTCGAGGCTCTCATGCAGAGATCCCAGACGGCCGGAGTCGGAGTCCACGGCCAGCACCAATCCGTCCGGAGCGACGAGCGACGCCAGGTGGGTGGTCTTACCGCCGGGTGCCGCGGCCAGATCGACGACCCGCGCGCCGTGCGGCGGGGCCAGCGCCTCCGCGACGCTCATGGCCGATGGTTCCTGCAGGTAGAAAAGGCCAGCCACATGCGCCGGGTGACCGCCGAGCACAGCGGACGGGGGCAGCACGAATCCGGCCGGGCACCAGGGCACGGCCTGCAGGTCCACGCCCAGCAGCGGCCCCAGCGCCGCCGGGTCAATCTTGGCGGAGTTGACCCTGGCGCCGCGCACCCGGTCGCTGGCCATAGCGGACAGGAACGCGGCCAGCTCGTCACCGAGCAGCGGCGCCATGCGCTGGACGAACTCCTGCGGCAGGTCAGCCATCGAACTCAGGACACCCGTCGATCGGCCGACGCCAGCTGCGTCAGGGCGGCGTCCGCTGGCGCGCGCAGCCTCTCGCCGCCGGGCGCCAGCTGGCAAAACGGCTCACTGCCGATGACCTTGATGTGATCCACCGCTACCACGCCGGCCAGCCCGGCGAGATCATGGCCAGTCCGGACCGGATCGGCCAGCTGCCTCGGTGCTACGGGGCTGGCGTGGCTGCAGCAGACGCAGGCCAAATTGCAGTGATGGACGGCGTTCACCTCTAAGGCTTGCACCCGCAGGGCACTCACGGACTCACCCCCTGTGCGGACACGCAATCCCCGGCGCGGACTCTATGCGGCTGACCATACCCTCTAAAACCCGGTCGACTTCGACAGTGCCCGGCTGCCGCGCCGCGACGGCGCGGCTATGGCCAGCGATCGCGGTGAGCACGTCGGGACAGCATTGGCTGGCGTAGAGCTTCGCCAGCCGGCACTTCTGCTCGACCGGCATCGCGGTCACGTGCACGGCCGGGACCGCTGCCCTGGCCGCCACCTGCTCCCGGATCTCCTGCTCGGTCAGCCCCACCGCGCAGGGCAGGTCCTGGTGTAGGTCACGGCCGTGCCGGTCTCGGCGGCTGCTGCCACGGCCGCTTCGCGGGTCACCAGGTGGTCGGCGCGGCCGCCCAGCCCGAGCGGGATCCAGCAGCGGGTCGTGCCAAGCCGGAGCATCAGCGCCCGCAGCTCATCGGTAGCGCGGCGGCGCAGTTCATCCTCGTCCCCGGCAGGCCGCCGCAGCTGCGCGAAGTCGGTCCCCCCGGCGCTGGTGTCCGGCAGTCCGAGCGCATGGCGGTAGCCCGACGCCGCGGCAGAATGTGACGTCCTCGGTCGCACGCGTCGCGGTGGCCTCCGCCGGGTCGCCGAGAGACTCGGGGGAAGCCGAGGTGAGCCGAGACCGTAAAGACGGTGACGAGGCGCGCCGGCGCGAGCTCGGGCCGCGAGCCCCGCCACCGAGTAGCACACGTCGTCGAGATGCGGGCTGATCAGGAGGGGCATGGCCCCGCTCCCCCGCTCCACGGGAAACCGCTGGGCCACCGCGCCTGCATCCGGTCGTTGCCGTAGGTGTAGTAGCTGGCCGGTCCGGCTACCGACGAACCCAGCCGGTAGTTGACGGTGGATCTGCCGGTGCAGGCGCTGGGCTCGGTGGCGAGCCGCCGGCAGGCGAGCCTGCTGTCCGCCCGCGGCCGGCCAGAAAGTCGGCGCCCACCCGGCGCAGCAGCGTGACCGGCAGGCCGTAGCAGTTGACGTCGACGTGGAATCGGTGCTCGCGGTAGAAGGCATCTTCTTCGCCGCAGAGGCGGCCGGTGCCCGTCTCTCCGGCGACTCGCCGCTCCCAGGCACCGATGCTGTCGCAGTCATCCCGGCAGAGGAACTTGCCCTGTGGGTCGACGATCTTCCGCAAGGTGTACGCCCAGGTCGGTCTGAGGCGGCGCGAGGTAGCCTGCCGCGGCGTAGGCCTTGTGCCCGAATGTCACCGGGCTCCCGACCCGGTGCATCTCGACGTCCACTGGCTGGCCCTGGTTGTCGCCGGCGCCGCGGCCGCATTGCTGTCGGCAGCATTCGGCCTAGCCGCGGGAACGATCATCGACCCGGGGCCGGATCCAGCTCGCCGCCACCGCCCTGATTGTCCCCGTCACGTTCTTCGGGGCTGTCTACTACCCGTGGGAGAGCCTGGCGCGTGTCCCGTGGCTCAAGTACGCCGATCCGGTCAACCCGCTCGTCTACATGAACGAGTCACTCGCGGTCGTCGGGATCAGCGGGCTGCGCCGGCGGACCGTGGCGTGACCTCGTCGGTATCTCCTCGTCAGGACTCCGTCGCCGCGGCGGGCGTTTGCCGCCCTGCACCGCCGTCCGGCATCGGCCCCTCCGGTACCCCGTCCGGTACCAGGGGACCCTCGCCGGACGGGTCGACAATGCCCTCCTCCAGCCAGGTGTGGCGGCCGCCGAGCACGTCCTGCGCCAGGCTGTGGGTGGAACTGTCGGAATTGTGCCACAGGCTGTGGAACAGCTGATCGGCTCGCAGCTGGCTCTGCTCGCAGAACGCGTCCGCGAGCTCACGGGTAGCTTGCGCGCGCTCGGGATGCTGGGTGGCCACCGTCCGGGCGTAGACCACCGCGGCGCACATGGCGTACAGTTCCGCGCCGATGTCAACGATCCGGCCGAGGAACGCTCCGTGATCTTCGGTCTTCCCTCGCCAGAGCGCCATGCAGTAGAAGGTGGACCGGGCCAGCCTCCGGCTCGCGCGCTCGGCGTAGCGCAGATGCTTGGCAAGCGGCCCGAACTCCTTGTATGCGTTCGGGTTCTGTCCCGTGCCCACCGCCAGTTTCGGGTACCACTTCCCGTAGAACTTGCCCGCACGCGCGAGTACCTTCGCCTTGTCCCCCAGTGGCACGCTGTCCTCGATGAGATCGCCGGCAACGCTCAGGTGCTGGTCCACCGCTTCCCTGGCGATCGCCAGGTGCATGATTTCGGACGAGCCCTCGATGATGCGGTTGGCGCGCACGTCGCGCAGGGACTGCTCGACAGGTACGCCGCGGACGCCGCGCGCGGCCAGCGATGCAGCGGTCTCGTAGCCGCGCCCGCCGCACACCTGCATCAGGTCGTCCGCCACCCGCCAGGCCATCTCGGTGCCGTACAGCTTCGCCAGCCCCGCCTCGATGCGGACGTCGTTGCGCTTCTCGTCAGCCAGCCTGCTGGTCACGTCCAGCATGGCCTCAAGCCCGAACGCGGTAGCGGCGATGAACCCGATCTTCTGCGCCACCTCGTCGTGCTGGCCGATCGGCTTGCCCCACTGGACGCGAGCATTGCCGAATTCCCTGGCCACCTTGGTGGACCACTTCGCCGCCCCGGCGCTCTGCGCAGCCATGGCCATCCGCCCCGTGTTGAGCGTGCTCAGCGCCACCCGCAGCCCGAGTCCTTCGCGGCCGATGACGTTCTGGCTGGGCGCGAAGACATCGGTGAAGCGGGTGAGCGAGTTCTCGATGCCGTGCACGCCCATGAAGTCGTTGCGCGTCTCGGTGACGATCCCCTCGGATTCCCTGGGCACGATGAAAGCGGTGATCCCGCCCTTGTGACCCTCGCTCCGCGGCACCTTCGCCACCACCACCATGACGTCGGCCACGGTGCCGTTGGTCATCCACAGCTTCTGGCCGTTGATGCGATACCCGGAGCCGTCCTCCGTGGGTACCGCCGTGGTCTTCACCTTCGCCGGGTCGGACCCGACGCCGGGCTCGGTGAGCCCGAACGCGGACAGGTGGGTCGTGCACAGCTTGGGCAGCCAGAACTGCTTCTGCTCCTCGGAACCGTGATTCAGCAGCGGCTGCGGCAGGCCGATCGACTGGTGGGCGGACATCATGATGGCCAGGCTCGCGTGCCAGGTGCCCAAGATCATCATTGCCCGGTCGTAGTACACCTGCGACAGGCCCAGGCCGCCGTATTGCTCCGGGATCTTCATGCCGAGGGCACCGATCTTCTTCAGGCCGTCGACTACCGTGTCCGGTATCCGCTTGTCCTGCTCGATCGCCAGGGGGTCGACGTTCCCCTCCAGGTACTCGCGCAGGGTGGCGAGGAACCGCTCGCCCTTGACGACCGCCTCTTCGGGCAGCTCGGGCTGCGGGTAGATGAGGTCGAGGCGGATGTCACCGAGGAAGAGCCCCTTGCCGAAGCTGGGCAATGTCCAGTCCTTCTCGCGCGCGGCCTCGGCTACAGCACGTGCCTCCTGGGCGCCGGAGTTAGTTGCCATTTTTCTTCAGTTCTCCTCATCGGGCCTTGGCTTCGACCGTGCATGCAGCTGCTCCGTCGTGGCCGCCCAGTCCTAGTGCCTCTGTGATGATGCTTGCCGCAGACACGATGCCGTGCAAGAGGACGAACGTCCCTGGGCCTCAGGCCGGTGGACTCTGCGAGATCCCCGGTTGTCCTGATCAACTGAATGTAAGCAAACGATGGCTTGTTCCGTACTGGTGACCTGGCCGAGGTCGCCCGAAGATGGCCATTACCACATTGTGGGTCAGAATATAGCCACGACCACAGTGTGGACCAGTAAGAAGGACGTGATCACCGTGGCGGCTACAACGTCTACCGGCGGGACCGCGAACACCGAGCACCCAGCTGGAGAGTCAGCGTCCACCCAAGTGACGGCGAAGGCCGCGGGTCCGGCGACTGAGCCAGCGAGCGCCGCGGGTCCGGCGACTGAGCCAGCGAACGGCGACGGCGCTGAGCCAGGCGCTGAGTCAGCAGCCTCGCTGGATCTGCTCCTGCCCGACGCGGCCCTGGGCACGGTGCGCAGGTTCCGCCCCAATGCCAGCACCTTGCGCTGGGCGTTCGAACTGGGCCGCCGTCCCGGTACCGTGGCACGCCAGGCCGGGGCGCTGGCCGGAGAACTCGGCAAAGTCGCGGCTGGCAAGTCGGCGATCACTCCGGCACGGCGTGACCGCCGCTTCTCAGATCCCGCGTGGAACGAAAACCCCATGCTCAAGCGCGCCGTTCAGACCTACCTGGCCGTCGGGCAGACAGTCGAGGAACTGCTCGGTGACGCCGAGCTTGACTGGCGCGACAACGCGCGCCTGAAGTTCGTGCTGACCAATCTCATCGCTGCAACCGCGCCGAGCAACTACCCGCTGATCAGCCCGGTCGCATGGAAGGCGCTCATCGACACTGGCGGCCTCAGCGCCGTCCGGGGCATCCGCGCGCTGCTCGCTGACATGTCTTCCACCCCGCACATCCCGACGATGGTGGCACCCGACGCGTTCGAGGTCGGCAAGGATCTCGCGATCTCGCCGGGAGCGGTGGTGGCCCGCTCAGAGGTCTTCGAGCTCATCCAGTACGAGCCGACCACGCCCACCGTGTACCGCTACCCGTTGCTCATGATCCCGCCAATGATCAACAAGTACTACATCACCGACCTCGCGCCCGGCCGCAGCATGATCGAATTCTTTGTCGGGCAGGGCTACCAGGTATTCGTGGCCTCCTGGCGCAATCCGGGCAAAGAGCACAAGGACTGGGATCTGAACACCTACGGCGGTGCCGTCATGGACGCACTCAGTGAGGTGCGCAGCATCACCAAGGCTCCCAAGGTCAACCTCTGCGGGCTCTGCGCCGGCGGCATCACGACGTCGATGGTGGCCGCGCATCTGAGCAAGATCGGGCAGCTTGATCAGGTCGCCAGCCTGTGCCTCGCCGTGACGATCCTGGACATGACCGAAGCGGGCACGACAGTCTCGCTGATGGACCCGGCCACTGCGAAGGCGTCGATCCTCGCCTCGCGCGCCCGCGGTTACATGGACGGGCGCACGCTCGCCGAGGTGTTCGCCTGGCTCCGGCCCGATGACCTGATCTGGAACTACTGGGTCAACAACTACCTGCAGGGCAAGACCCCGCCGGCGTTCGACATTCTGTTCTGGAACGCCGACACCACGAGGATGCCCGCGGGACTGCACCGCGATTTCATCGAGATTGCCATGGGCAACGCGCTGACCAAGCCGGGTGAGACCACCATGCTCGACTCCCCGGTCGATCTGTCCACGATCGACGTCGACACCTATGTCGTGGCAGGCATCGACGACCATATCGTCCCGTGGCCGTCGGCCTATCGCGGCGCCAAGCTGCTCGGCGGCACCGTCCGGTTCGTGCTGTCCACCAGCGGGCACATCGCCTCCATGGTCAACCCGCCGACGAACCCGAAGTCGACCTACCGGCTCGCGCCCGACAACCCGCCCGATCACCGTGACTGGCTGGCGGAGGCCGAGACTGTGCAGGGCACCTGGTGGACCGACTACACGGCCTGGCTGACGGATCGCAGCGGCGGCCAGAAGCAACGCCCCCACTCGCTGGGCAGCGCGAAGTTCCCGCCGCTGGATCCCGCTCCAGGTACTTACGTCCTGCAGAAGTAAGTGGCGCGGGCCGGACCGCACCGATACGGCACCGCGGCATCGCCGCGGTGCCGTATCGCGTGCGGTCCGGCGTGCGGTCCTTGACAGCCAGCACATCCGGCGCGAGGCGGCTCAGGCGTCGATGCGCGACGGGTCGAGTTCGGCGGCGGCGCCGACGATGAAATCCCGGCGCGGCGCCACCTCACTGCCCATCAGCAAGTCGAACATGGCCGTCGCGGCCGCGCTGTCCTCGATCCTGATCCGGCGCAGGGTCCGGTGCCGGGGGTCCATCGTGGTCTCGGCCAGCTGGGCAGCGTCCATCTCGCCCAGGCCCTTGTAGCGCTGCGGCGGATCCTCCCAGCGCTGGCCCTTCCGCTCCAGCTCCAGCAACGTGCGGTGCAGCTCGGCATCGGAGTAGGTGTAGGAGTAGCGCTGCTGGCCCTTGCGCGGATTGGTGATCTTGATCCGGTGCAGCGGCGGCACCGCGGCGAACACCCGGCCAGCGTCCACCATCGGCCGCATGTACCGGTGGAACAGGGTGAGCAGCAGGGTCCTGATGTGCGCACCGTCCACGTCGGCGTCGGCCATGAAGATCACCCGCTGATACCTGGCCGCGTCGAGATTGAACGCACCCCCGGAGCCGGCGCCGATGACCTGGATTATCGCCGCGCACTCCGTGTTCTTCAGCATGTCGGCCAGCGACGCCTTCTGCACGTTAAGGATCTTGCCGCGGATCGGGAGCAAGGCCTGGAACTCCGAGTCCCTGGCCATCTTGGCCGTGCCCAGCGCCGAGTCGCCCTCGACGATGAACAGCTCACTGCGGTCGTCGGCGGACCGGCAGTCCACCAGCTTGGCTGGCAGCGCGGAGGTCGCGAGCGCCGACTTGCGGCGCTGGTTCTCCCGGTGCTCACGGGCCGCGATGCGGGTCCTGGCGGCTGCCGCCACCTTGTCGAGCAGCGCCCGCGCCTGCGGCTTGCTGCCGCGCGCCCTGGCCTCGAAGAACGCCCGCAACTCCATGGCCACCACCTGAGCGACGATGCGGGAGGCGGCGGGCGTGCCGAGCACTTCCTTGGTCTGTCCCTCGAACTGCGGCTCGGGCAGCCGGACCGCGATCACCGCGGTGAGGCCTTCGAGCACGTCCTCCTTGGTGACAGGCTCGTCGCCGTTCCTGAGCAGCCGCGCCGCCCGCAGCTGCTCGTTCAGCGTCCGGACCATGGCTCGCTCAAAGCCGACGACATGAGTGCCGCCCTTCGGCGTGGCGATCACGTTGACGAACGACCGCGTCGCGCTGTCGTAGCCAGTGGCCCAGCGCAATGCCACATCGACCCCGAGCTCGCGTTCGACCTCGGTCGGGGTCAGATGGCCCTTCTCATCGAGTACCGGCACTGTCTCGGTAAAGACGCCTGACCCGGCCAGCCTGATCACGTCGGTGACCGGTTCGCCCGGCGACAGGTGCGCGCAGAACTCGCTGATCCCGCCCGCGAACCTGAACTCCGCCTCCCTAGGCCCGCCGGCGTCTGCAGGCCCGCCGGCGTCTACAGGCCCGCCGGATGCGTCCCGCGCCGCTTCGCCGCCGTGCTCAGCGAACACATGGTCCGCGCCGACGAAACCAGCAAGCGCGAGGTCGGCATGGCTCGGATCGCTGCGGTCGGATGCAGGCCGGGCATCCTGCACGCGGACGCTCAGCCCGGGCACGAGGTAGGCGGTCTGGCGCGCCCGCTGCGCGAGAGCTTCGAAGTTCAGCTGCGTGCCGCGCACGAATATCTGGCGATCCGGCCAGAACCGGATCCTGGTGCCGGTCAGCGTCTTGGCGACCCGGCGGACCCGCCGCAGGCCAGAGCCTGGCGTGAAGGGCGCGTCCGGCCCGGGCCCGCTGAACTCACCAGGGACCCCGCGCCGGAAGCTGGCCGCCCATTCGTAGCCCTCCCTAGCCACCTCGACCTCCAGCCTGCCCGACAGCGCGTTCACGACCGATGCGCCAACGCCGTGCAGGCCGCCCGAGGCCGTGTAGGAGCCGCCGCCGAATTTGCCGCCTGCGTGCAGCCGCGTCATCACGAGCTCGACCCCGGTCAGCCCGGTCTTCGGCTCGACGTCGACGGGGATACCACGCCCGTTGTCTTTGACCTCGGCGGAATGATCGGCGTGCAGGATGACGTCGATGCTGGTGCAGCAACCGGTAAGTGCCTCATCGACGGAATTGTCGACTATCTCCCACAGGCAGTGCAGCAGCCCCCGGCCGTCGGTGGATCCGATGTACATGCCGGGGCGCTTGCGCACCGCCTCAAGCCCTTCAAGCACGGTCAGATGGCGCGCTGTGTAGCTGTCGGCACTGACTTTGGGCACCGGCTCGGCGCGGACGGCGGTCACTGACGGCACTCCTGACGTGGGGCTGGGGCTGCTCGCCCGGTTAGGCCTGAACGCAGACTAGCGGCCCGCAGCGGCTGCCGCGCGCAGGCACGCCGCCGACATACCCGGCGACCTGGGACAACGCACGCGCTAGCGCAGGCCGGACGCACACGCTACCGTGGGCGGTCCGGGCCGCTTCGGTAGCGGCCAGGAGCCTGTTCGCCCACGGCGTACGCGGCCACGGCAGGGAAGAGAGGCGCCCGGCTGGGCGTTGTGGTGCGGTAGATATCAAAGCCGGCGGCACGCCGGGCGGCACGAAGCGAGGGAGGCGACATGACCGGAGCGATGGCAGCTGCGCCAGTAGCCGATGCCAAGCCACTCAGCGGCCACGATCTCTGCGACCGTTGCGGTGCGCAGGCCTATGTTCGCGTTGTGCTCCCCGGTTCCGGTGAGCTGCTGTTCTGCGCTCACCACGGCCGCCAGCACGCGGACGCGCTAGCCAAGGTCGCCGTGGAGATCCAGGACGAGACCGACCGGCTGTCCCGGCCGCAGCGCGCTGACGCGGCGGGAAAGTAACCGATAGACCTAGCAGCTGAACGTCCGGCCCGGAAGTTCCGGGCCGGGCGTTCAGCATCTGCGGGACAGTCAGCGGCCCAGCCGGGAACCTCCGGCTGGGCCGCTGTGGTCCGCGGACCAGCTAATCGCCCCAGCCCGGGATCTCCCGGCTGGGCGGCATTCATGCGCTGAACAGCCCGCCGACGTTCCTGCCCGTGTGCGGGCGCGCCAGTGCCGTTAATCCAGGTAGTCCCGCAGAACCTGGGACCTGGACGGATGCCGCAGCTTGGACATGGTCTTCGACTCGATCTGCCGGATGCGCTCCCTGGTCACGCCGTAGACCTTGCCGATCTCATCCAGCGTCTTCGGCTGGCCGTCGGTCAGGCCGAACCGCATCGACACGACGCCGGCCTCGCGTTCTGACAGGGTATCGAGCACCGAGTGGAGCTGCTCCTGGAGCAGGGTGAAGCTGACGGCCTCGCCGGGCTGGATCGCCTCGGAGTCCTCGATCAGGTCACCGAACTCGCTGTCACCGTCCTCGCCGAGCGGCGTGTGCAGCGAGATCGGCTCCCGGCCGTACTTCTGCACCTCGATGACCTTTTCCGGGGTCATGTCAAGCTCGGCGGCGAGTTCCTCCGGCGTCGGCTCCCTGCCCAGGTCCTGCAGCATCTGCCGCTGCACCCTGGCCAGCTTGTTGATGACCTCGACCATGTGCACCGGAATCCGGATGGTCCTGGCCTGGTCGGCCATCGCCCTGGTGATCGCCTGCCGGATCCACCAGGTGGCATAGGTGGAGAACTTGTAGCCCTTGGTGTAGTCGAACTTCTCCACGGCCCGGATCAGGCCCAGGTTTCCCTCCTGGATGAGGTCCAGGAAGAGCATCCCCCGGCCGGTATAGCGCTTGGCCAGCGAGACCACGAGGCGCAGGTTGGCCTCAAGCAAGTGGTTCTTGGCCCGGCGGCCGTCGGAGGCGATCCACTCCATGTCCACCCGGGCATCGGGGTGCAGCGTGCCGCGCCCCTCGCTCAGCTTCTCCTCGGCGAACAGGCCTGCCTCGATCCGCTTGGCGAGCTCGACCTCCTGCTCGGCGTTGAGCAGCGGCACCTTGCCGATCTGCTTGAGATAGTCCTTGACCGGGTCGGACGTCGCACCAGCAACGGCTACCTGGGCGGCTGGGAGGTCCTCATCGTCGTCGCCATAGACGAAGGCCTCGTCTTCGCCTTCTTCACCGGCGGCCTTCCCCTGGCGGCCCGGAACGTCGGGTGCCGCCGGCTTCCCGGCGCCGACGTCAGCGATCGCGACCGCAGTGCCGTCCGCGTCATCGCCGGCGTCGGGGCTGGCGGGATCGGCAACATCCGCCTCGGCCTCGCCGGACTCCAGCTCGCTGATGACGTCATCGCTATCGTCGACGAGTTCAGCCAGGTCAACCAGTTCTGCGTCGACGTCGACGTCGGCCTCGAGATCTGCTTCCACGTCCAGGTCGACCTCGATGTCCGCTCCGTCTTGTGCTGGGTTTGCGAAGCTGCCGTCGGCAGCTATGTCTGCGCCGTTATCCTCGTGCGTGGTGCCTGCCGGGCCACCATCAGCGCCTTTACGGCCTGCTGCCGCGGTCCGGCCGCTGCCGGAGGCCTTGGTGTCATCGACGGCGGTAGCCGACAGGCGCGCAGCGCCCGGCCGGTTCCGCCGGGACGACCTGGAAGACTTCGAGGCCGCCTGGCCGTCCTCCGCCCCATCCTGCTCAGCCGTCTTGGGACCGTCGGCTGGCTGCGATGAGCGCCGCTGACGTGTCCCGTCAGGGTGCCTGGCACCGGCAGCCGACCCGTTCCGCTGGCTCTCGGCCGACGCATCTTCCTCGACCAGCGCAACAGCGGCGTCGGCGCGCTTGCCGGACGAATCGCCGCCGGAGCGGCCTGCGGCCTTCCGTGCCGGGACTCTCGCGTCCTGCCTCCGCGCTGCGGAGCCTGCCGCGCTTGCCACCGCGGTCACCCCTTCCTTCGCTGGCTGGCGGGCCGTGCCACGATCCGCCCCTGGCTCACCGAACTGGCAGGCGACACAGACACCTCTCCTGCATACCTATAGCGAAAACGGACCCTACCGCGCGGGCCATGCTCCTAGGACCTTGCCGGAAGCCCAGCCCCTGCCGCGGGACATCCATCAGGGACGAGCTCGTCTCCCGTCAACCACCTTAGGCGGAGTCCACGGGTAGGTCGTACCGCTGCGAGCCGTCGCCGCGCGATTCCCCGCATCAGCGTGGCCTCGTGCGATGGAATGGTACCCGCGACCTTCATGCCTTGCCCCTTCTTGCGGCTCCCCTGACGCCAGCCCGCCCGACGGGAACCACGCCGTCCCGCGCCGGATTGTGCAGCACCAGCACGGTCACGTCGTCATCCTGTTCGTATCCGTTCAGCATCCGCTCAACCAGGTAACTGAGCAGTCTTGCTGGATCTTCTACTACGGCCTTAGGAGCCTGAGCGGCCACTGCGACCAGCTCATCCAGGCCCACGTCGAGACCGCGTCTGCGATTCTCCACAAGTCCATCGGAATAAAGCACCGCAGTGTTGCCTGGCGGCAGCCTGAAGGCGTATTGCTGGCGCGGGCTTGCCCAGCCGAGCGGCGTGCCCGCCTCGGTCGGATCCAGCCAGGGCCGCTCCCCTGGTGATAGCAGGAGCGGCGGCAGATGACCCGCGTTGCCTGCCATGCCTTCGCCGGTCGCCGGATCAACGACCAGGTAGGCCACCGTCGTCACCTGCTCTTCGAGCTCGGTGGCGATGAACAGGCGGTCGAGGCCGGCCAGGACCGCCGCGGGCCTCGGATCAGTCAGCGCGAGCGCGCGGAGCGCATTGCGCACCCGGCCCATCCCGGCTGCCGCGGTCAGCCCCTTGCCCATGACGTCGCCCGCCGCGACCGCCAGCTTGCCGTCGGGAAGGCGGAACGCGTCGTACCAGTCGCCGCCAATCTCCATGTTCCTGGTGACCGGCAGGTAGCTGGCTTCCAGGATGATTCCCGGAACTGTCGGCAGCCGGTCAGGAAGAAGGCTCCGCTGCAGCGTCTCGGCCGTTGTGTGCTCGCGCTCGAACAGCGACGCCCGCTCCAGTGCCAGGGCACACTGGCCAGCCAGGGCCTCAAGGAAGACTCGTTCCTCCTCGGTAATCTTCCTGGGCCTGGTGAACGAGAACCGCAGCGCTCCGAGCGGCGCGCCAGAGGACAGCAGCGGCAGGCCGACCCAGGCCCGCTCGTCGCTGTTCTGCAGGAAAAGCTCGACGTCTACCTGTCCTTCAAAGGTCTCGCGCAGGCCGTCTGGACTCTCGATGAGCAACGGGCGGCGGGCCAGGATCGCGGCGGTCATGACGCTGGGCGTGTCCAGCGGAATATCACCGCTCGGAGCGCCCAGGCCGTCCGGCAGCCCGGCCGGGTTGACAATGTGCAGCCGGAGCCGCTCGGGGTCGAGCATCGCCACCGCGGACCGCTCGGCGCCGATAGCCGACCGCCCCACCTGGGTGATCACCTCGACGACCTGCTCAACGGTGAGCGCTTCGGCGAGCATCGACGTCGCCTGCTGCAGCCGCGCGGTGCGCAGCGCCGCCGCCGATAGCTGCTCGGTCAGCCTGCCGCGCATCTCCTCGGCCTCGCGCTGCCCGGTAACATCCGTGCTGGCGCCCACCCACTCGACGATCTTGCCGTCCCGCTCGATCGGCACGGCGCGCACGTCATAGTGCCGGTAGGAACCGGTCTTGGTCCGGACCCGGTACCGGCTGTCGAACACCTTGCCGGTGTTCACGCATTCCTGCCAGTCCCGTTCGACCCGCTCGCGGTCCTCTGGGTGAATCGCGTCCAGCCAGCCGTTGCCCTGGTATTCCTCGACCGTCTGCCCGGTGATCCAGCGCCATTCCGGCGAGTCTTCGGCAATCTGCCCGGTCGGCGTCGTGACCCAGACCACCTGCGCGCCGGCCTGTACCAGCGAGCGGTACCGTTCCTCGCTGCGCCGGACCGCCTCTTCTGACCTCCGGCGCTCGGTGGTGTCCACGGCGATCAGCGCTACGCCGGTGAGATCCCCGTCGCCGTCATGCGAAGGGAACCAAGAGAACGCCCAGTGCCGCAGCTGGCGGCCGCCTTGCTCCTGGCCAGCCTGCTCGCGGCCGCCGTGCTCGCGAGCGCCGTGCTCGCCGCTCTCTTGCGCGTAGCCAGCGGCCTTGCCCTGGCTAGCCCTGCCCTCGCCAGCGTTGTCCTGGCTGGCCTTGTCCTGGCTGGCCTTGTCCTGGCTGGCCTTGTCCTGGCTGGCTGTGATCCCCTCGGCTCCGGCGCGTGGCAGCTCGGCCGCATGGACAGGCTTGGCGGCGGTCCGGGTGACGGGTACCGCAATCTGCTGATCGGCTTCGAACAGGGGCTGGTCCTCCGCCAGGACGTGCCGGATCGCCGACTCGGCTCTCGCGCCCAGATAGCCCGCCCAGATCTGGGACGGCATCCGGCCGACATGTTCGTCCGGATCGCTGCCCGCCAGCCGCGCGAGCGCCTGGTTTACCCGGTGCAGGCGCAGGTCAGAACCGAAGAAAGCAAAGCCGATGGGGGCCTCGCTGAGCAGCGTGGCGAGCAGCGCGGAGTCTGATACATCCATGCCGGACACGCGGGGCCTGGGCACCGAAGTACCGGTGTTCATGCGGAGCACCCCACACCCGTGCGAGCGTGCGCCATGGAGCGGCTCCTTCCTGCTCACCGCGGACACAAAAAGGCTAGCGGCTGAAACGTGTGCGAGAGTGCACGCGACAACAACTCAGTAACGGAAGCTTTCCGGCACCTGACATCCACACCGCTGGTGGTGACCCAGCTCAGCGTCGACAGGCCCCCCGTGGCCCCCTCCCCCGTCGCGCCTTCCCCATCGCGTCATCCGCGAAGGCTGCGCCTCGGTGAAGCTGTCACCCTGCAGCTCTCGCGGTCCCGGCACCTGCCGCGTGACTTCGCGCGCGCAGACGACGGCTCGCCGAGCCCGGCACCTCTGCCAGTTAGAGCTTATCCTCCCCGGCCGAACTGATCGGCCAGACCGCCGCAAGAAGCAGCTTCCGGCCGCGGTGCCGGCCCGGCCTGGCGACTGCTACCGCTGACATTGCCAGCGCATGCCGCTCGCCGTGGTTTCCTGGCTTAATGCGCCAATGGCTCTTTCAGCAGAGTTGCCCATCATCGTCCGGCCGGCCTGCGGTACGCGCAGAAACAACCGGCGCGCCGCGCTCAGGCATGGCATGACCTCCCGTGCATCTGAAAGGCTAGTGACGTGACCCCGCCAAGCCGACGCAGTGAGCCGCATGGCAGACCGGGTTATCCGGGCCCGCCAGCGAAGCGGCCGGCGGGAGCATCCGCGCCGCCGAACGCCCTGTTCGCCGAGATGCTGCGCGCTGCCAGGGAACTGCTCGCCATCCGCAGCCCGCTCGACGCGGAACTCATGGTCAGCGAGCTCCTCGGCACCTGGTGGGGGCAGCGCGCCAGGCGCGGCGGGCAGCGCGACGTACGCCGCCGCCGGGCCGATGTGGAGGAGCTCATCGGCGAGGGCCTCATCGCCTACGCGGCCCAGCAGGAAAGCCCGGCAGCCCTAGCGCTGCTGTCTGGCATCGCCTGCCTGGGCACACCGCGCCAGGCCACGAGGGCGGAACGGGCCGCGCTGGCGATGATGGAACGCGGCGTCGCACGGCCCGGCTGGGCCGAGCATGTCGGCGCGGTGACGGCGGCGCAGTGCTACGTGAACTCGGATGCCTTCGGCGACCGCGACGAGGTGGTCTGCGTCTTCAGCTACGCGGGGGAGGAGCAGCACGCCCTGGTGGTCATCGTCGACTACAACGCGGGCGGCATTGCGCGCGACGGCTGGGTCACCTCGAAGGTCGCAAAGCTCCTCGACTACTGCCGTCACGCTAGCGACGGAAGCTCCGATGCCGCGGCGGGCGCCGGCCTGCCCACCTTCACCGCGCTTGACCCGCCGCAGGCCCGCGGGCTCCTCGAGGCGGCTCTCGCGGCGACCGACTCGCTGGCCGACCCTCCCGTCAGCAGCTCTTTCCCCGCCTATCACGCGTTCATCAGGGCCCGGGTGCATACGCTGCCGCCGGCGCCGCGCGGCGCCTCAGGCCCGCGGCGCCAGATCTGGCGCAGGGACCGCCGGGCGATGCTGGTCGCCGAATTCCTTGCCTCGGACGAGGCCGAGGATCTGTCCGACCGGGAGGCGGCCAGCCGCTGCGCCGACCACATCGTCGAATACGGCTGCGAGCAGGACTTTGGCCGGCCGCTCCGGATGAGCCCGGGGAAGGCCGAGACGTTCCTGCTCGACTGGCTGCCGAGGAAGGTCATGCTCAAGCCCGCCGAGCAGCACGCCATGCCGCATGTGCTGGCTGCCTGGATCCGGTGGGCAGGACCCCGTTCCCGGCTCAGCGAGAAGGCCATCTCCAGCACGCTTGACGCGGTGTTCGACTCGATGGGCACCTTCACCCGCGTCTACCATGACCCGGCCTCCTTCGGCCTGGAGCCTGCCCTCGTGACCCGGCTGCTGCCCGACTCGGACCTGGAGGCGCTGCCCCGCCGCGCCTTCGCCTTCCCGGTGCTGCGCGGCAGTTACCAGGGAACTGATCTGGGCGCGCTCAACCCGGCGGAGCCCGCCGACCGGCGAATGCTGCTGGCGGCCTATCACGACGAGAACGGTGACCGCCCCGCTGACAGCCGGCACATCGACCGCCACGTGGCCCTGGCCGACCGGCTCTGGCGCGGGGATCCGCCCGAGCTGTGGGATGCCGCTCAGCGCCTGCTTGACCTGGGCGAAGACCGGCATGCGGTGCTGCACGTCCTGATCAATGTCATCCGTGCCGCTGGCGACAACGAGGACGACATCGCAGAGGCCCTGGCCGATCTGCCGCCGGAGGAGCCCGGGTGACCACCCGGCCGCCCGTCATCGACCTGAACGCCCACCTCGGCGAGAGCTTCGGTGCCTGGCGGCTCGGCGACGACGAGGCCGTGCTGTCGATAGTCGCCTGAGCGTGCCCGGGGTGATCGCCAGGCACGCTGCGGCCGAGTACACCGTGGGGCACTGGCGGCCGTCTACCCGCCGGTCTCGCCGGGCGGGTGGCGGCTGCCCGGCCGGACTTCCGCGGTGCTGTGGGATCCGCACCGCGGTCCGCCGGCGCTGCTGGCGCCCGGCATGCGGGTGCGGTTCCGCCCGGTGCCGCAGCTCCCGGAACCTCCTGCCACGGCAGCAGCCCGTAATCGTGACGAGTTTTTCCGCGGACGCCGGCAGCCTCCGGCTGGCCAGCACGCGCCCGCAGCAGGGCTGCGGACCTACCTGGTACCTGGCGGTCCGCGGCGGCATCGTTGTCCCTGAGACGCTGGCCGGCCGGGCAGCCGACCTGGTGTCAGGGCTGGGGCCGTCCCCGCTGCGAGCCGGAGACGTGCTGCCGGCAGGAAATGCGCTGCGGGCCGCAGCGCAGCGGCCGACCGGTCATGCCGTCGTCCGCCCGGCAGATATCGGCCTTGCCGCGCAGCTGCGCCCGGGCCAGAGCAGGTGCGGTTCGAGATCAGCCGCCGCTGATCTCCCGGTAGGCGGCGAGCAGATCGGCGGCGGCCACCGTGGTGAGGTCCGCCGCGCTGGCGTCCTCGCCGAGATCCGAGACCCGAACGTCCCGTGACGCGCACGCGCGCTCATACAGCGAGCGGGCGAACCGCCCGTTGCCGAGCTCGTCGATCCGCCCGTCGGCACAGGCCCGGCCGAAGATCTGGTCCAGCACCGGCATCGCGACCGGGTCGAAAGTGTCCCCGGCCCGGCGGGCGATCATCTCGGCGATCGCTGACAGCTCGCGAGGAGTGTAGCTCGGGAAGCCAATCCGTACGCCGAACCTCGAGGCCAGCCCGGGATTGCTGCGCAGGAACCTGTCCATGTCCGCGGTGTATCCGGCGAGCACGATCACGAGCCGGTCACGGTCGTCCTCGGCCCGCTTGAGCAGCGTCGCGGTGGCCTCGGACCCGAACGCGTCGCCGCCCGAGTAGCCCTCGTTGTAGAGCGAGTAGGCCTCGTCGACGAACAGCACGGCGCCCAATGCGGAGTCGACCAGCTTGTTGGTCTTGATCGCGGTCGCGCCAAGATGCTCGCCGACCAGATCGGCGCGATGTGCCTCCACCACGCTCGGCCGGACCAGCAGGCCAAGGGCAGCGAAAATGCGGCCGAGAATCCGCGCCACGGTCGTCTTGCCGGTGCCCGGCGGCCCGGTAAAGACGAAATGCCGGGCAGGAGCCTGGCTGGCGAGGCCCTGCCGGTCCCGTAGCCGGGCTACCCGGAGCTGCGCGGCGATCTCGTGCACCTGGCGCTTGACTGGCTCGAGCCCGATCAGCGCGTCGAGCTCAGCCAGCGCGCTTTCCAAGGTCGGCGTCTCGCCGTAGCCGCGGAATCTTGTCGTCAGCTCGCTGAAAGCCCGGGTCAGGTCGGCGCCGCGCAAGGTGACCAGGTCCGCCGACGATGGCTCGGCCGCCGCGCTCATTACCCGCACGTCCCTGGCCTGGCCTGCCTTCTCCAGCAGGCTGCGGACGAACCGCGCGTTGCCGAGGTCGTCGGCCAGCTTGCGGCGGCCGATGTCCTCGAACATCCGCCAGAGCACCGGCCTGGCATCGGGGTCGAGCACCTCGCCGCGCCGCTCTATGGCCAGATCGGCCAGCGAGAGCAGCTCGGCGGGCGAGTAGCCGGGAAACTTGACCCTGGTGGCGAATCTCGACGTCAGGCCGGGATTGCTGGCGAGGAAGCCATCCATCTGCCGCTCATATCCGGCAAGGATGATCACGAGGTCGTCGCGGTCGTCCTCAGCCCGTTTGAGCAGGGCCTGGACTGCCTCGTTGCCGAACCTGTCGCCCTGCCCGTCGCCCTCATTCACCAGGCTGTACGCCTCGTCGATGAACAGCACGCCGCCGAGGGCGGAGTCGATCAGCTCGTTGGTCTTGATCGCGGTCGCGCCCAGATACTCGCCTACCAGGTCGGCGCGGTGCGCCTCCACCACAGCGGGGGTATCGAGCAGCCCGAACGCGTAGAAGGTCTTGGCGATGATGCGGGCCACGGCGGTCTTCCCGGTGCCAGGGGGCCCCAGGAACACCAGGTGCTGCATCGGCTTGTCGGTCCCGTACCCGGCCAGCGCGCGCCGCCGCGCGGCCTCGATCGACGCGGCGATGGACCGGATCTGATCCTTGACCGCCGTCAGGCCGATCATCGCGTCCAGTTCGGCCATGGCCTCATCCACGGTGATCTCCGGCTGCCGTGGCAAGCCGTCATCGGCGATCTCGGTGCCCGGCTGGCCCCTGGTGCCATCCAGCGCGCGCGACTGGTCGGCACCGTCCGTCGCGACCGTGACCAGGCCTGCGCCCCCAGGCCGTCGCAGGCCCGTCCGGGGCGAACCCGGGCGTGCACCGCCCGGCCTGGT
>OBLU010001446.1_pt1 | contig 22201 bp, 12 predicted proteins | sample 1518681 | NCBI WGS metagenome assembly OBLU01 (sample SAMEA3539304, study PRJEB22396) | soil metagenome | biome: tundra; feature: field; material: soil | place: USA | collected 2010-05 | depth 0.15 m
ACGAGAAGGTCAGACGAGCGAAATTACTTTCAACCTAAAAGCAGTCCTTTAAGCCAGGCTGTTTGCTGCTCACGACCTAAAGAGTCGGTTGACACATTTCGTAACCGAAATGTAACATGGACGCCGTATGAATGTCACAAACATACATAAGCTTTGCGCCCATGACCAACAACTCGATCCCAGCTAAGTATCTTACAAGGAAGTTTCAGCGCATTTGCGTCCGAAGCATTCTCATCATCCTTACCGGACTGAACTTCTGTCTGCGGGCGCAGGCCGCCGAAACAGATGAAGCCACCCGTCTTCAAAAGCTCGAACAAGCCGTTCTCGAGCTGCAACAGGAGAACAAATCTCTCAAGCAGGAGGTGAGCGCACTGAAGGCTCGTCCCTCCACGTCACTTTCACCGAAAGCGGCGGTCGAAACGAACGCCGTCATAAACATACCCGCCAGATCCGATTTCAAAAGCACGCCGATCGACCTGACTGAGAACGGACTCGTTACCTCGCCGCCAGGGAAATCTCCCTTAGCGCTTCAAATTGGCAGCGTCACTTTTACCCCACCGGATTCATGGACTTCACTTCGGTAACTCGGGGAACCCTGAACGGTGGCGATATCGGTACCAGCTTTGCCTCATTCCCATACAGCAATACGGCTAGCGGGCAGCTATCCGAGACCCGTTTTAGTGCAAAGAACTCTCGGCTCGGTCTGCGCATGGACACTGATCTCGGAGATACCAAGGTGTTGGGCTATGTCGAAACCGACTTCTTGGGCAATGCGCCGACCAACCTTAACGTAGCGAGTAACTCGGACACGCTGCGAATGCGGGTTTTCTTCGTCGACGTGCAACACGGTCCGTGGGAATTCCTTGCGGGCCAGGACTGGAGTATGCTCACGCCGAACCGGAAGGGGATCTCACCGCTTCCAAACGACATCTTTTTTTCGCAGGACGTAGACGTGAACTATCAGTTGGGCCTCGTTTGGGAGAGGACGCCGCAGCTACGGTTGCTCTACCATGCTTCTGATGAGTGGACCTTCGGAATTTCGGCGGAAAACCCGGATCAATATGTCGGCCCAGCCGTGACCCTTCCTTCTAACTTTACCGCGACCCAAGTCGACAACGGCAGCAACGGTACCGCGACTCCCAACTTCATGCCCGATGTGATTGGCAAAGTTGCGTACGATACGAAAATCGGCGGGCTTCCTTTCCACGCGGATCTCGCCGGCCTTTACCGTGAATTCAAGATCAATACCTTTATCCCCGCCATGAGGACCAGCTCGGACGATTGGGCAAGCGGATATGCTGGTTCGTTCAACATGAACATTGGGGTACTCCCCCACCTGCAACTCATAGAAAATCTTTATGCGAGCAATGGCGCCGGCCGTGAAATTTCAACCGGCCTTGCGCCGGACTTCATCGTTACCGGGCCGGATGCCTCCGGAGTCGATCACATTAAGACGGTCAACTCCTACGCTGGCCTGGCCGGTCTTGAGTGGGATGTTCTACCGGTGACCAAGCTGTATGGCTACTACGGTCAGACGTATATTGACAAAGAATTTTCCCAACTCACCAATGGTAGCTTCGTGGGTTACGGCTTTCCTGGATCGTCGAACAGCAACAATAAGCGGATCGAAGAATTCACGGTAGGGCTCGCACAGGTCCTCTGGAAAAGCGAAAGGTATGGGGATCTCAAGCTCTTACTCCAATACTCCTACTTAGACCGCGATCCGTGGTTTGTCGCTGCTGGGACGCCAAGCAGTGCACACATGCACATGGCCTACCTGGATATCCGTTACGATCTACCTTGAGATAGCGCAATGCTCTGCGTCAACAACCTGCTCGTGTTCGAATTACCGACCGAGATTATTGAAGTCTTACGGTCCTATCGATTGCGGAAACCGGAGACCGGAAAAATACTTCGGCGATTTTCCTAGACGAAACAATCTGCGAACCAGTTAGAAACGGTCCGAGCCGGACTGGCATTACCAGCCGGGCTCTGGAAAGAGTAATATCTCTGGCCCGTGTCCTTCAATTCGCCTCAGTGGATAATTCCGCGCTCGGTCTTCTCGATAAATTCGACGATCTGCGCGATCTCTTCACTAGGCGGCAAATCCTTGCGGATCGCTTCGATCGCCTGGCGCGTGTTGTATTTGGAACGGTAAATCAGACGAAAGGCTTCTTTGATCGGCTTTACGCTCTCCGGTGAAAAACCTTTGCGTTCCAGTCCGACGAGATTGACGCCACGAATTTCCGCCGGGTTTCCATCGGCGATCATGAACGGCGGAACATCCTGCACGATTTTAGAGCAACCTCCGGTGATCGCGAACCGTCCGATTCGGCAGAACTGATGCACGGCGGTGAGGCCGCCCATGACCGCGTTGTCGCCCACCTGCACATGGCCGGCGAGCGTTCCGTTATTTGAAAACACCACTTCGTCGCCGACCGTGCAATCGTGGCCGACATGACTGTAGGCCAGAAAATTTCCGCGATTGCCGATGCGCGTTTTTCCTTCACTCGTTGTGCTGCGATTGACGGTCACAAATTCGCGAAAGGTATTCTCGTCGCCGATCTCGAGATAGGTCGGTTCGCCTTGGTATTTCAGATCCTGCGTTTGCTGCCCGATTGAGCAATAAGCGTAAAACTTGTTACGGGCACCGGCGCGCATCGGTCCCGCCAGCGTGACATGATTTTGCAGCCAGCAATTTGGGCCGAGCACAACTTGCGGACTAATCACGCAATACGGACCGATCACTGCGCCTGCGCCGATCTCGGCGCCAGGATCGACAATCGCGCTCGGGTGAATCTGCACGTCGCTCATTTATTGAGAAACGCGAACATCAATTCACCTTCGGAAACCACCGCGCCGTTGACCAGGCAACGACACATCGTCTTGGCCAGCCGCTCGCCGCGCGCTTTTGTTAGCTCCGCCTGGATGATTAGCGTGTCGCCGGGAAAAACCGGTTTGCGAAATTTCACGCCATCCGCGCTCATGAAATAGCCGACACGGCTCGAAGTTTTCGTGAGTTTGAATAAGAGAATGCTCGCTACTTGCGCCATCGCTTCGATTTGCAGCACGCCTGGCATCACCGGATGCCCTGGGAAATGTCCCTGAAAAAACGGCTCGTTAATTGTGACCGCCTTCAGGCCGGTAACTTTGGTTTCGCCTTCGAATCCGATGATCCGATCGACCAGCAGGAACGGATAACGATGCGGCAGAATCTGCATCACTTCGTCGGAAGCGAGACCGCCTTCTCCGGGCGGAAATGGGTGCGGCGCCGCCATCGCGCTCCTTCGTGTTTGCTCGCGCGCCAATGCCCGCGCCAGTTCCGCGTTAGCGCCATGACCGGGTTTAACCGCAATCACATGACCCCGAATGCGGTGACCGACCAGCGCAAGGTCGCCAATGATATCGAGAATCTTGTGCCGAACGAATTCATCGGCGAAACGAAGCGGTTCCTTGCTCAGGACCGCGTCGCCGCGAATCACGATTGCGTTCTCCAAGCTCCCGCCCTTGATCAAGTTTTTGTCCATGAGCGGCTGGACGTCTTCATAAAAAACAAATGTGCGCGCGGACGCGATCTCCCGTTCGAAAATTGCCGGTGTAATTTCCGTCGACAAGTATTGCGTAAAGCGATTGTTCGGCCCCGCCTGTGTGCAGGAGATCCGAAAGTTGTCGTCCGGAAGCAAAATAAGCAGCGAACCGGTTTTCGATTCGATGTGCATCGGTTCGCGGACGTCGAGAAATTTTCTCGGCGCTTCTTGCGCCGCTGTTCCAGCCTTCTTGATAAGATCGACATATGGCTGGGCCGATCCGTCCCCGATCGGCGGCTCATTTGCGTCCATCTCGACAATGGCGTTGTCCACGCCCATGGCGGATAGGGCCGAGAGTACGTGCTCGACCGTGTGCACGCGCACGGAGCCTTCGCCGATCGTGGTCGAACGCTCGACCGTTTTGAGATTGTCGATCTTCGCGTCAATCGTCGGCTCGTCCTGCAAATCCGCGCGCTTGAACTTGATCCCATGATCGGCCGGGGCCGGATGCAACTTGAGCGTGACTTTTTCTCCGGTGTGCAGCGAGGTCCCGCTGAAACCGGCCGTCTTGCCGAGCGTATGCTGTTGCTCCGAAGCTGAGGGCATTGCGCCGTTAAGTAGCAGAGATTTCGGCGCAAGGCCAGCAGCGTTACGCTCCGGCGCGGTGCCCATCGTCCTAAAGTCTGGATTGTGAACCGGACGAGGGACTGCTTATGATCGGCCACTATTTATCCGATGAGAATAATTCGCATCCTGCCGTTGATCGCCGTTGGTCTCTTTCTCCGATTTGAAGCTGTGGCCGCGCCGCCAGCGGACGTTGAACTTATTAACGACAGCGGCGAATTACTTCAGCCGTCGAGCACGCTCGAGTTTCGCTTTGCCCGGCCCATTGTCGATCGCGACCAGATCAGCGGCGCCGCCGCGCAATCGCCGATTGTTTTTCAACCTGATTTACCGGGACGTTTTACCTGGCTCAGCCGGAGAAGCGGCGTTTACGTTTCGGAAAACGCGCCGCCTCTTGGTGTTTCATATCAAGTTACGATTCGGCGCGGACTGAAGGCTGCCGATGGAAAGCTCATCGGCGAAAAGTTCCGCGCCACGTTGCGCACGCCGCTATTCGGGATCATCGCCACGCACAACGGCGTTTACGATAAAGACGATGTCGATCCAAAACCGAAGGTGCGCCTCGTTTTCAACAGCGAAGTGGTGGAGAAAGGAGCATCCGCGATTTTCAAATTCGTTGATGAGAAAGGCGCAAAGATTCCATCGGTCGTTCGCTATGTGACGAGCGAGGACGAATCGGATGAATCGACCACCGACGAGCGCGACTGGGAAGCAAGGTGGCACGAGGCCAAGTCCCCAACGGCCCCGGAAAATACCGAGAACAAACGCGAGAAGACGAAGCGCACGGTCTTCAATCGCATCATCGTTTCACCGGCCACTAATCTGACGGCGGGAAAAGCATGGCGTCTCGAGATGGCGGCGGGTCTGCGCTCCCGCTCGGGAAAATATCAGATTGCGAAGGCGCAGATTTTCGAGCTTGGATTTGTAAAAACGTTTACGCTCAAAGAACTTCGGACTTCGAGCTACATCAATTCGGGACGCAGTGTTACCCTGGAGTTCTCTCAGGAGATCGCGCCGGATGTAACCGATGAAACAGGCGTAAAATTTTTTCATGTCGATCCTCCGGTCGCGAACCTGCACCTAGGGGAGGATTATCACGCCGTCACATTGTCCGGTGATTTTCAGCGCGGTCAGCGGTACCGAGTCGAGATCGATCGCGCTGTAATCGCGCAGAACGGCCTGCCCTTTGAGGGCGATCGTGTGCGGACTTTCGAATTCGGGCCGGTCAAGCCACGACTTTATCTGCCGGAAATCACCGCGCATCAGATTCGCGGAGGCAACCGAAAGTTTGAAGTGCACTCCGGTAATTTGAAGGTGCTGCATGTGACTGCGCGATTGGTCGTGCCGAGCGAAGTCCCGCGCGCGATCACCGCGTTTTCGCAATACAACCGATCCTCTGACCAAGAGACGGACAGTGATGAGATTTATCAAAAACTTCCCGAAGACGCGATTACCGGCGCAGTCATTTCGGATGAGAAAATTGATCTGTCATCTGGTGAGCTCGATGCGCCGCAGAACACGGTTTTGGATTGGGACAAGATTGCCGGGACGAAAAAAGCCGGCGCGATTTTCCTGACGGTGGAAGGCGAGCCGCGCCCGGAAGCAGCCGGCAAACCACCCGGCGCTCAAGCACTGATCCAAATCACCGACCTCGGCATCCTTTGGAAAAAGGTTGGCGGGGCATTGCGCGTAACTATTTTTTCCCACTCTACTGGCAAACCGGTTTCCGGTGCGCAAGTGTCGCTTCTGGATCCGGATTTCGGGCAGCTCGGCGCCGGGCAAACTGACTCCGCAGGTTTGGCGACGCTGCCGGTGAGCTCGGAGCCGGGATGGCTTCTTGCGCAACAAGGAGACGACGCGCACGCGATGCGCGTCGGCAAGAACGGGACCGAATTGCCAGTCGGCAGTAAGGACGTCTCCGTTTACTACCGCGATTGGGGACAACACCCCGAAAAAACCACGCGATTGCGCGCGTTTTTCTTCACGGATCGCCCGCTCTATCAGCCGGACGAAGAGGTGAAGGTGAAGGGCATCCTGCGCGAGATGCGCGATGGCAAACTTTCTCCCGCAAAAAATCGAGCCGGCAAAATAACTCTGCGCGACGAACGCGGAGACCGTGTCGCCGATGTCGACGTCAGTACGAGCGAGACCGGCGGTTTGGACGCGTCGTTGAAACTCGGTTCCGGCGTAGGAAAACGCACGTTGAGTTTCAAGCCGTCGCAGGTTGGGGACGAGGAAGTGTATGAGGGCGAATCGGAAATGTTTGAAGTCGCGTCCTATCAGCCGAACGCATTCGAGCTGAAAGTTGCGACTGCGAAAAGATTTCACGCGGACGAAGCGTTTCGCGCCGCCGTCTCGGCAAAATATTTCTTCGGCGCTCCGATCACGAAATCGCAGGCGCGCTGGACCATGCGTTACATGCGCGATCCGTTTCGACCTGATGGTTTCGATGACTTCTCATTCGGGCGCGTGGAGCAAGAAGAGGAGAACGCACTCACGTTGCGGGGAGAAGGCAACATCAACGGCGCGCAAGAGTTGATCATCGATCCTAAACTTCCGACGCCGGTCGGCGTTCCGCATGCCGGCGTTCTCACCGTCGAAGTTACCGACGCAAACCAACAAACGGTTTCCGACACGCAGCATGTCGTGCAGGATGCGTCGGACTTCTATCTTGGAATGGCCGCGCTCGATCGTTCGGTGATTTTGGTTGGGGAGGAAGTTACCGCGCGCATTGTTGCGGTGCAGGCCGACGGCAAGCCGCTGGTGAAGCCGGTGAAGATCAACGCCGAGCTCGTGCGGTTTCATCACGAAACGGTCCGGATGCAGGGCGCGGGCAAGTCGATCACGTTCAAAACGGAAACGCGCGAGGAGAAGATCGCGGAAAATGCGGGCGAGACAATTGTGCCGAAAAGGATTGCCGATTCCTGGGATGCAAGCGATGGCCCGGGCGTCCGCTTCAAAATTCCGCAAGCAGGGGAGTATCGAATTCGCGCGAAGGCGAAAGACGCCGGTGGGCGCGAGGTCATGTCGGAGCTCGAAGTTTATGGAAGCGGCCGCGACAAACTCGCCTGGGATTTGCGTCACGCATCGCAGGTCGATCTTGTGCCGGACAAATCGGAATATCAGCCGGGCGATAAAGCGCGCATTCTCGTCAAGACGCCGATTTCAGGCAAAGCAATGGTGAGCATCGAGCGCGAGGACACCATCTTGCGCACCATGGAGGTGCAGCTCGAAGGCAACGCTCCTTCGTTCGAAGTTCCGGTCCTGGCTGGTGACACGCCGAACGTTTGCGTATCGATGATGTTGATCCGTGGCGCAGAAGCGAGCACGCGTAAGTTCAAGACACCCGATTATCGGTACGGCGTTTGCAATCTTCACGTCGCAAACCCGGCGTCGCGCTTGCAGGTGAACGTCGCGCCGACGCGGGCGGAAGTGAAACCGGGCGACGATGTCGAAGTGGAGATCGCCGTACGCGATGGAAAGGGAAGTGCGGTTGAAAATGCGGAGGTCACGTTTTTCGCAATCGATGACGGAGTCTTAGCGTTGACCGGATACACCCGCCCCTCGCCGGTCGAAACATTTTATCGCCCTTTGCCGCTGTTAATTCGAACGGGCCTGAGCTTGTACGAGTTGATGCCGGAGGATCCGGCAGATCTCGAATTTGAAAACAAAGGTTATTTGATCGGCGGCGGCGGCGCGGAAGGTCCAGGCACGAAATTGCGCCACGATTTTCCCGGCACGGCGTGCTGGATGCCGTCGCTGCGTACGGCGAAGAACGGAAAGGTGCGCGCGCATTTCAAGGCGCCCGATGCGCTGACGCGTTATCGCCTCGTGGCGGTCGTGCATGCCGGTGGCGATATGTTTGGTTCGGGCGAATCCGCGTTTGCAATTCGCAAACCGTTGATGGTGCTGCCGGCGCTCGGCTTGTTCGCAAACGTCGGCGACGAACTGAACGCGCGAGCGGTAATTCGTAACGACACCGGTGCGGATGGCATCGTCGATCTTTCCTTGAAGCTCGATCAAACCGCCGAATCGTCCCAACCGACTGCAGCCAAGATCGATATTAAGAATGGTGAAGCACGCACAATCGATTTCCCGGTCCGGTTTCGGGCTGTGGGTCGAGCGGAATGGAGATGGTCCGCGCGTCTCCAAACGAACGGCAAAGTCTTCGACGATGAAGTGGTTTCGTCTCTCGATGTCGGTTCGCCGATGTTGGTGCTTCGCGAAATCTATTCCACCGACGCACGCGAAGCGGCGAACGATCTTCTTGCCGGAGTAAATCCTCAGATTCTCGAAGGCAGCGGAACGGCCGCCGTCACGGTCGCCAACACGCGCTTGGCCTCGTTGCGCGGGAGCGTGAGCCATCTGCGGGAATATCCGTACGGCTGCGCGGAGCAAACCGTGTCCGCCTTAATTCCTTGGGTGGTTCTGCCTGATCTGCGTCCCGTTCTTCCTGAACTAACGCCGGGCGATGAGAAGAAAGCGATTGAAAAAGGCCTCGAGAAAATCGCGTCGATGCAAACCTCATCGGGCGGTTTGGCGTTTTGGCCGGGTGGGCACGAACCGAAATTATTCCCGAGCGCTTATGCTGCGATTGCGCTCGCGTTGCTCGAGCGGCAGGGAACGCCGGTAAAAGATCGACAGGAGAAACTTCTCAAATATCTGAGCGAGGAGCTGCGCGGCTTAAATAAGCTTCGCGATGAATCCGCGCTCAGCGACCGCGTTCTCGCCGTTCTCGCGCTCGCGTTTTCCGGCCGGGCCGAGCCCGCGTATCACGAAGAACTTTTCCGTCGTCGCGCTGAACTCTCGCATGAATCGCGTGCCCTTCTCGCGCTCGCTATCATCGAGGTTCACGGTCCGGCTGCGATGATCGATGAATTGCTCGATCCGCGGAAACCGGCACCGGAAACATTTTCGTGGTTCAGCGGCGCGGCCCGCGAGACTGCGGCCGAACTGATGGCCTGGAGCCAGTACAAACCGACGGCCCCCGAAGTTTCACGGCTGGCGAATGAACTTTTGCGCTTTCGTAAGAACGGACGCTGGCAGACAACGCAGGAAAATGCCTGGGCACTGATGGCGCTTGCCCGTTATTTCAAAAATGCCGAAGGCGGCGGCAATCCGGCTAGCGGCTCCCTGGTTTTCGATCAACAGAAAATTGCTTTCGACGTTACCCAGGAACACCCGTCCAAAACGCAAGAGTTTCAGTTTGATGCAACGAAGCAATTGAACACGTTGCGCGTCGAAAATCCGCAGAAGGCAGTTCTTTTCGCCGACGCCGATTTCAAAGCACATCCGCCGCTTGGCGATCAGCCGCGACAGGACCGTGGCTTCGCCGTTTCGCGCAGTTATCGGAAAATTGGCGACGACGGCTCGCTGCTCGAGCCGGGCAATCTGAAAGTAGGCGATCGCATCCTTGTTACTTTGCGAATCGAATTGTCACGCCCGGCCCGCTTTGTCGCGATCGACGATCCGTTTCCGTCGATCTTCGAAGCGATCAATCCCTCGTTTGTGAGTCGCGTCGCGAGCGCTGGGGAAGAGTTCGCGACCGACAGTTTCAGCGATTACCGCGAAATGCGTTCGGATCGCGTCCTGATTTTTTGCGATAGTTTGCCGTCAGGTGCATACACGTTCCGTTATTTGGCGCGGATTCGTTCTGCCGGAACGGCGATGGCCGGATCGACGAAAGCCGAGGAGATGTATCGGCCGGAAAGATTTGGTTTGAGCGAAACGATGCGCGTGACGAGTCGCGCCGCGGACGAAAAATGAAAACCGGCCACGCGGTTCGCCGCGCAATAACGATTTCGATCTTCGCCGTTATCGCGGCGGGAATTGTGCTTCGATTTATGCCGATCCCGAAGACGCTCGAACGCGGAGCGATCCCAAGTGTGGAATTTGTCGATCGTAACGGGCGACCACTCCGCACGATGCTGGTCGATCAACGTCGTTACGCGCGGCGCGTACAACTCGCAGAAGTTTCGCCGCACATGATCGATGCGACGTTGAGCGCGGAAGATCGGCATTTTTATCGTCACGTCGGTATCGACCCGGCAGCGATCGGTCGCGCAATGGTTTTCGCCATTCAACATCGGCATGTTCAATCCGGTGCGTCGACGATTACGCAGCAATTGATCAAGTTAAGTGGACCCACGCCGCGAACAGCGTTCCGAAAAGTCTGGGAAATGTGTCTCGCCCTTCGGCTGGAAATGAGTTGGTCGAAGCAGCGGATTCTCGAAGAGTATTTGAACCGGCTTGATTACGGAAATCTGCAGATCGGCGTAGGCGCGGCCAGCCATTATTACTTTGGCAAGCCGCCGTCCGATTTGAGCCCGGCGGAGTCTGCGTTTCTTGCCGGATTGCCAAGGGCGCCGAGCCGGCTGGATCCTCATTCCGATTTAGCCGCAGCGATCGCGCGGCAGCGTTGGGTTCTGCAACGGATGCGCACGAATGGATGTATCGATTCAGAAACTTTCGATCGCGCTGTGGCGGAGCCGGTTCAGCTTCTTCCGCCGCGTCATGAATTTGAAGCGCCGCATTTTGTCGATCTTTTGTTGCAACGCCGCCACTTGCTTCCGGCAAATGGCGGCCGCGTGCGCACGACGCTCGATGTCGAGCTTACCCACGAAGCCGAGCGCTCGTTGGCCGATCAGTTGGCGCGGATCACAGACAAGAATGCAACAAGCGGCGCAGTGGTTGTGATCGATAATCGAAGCGGCGAAGTGCTGGCCCTAGCTGGTTCGGGCGATTATTTCCGGCCGGGCGCGGGACAGATCAATGGAGCGTGGAGCGCGCGTTCGCCCGGCTCCGCGATCAAACCTTTCACCTACGAACTGGCACTCGAGCGCGGCGCCAATCCGTGTTCAGTGGTTGCGGATGTTCCGAGCGATTTCGCTACGCCGACGGGCGTTTATTCGCCGAATAATTACAACCATCGCTTTTACGGCCCGGTGAGTTTGCGGTTCGCACTCGGGAACTCATTGAATGTCGCGGCGATTCGTACACTTCAATTCGCCGGCGGCCCGGAAACTTTGCATCGGCGTCTGCGCGAGCTTGGCATCACGACTCTCGATCACTCCGCCGAATACTTCGGGCTCGGTTTGACGCTCGGCAACGCGGAAGTGCGGTTACTCGAGCTTGCGAACGCTTTCGCCACGTTGGCCCGCTTGGGAATCCATCAGTCTTACCGGCTCGCGCTCGATGGAGGACATGTCGATCTCGCCCACCGCGTTTGCGATCCCCGCGCATGTTATCTCGTGGCCGACATGTTAGCGGATAACAGCGCTCGCTCGGCATCATTCGGTCTCGAATCCTATCTCGCCTTCGATTTTCCAGTCGCGTGCAAGACTGGGACGAGCTCCGATTATCGCGACAACTGGGCGATTGGATTCACGCCGGAATTCACCGTTGCGGTTTGGGTCGGTAATCCGGACGGCTCGCCGATGCGCGCAATCACCGGTGTGACAGGCGCGGCGCCGGTGATGCATGAGCTCATTCAGCATCTGCACGACCAACGCGGCACATCATGGTTCATGGAACCGGAAGGAATTCTGCATTGCTCCGTCCAGCCGCTCACCGGGAAAAGAGTTCTCGCGGCGCGCGCAGGAACTTTGCCGGAAAAATGTTTAACCGAGCCGCCGTTGGAAGAGTCGTCTGATTACGATGCGAATGGACACGTTGTCTTATCCGTTGAGTATGCGACGTGGTTGCGCAGTTCGCAAAACACGCTGGGCAATTTGGTGGTGTGTAATCAACGGAGCACCGAGTTGCAGATCATTAAGCCGGCGCCGGGTACGATCTTTTTTCTCGATCCCGATATTCCGGCGAGCGATCAACGAATTACATTGCGCGCAAAAGGGCCGGGGACCGTCGAGTGGTCGAGCGATTTATTTTCGGGAAGTTTGACCGGCGAATCGCAGCGCGTGCAGTTGCGCGAAGGCGTCCACGTCATCTCCGCGCGAGCCAGCAACGGCGAGCTCGCGCAATCCTGGGTGGACGTTCGCGAACTCTAGTCGCGTCACTTCAGTTCGAAATCTCCGCAATCGAACGCCATCATCTTGTCGATGTTCGATATGCGATATTGTTCAATAGTGGTGCCGTCATCCTCGAAGACGTCGACCGATTTCTCGCCGTTCTTCGTGATCGACGCGCGAACCAAATTCGGCGTCGAACTGATGGTGAAGAGTGGCAATCCATCCGTGGTTTTTAAGTAGCTGTTCACGTCATCGAATCCCACGGCAAGCTCGACAATTGTCTTTGCGTCCTTTGCCAAAGGATTCGGCATCAGCTTCACCGGCGCTGTTCCCGCCGCATTGGAATCGGCGGCTGGACTCGCCCCTTTGCCCAGGTCCTCGATCTTCAAGTGGCCGACAAGGAAACCGCGCGCATGGTATTTTCCGGGAGGCAGATCTTCGCCGTCGTCGTTCTTCCCGTCCCACTTTGTCACGAGCGCATCGGCGCCAACCGTGAATTCATCGAGTTTGGATTCCTGGTGCAAAACGCGTACGAGCTGTCCATTCGCATCGTAAATGCCCAGACTGATTGTTCCCTCCAGTGGCGGCGGCAGAAAACTGATGCGGACAGTGCGGGCCGGTGATGCGCTCAGAGCCGGTGGAGCACTTGGCGTCTCTTGCGCGAAGCAAGCGATGCCAAGTCCGAAAAAAGCAGCGACAATTAAGCTCCTCGTCATTATCTAAATGTAATAGCGCCAGTTCACGTCTGGGAAAAGATTATCGCGCCATTCGCAGTCGCGCAGGAAATTTTCGTCCACATTGCCGGAGGCAAATTGGCGATCTAACCGGTCGAAGCGGGTGAGGTGATCGATCGTTCGCTTCTCCGCGTACTCGCGCGCGGTTCCAGTTTTCATCAGGAACGCCCAATCGCTCGCCTGCGCCAGGAGAAGTTCCCGTGCAAGTTGTTTAAGCATGCGCTCGGCCAGCGGCGTGGTGTCGCTCTTATGAGCGCGCGCGACTTCGCTCATCTTTCGCGCCGCCAGATGGAGTGGCGGATAGATCCAGGAATTGCTTCGATCGATCCAGACGTCGAGATGACCTTTCTCCCCCCATGTCGATGTTGCCGGCTGGATGGTCTGTTGCGTCGGATGCGCGGCCAAGTAATCGCTCGGCGTAGTCAATTGGAGATCCTGCTGCTCATGCGCCTTTCGAATGAAGGAATCGAGAAAGCGCGGCCCTTCAAACCACCAGTGTCCAAACAGCTCGGCATCAAACGGCACAACGATGATCGGTTCAAAATCGCGCGCCCGGAGTTCATTGATCTGCCGGCGCCGCTGCTCGAGATAGTGAGCCGCATGTTCATCCGCGGTTTTCTCAGCTGCCTCGCGATCGTAAAATTCCTTCTCGCCGGTGCGACCAGTGATGCGGTGATATTTGATGCCGACAAATTTGCGAACGCCGCGCGCGACAAGGTCGATCTGTTCGAGCGGGAGATCGAATCCGATGTCGCGATAGAAATCCCGATAAACCGGGTTGCCCGGATAACCTTCCTGCGCGCTCCAAACCTGACAGCTTGATTCGCGATCGCGCGCGAAAACGGCCGGCCCCGCCGGTGTAAAGTATGGGGCGTAGATCGCGCGGCGCGGACGCGGTTCGCCGAACATCACGCCGTGCGCATCGAGAATGGTCCAACGAACGTTGGCCTCCTGCAGGAACGTTTCCAAGCCAGACGTATAAGCGCATTCCGGGAGCCAGAAGCCGTTTGGATCGGTATCGAAATTTTTTCGATAAACATCGCGGCCAATCAATACCTGGGCGCGGGCTGCTTCGCGCGATTGCTGCTGGATAATCGGCAGTAATCCGTGGGTTGCCGCGGAGGCGATGATTTCGAGTGCGCCCTGTTCGCGCAGCGCCCGAAACTGTGCCAGTAGATCGCAGCGCCAGACATCGACAAAGAGACGCCGGCTCTCGCGAAAATGATCGAGATAGAATTCTGCGAGCGGGCGCAGTTGTTCGTGCTTTCGGTTGCGATCGAGCTCACGGTTTGAGAGTTCGATTAAGAGATCGACATGTCGAACGTAGCGCTCTTGCAGTAGCGGATCGCGCAACATGGCGCAGAGTGTCGGGGTGATCGACATCGTGAGTTTGAACGGAATTCCATCGCGCACGAGCCCCTGCATCATCACTAGTAGTGGAATGTAGGTCTCGCTGATCGCCTCGAAGAGCCAGTCTTCCTCAAGAAAACTTTCGTGCTCTGGATGACGCACGAACGGCAGGTGCGCGTGAAGAATGAGCGCAAGGTGACCGGAAGCCATTTCAGAACTCTAGGCGCGTCATTCCGAGCGAAGCGAGGAACCTCTCGAAAAATTCTTGATTACCTTTGAAGAGGAACGCGCCCGCTTCATCGAAGATTACACACTCTCGCCGCAAGGTCCCGCAGTGCAGGAATGTGGGCTCCCTCACTTCGTTCGGGATGACAGATTACAAAGTGCGGCAAAAATCCTGGAAGCGATCGAGACCTTTTTTGATGATGTCGATGCCGGTGGTGTAACTCAGTCGCACGGTTCGATCGTCGCCAAACGCGGCGCCGGGAATGACCGCCACATTTGCTTTGCTCAAGAGACGGTCGGCAAAATTCTGCGAGCTCAAGCCGAGCTGGCTGATGTTTACCAAGATGTAAAACGCCCCCTGCGGTTTGATCGCGGTGATGTTCGGAATCTTTGAGATGCGATCGAACATGTAGTTGCGCCGCATATCGAACTCTTCGCGCATGTCGACGAGCGGCTGCTGGTCGCCCTTCAAGGCGGCGAGCCCGCCGCGTTGCGAGAATGAAGACGGATTCGCGGTGGTGTGACTCTGGATTGAATCGACCGCTTTTGCGACAGCTTCAGGCGCGGCCATGTAACCAAGACGCCAACCGGTCATTGCGTAGGATTTGCTGAATCCGTTTACCGTGATCGTGAGATCGTAGGCTTCCTTCGAAAGGGAAGCGATGCTCACGTGCTTCACGTCGTCGTAAACGAGCTTCTCGTAGATTTCGTCGGACAAAATGTAAATGTCTTCCTCGGTCGCAACATCGACAATTGCTTGCATCTCTTCGCGCGTGTAAACCGAGCCGGTCGGATTACACGGGCTGTTCAAGATCAGCATCTTCGTGCGCGGCGTCATGGCGTTCTCGAAATCTTCCGCGCTCATTTTCCAGGCGTTGCGTTCGCTCGTTGGTACGATCACCGGTTCGGCGCCGACTAGTCTGACCATGTCGGGATAGCTCACCCAATACGGCGCGGGAATGACGACTTCGTCGCCGGCCTGGCAGGTGGCGAGGATGGCGTTATAACACGCGTGCTTCGCGCCGTTGCTTACCACGATCTGGCTCGCGCGATACGTCACCTGATTGTCGGCTTGGAGTTTCTCCGAAATTGCCTGACGCAATTCAGGGATACCGGAGCTCGGAGTGTATTTCGTAAATCCCGCCTGCAACGCTTCGATGGCGGCGGCCTTTATGTGCTCGGGTGTATCGAAATCCGGTTCGCCCGCTCCGAATCCGCAAACATCGATCCCCTCCGCCTTCATCGCCTTGGCTTTGCTGTCGATGGAAAGCGTAAGAGACGGAGTCAGCTGTGCGGCGCGTTCGGAAATTTCCATGTCGATCTTAGTAAGTTGCAAAATTAGGAGCGCACAGTATTGCGGCAGAAGAAGTTTTCAATCAAAGGTTTGAAGTTATTCTCGTTCACCTGGACGATTCCCATCTCCCGTTTCGCGTTTTCCACCGAATCGGAAGCGTGCGCGGCATTAATCATGATGGTTTGGCCGAATTCTTTTCGAATCGAGCCGGGCGGCGCTTTGGCCGGGTCGGTTGGACCAAGCACTTCGCGAATCTTTCGAACCGCGTCCACGCCTTGATAAACGATGGCGATGCATTTTTCCGTCCCGGGCTCATCGCGCTTTTCGGGCGGACACTCGCTGGGCTTCGCTCCGGCCATAAACTCGACGATCTCTTCCCAAGCGCCGCGACCTTTTCCTGGTCCCAGTTTCTTTTCCAGAACCGGCAGCACTGGTCCGTAAAATTCCTCCGCTTGCGCCACGCTCATGCGGTGAACCTTGAACCCGACAATGTAGAGACCGGTGCGCGAAAAAACTTCGATCACGCCGCCCGGACGTAGGTTAGGAAATGTGAAATTATCCGGCTTAATTAGGACCAGCGTCTTCTCGATCTTCGCCTCGGCCGGGAAAGTGATGACCTGATCGAGAATTCCGCCGTCGCGATCGGAAAATTCCGCCCACAATTTCAAGTCGCTCTCCACTGCCTTGGCGTCGAAGGCTGAGAGCACGGCCGGCTCAAAGTAGGTTACCTTCCCCGAATCGTCGGTGATGTAGTCGCCGAACGTATCGCGAATCGTCTCGCCGCTGGTGCGCTCGTGCACGATGTGCCCAACCGTGCACTGAACTTTTTCGACCGCGTCCGGTCCACGAAAAACCAGGAGCAGCACACGCGCGCGCTGGCCATTTTGCTCTCCCGAGAAATTCTTCAGGACATAATCGCGAATCAATTCCTGGGTGGCGCGATGCCGGGCGTCCTTCTCCGTAACGATCGTCTCCGCGTATTTCCTCACCAATTCCGCGCTCGGCGCGAACATGCGCGCCCCGAGCAGATCGAGCCCGGTGCGAGAAATGAGGCGCGCGATAATCCCGCCGGTGCGCGATTTGCGCATCGAATACGGAGTGACGATGGCGTAGGATAATTCTTCGGCCTGCATGATTTCTCGAGCGGCTTTTGATTAAACCGCGTTGTTGCAGAGAAACCTAGGCCGCCAAGCGTCCGGGAACCTAGCTGGCCTCGGTTCCTCGCGTCAAACGCGTTTTTTGGAGGGATGACCTCGGTGTCGTCCGCGTTTGATGGACGCGGCGGAGCGCATCCCTCCAGCCAGAATTGCGATCCATTTTCCACGCCGCCGCACACGCACGATGTCGATCTTGTTCGACCGGAGCGCACGCCGTACCGCTCGCTCCTGAGAGCGTAAGATTCCGGAGAGAATCAGGTAATTAGCGCATTTTAGTTTCGGCAGAATCTCGATCAACAATTCGCTGAAGAGATTTGCCGTGACGACGTCGATCTGGCGCGGGCTTCGCCAACGTCGCACATCGTCAATTCGAAAATCGATACGATGGATCCGGTTCGTCCGCGCGTTTGCTTTCGCGGTCTTTGTCGCTTGCCCATCATTATCAATTGCAATCACGCGACCGGCGCCGAAGCGTTTCGCTGCCAGCGCGAGAATTCCGCTCCCAGTGCCAAGATCGACCAGCGACCATCCCGGTTTCAGTTTGCGCGAAACTTCTTCAAGCAATCGCAAACTCATCGCGGTCGTCAGGTGATCGCCGGTGCCGAAGGCGATACCGGCGGGAATAACAAGGTGGGAGGGGCCTTTGTGCCGCGACTCCGCCTGTCCGGCTCGGACTCGGGACACTGAGCTCCCTCCCACATTTGAGCGAACGACAACAAGGCGTTTCCCGATCTTGATTGGCGCACTCTCTTGCTCTCGCGAAAAACGCTTCAGCCAATCGCGCGGTAATTTTTCAAAGTGTCCGCCGAATTCGTCTACTAGCCGGCGAGCCTGCGGTGCCGATTTGCAACAGACTTCCAGTTGCAATCGTTTTCGTCCCGGCCGCTCGATCACGGTCAGGCCGGCAATCGTTTTCGAGTTGAGCCAGCGCGAAGCGGCAGATTTTCGCCAGAGATACATCAAAAGGAAGTGGCGGTGAGGGAAGGATTATCCAAAGCGTTGCTTTGGCTCTGGAGTTAGATCCCGCAGCGGCGGGATTTGAACCCTGGCGCGTGACGCGCCCCGCCAGTCGAACGGCGTTCGAATCTCCGTAACATGAAAACGTAGGATGCGTTGCAATCGAGCGATTTGCTGAATCGGGAAACTGGCGGTGAGGGAGGGATTCGAACCCTCGGTACCCTTTTGAGGTACGGCGCTTTAGCAAAGCGCTGCTTTCGACCACTCAGCCACCTCACCAGCGCGGTCGCGAGAATATGGCGAAGAATTGTCGCTTGCCAACACCGGCGTCCGGCGCGTGCTCGCGATTCAATCGCAGTTGCCAATTGTCGATTGCCACTTGAGTAAGTCCGTGATGATCCACGAAGAAGAGGCGCGTGCGCAAATTCTCGAGACGATTCGGCCACTGACTGCGCGCCGGGTATCGATGCTCAAAGCTCTGGATTGTTTCGCGGCTCAAGATTGTTTCGCCCGGTTTCCGTTGCCGAATTTCGACAACTCTGCGATGGATGGCTACGCGGTTGTGGCGAGTACGTGCCGCGCGGGCAGCCGCTTGCAAATAGTCGGCGAGCAGCCGGCTGGCGAAGATCGACAACTGCGCGTTTCTCAGGGAGAAGCGGTTCGGATTTTTACCGGCGCTCCGATTCCGGCGGGCGCGGACGCGGTGATCATGCAGGAAGATGTGACGCGCGATGGAAACGAAATCATCGCAAATGTAGACATCGATCGGGGCGAGTTCCTGCGTCGTCGCGGCTGTGATTTAAGCGAAGGTCAGAAAATCTTGGGCAAAGGTGATCGAATCCGCTCGGTCACGCTTGCCTTGCTTGCGTCACAAGGCGTCGAGGAAATAGAGATTGGCGGCGAAGTGCGCGCGTCGCTCATCACGACGGGCGATGAACTGGTAACTGCGGGTCAACCGCTCCAGTTGGGTCAAATTTACGAGAGCAATTCGACGTTGCTGCGGGCTCTCTTCGAGCGCTGCAGCGCTGTGTCCGAGTCCGTTCAACATTGCGCTGATCACAGCGAGGTTTTGATCGCCGCGCTGAAGGTTGCGGTCAAAAGCCCGATTCTCGTCATCGCAGGCGGCGTCTCAGTCGGAGAACACGACCTGGTCCAATCGGCGTTGCGCAGTCTTGGCGCCAAGATCGACATTTGGCGAGTTGCAGTTAAACCGGGCAAACCATTCCTCTTCGGCCGTCTTGGCGAATGCGCCATCTTTGGGTTGCCGGGAAACCCCGTCTCTGCCTTCGTAACATTCCTGCGGTTCGTTCGGCCCGCCGTTTTGAAAATGATGGGCGCGTCCGATTCCGCGCTCGAGTTGCCCAAAATTCCGGCGCGATTGGATGTCGATCTTACGAACGATGGCGAGCGCACCCATTATTTTCGTGGCCGCCTCGAACAAGGGAAATTCAAGCCGGTCGGCCGTCAGGAATCGCACGCGCTTTTCGGTTTGAGTCAATCGAACGCGTTGCTTCAACTGCAGCCGGGCGAGAAACGGTTTGAGTCAATCAAACGCGTTGCTTCAACTGCAGCCTGGCGAGAAATTGGCGCGTGGCGCGACGATCGACGTAGAAATTTGGGATTGGACCTGATTTCTCCTTCCGCATCGTTTGACAGCACACACGCGTCTTTTAGCTTAAACGCGTTGAATACGGAAACCGTCACAGCGTTTGCGCGAGATCCGACCGATCAAATTCGTGGCGACGCCGAGCGCCTGTCTCATATTATTTTAGAAATGCAGCGCTGTTTCGTGCTGCATTTGTGTAAGGAGTTAGCGCCGGGCAACGTCTCGTTTCCGCAGTTTTTTCTACTTGCTTATCTCGATCACAAAGAGGTCCTGACCATGTCCGCGATCGCGCAGAAAATGGGACACACCACGGCAGCGGCGAGCGGTCTGGTGGCGCGGCTCGAAAATACCGGATTCGTGGTGCGCTCGGTGGCGCGGGAAGATCGACGCAAAGTCATGGTCTGCATCACGCCGAAAGGTTCGGCCCTGGTGCGCCGGATTCGCGAAGAAATGGTCGGCAACATTGTGAAAATAATGGAGCACCTCACGCCGGACGAACAGAAGGCCTGGCTGCACATTTACAGTAAGATTTATGATTTCTGCCAATCGAAATGATTGTTCTCAACTCGGTGGCAGTGTTATCAGAGAGCGGTTACATCCTAGCGGATAAGACTCGACTGGGCCACACTCAGCCATAGTTTCATTCCGGCATATCTCGATGCGAAATAAATTCTTCATTCTGGCGATTGCTATACAAATTTTTACCTGCGGCGGGATCGCCTTCGGAGCCGAGCCCGCGGGCTCTTCGTCGATTGGCCGGCGAAGCTTTACCCTTGACCTGGCTATTCAAACGGCTCTGCAACAAAATCCCGCCATCCTTACGGCCAGGCAGGAGATCAGGCGGACCAAGGGTGTGTTCATCCAAGTTCTCTCGCAAGCTTTACCGCACATTACCGCGACCGATCAATTTCAACGGACCGATCCACGTCTCGGTCGCGGTGGAAGCATTTCCACCGGGGGCGTCGTCGGCGGCACATCCACCGTCTCGTTGACGGACAACACTTATTTTCTTCGCGTTCAAACCACTCAGCTGATTTTCTCCGGTTCCGTCTTTCCGTCGATTCGGGGCGCGGATTTTCAGCATGACAGCGCTTTCTTCAGCTTCCGAAATGTGATCGACCAAACGATCACGACTGTTCGGCAGGAATTTTATCAAGTGATCTTGAACAAGGCGCTCATCGGCGTGCAGGAAGAGTCGGTTCGATTGCTGGAAAGTCAGTTGAAAGATCAACAGAATCGGTTTGAGGCCGGAACTGTGCCGCGCTTCAACGTTCTTCAGGCTGAAGTGGCGCTCGCCAATCAGCAACCGTCGCTCATCGCCGCGCGCAATAATTATCGCATCTCGCAGTTGACCCTGATCAGAACGCTTGGTTTGGATTTCGATCCGCGCCGTGGCGAAGATCCGGGCCTCGAATGTAAGGGCGAGCTCACTTATCAACCCCGCGTCATCTCTCTGGAGGACGCCATCCAGATTGGCAAAGAGCGCCGTCCGTTTTTGAAACAACAAAAAGCCAACGTCCAAAATCAACGGCAACAATTGGGCGTCGCCTACGGCGGTTTCTTCCCCACCATTAATGCCGACAGCGCTTACGAATGGGACAGTTCACCTCTGACTTCGGATATTTCCAAGGTCAACAAAGGCTGGTTCTGGGGCGCGACCGGCACCTGGAATATCTTTGATGGAATGGCCACGATCGGACTCGTCAAACAGCAACGCGCGCTTCTTTCCGAATCGGAGATTACTTACGACGACGACGTGCGTCAGGTGGAAGTGGAAATTCAGACCGCCTACGACAACCTTCAGCGCGACCGCGAGACCATCCAAAGCCAGGAGAAAACCGTGGAGCAGGCCCAAGAGGCATTTCGACTGGCCAGTGCGCGCCTGGGCGCTGGCGCCGGCACCCAACTTGATGTCCTCAACGCGCAGGTCGCATTGACTCAAGCGCAATCAACCCTGTTGCAAGCGCTTTACAGTTATAATGCTGACCTGGCCGAGTTCGATCGCGCCACTGCAACGCAGACGATTTATTCCGATCTGATCGATGTGAGTTCAAAGCCGGCCAAAGCGATCACAACTCCGAAACCGCAGGGCTCGACGACTTCAAAAAAGACAAAGACGTCCACGGCAACAACCCCGACGCCTTCGCCGCGTAGCACGCCCTGATCCCGCCCGCATTGGCGTCAACGCCAATTTGTCATGTCGAGCGAGACCGTTCCGCTGTTCGAACGCTTCGCTGCATTAAGCGAGTTGGCTGATTGCCGTCACGTTTTCACCCGACGCATTCCTGGCATCGATGTCTCGCACGACAAAGCCGAGGCGTTGCGACGACTCGATACGGTTCATCACGAAATCCGACGCTCGATCGGATTAGAGGATTGGCCGTTGCTCACGGCCGAGCAAATCCATGGCGACAAAATTGAGATTATCGATCTACCGCTTGAATCCGATCAACACTTCGCAGGTCGCGACGGTTTCATCACTAATCAGTGCGGCATCGCGCTCGGCATTTACGTGGCCGACTGCTGCGCCGTTTACATCGTCGATCCAATCACACCCGCCATCGGCCTCGTGCATTCCGGAAAAAAAGGAACCGAGCTGGCCATTGCCGCGAAAACAATCGAGCAAATGACTGCGCGATTCGGATGCGAATCCGCGAACATGATCGTGCAACTCAGTCCCTGCATTCGCCCGCCGCATTACGAAATAGATTTCGCGTCGCAAATCGTCGAGCAATGCCGCGCCCAAGGCGTGAAACAAAT
>OBLU010001447.1_pt1 | contig 22196 bp, 19 predicted proteins | sample 1518681 | NCBI WGS metagenome assembly OBLU01 (sample SAMEA3539304, study PRJEB22396) | soil metagenome | biome: tundra; feature: field; material: soil | place: USA | collected 2010-05 | depth 0.15 m
CTGGTGAGCCGCAGGTTGGAAGTATAAAAGTTAAGTTGTCGCAAATTTTAAAAAAGCATAAGGATCATACTCTTTTTATAACCCAGGGATATATTTGCCGCAATTCAAAAGGAGAGGTAGATAACCTTAAAAGAGGCGGAAGCGATTATTCTGCTTCTTTAATAGCAGGAGCAATTGGCGCTTCTGTTTGCGAGATCTGGACAGATATTGATGGAATGCATAACAACGATCCAAGAATCGTTAAGAACACCAAACCCGTAAGCCGCCTGAGTTTTGACGAAGCTGCAGAGCTGGCTTATTTTGGGGCTAAAATATTGCATCCAGCCAGTATTTGGCCTGCACAATATTTTAATTTTCCAGTGAGACTATTGAATACCATGCAACCTGATGCACCCGGAACAATTATTGAAAGTGAGGCAGGGAGCGTGGGAGTTAAGGCAATTGCCGCAAAAGATTCAATAACTGCAATCAAAATCAAAAGTAGCCGAATGTTATTAGCGTATGGTTTTTTGAGAAAAATTTTCGAAATATTTGAAAAGTACCAAACTTCCATAGACATGGTAACTACTTCCGAAGTAGCCGTTTCACTCACGGTAGATAATGATTCTTACATAAAAGAAATTATTAAAGAATTAGAATTATTTGGAACTGTTGAGGTTGATACAGGACAGACAATCGTTTCAATTGTGGGCAACCAAATAACGAAAACTAAAGATGTTATTGCGAAAATATTTACCAACCTATCGGGGATCCCTGTTCGCATGGTAAGTTACGGAGGCAGTCAGCATAATATTTCCATTCTTATCCCGGGAGTACATAAGGACAAGACTTTGCAGCTTCTTAATAAGGGCCTTTTTGAAATGTAATCAAAAGGTAATACCCAATTTCTTATAAATAAAGCTCATCAACCACATCGGACCAATTAACAGGAATTGAAGGTCTTTGAAAAAGGAAGGTTTTTTCCTTCAACTTTGTGACCATAAAACTGACCGATCCAGGCAATTACAAAAATCAGCAGGCTGAGGAACCACAAGGGTATATCCAGGAATTTTTCACCCATATAGCAAAGAACCAGGCAAATTATTCCAAATAATATCATACCTATCCCTATTCTTATTGAAAGTGACAGGTAGTAAATACTGACAAGTCCTAATACGATCATTGCTGCATTCAATGGCAATCCTTCTGCAAGATAAATGGGGAATTTTACGCAATAAAGCAACCCGGTAATAGAGAAAAAAATAGCAGGTACACAAATCCAGTGAATCAATTTATTGGTTTCATTTGTGTGGCTTTCTCCATATTCTGACAGCCATTGATCAATTGTTCTCATAGCAAATCGATTATTTTTTCAGATTTTTTTATTCTTCAGTTATAAGGTCAGATAACAAAGTTTTTTCTGATTTATTTATTGATCAATTATTTTTCTAATTTATAAAGAAATTATCTAGTGATCTTTCGAATAAGATTATTACCATAATCCGCAACATATAAAATACCTGAAGCATCCACGGCTACTGAAACCGGCTGATTAAAAGTAGCTACCGCTACATTACCATTGTTTGAACCCGCCGAACCACTGCCTGCAACAGTTGTCACTTCACCTGAAAGGCTGATTTGTCTGATCAGATTATTTCCTGTGTCAGCAACATATACATTCCCTGAAGCATCCACTGCTATGCCTTTTGGGGAATTAAATGAGGCTGATGTCGCAGGTCCATTGGCAAAACCCTGATCTCCATTACCTGCATACGTGGTCACCGTACCTGAAGGGGTTATTTTGCGGATAACCTGATTATTTGCATCGGCAACAAATACATTACCAGATGCATCTACTGCAATTCCAATCGGATTGTAAAAAGAAGCAGCTGCGCCTATCCCATTTGATGAGCCTATTGAACCATTGCCTGCAAGAGTAGTTACTCCACCTGGGGGGCTGATCTTCCGGATCATTTCATTTCCGGAATCTCCAATATATACATTCCCTGCTGCATCTATTGCTATTCCCTGCGGAAAATTAAAAGAAGCAGACGTATCGGGTCCATTTGCCAAACCCTGCATGCCACTTCCTGCAAAGGTGGTCACTTCTCCCGCGGGGCTTATTTTTCTTATCAGGTGATTACCCCAATCAGCCACATATACATTGCCTGAAGCGTCTACGGCGACACCCTTCGGAGAAAAAAATGAGGCGGCAGTATCTGGACCATTTTCAGAGCCTTGATTACCATTACCTGCCAAGGTAGTTACTCCCCCTATCCGACTTATTTTTCGAACCAGTTCATTACCTGCATCCCCCACATAAACATTTCCGGCAGCATCCACAGCAACCGAAAAAGGTTTATTAAACGAAGCAGCTGTGGCGCTATCATTTGCTGAACCTATGTCGCCGCTGCCAGCCATGGTAGTCACTTTTCCACCAGAAGAATCAACAATATTGGGGGGAACAGGAATTCTAAACGGCTTCTGGCATGAAGTCATAATCATCATATTTCCCAGTACAATAGAAATTATCAGTTTTATAGACCGTTCAATCATTTAAACTTGAGTTTTATGCGTGTTATCTGCATCTAAAATTAGGCCATTTTTAATATGGTTTCCTGGTTGATGAAGTCGTTTGAACCTTCTACAAAACGTTATTGAGTAGTCTGATTAACCTTGATTATGGCCTAACTATTCTAATGAATTTATGTAAAAACTATCCACCATTGAACCAAATAATATGAAATGTAACAAATTGATATTCCAGGGATATATAGAAACCAATAGCTTAAAAAGTAAAAAAGACGAAAATTAAGCCTTAATCAATTGATATTCTCTTAGGAGGGTTAACAATACCTGGGATAAATTTAATCAAAATTTGGGAAATTTCCTACTTATCAAAATTGAAATTTCCTTAAAGAACCCAATATCAAAATATTCAATTCGTAATGGAAAAGTATCATTAAATAATCAACATTGCATCACCATAACTAAAGAAATGGTATTTATCTTTTATGGCTTTTTTGTAAGCATCCATTATAAGATCATATCCTGCAAATGCGCAGGTCATGATAAGCAGGCTTGTTTTTGGCAAATGAAAATTAGTAACCAATGAGTCTGCAATATTGAAATTATACGGAGGGTGAATAAAATGATTCGTCCATCCTTCTGAAGGTTTCAGCAATTTTTGAGCTGTAAATGAAGTTTCCATGGCTCTCATGGTTGTGGTTCCGATTGAACAAATTCTTTTCCCGGTTTCTTTCGCTTTGTTCACAATCCGGCAGGCTTCCTCATCTATCTTGTAATATTCTGCATCCATTTTATGCTTGCTGAGATCCTCAACTTCAATAGGTCTGAAAGTTCCAAGCCCGGTATGCAAGGTAACTTCGGCAAACCTGATCCCTTTTATTTCCAGGCGTTTGATGAGTTCGGCGCTGAAATGGAGACCGGCAGTTGGTGCAGCAACTGCACCTTCATGCTTGGCATAGACAGTCTGGTATCTTTCCTTATCCTCTTCATCTGGTTTACGTTTAATATACTTTGGTAAAGGAGTTTCTCCCATGAAATAAAGCATTTTCCTGAAACTTTCTTCCGGCCCGTCCCATAAAAACCTGATTGTTCGTCCGCGGCTCGTCGTATTGTCAATAACTTCAGCAACCATCTCATCATTTTCACCAAAATACAATTTGTTGCCTACGCGTATTTTTCTGGCAGGATCAACGATTACATCCCATAGGCGATTTTGCTTATGCAATTCTCTCAATAAGAATACTTCGATTTTGGCGCCAGTTTTTTCTTTGCGGCCGTACATCCTCGCGGGAAACACTTTTGTGTTGTTTACTACGAAAACGTCCTTGTCATTGAAATAATCGAGAATGTCCCTGAAATGTTTGTTTTCAATCTTTCCTGTTTTTCTTTCGATTACCATCATCCTGCTGTCTTCTCTTCTTTTTGCAGGGTTTTGGGCAATTAAATTGAGGGGGAGGTCAAACTTAAATTGACTTAGTTTCATGTGCAATTATTGATTAAAAGTTAATTGTCACATGCCATTACTGTTGCTACAGAGATACGTGCCCCTAATTTCGGGGCCACTTATCATGTTACGGCATGATTTTTTTAAGTGTGCAAAGGTAGTACTATTAGTTCAATTCCTTACGAATAATTTTTCTCAGGAGAAGTGATTTTCTTACCAATCTACCTTAGGAATAGATTCTATTAAACGCTGCGTGTACTCATTTTTTGGTTCGAAATAAATTTGGTCCGCTGTTCCCCGCTCCACAATTTTACCTTTGTTCATGACCATAATGTTATCGCTGATGTAATGCACTACTCCAAGATCGTGCGAAATAAAAATACAGGTAAAGCCAAGTTCATCTTTTAGGTCATTCAATAAATTTAGTACCTGGGCCTGCACGCTTACATCCAGGGCTGACACACTCTCATCGCAAATAATGAATTCGGGATTTAGGCCTAATGCCCTTGCAATACAAATTCTCTGTCGTTGCCCCCCGCTAAACTCGTGAGGGTAACGGTTAAAGTGTTCGGGTTTTAGGCCAACTTTTTTCAGCAATTCAATTATTTTTTCCTTTCGTTGTTTTTCTGTTGGCAATATTTCATGAATTTTCATGGGTTCATTAATTGCCTGCCCTATTGTAATTCTTGGATTCAGAGAACCGTACGGATCCTGGAAAATGATCTGAATATCTTTCCTCATCTTCCTAAACAGCTCTTTACCGATTCGGGCTATATTGATGTTATTAAAATAAATACTCCCGGAAGTCGGATCAATGAGCCGGATCAAAACCCTTCCAAGCGTGGTTTTGCCGCAACCACTTTCGCCAACAAGTCCCAGGGTTTCCCCTTTTGAAACAGAAAAACTTACATCATCGACAGCCCTGATTTCTTTTTGAGTCTTTCCGGTCAAACTTTTTTTTGCCGGAAAATAGACTTTAAGGTTCTCCACTTTTAATAGAACATTTTTCGGTTCAATCATTTGGTTCGGATTTTTTTTCAACAGGGTATCCTTAACGGAAAAATCGAAAGATCCGGAAATAAAATCACTGACAACAGGCAATCTCTTCCCTTTAGATGAGGCAGAAGGACGGCATTTTATTAATGCCTTTGTATATGGATTTGCAGGATTTGAAAATATTTCCCTGACCCGATTAATTTCTACAATTTCTCCTTTATACATTACCATAACTCTGTCAGCGATCTCAGCCACTAATCCAAGATCATGAGTTATATAAATGACACCCATCTGATTTTTTTTTTGCAATTCCTTTAGAAGTTCTAATATTCCTTTTTGAACGGTAACATCCAGTGCTGTGGTTGGCTCATCAGCAATTAATAATAAGGGATTACAGCTCATAGCCATCGCGATCATTACTCTTTGCTTTTGGCCGCCACTCAGTTGATGGGGGTGTCGAAGGATGACCTGTTCAGGATCGTGGAGTTTTACTTGATTGAAAAGTTCAATTGTTTTTTCTTTAGCATTTTTGACAGGCATCTTTTCATGCTGGAGTATGGCTTCCATTACCTGTCTTCCGCAGGTGAGTACAGGATTTAATGATGTCATTGGTTCCTGGAAAATCATTGAGATTTGGTTCCCCCTGATTTTTTGCAATGACCCTTCAGAAAGTGAAAGCATATTTACCTGTTCCTTTCCATTTTCGGAAAACAGGATTTCACCACTATTGTATTGGACGCTTGATGAAGGCAGCAGTTGTAATATTGATAGAGATGTAACTGTCTTACCCGAACCCGATTCGCCCACGATCCCAAGTATTTCTCCTTTATTTATTTCAAACGAACTGTTCTTTATTACGGATACCTTATCAGTATCTGTTTTGAAACTGACATCTAAATTCTTAATTTGAAGAAGGGGGAAATTCATGAAATCAAGTTACAATCAAATTTTAGGAGTCTCAAAATCGAAAAAAGGTAGAATCAGTGAATTTAGAATTTCAAATGCCTCACCGTAAGTCCATCATTGATCAATTGTTTTAGAGAATCAATACCTATTCTTAAATGTCTTTCAACAAATTGGGCAGTAACACTGGCATCGCTGTCAGTAGTTTTTACTCCTTCGGGAACCATGGGTGAATCACTGACCAATAATAATGCCCCGGTAGGTATTTTATTATAAAACCCAACAGTAAATATGGTTGCAGACTCCATATCAATTGCATAAGCCCTGATTTTTCTTAAATAAGCTTTAAGGTTATCATCATGTTCCCATACCCTTCGGTTGGTTGTATATACGGTGCCTGTCCAATAATCAAATGCATAATCCCTGATTGTAGTGGATATGGCTTTCTGCAAAGCGAATGCGGGAAGCGCAGGCACTTCCGGAGGAAAATAATCATTTGACGTTCCTTCTCCCCTGATAGCAGCGATTGGCAATATGAGGTCGCCAATTTTATTTCTGCGTTTCAAACCACCACATTTTCCTAAAAACAATACTGCTTTAGGATTGATCGCACTAAGCAAATCCATAATGGTAGCAGCGCCGGGGCTTCCCATTCCAAAATTAATAATAGTGATATCTTCCGCTGTAGCACATTCCATAGCTTTATCAGCCCCAACAATTTTTACTTTGTGGATATCGGCAAACATTTTCACATAATTGCTGAAATTGGTCAACAGAATATATTCACCAAAATTATCCAGTTTCTCCCCTGTATATCTTGGGAGCCAGTTGTTTACAATTTCTTTTTTGGTTATCATATTTTACTCCTCCCTGATTTTGTCATCATTATAATAAAAATACGATTTTAGATTTATGATTCTGAAATAATGATTTATTACATTGGATTGTGGTCAAAATATCTAACCGTTGACTAAACTATTTTTTGCGTAATTTTTACGCGATAGGCAACATAACAAAAATGATAAAAATTACATTCCCAAAAAAAGAGGTAACGGTACGACAACGTGCAGGCGTAAATGAATTATTTGATATCATCAGGAAAAAATGGATAAATTTTTCTCCGGAGGAATGGGTACGCCAGCACATGATCCATTATCTTTTATCAAAAAAATATCCAGCCACACTTATGGCCATTGAAAAACAAATAAAATTGGGAGAATTGACAAAACGATGTGATATCGTTGTTTATTCCCGGAACAACACTCCTTTCATGATTATAGAATGTAAAGAAATGAAGGTTGCCCTTTCTCAAAAAGCACTGGATCAGGTTCTCCTGTATCACAGTGTGATACAGGCAAAATATTTAATAATAACAAACGGTGTTTATTGCTTTGGCTTTCAAAAAATGAATGGACAATTTTCTGAAATAGATGAATTCCCAGAGTATTCAATATGATATTTAATAGACGCTTTCGGTCCAGTCGTAAGAATTTTAACTAGTCGTATGAATTTAAATAATATCTCCCGCAAAATTATTTATGGGAAAATGCCCAGTTCGGCATAGGAAGTGGCTACCTTATTTATGGCACAAACGTAAGCGGCAGTTCGCATATCCGGGATGGCTGGCGTTTTTTGCCAAATATCTACAATTTCGCGGGTAGCAGATATCATGGTTTCTTCTAATCCACTTCTGACAAGGTCCACTTCATCTGCGCCATGCATAATGATATCTCTTTCATGACTAACTACAGCCTTCCCGGTTAATTCTTCAAGCTGCCCCAAAATATGGGCATTCATATTTTCGGCAAATCTTTTTTCAAGGCGTCCGTAACGTACGTGACTCAGGTTCTTCAGCCATTCAAAATAACTAACGGTAACCCCACCTGCATTCAGGTACATGTCGGGCACAACTAGGCAACCTTTTAAATTAAGTATATCATCTGCTTCAGGCGTAAGAGGACCATTAGCTGCCTCGCCGATTATTTTTGCTTTAACGCGAGATGCGTTTCCCCCGTTAATTACATTTTCTAATGCTGCAGGTATTAATATATCGCAATCCATTTCCAAAGCATCAGAATTTTTGGCAAAATTTTCAGCCCCCGGGTAATTGAGAAGCGATCCCGTTTTGTTACGGTGCAACCAAACCTTTTCAATATCCAAGCCGTCGTAATTCCAGATCGCTCCTTCATATTCTGACAATCCTACTATTTTAGCGCCGCCTTGTTGAAAAAACAACGCAGAGTGATACCCAACATTACCCATTCCCTGAACACAAACGCGTTTTCCTTTAACACCCAATGGCAATCCTATTTTCTTCATAACGGAAGGCATAGTGCATACTTCATTGAGACCGTAAAAAACTCCCAGCCCGGTTGCTTCTTTCCTTCCTCGAACTCCTCCCTGGGTTATAGGTTTCCCTGTCACACAACCGGCAGAATCTATTTCCCCCGGATGCATTGCTTCGTAAGTGTCTAGGATCCATGCCATTTCCCTCTCCCCTGTTCCATAATCAGGTGCCGGCACATCAGTACCCGGCCCTATAAAATTTTTCTTGATTAATTCCGCAGTATATCTCCGGGTTATTTTTTCCAGTTCATAGGGAGTATACCCTCTTGGGTTAATTCTTATCCCTCCCTTTGCACCGCCAAAAGGTACATTGACTATTGCACATTTATAAGTCATTAGCGCTGCAAGAGCCATTACTTCATCCTGGTTTACACGCTCACTGAAACGAATACCACCTTTACAAGGAGTCTTATGATGGGAATGCTGCACCCGATAGGCTTCAATGGTTACTATCTCTCCCGACTCCCGCTTAATCGGGAAGCGCATCTCGTATACGCTGTTGCATTGTTTTATTTGTTGTAAAATACCATTATCCCAATTGGTGAAAACTGCGGCTTTATCAAAGCTTCTTTCAACACTTTGGAAAAAACTGTAAGGAACTGGAGAAGACATAAGAATTTTTTTGATTTTATTAAAGAACCAAACTTAACTGATATTTTTTAAACCCGATTATTTTAGGATTTTAAGTAATTATATTCAGGGAATCTTTTCTTTTTTCGAAACTTTGAGATCTATTCTTATAAGGTATAAGAAAAGTACCGCTAGAATAGTAATACATACAACCATTACTACATAAATCTTATCATGACTTCTCATCACACCATCCACTTCGTTTGCTGTGGAATCGACAGAAGACTGTGCATATAAGAATGCATTAATAAACAAAAATATAACTGAAAGGCTTAGGTGTTTAAGACGATTCTCTTTTCTCATTAATTAAATTTTTATTCGCAAGCATACTCAGCCTTATCTTAAGACTACTGATCCAAATTCCTAAAAGCACCCATCCCAAAACTGCGGGCCAGAATATGAGTGTCATTGTTGTATCGAGACTATCTCCCCCTAAAGCAGGATTACCTCCTCCTTTTGCTCCTTCCATACCACCCGGGTGCAGTGATTGAACCAATCTTGGCAATATCATAATCAGTGGAATGTAAATAAAATATGCAAAAATATTATAGACTGCACTCACACTTGCTCTCTTATCGAGATCGTTCATAGAACCACGCAATACCAGGTAAGCAAGATAAATTAAAACCGCAATGGCTGCTGCTATTTGTTTCGGATCATTGCTCCATGGCTCCCCCCAGGTATATGTAGCCCAGATGGCGCCGGTTCCTAGGCCCAAAACACCATAAACGATCCCTGTTTTTGCAAATTCTGATGCATAAATATCGTGTTTAATATTTTGGGTTCTCAGGAATGCTATGGAGTATCCCAGGGATAATGAAAGCAGCACGATTTGGCCAAACCACATCGGTACATGGAAGAAGAAATTTCGTATACTTTCATGAAGATTGCCCAGGAATGGGACTTTAACTAAAAACCCGGCAGTAAAGGTGAAAAATAAGAGCACAATGCATAATATCTTCCACCAATTTGATTTCATGTAAAAAGATTTTTCAATAATATTATAAACTTTTTGCGGGGCAAAATTATGGCAAAACTTCCGGGATTTTTTTGTTTTGTTTGAAGTTTAATCATACGGGTTTTTGTTTTGAAGTAAAATGCTTATTAGCGCTTCGTCATTCAAGATTCATTGACTGTTAAAAGATTTGTTGAAAATTTTCTAACTACCTTTTATTATTCGGGGAGACAATATGTTCGGGTTGCAAACAAGAAAGCTCAGTGATTATATAAATACCTTTATGGTTTTATATGCACATTCGCTTAACTTTGCCACCCATAATTAATAAATATGAGTGGAGCATTAAAGGAAGTAAGGAACCGGATTCAGAGCGTAAAAAGTACACAGCAAATTACCAAAGCGATGAAAATGGTTAGCGCTGCAAAATTGCGAAGGGCTCAGGATGCTATTATCCAAATGAGGCCTTACGCAAAAAAGCTACAGGAAATGCTCGGCAACATTATCAGTAACTCTGAAGGCGATTTGAATATCAGGCTTGCTAAAGAAAGACCCATTGAGAAAGTTTTGATGATCGTAATAACCAGTGACAGAGGTTTATGCGGAGGTTATAACAGTAATGTAATTAAACTGGCTAAACTAGTCATCAAAGAAAAATACTCTTCTAAAATTGCATCAAATAATATTGTTATACTTCCGCTGGGTAAAAAGGGATTTGAACATTTTACAAAAAATAAATTTGCCGTAATAGATCACTACTGGCAGATATTTTCCGACTTTACTTTTGATCATATTGCCGCTATTTCCAAGTTTGCAATGGGTGCATTCGAAAATGGGGAAGCAGATGCTGTGGAATTGGTTTATAGTGAATTTAAAAATGCTGCTACGCAAAAATTTGTATCTGAACAATTCTTACCAGTAAAGAAATCTGAGAGGAAAAAGGGGGAAACAAAAGCTGATTTTATTTTTGAACCTGGTATAAATATTTTGATAGAAGAACTGATGCCAAAAATTTTGAATACCCAGTTGTACAACGCCATGCTCGATGCCCATGCCAGCGAACATGGTGCACGGATGACCGCTATGGAGCAAGCAACCGAAAATGCAGAGGAAATTTTAAAACACCTAAAAATTAGCTACAACCGTGCAAGGCAGGCAGCCATTACTACAGAACTGACAGAAATTGTCAGCGGCGCAGCTGCATTGCAGGGATAAGCCTGATTTTTGAAAAATCAATCTTGATTTCTTAAGAAGCAATAACCAATGACGAATCAAAAATGGACCTTAGTTTAATAATTCCGCATATTGAGGCGCTTATCTTCGCAAGTGAAAAACCGTTGCCTTTTATTGAATTGGTTGATTTGGTAAATAATGCCTTTGGATTTATTGAAGACCGGGCAACGAACGAGCAGGTTCAGGTTGCAGTGGAATCTATAGAGGAAAAATATCAGTCTGATTTTTATCCTTTTGAAGTGGTGGAAAGTGGTGGTGGATTTCAATTTTTAACCAAAAAGGAATTTCACAAAACAATTTCACAACTCAATGGAGACAAATTCCTAAAAAAACTTTCTGCTGCATCTCTTGAAACACTTTCAATTATTGCATATAAGCAGCCTGTCACTAAATCTGAAATTGAAATTATTCGTGGAGTTAACTGTGATTATGCAGTACAAAAATTGCTCGAGAAAGATCTTGTCGTTATTGCAGGGAGGAACGAGAATTCTCCGGGTAAGCCATTGATATATGCTACTTCAAAATCATTTATGGATTATTTTGGAATTAACAGCCCTGATGATCTTCCGAAAATCAATGAAATTCTGAACCGGGAAATTATTGAAGCTACCAGGATTGAACAGATTCAAATGGATAATACGATTAATATACAAACCAGCATTGACCTTGAATTCGAAGAAGAAAAAGTGGAAGAATTCTCGCAAATTGAAAATGATCCTGGCAAAGTGTTAGATCCCAATAAAACAATTCCGGAATAATTTTCTCAAAAAAATAATGCTTTTATTGCCACATCTGCTGATGCTTAAATTTTTACTCTGAAATCATGTCCCGGGAATTATCTCATAAACAATTAATTTCTATAGCCGAAGAATTTGGTACGCCCGTTTATGTTTATAATGCCAATAAGATAACCGAACAGTATTCAAAGCTGGTTGAAGCATTTTCTAAATCAGATGCTACATTCTTTTATGCATGCAAGGCATTGACTAACATCCATGTCATTAGACATATTAAATCAATCGGCGCCAATATTGATTGTAGTTCCATCAACGAAGTGAAATTGGCTGTTTATGCAGGCTTTGCGCCGGAAAATATTTTGTATACTTCAAACGGTATTGCATTCAGTGAGATTGAAGAAGCAAAAAATGCACGTGTAAATATAAATATTGACAGCCTTTCAAATCTTGAGAAATTTGGACATAAATACGGGCATTCCTACCCGGTAGGCATCAGGCTGCGCCCAAATATCCTGGCTGGTGGAAATATCAAAATTTCCACAGGGCATGACAAAAGTAAATTTGGTATTCCTGTTGATCAGGTTGATAAAATAACAGAAGTCGTAAAAAAGTATAATTTATTTATACGCGGATTACAGATACATACAGGAAGTGACATAGAAGATGTAGATGTATTTGTGAGAGGTATTGAGGTATTGTTTGACATAATCCCCCGTTTTGAAGAATTGGAATTTGTTGACCTTGGAGGTGGATTTAAGGTTCCTTACCAGGAAGGCGATTCTGAAACTAATATTTCTTTGCTTGCTCAAAAAGTACAGGAGGCTTTTGCGAATCATCCCAATAAGGGAAATAAGCATTTGCAGGTTTGGTTTGAGCCGGGAAAATATTTAGTCAGCGAGGCCGGATATTTGGTAACGCAGGTTAATGTTCTCAAGCAAACATCAGCTACCATTTTTGCGGCCGTGAACAGCGGTTTCAATCACTTGATAAGACCTATGTTTTACAATGCTTATCACCGGATTGAAAATATCAGCAATGACCAAGGGCCAGGTAAAAATTACACTATTGTGGGAAATATTTGCGAAACCGACACCTTTGCATGGGAAAGAAAAATTAATGAAATAAATGAGGGAAATTACCTTGCATTTTATAATGCCGGTGCATATGGTTTTGAGATGTCATCAAACTTTAATTCTCGACTGAAGCCGGCGGAAGTATTGATAATAGACGGCAAACCAAAGTTAATTCGTAAAAGAGAAACCTTTGAGGATTTAATCAGAAACCAGGAAATATAAAAATGATTAATCCCAAATTCAGTTTTTATTTGAGATTAATCATTCCTGATTTTAAAAAGGCTACCGGTAGGATAATTTCAATTCGGCTTAGAAAATAGTCCCGGACGAAGTATTGCTATTCCCATTGTTCCCCTAATTCTGGTTGTTATTTGTTCCTGGATTTTGATAATTATTTATTCCTGGATTTTGGTTGTTCATTCTTTGCCGGCGATTATTATAAAAATTTCTTTGCGCATCGGCAATTGCCTGATCTCTTTCGCCTTTCAAAGAACGAATTTCCTGCCTTTTTTGAGCATGGCTTATGCTCTTGTCATTTCTCACTCCTCTGATTTTATTCCGGTAGTTTACTTTGATGGATTGAATTTCCATAGATAAATTATAGGACATTCTTCCATTTCCGTAATATGGGTATCCATAGCCGTATGGAGAAAAATAAAAAGGATAGCCAAAATATGGATAACCATAACCCAATCCAAAACCTAATCCATAATTGATTGGTGGAACAACAACCCTGGGTGAATAACCATGAAAAAAACCCCCTCCTTTTCTTTGGGCTGAAGCTCCCAGTGATATTGTTAATGATGTTAGAATAATCAATATTGCTTTCATATAAAATTGTGATTTAAATTATCTAACTAATAAGACTACAAAATGAATGAAAAGACTACTGGTTGATTCCGTTATAACGATCTTTTAACATAAGTGCAGCGTGGGCTAATGAAAGATATCTGTTTATGAAAATTATTAAAAAAGCACTTCTCCTAACCTGACAGTTAGACCACTTATTCATTAAACATAAAATATCAATACTGAGACTGATAAATTAAATGGGCGTTTAAAATCAAATTTCTTTAGCATAAAATATTTCAATAAATTGTTTAAAACAGACTATTTTTTGACAATGTAAAAAAAAGAAAATGCTACAAAAATTTAATGATGCTACAGCAATTGAAATAGATAATGCTTTGGAAGTTGCAGAAAATGCTTCACGTGAATACAGAAAATTTTCTCTAAAACAAAGAGCAGACTTCATGCGAACCATCGCAGAAATGTTAACAAATGAAGAAGGAGAATTAATAACTACTGCTATGGCAGAAACACATTTACCCAAACAGCGTTTGGAATCCGAAAAAGCCAGAACAGCATTTCAACTAAAAAACTATGCCGATTCCTGTGAAAAAGGAGATTGGATGCAAATTTCTATTGACAAAGAGGATAATAGTCGAAAACCCATAAAACCGGATATTAGAAAAATGATGGTGCCCCTCGGGCCGGTTGTGGTCTTTGGCGCAAGTAATTTTCCCTTCGCTTATTCTACTGCAGGGGGAGATACCGCATGCGCATTTGCTGCCGGCTGTCCGGTAATTGTAAAAGCTCATCCTGCTCATGCCAATACCTCCCAAATTGTAGCCAACATTATTGTTTCAGCAGCTCAGAAATGCGGCATGCCCAAAGGCATCTTCCAGCATATTCACGGCGCTGGCATTGAAACGGGCATGCAGTTGGTACAACACCCGCTAACAAAGGCGGTAGGTTTTACTGGTTCTTTTTCCGGAGGAAAGCAATTATTTGACTTGGGAAATCAACGTAAGGTGCCTATACCGGTATTCGCGGAAATGGGGAGCGTTAACCCTGTTTTCCTCCTTCCTCAGAAATTAAAAGCCGACAACGAATTAATTGCAGAAATGTATGCAGGTTCAATTACTCTCAGTGTTGGTCAATTTTGCACCAATCCGGGATTGATAATTGGGATTGAAAGTGAGGATCTGAAAAATTTTGTTTCAATGCTTGGGGAAAAGATCAGGAAAATTTTACCGGCTGAAATGCTTCATGCCGGAATTGCCAGGGCATACACTGAAAATAAACAACAGGCTTTAAATCAAAATGGAGTCAAAAAAATTTCCGATTCAGAAATAGTGGCAAATGAAAATGAAGGACTTCCGACAATAGCAACTGTTTCATCACAAAATTTTCTTCAGAATCCTATTTTACATAAAGAAGTTTTTGGCCCTTTTTCACTGATTATTCAATGTAAAAATGAAGTTGACATGTTGGCTGTTTCCAATGCAATGGAAGGCCAGCTTACCGCAACCTTAATGGCAACAACTGGTGATGCAAACAAGAATCCTTCCCTGGTGGAATCTGTAAAAAATATATGTGGCAGGCTCATCATGAATGGAGTGCCTACAGGAGTGGAGGTTTGCAGGAGTATGCATCATGGTGGTCCTTATCCTGCAACTACTGATAGCCGGTTTACCTCCGTAGGAGCCGACGGGATACGGCGCTTTGCCCGACCACTGGCCTTTCAGAACTGGCCCAATGAATTATTACCTCATGAATTAAAGGATGAAAATCCGCTTAAAATATGGAGAATGATAAATTCAGAAATGGTTGCGCCAAAAATCTAAAATTACCTTGAAGCGAAAGAAATATTTTGATCAGACCTGAACTCAATAAAAACGAGCCACGCGGTAACGAAGGTGGAAATTACAAGCCATGAGAGGATCAAAATATTTACCCATGAGCCATTATGAGACGAGACCGAAAACCATCCTCCCCTCTGGTAAATAACACTAACAGCTAAAATATTTTTTATAAATTCCCAAACAATAGCAGATCGGTTTCGGTCCATTAATTCAGTTAATGCATAAACACTCAGGAAAATAAAAAGCCCATAAACAAAAATTCCTGGAGAACCAATGACAGCAATATTTGCAAACAGGTAACTGATTGCCAAAAGAAGCATTACCAATTGAATCCATGACCAGGTCAATAAAAGCGAAGAATACGGCGGCGAATATTTTTCAAAATTATAAACATCCTCAATTTTATAAACCGGATATTTATTCGCTACATCCGGAGGTCTCCATCCGGTAGGCATAATCCATATCCTGAATTTATCTTTCCAGTTTTTCGTATTCCATGCATCCTTGATCAGGAGCCAAATATGAAGGAAGTTGATCTTTATTGGGTTCCATGTTCTCACGGGCCTTGTGATTCCGTAAACCGGAATCGCTGCGGGTAATTCTTCCTGGAAAGTACCAAAAAGTTTATCCCAAATAATAAATATCTGGGCAAAATTTTTATCGATATACTCGCGGTTTATAGCATGATGGACCCTGTGATGAGAGGGTGTTACAATAACTTTTTCGAGCAGGCCCATCTTATTTATATGGCGGGTATGATACCAGAATTGAGCAAATAATTGTATAGGTGCAACGATAGCTATCACCTTCGCAGGCACGCCCAGCAAAGCAGCAGGTAAAAGGAAAATAGCAAAAACCTTTATAACCTCAGAAATACTTTGCCTCAAAGCGCAAGCAAGGTTAAATTCTTCGCTGCTGTGATGTATAATATGGTTGTTCCAGAATAGATTATACCTATGGGCTATGCGATGGACCCAGTAACCCGAAAAATCGAGGGCTAAGAATGCCATAGCATACACCCAAAAACCAGGCTTAATGTGAACAATTGCAATTCTATCAACTAACCAGTCATAACTGATGATTGCTACACTTAAACCCAGAACATCTTTGGTTACATTGGTGATACCGGAACTGAGGCTGGAAATCATATCCATTTGGCGCACTGTATCATTGCCTTTATGCCATCCGTACCATTTTTCAAGAAGCACTAATACTATGAAAACAGGCATAGCAATTAGCAATATTTTACCGTAGGTTTCCATTTTAAAAATTGGACTTAAAATTACCAAAGTTCATCAAGAAAAATTCAATAAAACCTAATAATTTACCATAAAACAAATTCTTATTTTCCTCCTGAATTATCCGATTAGGGTAGATAATGCAATTTATACTCGCCCATTTTTTTGAAATTTCCTTTAATTTCTAAAAGAGCAACTTTCCCTGTGTCAATTTGTCTAATTATTGTTATTGGCAAAAAGTTTGACTATAGTAACTTTGCAGCCAATTTTAAATTATGGAAAAGAATAAAAAAAATAGTATAGAAACAGAATTGGAGAATCCTATTGATTCGAATGATTTATCGGTAGATGAATTAAATATAACACCAGAAACTGATCGCCCTGAGAATGCAGTTGCTGATGAGACCATTCAAAAATTAAAAGAGGAACTGGAGGAACAAAAGGATAAATACGTGCGGTTATTTGCAGAATTTGAAAATTACAAAAGACGCAATTCAAAAGAACGTATAGAACTTATTCAAACTGCAGGAAAAGAAGTAATTGTTTCACTTCTACAGATATTAGATGATTGTGACCGGGCAGAAAAGCAAATGCAGGAAAGTAATGATGCCGAACAATTAAAGGAGGGGATCCTACTCATTTTCAATAAGTTTAGGAAGACCTTGCTGGCTCAGGGTCTAAAGGCCATGGAAAGCCTTCATACAGATTTTGATGTTGAAAAACATGAAGCAATTACCGAAATACCGGTAGATGATAAAAAATTAAGGGGGAAAGTAATCGATGAAATTGAAAAAGGATATTATCTCAATGATAAGTTGGTTCGATTTGCCAAAGTAATTGTGGGAAAATAATATTTCTAAAAATTTTATCCCGTATGCCGGTATCTGCGAACGGTTTATGGTCTAGTTTGTACGCAGATCACACTAAACAGCATGGTTAGTTCAATGGCTTCAAAAAGAGATTATTACGAAATTTTGGGCGTAAACAAGTCTGGTTCTGCAGATGAAATTAAAAAGGCCTATCGCAAAGTAGCGATGCAGTATCACCCGGATAGGAACCCCGGAGATCATACTGCGGAAGAAAAATTTAAAGAAGCGGCTGAAGCATATGAGATCTTAAGTGATCCTGAAAAAAGGGCACAATATGACCGGTTTGGGCATAGTGCATTCAGTTCAGGCCGCGAAGGAGGAGGATTTTCAGCCCACGGCATGAATATGGAAGATATATTCAGCCAGTTTGGTGATATTTTCGGAGAAGATGTTTTTGGTGGGTTCTTTGGTGGTGGAAAAAGCGGAGGACGATCCTCAAGAAGCAGGGGGGTACGGGGCACTAACCTCAGGATAAAAATAAAAGTGAATTTTGAAGAAATCGCCAATGGGGCTTCAAAAACCATTAAGGTTAAGAAATACATTGCATGCAATACCTGTGGTGGCAGCGGTGCTAAAGACAAAAACAGCATGCAACGATGCAGCACCTGCGGCGGAAACGGGCAGGTTCGCAGGGTCCAAAATACTTTCCTCGGACAGATGCAAACTGTTACCACCTGTCCTACCTGCAATGGCGAGGGTTCGGTTATTACCAGTAAGTGCACAACATGTAAAGGCGAAGGAAGGGTTTATGGGGAGGAAACTTTAACGCTCGATATTCCTGCCGGAGTTCAGGAAGGTATGCAACTCAGTATGAGTGGGAAAGGAAACGTGGGCGAACGGGGAGGAGGCCCTGGAGATCTGATCATATTGATTGAAGAGGAACCCAACGCCCAATTACATCGCGATGGACTTAATGTGGCTTTTGATTTATATATTTCATTTCCCGAAGCAGTATTTGGAACAAATTCAGAAGTTCCAACAATTGATGGAAGAGCGAAAATTAAGATTCCGCCGGGAACCCAGAGCGGGAAAATTTTCCGGCTAAAAGGAAAAGGATTTCCTTCAATCAATTCTCACGAAAAGGGGGACCAGCTAATTCATGTAAATGTTTGGACCCCTCAATCTGTTTCGGCGGAAGAAAAACAAACCCTTGAAAAAATGCAGCACAGCGAAAACTTTAAGCCAAAGCCTGACAAGAACGATAAGACTTTCTGGGAAAAAATAAGAGAGACTTTTAGCTGATCTCTTTATTTATTATTTTGGGGGTTCCCGCTCTATTTGCTTAAAGCAAAAATACCGGTTTCATCTTTTTGAAACCGGCATTTATTTGAGTTATCATCAGGAAATCTGAAGACCGTTATTGAGATAGTAATACTCAGTCTATTACCTGTATTACACCATTGGTCGCCATAATATTAGTAGCAATAATATTAGAAGGGCTGGTATTTCCACCACCCGTTACAGTGGCTCCTGAAGTCAACCCAATTGACACAGTTCCTCCATTATGAGTTGGCACCTGGCTCCGTTTGTCAAATCGGAGGAGAAAATTCTACTTCCAATTACATGGTAAGTAAGAATTGAAGCCAGGGTATTAGGTTCAGTGCTATTTATGTCATTAATTGTTGGGAAGCCGGCTGCCCGAAAAGCATCATCATTAACCGGCGCAAAAACAGTATATGGGCCATTGCCGGATAATACTTGAGCTACATTTGAATTGCCCCGGCTGGCTCTCAAAACTGCTGCAACAAGATAAGAGATGGAAGTATCTGACTGAGCCACCTGAACAATATTCCTGAGGGAGGTAGCAATACCCTGCCAATTACATGAATAACTCCATTACTTGCTGCAACATCTGGTGTTACAACCTTAATTCCATTTATATAACCTCCTTTTGAATTATTCGTAACATAAACGGAATCTCCCCCAGCAGTTGGCATTGCAGCATCAGGACCTGCCGGAACATTTGCAGCTTTTACCAATCCTGAAAGTGTGTGATAAAGCAAAATGCTTTTTAAGAAAATTCGAACTTAATGAATTGATTGTATTAATGGTGATACCTGAAGTCATAAATGCAGAATCACTCGGGGCAAATACAGTGTATGGGCCAGTACCGCTCAGCGTGGTAGCAAGATTCGCTTTAACTACCGCTGCTTCCAGAATAGTAAAGTTGGATCCCGAAGCAACTTCATAAGTAAATGTAGTTGAAATTGGTGCTGGTGTAACGGTATTGGAGTCCTTTTTGCAAGAAGAAAAAGTGAACAATCCAATCAGAGCCAAGCAAATAAGGGAGGTTGATAAATTGAAGGATGCTTTTTTCATAAAAATATTTTGTTTAATGATTAAGGTTAAAAAATTAAACAAGCGAATATTTCAAATGTTCGGTTAAGAATCAATTTCCTGGAGATTTTTCTCCACCAACTATATTGATTGACAAAATTGATAGGGTTTGTTTCGTTTGTCTTATGCGCCTTAACGATTGAATTTCAACTTCTTTATCAGAATTGAATTAAGAAATAGGCATGAAATAATAGGAAGTTAAACTTTTGAAAAAGTCAATAAAAATAGAAAGGAATAATTCGGTTCATAAATTCTTGTAAAGAGATGCGATTGCCAGAACAACAATAATTCATTTTTACTTCTTTCTCTTTTTTCTTTTTTCGTGATAAATCTCTTTGCATTTATCAATTAATTCCAAAAACTCCTTTTCAAGATAATCCCCGGGATTTAAAGACGAAGCAGCTAAATCTTTTATTTCATCAAAATAAATATTTGCGTAGTTAGATGATTCCCGCAGTTTCAAACCCAACATAGTTACAGCCGTTGCAAAACGAAGGTTTTTGTTTATTGAATCGAATGGAAGATAATTTTGTGGACAATCATACTTAACAGTTTCTCCCAAAGTATCTTCAGTAGTTTCATAATCTAAAGAAAGATTTGCCATTAATTCATTTGAATAATGAACAGAGTCCTTAATCGCAGGAATTATTTCGAAAATTGCCGTATTACTGCTTCCTGAGCCTATTTCACCCCCTTCGAGGCTGTCCCCTTTTTCAGCGAGGGCATCCCTTTTATTATCATAACCAATTAGCCTGTATTCATTAACTAATGCCGGATTAAATTTTATTGACATAGATACATTATTGGCAATTGAATAGAGCGTTTGGGTAAATTCAGTTACCAGTACTTTTTCTGCTTCCTTTATGTCATCTAGGTAGGCAAAGTTCCCATTTCCCTTTTTGGACAATACTTCAATTTTTGAATCCTTATAATTTCCCATGCCTACCCCAAGGCAGGTGAGATAAACTCCGGATTGCCTTTCTTTCATTATCATTTCTTCAAGTTCCTTTTCGCTGGTTTGTCCAATATTAAAATCCCCGTCTGTAGCAAGTATTATTCGGTTATTTCCACCTGCAATAAAATTATTTTCAGCCACTTTGTAAGCTGTTCTTATGGCAGCTTCTCCCGGTGTATCGCCAGAGGCACTTAATCCTTCAATCGCTTTCGTAATTTTCTCCTTCTGATCGCCACTTATAGGTGGTAGCCATAAACCAACAGTGCCTCCATATACGACAATGGAAACAGTATCTTTCTGGCGAAGATTTTTTACAAGCATTTGGAAGGCCTCCTTAAGCAAAGGGAGCCTGTTTGGAAGATCCATACTACCAGAAACATCAATTAAAAAAACCAGGTTAGAAGGGGGCACTTTTTCCAGATTTAGCTTCTTTCCCAAAATATTAATGAATAACAAGCGGTGGGCATCATTCCATGGGCAACCCGTTAACTGAGTTTCAATTCTGAAGATGCTATCTTCTTGTGGTTCCTTATAATTAAAATTGAAATAAGCAAGCATTTCATCTATGCGAACCGCATCCGGCGGCACCTTACTATCCTGGTTGATAAACCTTCTGATATTGCTATAAGAGGCTTTGTCTATTCTTAAACCAAAAGAAGTTGTGTTATCATTGCCGGCATTTACAAAATCATTTTCTACCAGGTTGCTATAGCTTTCATCTTCATAATAAGCAGTTGGTAATAAAATTCCCCTTGTTCCCAGCGTAAGCGAAACGAGTTTTTGCTTTTGAAAGGTAATTGCCTTAGAAGTATACCTAAGAGTAACTTCCTGGTATATATCCGATTTTATATTAAGCGCTTTTGTTTCGTAGCCATCTGCGCTAAATATTAGAGAGTCATAAAGGTTGTAGGTAGGAATTCCGAAACCGCCGGTAATCCCACTATGGTAAAGGGAACGATTACCGGGCATATAAATTTTCGCGTTTTGAATAGGCTGATTCTTCTCATCTTTTATTTCGCCCCTGATATAATATTGAGCGTTTGTTTTAAAAACAAAGGATAAGAATAAAATTGAAAAAATTACTTTGGGCAAGAGAGGGATTATTTGATGAGTGATATTCTTCAGCTTAATGAACCGGAAATTATGCTGAAATCTCAGGAAGATAAGTGAACGACCATCTCCTTAGAAGGTGGCTTCGGAAGAATCAGGCAAAGCCTTCTCTAACGAACTTTTCCTGATTCAACGCCCCTACTAATGTAGGCAACTCGGCAGGCTCACTGGTACGTTCCATACCTGAATGTTTTAATAATGCGAAATTTTTAAT
>OBLU010001448.1_pt1 | contig 22187 bp, 17 predicted proteins | sample 1518681 | NCBI WGS metagenome assembly OBLU01 (sample SAMEA3539304, study PRJEB22396) | soil metagenome | biome: tundra; feature: field; material: soil | place: USA | collected 2010-05 | depth 0.15 m
TCACCGTAACCGCCACCAGCGTCGCCGATCCCACCAAATCCGCCACCGCCACCGTCACCCTCAATCCGCCTGTGAGCGTGACGGTGACTCCCACCAGCGTGACCTTGACGCAGTCTCAAACCCAGAGCTTCTCCGCCACCGTGACGAATACCGGCAACACGGCGGTTACCTGGTCGCTGAGTCCGGTGGTCGGCAGCATCACCGCCGCCGGTCTGTACACCGCGCCGGCCTCGATCGCCAGTTCCCAGACCGTCATCGTAACCGCCACCAGCGTCGCCGATCCCACCAAATCCGCCACCGCCACCGTCACCCTCAATCCGCCGGTGACAGTTTCGCTAACGCCATCCTCAGTGTCTTTGCAACCGTCACAAACTCAGACAGTTACGGCTGCCGTCAGCGGGACGAGCAACACCGGGGTCACTTGGTCCTTCAGCCCGGCTTTGGGAAGCTTGGCGAGCGGTACGACGACTGCAGTCTACGTTGCTCCAAATACGGCCCCGACTACCCAAAGTGTTACCATTACCGCCACCAGCATGGCAGATTCCTCGAAGACCGCGGCAGCAGTGATCGCGCTTCTTCAGGCAGTCACGGTGTCCCTTAGCCCATCCACCGTCAGCTTGGCGCCCTCCGGCACTCAGCAGTTCACGGCGGCGGTTTTGGGAACCAGCAATACCGCGGTCACCTGGTCGATCAACCCGTCGGTAGGTACGATCTCCTCCGCGGGTCTGTACACGGCCCCATCAAGTATTCTGACGTCGCAGACAGTTACTGTGACGGCCCAGAGCGTCGCAGATCCTACTAAATCGGCCAGCGCCACGATCAGCCTCAACCCTCCGACAGGAACCTTTACCTACTACGTGGATTCCGTCAATGGCTCCGACTCCAACCCCGGAACGCTGGCCGAGCCATGGCAGACCATTGCCAACGTGAACGCGACTGTGCTCTCCCCGGGCCAGTCGGTTGGGTTCAAGGCCGGCGGGGTGTGGCGGGAGTCGCTACTTCCAGGGGAGAGTGGAACTGCGGCGGCGCCAATCACATTCGGGGCCTATGGTAGCGGGGCCAATCCTATCATGAATGGTTCCGATCTAGTTTCAGGCTGGACACTCTCTGCAAATTCAAACATCTACCAATCTTCCCTGCAATGGCATCCTAATCAAGTTTACCGAAACGATGTAGCCTTGCTCAGCGTAACGAGTTTGAGAGCCCTTACGGCAGATGGACAATGGTATTACGACTCAGCTTCCAGCATACTGAATGTTTACAGTGCAACAAACCCCTCAGCCGCAACGATTGAAGCTACACGTCGTGACTTGGTGGTGTCGGTCGGCCAGGGATACATCACGCTAATGGACTTGGCGCTGATAAAAGGAAATCAAAACTCCCTGTACTTGTCTGCCGCCAACGACGTCCTTGTACTTGACTGCAGCTTTGAGCAATCCGCTTATGCTGGCGTGAATATTAGTAGTGGATCTTACAATATTGTGCTTGACGGTGGAGTCGTGGACGCCAATGGAGATGCTGGTGGCGATAGCAACGGCATAGAGATAGGGAGCCAAGGCGCAGCGTCGCATGACATCACTATAGAGAACATGGATATTTATGCGAATGGGAACAGCCAGGGAGGAGCGAACATTGCCATTGCTGCCACGAGCGCGAATGCGTACCCGTACAACATTTTGCTTCAGTACAACAGTGTTAGAAATGCGACATCCTACGATGGCATGTTGTTTATTGGCGGAGTGTCTGTCGTAGCACAATATAATCTGTTTGTTAACAACCCCGCTAATGGCATAGAAATATATAATGAGATCGCCAACACCTCCATCAGCCTGGCGTTGTACAACAATACCTTCTTCGGAAACGGAACGGCGCCGGTGGGGTTTGGCGCCATTAGCTTAAGCACCTGCGACCCTTCTGCCATAGCATCTCTTATTATGAAGAACAACATAGTCTGGAGCAATTCCGCTAACAGTTATGGAGCGATAGAATGGTACCAGAACGGTGCTGGAGCGACCCTCACTTCGGACTACAACGACGTCTATGGCACTAATGGGTCGGCAGCGTTCTTTCTCGATCACGGTGGAGAAATGCCCCTGGCTGCATGGCAAAGTCAAACGGGGCAGGATGCCCATTCGATTTCGGTCGACCCGCTCTTCAGCAACGCTACCACAGGCGATTACAGTCTCGGCCCCGGCTCTCGCGCGATTGGAGCGGGTGTTTTCATCCCTGGCGTCAGCAAGGCGAATCCGCCCTCCATAGGTGCGCAGTGAAACATGAGACGCAGATAGATCGTTGCACTGGCGTGCTGCTTTGCAACTCCCACGCAGCCGTCCCTTGGCGGTCCCGGTCCGACGCTGGCGTCGTCGTCGTGGGATATGGCGGATTCACAGAAAGGTCACGGCACCGGGACCGGTGACGATCTGCTGTTTGGAGACGGCTTGGCGCTGCGTTGAAGACATTGCCAGGGCTACGCGGAGGCCGTTCCGATTGCGGGTTCGTGCTGGCGGTGATTCGAGAAGGCAGCCATCACTAGCGCGTCTTCTTCGGCTTTGTGGCTTGGCCTGCCAACTGCCTTCAGATAGCGCTGGTTGCTGTAGCGGAGATCCGCGTAATCCGTAATGTGTCGTTCATCAAACGCCCGCTTGATCTCCTCTACGCCATCGCGAAGGGTGTAACGAGCGCGGAAACCAATTAGGTTCAGGATTCGGTCGAAATTGACTCTGTAGTTGCGTAGGTCGGAGTTGTCGACGGATTCGACCCGGACGTTAGGAAAAACTCCTCGGATGATCTCCGAAACCTCAGCGAGGGTGTGATTCAGGCGAGTATCGCCGACATTTAGGATTTTGCCACTGACAAGCTTTATGGGAGCTTCAAGGACTCGAGCCGTGGCTTCGACGAGATCCCGCACATGAATGAAGGGCCTCCATTGCTGGCCGTTGTAGATAATGATAAGGCCCTCCTGATGAGCTTTAGCAGTTAGTAGGTTGACTACCAGATCGAAGCGCGGGCGGTAGCCCAGGCCGAATACCGTGGCGAAGCGGAGTATGGTCGGATGGAAGGTGTCGCTCTTCGCCTCTAGGAGTGCGCGCTCTGAATCGATTTTGGTCTGTCCATACAGGGAGATCGGCAGGACCGGCGAATTCTCATCCATCTCTACATCGGTCGCACCGTAAACGCTACAACTGGAGGCGAATAACAGCCGATTCACGCCATGGCCTTTGGCAATCTCAATCAACATCCGAGTCGCGGCGTAATTTGTCTCGAGCGCCGACTCGTGATCGAGGTTGCAGGCCGGATCGCCGACAATCGCGGCTAGATGGACGATAGACTCGACCCCGTTAACGGCTCTCACCACATCCTGAATGTTCCGGCAGTCACCGACGATCAAATCGAAATCTGGATGGTTCTTGACGTGTCTAAGTGCCTCGTCGCCGTAGAGCATGCTGTCAAGCACACGCACTCGGTGACCAGTTTCTAGGAGTCGCTCGACTAGAAGAGAGCCGATGTATCCGGCCCCACCGACGACCAACACTCGCCCCCTGCCGTTGGCGGTGGAGAAGCCGTTCTTAGGCTTGATATCGTAGTAGCGCTCGAAAGATGCCTTGAGAAGACGAGCCAACGCTAGTCCGACGCCGGCAAGTACCAAGAATGGCAGGACGACGCTGCGTCCCACGGCGGCCTGTCCGAAAAGCAGTACATGAAGACAGAAGAAGGTCATAACTCCGAGCGCTACGCCACGCCCGATGACCCACATCTTGCGCTTGCCGACGTAGCCTCGGCCATGCGTATAGAAACCGTTTGCCAGAAAAACCACTGGAAAGACCGGAGAAAGCAACCAGAAAAACACCGTATAGTAATGGGCAAACTCAGTGATCAGGTTCTGGGCCCGTAGTCCGTTGCCGAGAGCCGTTTGATAGACCACGGAGACTGCCAGAGCTCCGATCATACTCAAGTGCACGATCGCGGAATCCGCAAAGATTCGCGGCAACACTTCCTTCCACTTAAACTTGTCCATTGTTTGAGACCTCCAGGTACTGATGAATTAGCATGATTACGACTACGTGCTGCTTCCAGTCTGCGACTGGACTACGCGTCGAATCGCCCGAGCGACGCGCACAACTGTCTCGTCCGACAGCGATTCATAAATGGGGAGACTCAGCACTGTCTCAGAAACCGAGTCGGTGTGAGGCCATCCTCGGCCTCCATCGCAATACTTACGGTATAGCTTCTGGCGGTGCAGGGGTGGGTAAAAGTACTTCTTGGTCTCGATGTTCTCCGCAAGGAGGGCGCAAGCGAGCTCGTCGCGGGTGATGCCAGCGGTACCGGCATCAACGCACACGGAGTAATCCTTATAGGTGCAGACATCGTCGTGCGCGACCTTCTGAAAGCAAAGCCCGGGGATGGACGAGAGCAGCTCGGAATAATGCCCTGCTATGGCATTGTGGCGGGCTACCTTGGCGTCGAGGATCGCTAGACCGGCCATGCCCAAGGCAGCATTGAATTCGGGCATGCGCGCGTTGAGTCCGATAAGCTCGGGGTCGTAGGCCCCCAAATCGCCATAGTTCCGTGCGGCCCGGAGCAAGTGGTTAAGGAATGTGTCGTTGGTGGAGATCAGGCCGCCTTCGCCCGCTACAAGAAGCTTCGTGGGAGAAAGGGAAAAGACCTCAGCGTCTCCGAACTGGCCCACTGGGCGAGTTCCACGCTTGCTGCCGAAGGCGTGGGCGGCGTCAAAGATTAGCTTGAGCTTGCAGCGGGCCGCTAGCTTCTCTAGTGCCTCGACCGCGCACGGGTTGCCGTACATATGGACGGCGATGATAGCTGACGTTCGTTCGGTAATTCTCGCTTCTACGTCAATCGGGTCTACGGTCCAGTTAGCTGGGTCGCAATCTGCAAACACGGGTGTCAGGCCGTTCCAAACGACGGCGTGGCCGGTTGCAAAGAACGTGAAGCTGGGAACGATAACCTCACCCGTGACACCGAGAGCTCGTAAGACCAGCATAAGGCCCGACGTGCAACTTGAGACGGCGATGCAGTGTTTGACGCCGAGGCGTTCGGCGACGGCGCGCTCGAAGCCCTGGACGATGGATCCGTTTGTGATCAGGCCACCTTTGTATGAGGACTGATACTGGGCAACAACGGCCTGCAAGTCAGGCAAGGTCGGCTTGATGAATCGGAAACGCTCGCTAAACCCGGGGGCGCCGCCGTGAGTCGCGGGTTTAGAAGGAGTCGGTGATGAAGTTGTCATTGAGGTCAGATCCTTTAAGAAACACTCGGGAACGTCGAGCAAGTTGAGTTGACTGTGATACAAAATGACTATTAACACCTCTCTGCAGCCCAGGTGGTCATCCGACTGCCGCCCACGCGCAGCAGTCATCAGAGCTCGCCCAGTCCCGGGAACGCCCTGATGGCGCCCATAGCCAAAATGTCTGATCTAGCGGCGCCTCAGCTCGTCTGATGTTTGCTCTACGATCCTTGCGAGCAGAAGCCTGTGGCTTTCAGTAGTAGGTATCTTCCGGGTTACGCCCGCGAATTGTACGACATGGCGTGCCATAGGCGACGACGGAATCAGGAATATCTGACAAGACCGTAGAGCCCGCCCCGATCACTGAATGTGGGCCGATATTCACGTTGTGGATAATGTTCGCCCCAATTGAGACAGCGCTGAAAGAACCAATTCGAACGTTTCCACCCGTAGCTGCATTCGGCTGTAAACAACTGAACTGTCCGAGCACGTTGTCGTGATCTACCGATGCGTTGGTGTTAATGAAGCAAAAATCACCGATCTGCGTGCCAGGGTTTATGCTGACCCCAGCCATGATAACTACTCCCTGGCCGACGAGCACTTCACGAGCGACTCGTGCCGAGGGATGTATCGCGCTCACAAACAGGAAGCCCGGGATACGCTGACGGATGTCCTTAGCCATTTGGTGGCGTACCCAGTTGTGGCCGATCGCGATGATGCCGCCGCTGATGCTTTCAGTGGCAATCAATTGCGGGATGGCATCTTCCTGGCCAATGATATCGTACCCCATCAGGCGAGTGCCGGGCTGCTTAAAACTGTCGATCAGTCCGACGATCTTGAAAGAGCCTTGCTGCTCGATAACATCGATAACAACTTTCGCGTGCCCGGACGCGCCGATGATAACAATATTGCGGTTCATCTTAAGCTCCGACCGCCACGATACTCTGTCTCGTCGCGATTTCCAGGGAACTCAGGCATCGTCAGATGACCAGCTTGGCTAATACCTTCTCGCGTTAGCACTTTCCAAACGGTAATTGCGATTATCCGGAGATCTAGCCAAACGTTCCGATTGTCGACGTACCACACGTCGAGGGACAAGCGTTCGTCCCATCTGAGAGCATTGCGACCATGGACTTGGGCCCAGCCAGTAACCCCAGGGAGCACTGAGTGGCGGCGAGCTTGCGTGGGACTGTATAGGGCCACATACTTGGACAGCAGTGGCCGGGGGCCGACAAAGCTCATTTCTCCTCTGATAATATTTATAAGCTCGGGCAATTCGTCGAGGCTTGTGCTGCGAAGGATCTTTCCAAACTGCAAGAAGCGATCCGAATCCGGCAGTAACTTCCCATCAGCATCGCGAACGTCGCTCATGGTCCTAAACTTGAAGATTGTGAACGACCTGCCTCCGAGCCCTGAGCGAGTCTGGCGAAACAAGACTGGTGTGCCGAGGAAAAGGCGGACTAAAACCCATATAGTGGTCCAGATCGGAGCTAATAGTAGTACCGCCGTCGTGGCTAGTACCAGGTCTAGCGCCCTTCTTGTTCGCGAGTGCGGCATTGCCCGGTTCAGACCTTCTCGCTAGACATACCAACGCTTGATGCATCGAAGGAACTCGGTCGCGCGCCGCGGCGGAGTATGTATTCGTAGATCTGATGAACTTCGGATGCGGTTCTTTTAACATCGAACATTGCGCTCACCAACCGGCGGCCATTTTGTGCTAGGGCACGGTAGTGCGCCAGATTTCCAACGACATCCAGGATGGCGGAAACGAGCTCCTGATGCCGCCTGGCCGAGACGGTGCGCCCCGTGAGTCCGTTGATGACGAGCTCAGGAAGACCTCCAACGTTCGCCGCGATGGTTGGCACCCCGCTTAGCAAGGGCTCCAAGCAGCCGCCACAATTCTCGGTTAGGGGCACGTGAACGGCGCAGTCAAAATCGCACCATGCCGCCTTGACCTTTTCGATGGGGAGAAAGCCAGGCATTTTAATGCGCCCATTGCCACGCGCTTCGGCTCTGGCACGCAACTTGCGCTCGTACCACTGAGCGTCACACCAGGCGCCACCCACGAGCACACCTACGATCCTAGGCTCTGCTTCCATTGCTTCCGCGATGGCATCAATCACATCTTCGTGGCATTTCAAGCCGACTCGCTGGCCTAGGTAGAGCTTTGGAGCGTATATGAAGTTGATGTTGCCGACAACGAGGTCGGAGTCCCGAATTCCCAAGGCGTCGCGAAGAATGCCGGACCGCTCGGTGCTATATTGGTGGGTATCGGTACCCGCATAGCTCAAGAAAAGCCTATCTGGACTTATGCCGACATTCAGATAATGGCTGAGGATGCACCTGCTCGTGCAAATCCAGTGGTCGTTCAAAGCCGCCGAAGAAATTTCGACTGCGCGCGGGAGCGCGTGTTCGAGGTGGAGGGGGCCTGCGACCTGGAACACCCTGGGGACCGCCGGGTACTTCACTAGAGCCCGTCTAACCGCTACTGTCGCTCCGACGTGGTGCGTGTGAACTACGTCTGGCCTGATGTGATCAACAAGCTGCCTCACCGTCCGATAGATGTTAGGCAGTTTCCAGAAACAGCGCAAGGGTAAATCAAGATCCGCCAAGTGTATGACCGCGCCCGCCCGCTTCCATTCTTCCACCGATCGGCCCCGAGAGTTCGGCAGAACGACATGAACGTCAACTCCGCGCCGGACAAGTTCCGCAGCTTGAAGGGCCGCCCAGCGCGCTCCTTCTGATGTCTTAACTATATGAAGTACGCGCAGCATCGTGGATATAGCTTGGTAAGCGCCTTCACGCTACTGAAGGCCAGTTTCTGATCGTTTTTTGCCAATCGCTTTGGAATGCGTAGGAAACCGTTGATGCCTATACGTGCACAGACTTACTAAAACATCGCGCGGTTCTCAGAAGCGTTCCAATTTGTAAGCGCATTTGTACCTTTGTGTCGCAGTTGCCAGCGTCCCGTGCAATCGCGAACATGCTCGTAGAATCTGCGGCGACGTTCGTTGAGAACAGTGTCACGGTACTCCATTGCGGTCGCCACGTTGCGCCGTGACATCATCTCAAGCCTGGACGGGTCCCTCATCACCGCCAGAATCTTGGCGCAGAGTGCAATTGAATCGTTAGGCGGAACCATGTCGTCCCGCGTGAGCAGTTCAGGAATACCTCCGACGCTGCTGCCAATGCATGGCAGTCCTCGTGCCATAGCTTCAATCATTGCACGCGGGAGGCCTTCTGTCCTCGATGGTAGAACGAACAAATCGCTGGCATCGAGGCGCGCACGAACCGCGTCTCCGGCCGGCAGTTCGCCAGCGAACTCCACTCTCCCCCCAATACCGTGCGCATCAGCCAGTTGCCCCAACTCTGATCTGTACCGCCCGCCGCCAACGACTGTCAATGTTAAATCAGCGCCGGCCCCCACACAGGCAGCGCTAGCTGCGATTAGTACGTCAGTTCCCTTATATAGTTGTGCCAACGACGCAATTGTCATGACACGAAAGGGCACGCGAAACGAGCGAGCCAACCACCGACTCCGATCGATGTCGGACCCGCGTAAGACAACGCTTGAGTAATTGGTAGCCAAACAACCACCGTGGGTGACCGTCCCGTCAGTGTCGACGTGTGCGGCTGCACCCGCAGACAGAGACGAACGGCACGGATACTGGAGCTGCAGCCTTGATTTCGTGACGTATGCGACTGCACACGCCTCGCGACATTGCCGGCGCAGCGAAGCCGCGGCATGTAACCTGAATATGGGCCGAAGGGGGTGCCTAACGCTGCCTCGTGCCAGGGATTCCATTGGGTCACCTACTACCTCCAGGCCAAAAGGTTTTCCCATCGACGCAAGCTGACTCGATAAGTGCCCGGCGATCACCGACGGTACCCGCAGAATTACGGCAGCAGGCACTTGCGCGGCCTGTTGAGCCGTCTTACGGACGCCGAACCAGTGTTGTAAATATTGGGCCGGTCCGACATAGTAGGGAACGGGAATAAACGTCACGCCCGGGCCATTTGCCCGTACGCACCGCTCCGTACTACCTGCCTCCACTACGCGAGCGACGACATAGACATGGTCAAATACGGAGAGATATCTCGTCCAGAAATCATAAGGGAAGACCGTCTCGGTCCAGATCGAGCCCGTCGCCGACCTCAGGAAGCGAAACTCGCTTGTAATAATAACTTGCATACTAGTCGCTCAAACCGGAGCTTTGCTGAGGGCCCACCCCCTCAGCGGTCAGCATCACCTACAATTTGTTCCCCAACTGATACAATGTCATAACTCGGGTCGCGGTTACTCAGCGAAAAACCACCGACACAACATCACGAAAGCTATGACGCTAGGCTTCGCGACACCCCGCGCTCACAACAACCGTCGCCATTACAAGGACCCGAGTGGCTCGCATGCACCCCATGGTTAGGGCGGCCAGGCCTTTCCAGCCAGGCCTGTAACATCAACACCCCCCACAAGGAATATTGCCATTCTCGATTATGAAGAAAGGCCTTCCATCGCTTGCGTACAGGCCGAGGGTCAATAATGCCGTCTTGGTCAAGTCTGCGGCTATAGATCAGTTCTTCAGCCCAGGCCCGCAACGGCCCCCGCAACAGAGAGTGCATCGGAATACCAAATCCCGCTTTTCGCCTCTCGGTGAGCGCGGGTGGCACATGGTTACGCAGCACCGCCCTCAAAATAGACTTGCCCTGCCCCATAGCGACCTTCATGGAAAGAGGCAGGCTCCATGCAAACGTGATCACGTCCGGATCGAGGAACGGTACACGCGCTTCAAGCGCTACGGCCATTGTCGCCCGATCAACCTTTGTGAGAATGTCGTCGGGCAAATAGCCTACAAGGTCTAAAAACATGAGCTTCTCTGCGTCACTCTGAAGAGCGGGCCGATCCGCTCTCCCGCTCAAGATTGTAGCGGGCTCCGCCGAAGCGCGCGCTAGCGGCAGCGGCGCATGCCAGTGTGATACGAGGTTAAGGTAGAAGTGTTCAAGCGTTTGGGACGGCAAGACCGCCGCCAGCTTGTACAACTTGTCGTCCAGCATGAATCGGTGCGGCGGACCACCGCGGGCTTGAAGAAGCAGGGTGGGCCATGGAACTTTTGATAGACCTAGCGCGCAGGCGGCTAACGCACGCCGCGCGGGGAGTGGCACCCGCTCCATTTGGTGCCAAGTGTTTCTAAAGTGCCGATGGTAGCCCCCGAACAGTTCGTCCCCACCGTCGCCGGTCACCACCACAGAGACGGATTGCCGGGCCAACCGGGAGACGAGGATTGTCGGTAGTTGTGATGAATCTGCGAAGGGCTCATCGTAAAGTTCGGGTAGACTTTGAATCAAAGGTGTAATGTCGTCGGCTGTCAGAATACACTCGACGTGCTGGGTCCCTAAATGCCGTGCAACTGCCCTCGCGTATGGTGCTTCGCTGAATTCCTCATCTCCGAAACCGATTGTGAATGTAGTCACTCGTTTGTTGGTCTGTGACTGCATCAGCGCAACGATCGTTGATGAATCGATTCCACCAGATAGAAATGCCCCAATCGGGACATCGGCATATAGCCTTCGCTTAACGGCGGTGATCAGTACATCTTCGAGCTGGGCTGCGGCGTCTTGCTCGTTGCCGCGAAAGGGCCGATTTATCGCGTTCAGTACGGCGGTTTTCGCAGACCAGTAGGGCCTTGAGTCAGGCATTACTCCAGGGTCCTGCCGTTTCACTTCCACCAAATGACCAGGACGCAATTTGAGGATACCCCGATAGATTGAGTACGGCGCCGGGACGTAGTTATATCGAAAATACTGGGTCAACGCGTCTTGGTCGACACTGCAGTTGAAAGCTGGGTGCGCCTCCAGAGCCTTGAGCTCAGAGCCGAACATGAACGTACTACCGCACCACCCATAATACAAAGGCTTTTCCCCAATTCGGTCGCGGGCTAGAGATAGACGGCGCTCGACCCGATCCCAAAGGGCAAACGCGTACATGCCGTTGCACCGCGCCAGGGCACCTTCGACACCCCACTGTGCGACCGCAGCGAGTAGGACCTCGGTGTCTGAGGCTCCTCGAAAGGCATGCCCATGCAGTTCGCAGCGTATGTCGTTAAAATTATAGATCTCGCCATTGAACGTGATTAGATATCTCCCACATAGGGAGTGCATTGGCTGATGTCCAAGGACTGATAGGTCAACTATTGACAGGCGCCGATGTCCAAGTGCTATGCCCTCAGTTTTATCGGTCCAGGTCCCACTGTCATCGGGCCCGCGGTGAGCAAGTGTATCGCACATCGAGGTCACAACAGCCGTAAAGTCAGTAGTTCTTGCCGGTCGAGTATCGAGAAAGCCTACTATGCCGCACATAAAGCTCCAATCACCAAAAGCTGATAAAGTCGGTCAGAAGCATGGCGGGTAGCGCATCGGTTAATTCCCATGGTTCTAAGTATTGGCAAGACGGTGGTTGCGTTTGCTGTGAACGGCGATCATATGGCAGAGGCATACTCAGCATCCTGAGTATTATCGAACCGTTCTCCGTAAAACCGAGGAGATTGTGTTGCGGCTGCTCTTCATGTATCTTCGCTTAACCGTGTGACCGATGGGAGCGGCGAATCATGGGCGTACGCTGAGCACCGAACTGTGTCCCTTGGCAATGCCGCTCTGTCTGCACTGAGCCACATTGCGATTTATCCGACAAGGAGATCTAAAGTATGTCTCACTGGGCGCATTGACCGCACCGTCTTACAATTGCTTGCTTCGGGTTTTCCGTATAGGGGACCGCAGCCCTAAGTTGAGGACGACGCCGGCGACGGCGGGTCGGAGTGCATACCAGACGCCAGATATGAAGCGTCGCTCGCGCAGAGACGCGCGCAGCAGGACGTACCCGTAGCACGCGATTGTGCGCAGAGATACAGTGCTCCGAACACAATACTTAATGAGCGGCATCTGGAGGTTGTGGTATTCGAATTGGCGATAGCCACGTAGCCACAGATCAACGTCCTCGGCCCGTTTCAGTCTGCCGTCATATCCTCCCAGGGTGTCGAAGAAGCTCGGCCTCATGAGGACTGACGGATGCGCGAAAGGGTTTTCTCTGTATATTCTTCGGCTGAGCTCCTCGTGGCGTTCGGGGAGCAGTAGACAGCCCAGGGTGGTCCCGGCGGCGCTCACCATTTCTAGTCCAGTGCCTAACACGTCTACCTCGGGATGGGTCGCCATGAACTGTACCTGACATTGGAAGCGCTCCGGGTGGCTAACATCATCGGCATCCATTCTCGCGAGCAAATCACCATGTGCGTACTTTCGTGCAGTATTCAGGGAGGCAGCCAAGCCACGGTTACGCGTGTTGTGCAGAATGTGAATGCGGGGATCGGTGGCGGCGATTATTTCAAGTGTCGATAGCGTTGAGTCAGTTGATCCATCATCAACAATGATCAATTCCCAGTCTTCGTACGTTTGCGCGGCAATGCTGGCGATCGCTGCACGAACGCTGCTAGCGCCGTTGTACACGGCCATGAGAACGCTGACGCGCATGTTAAGGTTGCCCTGCCCGCCAAAGCGTGCTCAGCGGTTTCCGCAGTGGAGTAATTTCTATCGTGGTGCCGTGACCTAGGACTTCACGAGATAAAGCGCAAGGACAATGGCAGTCCCCGCTACCACCACGGCGGTGGCATTCAATGTGCCCTTGCACAGTGCCCGGTGATTGTAGGGTAGCGGTTGGGCGGCCAGAATTGTCGCAGCCAGAAATGGAAAGGACATCGCTATATACCTGTTGAAACCGACGTCGGCCAAGGAGGCTACAAGGGCAAGAGTAATGAAAAGAGGCGCGCTATTGTTTTCTACGAGGCTCCTTAGCCCGCTAGCTCTTATGCCGGTCACAATGGCTTTGCCCGCCAACAACATAGAAGTAAGAGCCATAACTGACTTGAATATGTGACACGCGAGTACTGTGACGCTAGCATTGAAGCCACCAACCTCCGCGTTGAAGAGCAGCCGTGAAGTCCACGGAAACGGAGCCATTACCGCCATGACTAAGCGGATCGGTAGAGAGATTACGAAACCTGCCCCGGTCAGCGACGCTAGTCGGCCGACAAGGTTGCCATTAGTGCCCGTGAAGACGTGACTGTTATTCCTGATTTGTGAGGAGCCGGTCTCAAGTATTACATGTAGCCAGAGCCCATGAGTGCGAGTGGCGAGAAAATACATCGCTGTCGCTCCGATGCACAAAAAGGCCACGCGGATGACGGTGCTGCGGCGGCGATTGATGGCCGGACCGGCCGAGATAAGTATGCCAAGATCCAAAGCGCAAATGATGAGGTACACCGGTCGACAACACGCCAAGAAAACGACGCCGAGAAAGGCAGGGATTACCCCTTCTGGTGCGCTCATGCGTACGGTATACCTGACACCTGAATACCATGCCAGAATTCCCCAGAGGATGAGGATGTCGCGTCCGACGTTAGTCGTCATGTTCAGAAAATCAGGCCAGACCAAGATGATGGCAAACACGCCCAGCGCTTGCACCCGCGTAAGGCCACTGAGGCTCAGGCCCGGTAACGCCATCACCGCCGTGCTCAAAAGCATGGTACCGCCCCAGCAAACCGTTACCAGGGGTTCGCGCCCATACAGAGATATCCGGAGGCCATGGTAGAGTGTGCCGGCCCAATAACGAGCGTCACAGTCAAGTTGCTGAAGGCAGCTGCTCAGAGCGCTGCCGCTGTTCCAGCAGACAGCCGCGTCTTCAGCAAGATGTTGCAAATATGGGGTGTCACCGAAGTGGATGGAGCTTCCTACAGTTAACCAGTACCCCAGTGTGACCAAGGGGTAGGCCGCAACAACCGCCATCAGGCATTGCGGCGCACCCCAACGTCTTATTAAGCAGACGTTGAGACAGCACGCGATAAAAAACGCTGTGACTGCGACCGCCTTCGCTGTCCCCTCAATGGCCGTCGGTCCAAAGACGGCAGTAGGAACTACGAGGATCAGGGGTGTCGCGATTCCCGCGACAATGGTCTTAGCGGTGAGGCTTCTCCCTGGGACACTTGTCAGACACCGCTCAGCCTGGGAGGCACAGCGGAATTGCGGTCCATTGCTCGGCGCCCGCACAAGCAGCTGTCGTACAACAGGCTGTTGCGCGAATCGGTTCGCCGAGTTTTGCCCTATCGACCTCTGTCGTAACACGATGATTGATGAACCTCAGGGCAAGGCGACCCGGTCAATAGGAGGGAACTGAAAGAAAACTCCGAAACCAAAATGCGCTCCATATTGCAGATGTTGGCTTATTAACAATCGGGCAGTGAAAACTGACCAACGAGCGGAAATGTTGAATCCTACGATCGAACGGATGGCCAAAGCGGGGCGCTGCGAGCAAGGAACATTTCTGCTCCGCCAACTATCTAAACTTGTATCCAGGTTTTCGGGATAAGGTCCGATGTGCTGATAGTTTCATCCGTGAACCAGCGTTTAGGCGCGACCACTATCTTGTCGCGCCCAACATTCATCCAAGCAGCCCACCAGGCAAACGTGCTATTCGGAATGATAAAGTGTCGACAGTGGCTCATCAGCCACAAGTAGCAGGCGAACTTAACGCCGGCGAACTCGTGGCCCACATGAGTAACGTCACAATCAAACATCAGGTTGGCTTTACACCACTCTATGTCGTCAGAGAAGATGTACACCTTCGGACTGTGGACCCTGCCCTGGATTACCCGGAAAGCATTTGCGAAGTAGTCTACTCCCACGCAGTCATGGCGACGGGAGCCAACGAAGTCGGTACGGCGAACATTTACGCAGACCGAATCTGATTCGGCGACGGTCTTCTCAAGCTCAAGGACGTGCTCTGGAATGGGCGTGACGAAAGTAAAGTCATCGCGGATAATGTCTTCGATGCCCGTAAAATATTTTGGGCTTTGCCAATAGCCGTCCAGATATACACCATCCGACAGTGCCAGGACGCTCGGATCGAAGCGGAAAGATCTCTCCCGCGCCGGGTTGGAAACACACCTACGACGCAGGTTATCGAGACTTCTCGAAAGCTTACTAGACATGTGCAGGCGGCGTAAGAACGGGATTTCTTCGGCGGAGGCGGATTCCGCGTGAATCTGAAAGACGGAAAGGTCGAAATCTCGATGTATCACGCCTAGCATGGGTGTGCGGTCAAGGAGCAGGTGGAGATCGAGTTTGAGCGTAGTATTATTGCGCAACGCAAGGGCGCGCCCTAACGCATACTGGAACATCTGGTTCCCTAATCCTCCAATGAGGCGGGTGATGATCATAGTCAGGTTCCTCTAGCGCAAGCGCGATGCGTGTCCCGAGGCAACAGAGTTGAGAGAAAGCGGAATGGGCGCGATAACCAGGACGGCGCACCTCAGCACGATGTAATCGAAGCTCGCACAGAGGATGTTTGCCAACAGCCAGAGGCGTTACGTCCGTATCAAGGACTTTCCTGCGCCAGGGATCGGCCTACCGAAGAACATCTACACTGAACCCTCATGTTTCGGTCAGTTTCGCAGAACCAAGCTGCCGGGACGTGGCGTATGCGGCAGGAAACCGCGAAGGTAATCGCAACACAATTACCAGGATCCAGGTGAAATAGAGGGCGGACACTAATGCACCGGCCCACACGACTCCCACCCCTCCCCGGTAGTATGCTCCGGCGGCGTTGAGGGCCACACCAGTAAGCGCGACGGCAATTTTGGGCGTCAAGAGTGGCGCGGAGCCTTTGCTGCACAGAATGCTGACGGTGGCAGCCTGAGCAGCCGCGAACAGGCCGCTTGACAACACGACTGCAGGGAGCAATGTTGCTGCGCTCCAATAGACGGGGGCAGTGAAGAAATGAAAAACTTGGTCGTGCCACAGCATGGCACCGGCGGCAACGAGTGCAGTCGCACCGAGGATGCCATAGTAGATCCACGCGTTGAGCTGTAGGGCGCCTTGCAGCCGGAGAGGATCTCGACCGTCTCCTGCGCGGGCGAAGATGATCGGAGTCGTCAGTTGCATAGTGACGGTGGATAGCATGAGAACCGGGTAGTAACCCAATTGGTAAACGGACTGGTAGAGGCCAACCTCGTGTGTGGAGCGGAACGCTTGGAGCGCCCATCGGTCAGAGCTTACCTGCAGCCAGGTAAAGATCCCCCAATTGCAGAACGGCCACACGTATTGCAATATCTCCTTGTAGGTGCGCGCGACTACTACGGCCGGCGGTGCGTCTTCGCACGCGGTAAGAATGCCAATCCGGCGCCACAAAAACCAGACCTGGGAAGGCAAAACTAGTGCCGTTCCGATCGCATAACCAACCATCGCCACCCAACTGGACGGAGCTACCAAACGCAGTAGCAGTACCGCCAACAGAAATCGCAGCCACTGGCTCACACCTTGGTGCGAAGCGACTACTGCCCGGTGGCGAGCGGCGTTTTGTAACGCGTCGCAGATAGAGGCGCAGCCGGCCACTCCCGAAAAAGCCAAGGCCGCCAACAACATCGGCAGTGATCGGATCAGTTGCGTCCGAAAGAGGAGGCACGCCGCCAATGCCAAGGCAGTGATCAGACCGAGGGAACGACGGACAATTCGTTGTAGAGCCTCGATCAAAGCTCCTAACCGCTTAGCCTCCACGGCAGGCGCGTAAAAGCGCGCAGGGGCATTTGTAAGCGGTCCGAAAATGAGCTGGTTAACCAGCGTCGCGACTGTCATGCCGAGTGCCACTTCACCGTAGGACTGGGGATCCATCGCGTGCGTTAGCAATCGTACTCCGACGATGCCGGCCATCGCGACTGCGGCCTGGCCCGCGCCTATCCAAATCAGCTCTCGCATGATCCGGCTGCGTCTCTGTATCGCAAGGAGTAGATTCATTCGCGAGGCGACACCAGGATAGCCACCAACAAACGGTTTCTGATGGATACCCAGTGTGTCATACACCAACGAATCGCGAAGCGGTTCGGCCGCTTCGCTGGGGCATTTTCAGTAGTCGTGTTCTGTTGCCTGGTGTTTTCCGGGCAGAATAGGTGCGCTTTCAAGTTTCCACGCCGGTCGATCTTGAACTGCGCCGTCCTATTTGCGGAGGTCTGGACACCGCCGCCGCAAACCAAGAACGATAAAGTCACCGTGTGCCAGTTAGACACTTTTGCATCCAGTGTGTGGCCACCTCGGAGAAGATCGTGCTCAGTGGCTTGGCTACGCCCCAGGCAGGATAGTGAGTCTTCATCTTCTGTAGATCACTGTAGTGACAGACGTGGTCGCCGATGCGATTCGCGTCGATATAGCGCCACTTCATTGGGCGTCCACTGGCGTCTTCGGCCATGCGGAATTCCTCAAGTACCGAGCACGAATTCTCCTTTCCCCCACCGAGATTGTAAACCTCGGCAACACGCGGCGCTTTCCAGAACTCGAATATGAAACGCGCGACGTCCTCAGCGTGGATATTGTCACGCACCTGTTTGCCCTTATACCCGTAGACTTGATACTCCTTACCGTCCACGTTGCACTTGATGAGGTAGCTCAGAAAACGCCTGAATGGTTCGGCCCCGTCAGGTACCCGCCGCGAAGACAGCAGGTGGGCATGTTGAAGTATCGTCCGTACTCCTGCACCATTACGTCGGCGGCGACCTTGGATGCACCGAAGATCGAGTGCTTACTCTGATCGAAAGGTCCTTTGGGATGCGGTCGATGAAGGCTGGATCGTCGTACTCCCATCGCGTGTCGAGTTCCTTAAGCGGGATGGGTGTTCGGTCGATCCCCATAGACCTTGTTCGTCGACATGTATATGAAGGGGGATTCGGGACAGAACCGTCGAGCCGCCTCCAGCATGTGCAGGGTCCCGAGAGCGTTAACCTCAAAATCAAGAAATGGGATTGTGGCGGCCTTGTCATGCGATGGTTGGGCCGCACAGTGGACGATAAGGTCGGGGCGGACCTCTTTCATTAGCGTAAGGACGCGCTCACGGTCACGAATGTCAATCGCCTCATGTCGGTAGCCCGGGACCTCGCGACGCAGGCGCTCGCGCATCCAACTGGTATCACCCTCGGGCCCGAAGAACACCGCGCGATGGTTGCTGTCGAGGCCGACCACCTCGACGCCCTGGTTGGCGAAAAAGACGGTTACCTCCGACCCAATGAAGCCGCAGGAGCCAGTTACGAGTGCGTATTTGAGCATGGTGTTTGTTCGCGTCTTTCTGAGGACATTTACGTAATTCTCCCCTAACAGGCAGGCCCGCTATCCCCGCCAGCCCGACTCCTCTGGTAGTAGTGCGACTAGTACCCGTAGTCGTAACCGGCGTGGCTCGTCTTTTGCGGATCCCATTCATTCAGCACCGTTCCAAGCACGCGCGTCCCGTCTTCCACCAACCGTTGGCCCGCCGCCGTAGCCGCCTCTTTAGTCGTCCGCGCCGAACGCACCACCAGAATCACGCCATCCGCCAATTTGGCCACCACCCGTGCGTCGGGCATCTGGAGCATAGGAGGCGTGTCGATAATCACCATGTCGTACTCCTGCCGCATTCTCTTCAGGAGTTGTATCGCTCGCGCGGAGTGCAGCAGATTGGAAATAGAGGAGGGCTCGGAGCCGGCCGGCAGCAGAAACAGGTCCCGGTAGCCAGTCGCGATCCCCGTCCCTACCGATCCCTCAGGTGGATCGGTTCCCGCGAGCAGGTCGCTCAGCCCCCATGCGTTCGGCACTTTGAAGATATCGTGCAGCCGCGGCTTGCGCAGGTCGCCATCGATCAACAGGACCCGCCGCCCGATCTCCGCCAACGCCAGCGCCAAGTTGCTCGCTACCGTGGTCTTGCCTTCCCGCGGGTTGGCGCTGGTCAGCGCGATCACGCGCGGGCGGTCGCCGTTTTCTCCGATACAGAGGACGGAGGTCAGGATGGAGCGGAACGAGTCGGCCAGGACTGAAGGCGGCCTTTTCCAAGTGGCCAATTCCACAGGTCTCTTGCGATTCTCTTTTTCGGCTTTCTTGGTAACAGCGCCCCTGGACTGGCCGTAATATGCGGAGCTTTGGCTGCGTGCCGCGGCGGCCGAGGGAATCACGCCCAATTCGGGCACGTCGAGATACAGGGGCATTTCGCCGGGCGCCTGAATGCTTCGGTCCGCGCCCGCTCTCATGACAATGAAGATGATTCCGAAGAAGCCGCCAGCGAATAGGCCGAGGATGGAGTTCAGGACGAGGCTCGGCTTATACGGCCGCATAGGCGGCCTGGCCGGATCGACCACGCGCACATTGCTGGCATGCAGCGCGGAGGCGATGCCGGCCTCCCTGACGTGCTGCAGCATGGAGTCGTAAAGCTGGCGATTGTTGTCCACCTCGCGCTTGAGGATGTCGTAGTGGGTAGCCTTGCCGGCCTGCTCGGTCACCAGGCGGGCCTGGGCATCGTAGCTTGCGGCCAGCAGCTTTTCGCGGCGCTGGGCCGATTGGAACTGGTTCTGGATGCTGCGGGTGACGTTGGCGCGCTCGCTGTCGCGGGCGGCCTCCAGGGCGGCCACCTGCGCCTGGACTTTCTTGACCGAGGGATGAAGCGGGGTCAGGGTAGAGGAAAGCTCGGCAAGCTGGCGGCGCAGGTCGGTGAGCTTCACCTGATAATCCTTCAGGGTGGCGTCATCCAGCACTTCGGGAAGCGAATCGGGAGAAGCGGTAGCCACCCGCTCGTACTTGGACTGCCAGGTGACACGATCAGCCTGAGCCTTGGAGAGTTCCTCCTGGAGCTGGCGGAGCTTGGCTTCGGCGACGTTGTCCTTCTCTGAGGTGAACAGCAGGCCCGCGGTAGTGGCGTAGGCCTGTAGCTGCTCTTCGGATTTCTCCAGCTTGATGCGGACGTCTTCCATCTGGCGGGTGAGCCACTCGCCGGTCTGCTGGGTGGTCTTCCAGTGGGATTCGAGATTCTGCTGGATGAACGCGGCGGTCAGGGCGTTGGCGACGCCGGCGGCCACGCGCGGATCGGTGGAATCATAGAGGATTTCGACCAGGCGGGTGTTGGCCACGGCGCGAACTTTGAGGTTGGCTGCCACCATGGGCAGGAGGTCTTCGCCGGCCGGCGGCTTGGATTCAGGCAGACGCAGAGCTTTGCGCCAGGAGGAAAGGCGGCTCCGCTCTTTCTCCGAGGCCAGCCTGGCGGAGAGGTCGAGGTCGGCGATCACCTGTTTGAGGACGGATTCGCTCTGGAGAATGCTGATCTGGGTCTGGAGGTCGGATCCGGACGGTTGTGCGGCCCCATCATTGGCGTTGGGGTTCACGTCGCGCATGTTGAGGAAGTTTTCGTTGAGGTCCTGGATCTCGAGCGTGGTGCGCGCCTGGTAGACGGGCGTCTGGGGGAGCGTGAGCAGCACTCCGGCCAGAAGGCCCAGGCAGGCGAACAGGACCAGGGTGCCTTTGCGGCGCCGAAGCATGTGCCAGTATTCGAGCAGCAGGGGTGGGGCCTCGCCGTTCAATACCACGGGCGGCGGCACTTCGAGGTAAGGCGGCCGCGCCGGCAGATTGGCCGCGGCGTTCCTGTGCGGGACCGGCGTTTGGCCGGGGCCGTTCAGCAGTGGTTGATCGCTCATAGCGCGCTCGTTAACGTACTACTCCCGCGTAGATCGCGGAACTCACCGCGGCGCCCAGGGCTCCGGAAATGATGACCGTGGTGAAGACTTTGCGGCTGCTGGTGGGGACCACCAGAACGTCTTCGGGCCGCAGGCCGATGTCTTCCGCCTTTCCGGCGAGAATCTGCTTGATGTTCACGGCGATCTCCTCATGTTTCTGCCCGTCCGGAGCCGGGCGGAAGATCCTGGCTTGCTCCGGCTTGGCGGTGTGTCCCAACCCGCCGGCCAGGGAGACGGCGCTGAGCACGGAGATGGTGCGCTGGCTGCCCAGGTTGAAGGCGCCGGAGCGCTGCACGTCGCCGACGACGTAGACCATGCGGGCGTTGCCCTGGGAGACGGAGATCACGTCGTGGGGCTTGATTTCGATGTTGGCGGCGGGGTTCTTGCCGTCGAGGATCTCACGCATGTCGAGCTCGGCGCTGCTGTAGCGGCCGGTGGGGTCGGGGCTCGCGCCGGGCAGGGGGATGGGGCCGTTCTCCAACAGGCGGACGATGGAGACGGTGGAACCCGCGGTCTCGCGCGGGCCGCCAGCCATGGAAAGAACTTCGTAGAGGGTTTTGCGGCCGCGGAGCTGGACGACGCCAGGAGTTGTGACGGCGCCGAAAACGGAGACGGGCTGGCTGCGGAATTCAGTCACGGTGACCGAAACCTGCGGCTCCTTCACGTAGGCTTTGAGGCGGGAGTCCAGCTCGGCTTCGAGCTGCTCGACGGTGAGGCCGGCGGCCTGGACCCGTCCAATCAGAGGCAGCGTGATGTTGCCGTTGGTTCCGATGAGGACGGGCTTGTCACCGATATCGAGGCCATCGAGCGCGCGGATCAAGATCTGGTCGTCGGGGCCGAGCACGTAGCCGGAGGGGGAGGGCGCGGTGGTTGCCAGGGGCTGCTGGGCCGGCAGATTGGCGGCGGCGGACTCGGGCACGGAGGCCGGGCGGCTCTGCCCGGGCGAGATAGAGGGAAGCAACCACAGATGGACACAGATAAACAGCGATAAGACAGACATGTCAACGTTGCGAGGCGGATGCGGCATGGCTCCCTCCTTCGAGGCTCCGGTTGAGATGGGCAATGGCGGACTGCATGGTGGCGATTTGCGTTTCGATCGACTCGAAGCGGCGGTCAGGTATTCGGCGACGACGCCAGAATGAAGGGCGGCCAGGACTTCGGAGCGGGTAAAATCGGACAGATTACGGGCCCCGCGGGACGCGCAGGCTTCTTTCAAGCTGCGATATTCGTCCTGGGTGACGCGAAAGACGATAATGCGGTCGCGGGTTTTAGCAGACACAAAAATCACGCCGTGAGATACAAGCGGGCCGTCTCAGTATGCGTTGCGCCGTGGACGCTTCGGCGCTCGCCAAGAATTACCCACTTCTGCTCGGTTAGACTGACCCACACCA
>OBLU010001449.1_pt1 | contig 22159 bp, 16 predicted proteins | sample 1518681 | NCBI WGS metagenome assembly OBLU01 (sample SAMEA3539304, study PRJEB22396) | soil metagenome | biome: tundra; feature: field; material: soil | place: USA | collected 2010-05 | depth 0.15 m
ACTGGAACCTTCTCACTGCGCTCACGGCGGAGCAACTGCGAAATGTCGAGGCATAGGATTCCATGAGCTTCGAGCGCAAGCAACCGAAGCCTTTTCCAAACTCCGTCGTACATTGGGTCTTGGAAGCGTGGACGAGACTGACCACTTCGTTCATGGTTTATAATCAGTCGGTTACGAGAGTTGCAGCCGACGGACCTATGCTCAGTGAGAGTCCATTTCGCGAACTCAAAGAAAAAGATCAGTATTGTTTTCAACAATATTTGGGTAAATTATGGCATTTGGGCATTGAGTACGGTAGGATCATATGATACCGTGTAGGTGGAATGGATGAGCGCCCTCAGCGGCAAGGAGCTGAGAAAATGCTGGATTGCCAACGCCGAAAGGCTGGACCGGCTGGGACATTTCGCGAAGTACTCGCCGAAGCAGCGCGCAGACGTCCTGCGCAAGGGATACCTCGGCTTCTGGGCTCCCGATCAGGCGATTGAGATGGCCCGAAGAGAAGCGGATCTGGGCTATGCTGTCCGGACACGAAACTTTATTGACGACATGCGCGAATTCACGGTGGTAGGCGGGGAAGTCCGCGAGAAGACGCTTTCCATATTGGATGAAGTGCCTCCGGAGTCCTATCAGCCCCCCGGCGACCTGGAAGAGCCCCCTGGATCTCCCTTCATTTTCCATTGCAGTATTTTGGGGTGCGAGGTCTACTTCAAGTTCCAGATTGCCGGCACCGCGAAGAGTCCTCGGGTTTTGTTTTGGTCGTGTCATCCTCCGCGTTTTGAACGGAAATAGATATGAAGTGCTTTAAGTGTGCCAAGGGCAGGATGATGCCCGCAGTTGCCGACATGATCGCCAGGGTGCGGGGGGAGGAGATCCCGGTCCGAACGGAAGCAATGGTCTGCAACCGTTGCGGGTTCCAGGTGATGACGGACGTGCAGTCCGATGCCTATACGATTGCCAGCGCGGATGCTTACCGCTCCAGGCATGGGCTGCTCACTACAGAGGAATTGAAGCAAGTCCGGGAGCGCCTCCGAATGAGCTTCCGAACGTATGCAAAATACTTGAAGGTCAGTGAAGCCAGTCCGAAAAGGTGGGAGGCAGGCCTGGTCCAAGATCAGGCGATGGACGAACTGATCCGTCTCAAGTCAGATCTCGTAACGGCTCGTGAGAATGTGACCCGGTTGGAAACACACCTCGGAGTGACGTCGGCTGCGTCGCGCACGCAGGTGATTGTTGTCCAGATGCCACGACGAGAGGCGGAATCAGAGTGGGACGCGCCGGGCGCGTCCCACTCCACCGAAAGCGTCACGGGACCGTCGGGCTTTCTTACTTGTATGTGGCCCACGGCCTGAATGAAAAGGCGAAATTGAATGGGCTTCACGATTCGGCAGCGTAAAGACGAAGTGCAAGCGGCATACCGCTTTCAGGTGAACGCCGAACTAAAGGACGTGCAGTTGCTGGATTGCACTGCCTCCACCTCCGAAGGCAAGGCACAGTTAGAAGACCAACTTCGCCTAGGCCTGGCGATGGAGCCGTCCGTCTCGAATGTCTCGGAGGGCCAAGCGAAGTTCGCGGTGCGTATCAGCGTTTTCGGGGATTCCAATGAAGCGGCAGGGGAGGCGGATCAGCATCTATTCCGAGTGGTCTGCCGATACCTATTGGTCTACGAACTAAGGCCGGGCTACGTGCCGCCCCAACAGGAGCTTGATGCCTTTAAGGACGGAAACGCCATCTTTCACTGCTGGCCGTATACGCGCGAGTTGGTTCAGAGCATGACCATGCGAATGGGCCTTCCGATCCCGCCATTGCCGTTCCTCCGATTGGCGCCCAAACCGGAGCCGAAAAAGGCCGCTGTGAAGCGTCTGTCCAAGCCGGACACGGAAACCAAGTCCGATAACGCCGGGGACTGATCGCACTCAATGGCGCTCGCATGCGCTACAAGTCTACGAAACGCTACTCTCCAACTCTGGCTGGAGTCCTATATCCCGCCAGATTGAACTGTGGGGGCGGCGATGCTCTGGTTTATCCAGCCCTCTGATCCTGCCAGTCGAGCCATGTCTACCAAATCCTTCACTCTGCTGTTCGCAGTGTTCCACGGGAGTGTGCATCCGGCGAAGCCAGCACCAGGTTGACGCCTTGCAACGCCAGGTAGCCGTCGCGAAGCAACGCATCCCGGTGCGGTTCCACGGCCGCACTCATGTCGTCGGTCACGCGCGAGAATCCAAAAAGTCGGCATACGGCATTCGGCACCTCCGCCGGAACAATGCCATACGATTCTTGCACCACGATGAGAATAGCGCGCCGGAGTTCCTCGGGTGCCACGAATTCGAGCTTGCGCGACGCTGCGGGGAGTCCGCTTCGGTCTCGCACGGGCGGCTGCTGCATTGCCGGGCCCCAAAGGAACTCCCCGCGCTTGATGAAGAGTCTGCGGGATACGCCCAGTTGCACCGCCTCCTCAAACGCCTGTTGAATTCGGTTACCGAAGCGCTGAACACCGGCTCCGCTCAGAACGCGGCGCGCCGCTTCCGTCCCATGCACAGGGCTTTCCACCCTGACCACCTGGGCGAGGAGATCCGCTAGCTGTGTGCGGTTGACCATGTGCATATCGACGTCACCAAGCCGGAGGCTGACATGCGCACATTCGTAGGGGGCGGCCATCAGACTCGTAGAGGTTGGTGGGACCGCCGGGGGCTGAGTCGTCTCGGGCTGCGCGACCGGTTCAGCGACGGGCATCGGGTGGCCTGAGGGCGGACCAAGAGCTTGGGCAGTCTCGATCGCCTGCACGGCCTTGCGCAGTTCCTCGTCGGGGTTGTGAAACCAGTCCGTGGACCAGATGCGGTGTATCCGCCATCCCAGTCCCTCCAGGACCGACTGACGAAGGCGGTCGCGATCCCTGGCGGACCGGGCGCTATGATAATGCGCGCCATCGCATTCGATGCCCAACACGTATCGACCCGGATGAAGAGGATCGACCACGGCCAAATCAAGGAAGAAACCGGCGCTGCCCACTTGCGTGTGCACGACGTGGCCGAGCCCGGTCAACTGCCGCAGCACCTGTTCCTCGAACTCGGAATCCGGCAGCCTTTCGGTCTGCGCGAGTACGTCCATCTGCCCTGTCTGAGCGTAGTGCAAGAATGTTTTCAGCGCAGCCACTCCCGCCGAACTGGTTTTGGAGAGGTCGATGTCGTCGGCGCACAGCGACGTAAATACCTCACAGCGTCTGCGCGCACGACTGATAAGGACGTTGAGGCGGCGCTCCCCTCCTGTACGATTGAGGGGGCCGAAGCTCATTGCCAGGTACCCCTCCTCCGTGCGGCCGTAGCCGATACTGATGAAAATGACATCGCGCTCGTCGCCTTGCACGGTCTCCAGGTTCTTTACGAAGAACGGCTCGTGCGGCGGGTACGAAAAGAATTCCTCGCAGGAAGGATCCTTCCTCCGCATGAGTTCCACTTGGTCCAAGACAGCATCCATTTGAGCGACACTAAAGGCGGCCACCCCAAGTGTTTCCCGCTGCTCCCTGGGGAGCGGCAACTGGCCCTTCGCATGCGCCATTACTGCCGCTGCAATCGCCCTCGCTTCGACGGGGTTTGTGCGCGTGCGGCTCCGTTCGTAGGGAGCGTTCACCAGACGCCGGTACACCAACCCGAGTCTTGTTCGTTCCCGATCGGGGCTAGGAAAAACCACAAGCCTGTCCTGATAGAACAGGTGGTTCGACACCATGATCAGCGATTCGTGCCGGCTGCGATAATGCCAGCGAAGCATGCGCTGATGCGCGCCCCGGGAGCAGAACAGGCCAAGCACGCTTTCGATATCGGAGGCCGTCGTGGATTCATCCTCCGGCTCCGAGTCGTCAGATCCGACCAGCGAATCGAAGAAGCTGGTGGGCGGCAATTGCTTGCTGTCACCGACAACCACCACCTGTTGACCGCGCGCGATAGCCCCGAGCGCGTCGACGGGCCTGACCTGGCTGGCTTCGTCGAAGATGATCAGGTCGAACGTGAACGCGCCCGGCGGAAGATAATTGGCGATGGAAAGCGGGCTCATCATGAACACCGGCTTGATCGACTGGATCGCGTGGCCGGCCTTTTCCATCAAGCTGCGAATCGGCAGAAACCTGGCGCGCTTTTCGAATTCCCGCCACAAAACTCCGATCTCGCCGGCCCCGCCGCCCGATGGAACGGATTGTGCGTGTTTGGCCGCCAGCAATGCCCGGTTGTACTCCAACTGCAGGAGGTCCAGCCTACGGAATTCCGCGACCGTGTTTCCGTGGCGGACGCCATCGAAGGTGGCGAGCGCCGCCCGCTCCTGGAATACCCGCTCCAACAGCGCGGTGAGACGAGCCCGTTCGTAGAGCGGGACCAGCAGTGTGCCGGCGGGCTCCCAAGTGGCTGCGACGACCGCAACGCTTCCGACCTGCTCCTTTTCGCATTCCGCCGATATCTGATTGAAAGCGACCAGGGAATGCAGGTCATCGATGCGGCCGCTCTGTATTGCCCAACGCGATGCCAGAATCGAGAAGTCCTGGATAGCGAGCGGTCCGTCGGGAAACTGTGATTCATCGATCTGAAGACGGTCGGCCCACCTTTGGACCGCCAGCCGGTAGGTCTGGCGCGCATGGTCGAGAGCTCCGATCCTGGCAGGGGCGACGGCTCGATCGACAGTTATTTGGGCCGGCTCTACACACCACCCAGACAGATCCTCCTGATGTATGCCCTTGTGAGCGGCGATCACCCAGTCGGCCTGTCTTGCGAGGAGATCCCACTCGGAATCTGCACCTTTCCACGAGGCCGTGAGCAAGCGCGCCATATACTCGCCGGCGACCGCGATCATCCCAGCGCATTGGGCCGACTCCGCAATACCGTCGAGCAGAGCGAGCTGTGATGCCCAGTCGAGCTGTTGTGCGGAGGTACACAATGCGGCCACGGACTTCTTGGCCTGCCGCCAGCGAGTCGAAAGGAAACGCCACCAGCGACCGCCGAGCTCGGCTAGGCTCCGCCGCAGTTCCGATGTATCCGTGCTCCAAGCCTCCGACCGCAAGTCTGCCCCGTACTGACGATGGAGGTCGCGATGCCGCTTGCCCGACGCCAAGGCCTGCCGGATTTGTTGCTCACGGGAGAGCCATTCCGGGGAACTCAGGGCGACCCCGCCAAGGTCGGGAGCATCCATGACATGCTGTGCCGACCGGCTGAGGGTATCAACTGCCCGCACCGTGTGGGGCGGTTCCGCGGAAAGCGTCTGTGCCAGGGCAGCCGCTGCCATTTCCAGGGCCGCACAGGCGGACCCGGCGCTGGCTGCAAGCTTGCGGATCTCATCCCGGTCCGTGGGCAGTAGAATCCTCAATTGGCAACCCCAGAAGGCGTGCCGGCTGGGAACACCGGACCTCATTAGGCGATCCTGCAACTGCGCCACCAACTGCGCGCGGCGGGCGGCATCTTCCGCAGTCCAGTCGACTGCTCCATCCAGTGGAAGGGTGGGCAAATCCAGACCGTTGAGGGACGTCTGTGCGTTGAGGAGCCTTCCGTATGCCGTGCACGGGCTCTCACCACTCGCGCCGATCGGTTCGTTGACGGCCTGGCAGTACGCGTTCAGCCGGCCTCTGGCATCGACGAGCAGGCCGAGTTCGGCTCGGGAGTGCGGCGTTGCCTGCCGCTCACCCAGGGCAGTTCGGCGAAGTTCCTCGATGATGGTCTTCTTGTTGGTGCGGTTACTGTGCAGTTCCAAACAGGCTCCGCCAAGGCGGACGCGATCCAATCTGCGTTTGACGACGTCCAAAGCTGCCATCTTTTCGGAAACGAAAAGAACCCGCTTGCCCTGGGCGACAGCGCCGGCAATGAGGTTGACAATCGTCTGCGACTTTCCCGTTCCGGGCGGACCCTGTATGACCATGTTGTGGCCATCCAGGCAATCCAGAATCGCGATAGTCTGCGAGCTGTCGGAATCAACCACCTGGACAATATCGCGATTCTGAAGCTGGTCATCGAGCAGGCAGTCTTCGCGATAGTTTGATGAGGATGCTTGAAAACCCTCCTCGGCGAGCAAGGCTTGGAGAACCCCGTGACCGAGGATGGCGTCCGCTGCGGGCCATGTTGCGGGATCCAGGTCGCGGTACATCAGGAATTTGGCGAAAGAGAAGAACCCAAGCGCAATTGCCTCTGTGTCGACGGTCCAACCACTCTGGCCACGCACGGCACGCTGCACGTCCTTAAAGTAGCTGCCGACATCCAGATCGTCTGGGTCCGGCAGCTCCGGGAACTTTCGGATACCGAAACTCTGTTTGAGCTTTTCGGCAAGAGAAACGTTTTCGCCCAATTCTTCGCCGGTGTATTTTAGGTGAAATCGGTCGCGGGCATCCGACCGGCCCAGTTCCACCGGAATCAGAATCAACGGAGCGCGGCAAAACCTCTCGCTGCTGTCTTCCTCTCTCCAAGAGAGCATGCCCAGCGCCAGATACAGAGTGTTTACACCCTGTTCCTCCATCGAAGTTCTCGCCGCATGATACGTGGCCAGGAGTCTGGTCTGTAGTTGCGCCGGACCATGGGATGTCTGAAGGCGCAAATCCTTATGGCGGGCTGCGCCATTGCGTTCGTCCTCCGGCTGGGCCAGTTGATCATCGCCTGTTGTCCCGTTGGAGTGCGGCCCGCCTGCTTCGCCGGAAAGGAAAGTCAGGCTCTTTTCTTCCTTTACCAGGAGCCGGAAAACCTCAACCGGGGTTTCATCGATCACTTCGACGCCCTTTGAGCGAAGGGGCCGGTAGTTCAGCAGGGTATTGCGCAAACCGAGATCGAGAAGATCACGGCGCGCGATCTCCAGTGTCCCGGTAAAACTGGTCCCTTCGTGTCTGGCCGGAGGCATCTAGTTCAGTCTTTGGATGTTGAAATGACGATATCACGTGGCATCACCGTGTGTGTCTCATGGTGGTTGTCCGTGGTGGCGCCTAACATCGCAATCAGGCAACCTCCGCAGCAGACACCTCGCGCGAGGAACGCAGGCCTGCTGCCGTACCGGGGTGGCCAGCACAACCAGTCTCGCACTGCCATGGCGCGACTCCAGGTGGGCCGTTGCTCCCTTCTAGGTTGTGATCTGGATCGGGGTCGTGATCTGCACTCGGACCGGAGTATAGATGTCCACGTCTCCGTTTGCTGCGCGGATCGATACAACCAGTGAATACCGGACTCGGCGCTCGTAGCGCCGGTGCACAGGGTTCTCTTTCCACCAACCACCGATCGGGAAGACTCCAATCGCCGAGCACCGCGAAAGCTCAACTGCGGTGCCGCGCCAGATGTCAGAGTGGATCGAGCCGGAATCTCTTATCCTACCCAAATACCAGCCGTCCGGGCCCGCATCGATGGCTTCTATCCCTTGTTCTTCGGCCGCAACTGCAGCGTTAATGCGCTGCCGAAAAGCATCGACAGACTCAAGCGATCGTTTTACGGCGAACCGAAGTCCGTGCGAGGGGTACCGGTGCCGGCGGAGCCAGCTCCGTTCGCCTGGATTCGGCTCCACATAGTACGAGAGGGTCACGCGAAGTTCGACCTCAGTTTCAGCCAACTGCTCCAACTGGGTGCGCGGCCACGGGAACTGGTGGAGATTCATGTGGCGGCTCTTGATTCTGCCGTCCCCGTCGTCCTTCCAGAACGGCTGAAGTTCGTCCTCTGCAATTAGCGTAAGATCATTCAGGGCACTGTATATGGCGCGCTCGCAACTGGGAACGCCATGCCCGTACTTCCCTAAGATCACACGCTTCTGCTGCTCTGATGTCGCCGCCTGAAACTGCCGCCTCATCACCGGTGTCCACTCGGCAGAGTGAACAATAAGTGCACGGATGGTCTCCGGCCAACGGTCCGGCATGGCCGCCAAAATGCGCCCTGCCAGGTTGCCCGCCATCGCGGTTGCCGCACTGGTGTCGCGAAAGATATCGAAGTGCCGCGCGGTCGGATCACGGTACGTTGTTAGAAGGCACTTCGCAGTGACTCAGCGTGCCCAGCTCGATCCCGCTGCGGGAGCTTGCGTCCACCTCCACGATGTTTGCTTGTGTACAGTTCTGCCCTGCCGCTTCCTCGCAAGTAGAGGTGCGGCAGCTCATACGGCAGTTCGGGCATCTCTAGTGGGTGGTCGCCTTTCGCTCTTGAATGGCGGTCAGAAGGGCTTCTGATGTTATTTGGGTGGATCCGCCTAACACTGCGTGCTTGGCGGCCTCCTCGCTGGCGCGTACGAAATCAGCATGGCTGAGACCATCGGACTCAGCGAGGATCCGCGACCATTCGACGCCTTCCGATTGGAACATGGCCAACTTGCGCTCAAGGATCTCTCTTGCGAGTTTGGTATCCGGAAGCCGATACTCAATCACGTCATCAAAGCGCCGGAAGAGGGCATGGTCCAGGAGATCTGCGTGGTTTGTAGCTGCAACAATCAGGCTCTGCGATGTGTCTTTTTCGAGCAATTGCAGGAACGAGTTCAGCACCCGACGAATCTCCCCGACGTCATTTGCTTGATTGCGATGTGCCCCCAGCGCGTCGAACTCGTCAAAGAGATAAACGCCTCGGGTCTGCCGGATGGCTTCGAAGACGGCGCGGAGCTTCGCCGCCGTTTCACCCATGAACTTCGTGATCAGGCCTTCAAGCATGATCGTGAACAGCGGCGCGTGCAACTCTCCTGCAAGCGCGGACGCTGTCATCGTTTTTCCAGTTCCAGGTGGCCCAATGAAGAGCAGTTTTCGGCGTGGGTTGAGTCCATGCTCCCGGAGTTTCTTCTGTTGTCGCTGTTCGAGCAGAACACGATTCAGTCGTTCGCACAAGGCTTCAGGCAAAGCCATGTCAGACAACCGGACAGTGGGTGTTTCAACGGACAGCAGGTTGGCGAGTTCCCCACGTGGCTCCAGCACGACTAGCTGACCGGAGCGGCTCCGTACCGCTGAAGCACGCGCCTTGGCCGCGTCAATCAGTTCCCGTAACTGCTGAGCGATCGATGCATGGCCCAGGCGCGCCTCGTGAGCAGCCGCCTGCATGGCGACGGACAGAAATTCCTGATCGTCGCCATCAAGGTGGCTCCGCAACAGCGCGATCATGTGGCGAGCGGCGCTCATAGATTAAACCGATATCCGTCGGAAGAGAACCGGCTCTCCAGTGCTGAAGTTCCCTACCGGCACAAGTTCATGATACGCCACTTCGCCGCTTCGCAAACGGCAGACGACGTTGTATCCAGCCTACCTGTTCCGATCAGGAGAGCCATGACGGAATAGACCAAAGCCACCCTCGACCCCATCGGTCAAAGAGGTCCGCTACACTAATAGCGCTGAGACCATGACGGCGTGACAACCAAATGAACCAGTTCGAGCGCGTGTACGAGATCGATCGCCTCCTCCGCGGCCGTGTACCGCCCACCAAGCGACGTATCCCGGAGGCCATCGAAGTTTCCGAACCCCGCTTAAGCGCGATCTTGAGTACATGCGCAGACGACTGGGCGCACCCGTAGTTTGGGACCGCCAGGCGGGCGGCTACCGATCCGTTCTGCCGCCGCGCGGGCGTACACGCGGCAATCGAGAGCTTCATTGCGTTCCCGCATCTTCTGCCATGCATGCCGCCGATAGCCTTTGACAAGCTTCGTAGCCAACTGCTCCGCCGGTATCTGCTTGAAGTACTCCTCGCTGTACTTCGGAACGTGGCAGTAGCTTGGCCGTAAGGAACACCGTCTTCGATATCCATGGCGATTCCATCGCGCGCTGCCGAGCGCAACGGTCGCCGTGGAGACCACACGAAACGGAAAGACCACACCATTTGCACCATGCCTACCAGTGGTGGCCGTGAGAACGACAAAAACCTTTCTAGCGCGAGAAAAGGGGAAAATGTCCTCCCAACGGCACATGAGGGTCAAAACGCTTACCATCGCTACCACGCATACCAACTGGTTACCGAATCAGTGCGATTGGCGGGGAGGAAACCCGGCTGTCTTTGCCGGTCCGATCAATTTACCGCGAAGCAACTCGCATGCGTGGCCCTTCCGGCATCTCAATTACGCATACCTCAATGTCCCCCGTCGCCCGGTCGGGATTGGCGGATTCGAAATGGTCAGTTCAAGGGGGAAAGAGGAGAAAGACTATGCGTCGAGTGATCTGTCTTGTTTTGGGATGCTGGCTTCTGGCTCCGCAGCCGCGCGCCGAAGCCCAGGTCCAACGAATGGCGCTGGCGGTCGGTGAGTACGTCGCCAGAGCGGGATCCGAAGCCCTGGTGAGGGCGTTCTGCGTGGATCTGGGACGCCCCGAACCAACACCGGGTACGGTCTTCCGGCACAGCTATGGCAATCCGGACAGCACGATCACGCCTATATGGGCAAGCGCTATACACCCGCCCAGGCCGCCGCCGGCGGAATCGGGGAGTTCGTGGGAGGGAACGGTTACAGCGAGGTTCGCTTTCGACCCAAAGTGCCAGGCGAGGTCCGCATAAACGTCCGATCCGACACAGTCATCTCGGAGGTAGACGATCCGATTCCGCAACCCAAGCTGAGTATCATCCAGCAGGTTATGGCAACCCCGCCCGGCCGAATGCCGTTGGACGGAGGCGACCGCCAAGAGGCTCTGTGGGATCGGACCGAAACCGTCGAGAAGCAGGTACTCCTGCGCGACCTGGGCCTCTACCGCAGCGCTCTGGACGGTATCGCAGGCCCCGCATTCCGCAAAGCCGCCGGGCAATTCCAGGAACTGGCCGGTGCCCCCGCCGATCTGAGGGAGTTGCTCGACTATTCCGTGCGCACGCAGAAACCCCTCAGCTCGGACGGGGCGCTGATATTCGATGGCGAGATGCGCACGCGCCTGTCAGATGTGGGCTTCCGTGGTCAGGAAGCGGCCGCAGCGTTTTCCCGCTATCACGGCCTGACCAGTACCAGCCTCTCCGATGCCGCTTTCGTGCAGAGACTGAAGCTTGACGAAGCAACGGCGAGCGAATTGGAGCCGCCCAGCCTTTTCGGCCATGACCGGGCCGATCGGACGCACCTGACCGTAAGAGATGGACCGGAAGCGTGGGTTTACCACGGCTCGACATTGACTGCCCGGTTGCGCGGTAAGGCGGCCATCGATGCCGCCGAGCGGCAGACCGCGACTCTCATCGGCGCTGCCAGCCGGCCTGCGGCAACCTATCTTTACGCCACACCCCATGCCATGAACGCGTCCTCCATCGAGTTCGTGCTCGGCGGCAGGCGGGTCTCCGAATCGCGCGCCGCCGTCGAAGCGCTGCTTGCCGGGTCGGGCTCACTGCCTAAACTGGACGCGGTTGTGAGTGAACTGAGGGGGCGAGGCGCCGAAAAGCCGGCGTTACTCGTGTATCGGGACGGGGTGTACGGCGCGCATGCCGATTCGCCCGAACAACAGGCCTCCTTCGCCGCCGCTTACGCGGGCGTTGGCCTTGGACAAATCAATCCATCGGAACTCGCGGGAGCCCTGAGGGCGCGCTATGCGGACCGGCTCACCGTCTACCTGGCGAGCGATCGCGGCATCGCCGAACAACACATGCTGCGGATTCCGCACGTTTCAGGCGCGGCAGACATCGCCGTGCTGAAGGGCGAGAAGATCCAGGACTGGGGAGCGATCGAGAATGTTGCGGCCAGTTTGAAGAAAGCGGGCATTCCTTTGCTTGAGGGCAGCGACGTGGATTTTGAGGCCGGTAACGTCGTGGTCTTGACCGGGCACCGCGATCGCAACCTGAGCGCGTATCTGGAGACACTTCTGGACAAGGGGATCCTCGAGGACAAGCTGGTCGTGCTGTTTTCCTGTTACGACGCCGCGGCGGAAGCCTCGCACAGCAAGCTGCTGCAATCGCCCGACGGCCCCCGTGCGGTGGTCTACTTCCCCGATCAGATCCACGCCGGCGCGGTGTCGCTGGTGATTCGTGAAATGACGCTCGCGGTCAAGAGTTTCGGCAGTTCCCCAGTCACGCTGCCAGACCTGCTGTCAGAAAGCGTGGAACGCGCTTTAGCGAAGGCGCCGCCTGAGCTGAAGAGCGAGATTGCCAAGCTCATGCGCCTGATCGTGCAGCTTTCGGAATTAGCTCCGCCCGCGACGCGGCAATGGGAACGGGCGGCATAGGGAGACACGGCGATGAATACCATCGATTTCCAACTGGGGTCCGGCGACGCGCTGGATCCCTATCTTCTCACTCCGCCGGGCCAGAGGGTTTATGGGGGGCTCCCCGCTCCCCCAAACGAACTGCAGGAGAAACGCATTCGCATTCGCTTGGGGGAGAGACCCACGGTCCGGAACCTGCGCGCCCTCTTCGAAGCGGGCAACCGACCGGCGCTGGCCGGTCTGTCCTTATATAAGAGCTACCAGATCTGGTTGATCGGCTTGACCGTCGGAATCGTGAAGGAGGGGGGATGGCGGGACGTAACGCAACTCGGTCTCCAGGTCGACTTGCCCGAGAAACCGCGGTTCACGGTGGTGAGCCTTCTTCCCGACACGCGCTTCATCCGGCGCGTTGGAGGCGCAGTCAGGTGTGAAGCTCTCATGGAAGCAAATGGCGCGGCGCAGCTTCCCGATCTGGCGGTGGCGACCCCCGGTATCCCGGTATCCGTGGGCGCATCCGCGAAAGTGGCGGTCCATGCCGCGGTCGGGATCGACCTTTCGTTCTCCGTGAACACGCCGGTGATTCAGGCGATCGGCAAGGGGGACCGGCGGGCCGAATGGGTGCTGGAGGCGCACGGCGAACCGCTGGTGGGCGACCAGGAACTGATGTTTACCATGCTGGCCCCGCTGGCGGCGGACGAAATCGACCTCCGGTGCCGCCTTCGCGCGACGATTTCGACGTTCGATCTACTGCCGTGCGTGCTCCAGACAGGAACGGTGGAGTTACAGACGCCACTCCAGTGAGCGTCTGGCTCGCGCCCGATGGATGCTTGCCAGAGTCCCCGCGAACGCGTGTAGAATCTCTGGTAGCCTCTCCGCTCATCATTCCTGGGCTCCGTTCGGCGGAACGGCCTCTCGACATCGGGCTATCCAAAGGAGGGTTCTCTGACATGCCGATGAATCTTACACTCGTCTCCATTCAATTTCGCGGTATCGCCCCCTGCCCCGATGCCGCCATACCCCTACGCCAGAATCCGGATGTCCCGCCGTTTTCGCTGCCGGAGTGGACAGCCGGGCACACGGATCCCTCGCGGTCGCCGGTGGCGTTCCGGCTCGATAGGACCAGAAACGGCGCTGTGTCTGCCCGGATCGGGTTCGCCTCTCCTGTCTCGCAGACCGTGGAGGTCAAGGCTGAGGACGCCACCGGCGGCAACGTGATCGGATCCATCCCGCCATTCGCCGTTCAGCTCGTCGCCGGGACCGGCACCCAACTGACGGTGTGTTTGGATGCGCCACGCCTGACCGACCCCGCGCAGGCGCACGTTCAGGCCCATAACGACTCCTGGCGGTGGTACGCGCGCCCGCAAGGAACCGGGACGTGGCAACCGATCGCGGAGACGCAGCACCGGATCTACACCGTATTGGGTGCTCCGATGCTGCCGTGGGGAATCGATGACCCCGATCTCTATGTCTGGACGGACGCTCTGGATCTCGCCTGCCAGTGGGCCGCGGGCGCCATTGATGTAGACACAGCCGCCGGCATGGTTGCTCGCGGGATCTACCAATTGGGCGAACCGTCTTCCCGGCCCGGACTGCGCTACGACCGTTGCTCGTACGTCTACACCACGCTTGTAGACGGCCATCTGGTTTGCGTGTTCGGCTGCATCGACTTAATCCGCTATCTGAAGTCCACTGCGGTCACCAATGCAGCCACCGTGGACTGCCACGACATGGCCTGCGCAGTGAGCACCTTCGCCAACGCTCTGGGAGCGGCACTGATTCAGGGGAAGATCTGCCTGGTGGGCCGCCAGATTCACACTAACTACGTGCGTTTGATCGGGGCCAAGGAAATGTCTCAGTGCTTCACCGAGCACGAATTGGCTTGGGGCGGATCGGCTGTGGACAAGGATCCGGTGTGGGACGCCTGCCTCCAGGTGGATGGCGATTCGGACCCGTCCTCCCCACCCTATCAGTTCGTCGTATCCACCGGCATGATCTTTAATGGAGGGCTCAACCTGGGATACCGGGACCGGTTGGCGATCTGTGACGACGCTGAGGGCCTGATTGCTCCAGGGCGTCGGGCTGTCAGCGATAACCGGAAGCTCGCGACCCTCCGCCCGTCGCCACGCCGGACTCCCCATGACGCCGTTTCGGGAGAGATTCCGGTGGACCTCCGCGGCTTTCTCACCTCGCTGGACGTAAAGCCCTGGAGGCTCCTGGAGTGGTTCGAGAACCCGCTGGATGCGGACCTCCTGGCCTACCTGACCACCGTGACGTTGGCGCCGGATTCCATCGAACCCAGGCTCCACATCGACTGGTACCGGTGCGCTTCCGTACAGCTCGCCCGCGGCGTTCTGTCGGCAATCCACGCTCTTTACGCCCAGCCCACGGAGTACTCGCCGGTGGCGGGAGACGGAGGGTTCCGAACCTACGATGGCGGATCGCACGTCTTCGTCCGCGCGAACCTGGTGGTCGGCATCAACAATGCGGGGATGACGCCGGGCCGGATTGGGGATATCCCCCGCCAGATCGATGCTACCCTTCTGGAGGCGTTCGGCCAGCACGCCCTGATCCTGTGAGATCGAGCCACGCGCACCACATGCCCCGGTACGCATCCTCGAGCGCGCCGGTCACCGCACGCGGGTCCCCCAGGCTGGATCGCGCGAATTCGCCGCGAAGCGTTTGGCGCAAGCGCGCGATTCCGGCGCGATCCCTGGCCACTGCTACAGCCCGCTGTACGTAGTCGTCGTAGGATTGCGCGACCCAGCCGACAAGGCCGAGCCGGCTCAGCAGGCTCAGGCCCACACGCGCGGCGTGCGAGGTTCCGGCCATGCTCAGGACCGGCACCCCCATCCAGAGCGATTCACAGGTCATGATGGTCCCGTTGTAGGGAAACGTGTCCAGCATGATGTCGATATCGGCATGATGCCGGATATGATCCTGGCGTGGGGTGTTGCCGCGAAACTCGATCCTGTGCGCCGCCACACCCCGGTTCGTGAAGCGCGTGCGGATGGCCTCCGCGATGGCGGGATCGGCGACTTGCCGGTTCTTCAAAATGAGGCGTGAATACGGCACTTGTTGAAGAATCGAGGCCCAAGCGGAGAGCATCTCCGCGGTGATCTTCTGCCGGATCGCGAAGCAGCCAAACGTGAGGTAGCCGTTTTTCTCCGCCGGGAGGGCAGAAATGGGTGGGGCGTCGTCCGGAGGCCGGTAGCAAACGAAGCCCGGCGCGATTCGCCAGAGACGCTCGGTATGCAGGTGCTCGGTGAGTCCGGGCGGGTCGCAAAACTCGTCCGTGATCCGATAGTCGATCGAAGGCAGGCCGGTGGTATCGGGGTAACCGCAGTACGTTGCCTGGATGGGTGCCGGCTTGCGCGCGAAGATGCCGAGGCGGTTGCCTGCCGTATGTCCGGAGAGATCGACGAGAATGTCGATCTGGTGGAACGCGATCAGGTCCGCGGCCTGCACGTCGTCGGTACCCGCAAGGTTGTGCCAGTGCGCGCCGTAGCTTTGGATGCGCTCGGTCACCAGATCCACGGGCCCGGCGGTGGAGTAAAGAAACGGCTCGATGGCGAGCCGGTCGTGCGCCGCCAGTACGGGCTCGATCAGGAAGGAGACCGAGTGGTCGCGGAAGTCCGCCGAGACGTATCCCACGCGAAGCCTGCGGCCGGGTGAGCGGTCGCTGTCGAACGCGCGGGGAACTGCCGGCTCGGGGAAGTGGAACTCGGCCCAGCGCCGGTGTTCGGCGAAGATCTGGCCGGGCGTGAAACCGCCATAGTGCATGACCAAGAGAAGGTTGGAGTGAATCGCCGGCGAATGCGAGAGATCCGCAGCGCGGCAGAAGCTGGCAATACTCTCCTGCCAGCGTCCTTCCTCCGCGTAGAAGCCGCCCAGATTACTCCACACGCCGGCGTTGCCGGGCTGAAGGGTGAGCGCGCGCTCCGATGCCAGCGACGCCTCCGAAATTCGATTTGCCTTGCCCAGGCAGTTGGCCAGGATACAGAGCCCAACGACGTCGTTCGCATCCAGCGCCACCGCGGCCTGAGCGTGTTCCAGGGCTTCCGCCGTGCGGCGTACCTTCAGCAGTGCCGTAGCCAGCGCGTGCCGGGAACTGGCCTGCCGCGGATTGAGGCCCACCGCTCTTTGAAAGGCGGCGAGCGCGGGTTCCCGTTTTCCGAGCGTCCACAACGCCCGCCCCAGGTGCCGGAAGATGTCCGCACTGCCGGCATCCAGGCGCGAAGCCCGCCGAAAGCATGCGGCGGCCCGCCCGGCATTGCCCAGGGAGAGATAGGCCACGCCCATGCTGTTGATGTGGGCTGCCGACCGGGGAATGACGCGTCCGGCGGCGCGGAACCGCTCCAGCGCCACCGCCCATTCCCCGTCCAGCGCGGCCTTCAGGCCGTCTTCATAAATGGAATCGCAATCGGTCGGAATCGCCTGTCACCTCTAAGGGGTGATCACGATGGTGGGCTTGCCGCCGCATTTTGTTTTCCGGTCCAGATGGACTTTTACCTTGGCGACTCCTGCGCCGAGTTTCACCCCGGTATCGATCGTCACGTGCAGCGTGCAACCTTGACAAGGCCCTGCCTCGTAATGGTCGCCCAGGCGGACCGAGACATCGGAGAGGACAAGATGATTGGCGCTTGGGTACGCAAGCATCGCATCTTTCTGCGTCTCCGTGACTTCCATGGCCACCGTGAACACGAACGCACCGGGCAGCGGTGGGGCGCTCAATCCCAGGCACGACCCGTCCGACAGCAGCTTGAGCACGTCGGGGAAGAGTCCCTGGTCGACCAGCAATCTCGATTCTTTCTTCTCTTCACTCATTCTTTTCTCCTTTGTTTGCAGATGGAATACACCGTGTTTCAGAGGTTCAACTGACGCACGATCGGCTCATACCTCGGATCGCTGCGCAGAAGGTCGTTGCCGGGATCCGCCCGGAGCGTGGTGAGGCTCGGGTCGCGCACTTGGAGCGCGATCTCCAGCCAGCGAAAGGTTCTGTCCAGGTCGCCCAGCCCCTGGCATATCTGCGCCAGCGCCGACGGCGAAAACCGTTCGGTGGGCCAGCGCCGTTCCAACTCGCCCTGAATGGCCACGGCGCGATCTCGAAATCCGGCGGAGGCAAGGCTGTAACCCAGCCAGGAGAGGGCGCCCGGTTCTTGGTTCGACAAAGCGGCGCACCGTTCGTGCTGGCGAATGGCCAGGTCCCATTTGCCCTGGCGCCCATATACGATTCCCAGCACGGTGAGCGCCGGCTGATACTCCGGCGCCAGTTTGAGCGTGAATTCCAGTTGCGCCGCCGCCTCGCCGTACCGGCGCGCCCGGTATAACATGGCGCCATAGGCCGTGTTTGCCGCCAGCGAAAGCGGTTCCAGGTCCCGGGCGCGCGCGGATTCGAACACCGCTTCGTCGGGCAATCGCCGGATGGAAAGCAGCCCCGAATACCATTGGTGCGCCACGGCCAGGCCCGGGCTCGCACTGAGTGCGGCACGGTATTCGGCATCGGAAGCGGGCCAGTCCCAGTCGAACCGCTGGTAGACGGAACCGAGCACGACATGGGCATCGCCCAGTCCGGGAGAGAGCGCCAGTGCCTTCTGGCAAGCTTGGCGGGCCGCCGCAAAGGAGACATCCAGCGGATGATTCGGCCGGCCGGCCAGGATGTTGTAGCACGCGCCCAGTGCAGCATATGCCTCCGCGAAGTTGCTATCGAGGCGGAGCGCCTGGTTCAGATAGCTCACGCTCTCCTCAAGATCCTTAACACCTCGGCGCGCCGCGGAACTCCTGCCCAGCAGGTAGGACAGGTAAGCGTCCCCGTTCGCAGTCAGCGGGCGGGCAAAGGCGGTTTTGGCCCACAATGCGAAGGTGGAGTTTACCGCGGTCGCGACACCCTGTGCGATCTTCCCCTGAAGGTGCGGCAGGTTGGCGGCCTCATCGGCGAACGCCTGCGCCCATATCACCGCGCCGTCGCGGGCGGAGCGCAGCGTCACCCTGACGCCGATATTGTCGCCGGGCCGGGAGACCGATCCCGTGAGGACGTAAGGAACTCCGAGGCGGTTTCCCACGCCCATCGCAAACCGTTTTGCGGCACCTTCGGTGGAAGCGGCAACTCCTGGATACGGCGGTTGAGCGGCGTACAGACTTGGAACGGCCGCGGCAGCGGCAATTCGGGTCGATTCCTCGCCGATGACGAAGAGCTCAGGAGAAACCGACAGAGCGCGGATCACTTCGTTGGCTAGGGCCGCGCCCAGAGCCGCCAGGTCGGGCTCCGGCGCCGCGGGCGTAAAGGGGATGACTACCAGTCTTGGGAGCGATTGGCCCGCGCGGAACCGGGTGGCTCTTTCGCGCCACACTATAGCTCCGCCGAAGCCGGCGGCCGCCGCTAGCCCAAGGAGAACGTTCCTTCGCGTACTGCGCGGAGCGTCCAGCGCACTGGCGAACTCCAGCGCACCGGCAAAGCGCCTGGCAGGTTCCGCATCCAGGCATCGTGCAATCGCCCGGCGCCATCGCGGTCTCAGTTCACGAGAGCCGGCCCTCTCCAGTTCGTCGCCGCGCTGATGCGCACGCGGCGGCGCGCCGGCCAAAACCTCATGGGAAATCACGCCCAGCGCGAACACGTCGGATCGCGCGGTGGCCGGCCTGCCTTGGCGCTGCTCGGGCGCCATGTAGCGAGGTGTACCCGCCTGAAAAATGGCCGTGCCGGAGTTGCCGGCCGCCAGCGCGACACCGAAATCCATGACCACCGCGCGCAGCGCATCTCTCCGGTCGCGGGTCAGCATGATGTTGGCCGTCTTGAGGTCGCGGTGTACGATGCCGGCTGCGTGCGCCGCGGCCAGACCCTCGGCAACCTGCCGGATGAGTGGCAGCGCAATGTCCCGGGGCAGAGCCCCTTCCTTGCGCAGGCGCTCGGCCAGCGTCTCGCCGGAAATATACTCCATGGTGAGGAACGCCAGACGTGGCCCCGGATCGGACGAGGAGGCCGGAAGCGCGAACAGATCGTGGATGCGACACACGTTTGGGTGCGTGACTTCCCGGGCAAGTTGGACCTCCGACCGGAATTGGTCCAGTACCCGCTTGTCGCCCGCCAACTCCGCGCGGATCGTCTTCAACGCCACGCGAGCGCCCAGCACCTGGTCGAGCGCCTCGTACACTTCACCCATGCCTCCGGCGCCCAGGAAGCGCACGATCTGGAAGCGGTCGAGGATGAGGTTGCCGTTCTCCAGCAATGGCCGCTCTGGATCCGAATCCAGTAGACGCTCGGGATGGACCAGGGAGGTGAGTAGAAAATCGCCGGCTGCTTCGTCCTGCTCTAGCAGTCGTTCCACTTGGCCGCGCAATTGCCTGTCCGCGCCACACGCCGAATCCAGATAGGAAGCACGCCTGGCTGCGGGCGCGTCCAGCGCGGTCTCGAAGATTTCCTTGACGATTTGCCAGCGTTCCGGGCTCATAGCAACCTGAATGGCGAGTTCCGCGCCTGGTCCGGCCTGAGCGACTCCGCCCGCTGTTCCGGCGCCCCCTCCATCGATATCAGCGTTTGCCATGGCGAAAAGGGGACAAGCTATTATTCGGTGCCGGAAAACTTGGCGGCCTGCTTCGTGCCCTTCATCTCCCCGTAAAGCCACGCCCGGGCGAGACGCCAATCCCGCTTCACGGTGCGCGTGGACACCTCCAGAAGACCGGCGATTTCCTCCTCCTTGAGGCCGCCGAAGATGCGCAGTTCCACCACGCGGCTCTGCCGCGGATCCATCTGGCTTAAACGGCTCAGCGCTTCGTCGAGATCCAGCAGTTCCTCGGAGCGAATATCGAATGCTACTTGGATGTCGTCGATGTTGATCTTATTGCTCGCCCCGCCGCGTTTCTCGGCGTTCCGGGCACGCGCGTAATCCACCAGGATACGGCGCATCACCTGCGAAGCTACGGCGTAAAAGTGGCTCCGGCTCTGCCATTCCTTGTCCGGGTGTTGGACCAGGCGCAGATACGCTTCGCTAACCAGCTCGGTAGGCTGCAACGTATGATTGTCGCGCTCCCGCCGCATGTGGCTCCTCGCCATGCGGCGAAGCTCCCCATATACCAGCGATATAAGCTCCCCTTCGGCCTCTCGATTCCCGCGCTGCAATTCGAGAAGGAGCTTTGTCACGTCTCCAGCAACATCCATTGTGAACCTGCAATGGCTTCATATTATACACGGATACCGAAGCCGCTGGCTCGATCGGTCAACCTTGCACAAAGTTACAGCGGAGACGACGCCGGAGAGCGGCGCCGCCTCCGCAACAGGGCCGGCAGGCGGATGAAGAATTCGATCGTGATGCCTTCACTTCGAGAACAGCGCGTCGAAATCGTAACTGATACCGAGTTGCGCGCGCCACGTGGCTTTTGGAATCAGCTCCGTCCGGTTGGAGTAGCTGATGGCCAGGGGAAAGCGGACGCTGGAGCCTCCAGCCCCGAGGACGAGGCGGATTTGGCCGACATGCAGGTTCCCTTTTTGCGCGAATACCTGGCTGGCCGTTGACGGTAATCCCACAAAGGTAATGCCGGGAAGTGGTGTGCCGGGCGTGACGTTGAGGATCGCGGGGCTGTTCTGATACTGGAAGTAGTAACTTCCAGCCACGGCGGCAGCCCCGATGAAGGCGAGGCTTCCCAGATCCTTCTGCACCTGCGTAGCAAACTGGGCGTCGCGAAGCCGGCTCACACCGGGAATGTCCGTGGGCAAGTTGGAATTGTACAAAGTGAAGGCCCCGTTGAGAGCAATGGATACGCCCTTGCCGACGCCTTTGTCGAAAATGAGGCGAACCGTGGACGTGGAACTCTGTCCGACTGGCCGGTTGTCGTTGTACTGCAAAGTTAGTACCGGCTTGTTTGCGATCGCCTTAATGAACTGGCGCTGCTCGAATTCGTAGTTGGACAGGGCGCGGATGAAAGCCAGCGCCGCGTCGGCCGCCTTGGGGTTTGCGTCCGCCACTAACTGCAGGTACGTGGCGATCTGCCGCCACCAGGTGAGTTCCAAAGCGCCGGGCGCTTTGAAATCGGCGGCGGAGATGGCCTGGAACGCCGCTTTGTACCAGGCGTCCCGTTTGTCCTGCGGGATGGCCGCGGCTACGATCAGATCCTCCAACGGCTTCAGGAGGGCCTTGGCTGCGGCGATCGTCGCCGTGGCGCTCGGGTCGGCCGCGGCAGCGTTTGCCGCCGGCGCGGCTGCTGGTGTGCCGGTTTTAGGGGTGGCGCCGCCGGCGGCTGCCTTGGCCTGGTCGAGCAGTATCTGCCAGCGGGTCGCGAAATCCTTGGTGGTGTTCTCCTGTCGTGCATTCCACAGTATGGCGCGGGCGTTCCAGGCGGTAATCTGTCTGGAACTGGCGGTGAAGGTCGCGGGTTGAGCTGCGCCTTGCGCCTGCCCGGAGGCGGTTCCAGTAACGGTCTGGCTGTTTTGGCTGGTGTTGAAGGAGACGCCATAGGAGAATCGGCCCAACGCATCGAACCAACCCTGGCCGATGCAGCCTTTCTCGTTGGGCGAGGTCGGCAGGCAGTACGGCAGGACGCTTTTGCGCACCAGGGCCGAGGGCAGGCCATCTAGGCTGCCTTGCACGGTAACAGTCTGCCCGCTGACGGATTCCGTGATGGCGCCGAACTCGGAGGCCACGGAGAGCAACCGCGCCGTAGTTCCTTTGGACACGAGGTTGGTGCTGGCACCGGGATCGACGCTGGAGCCTGCCTGCTTGTCGGTGCGCAGCGCCTCCAACTGTTTCACGAAATCGGCGAACCCACGCTTGGCCGCCGCGGACGATTGGATGAAGAGCTTGGCGTAGCAAGTGGGACTCACCCCCAGCTTGAGAGAGTCCTCGATATTGCTGTTGAAATGATCGGCGGGACCGTTGCGGATCGCGTCGAGCACCGCTTGGCATTCTGCCGGGATCTGGGGTGTGGTTTGTCCTGGCAATGCCCAAGGGAGAATGGCGAGAAGGTAGACCGGGATCAGTGTTGTTCTCATGGCGATCCACCTCATGCGCAAATTGTGTAAGCGACGGCCTTGTTCGCCGCCCGCACCTCTTTGAGGAAGGTGTTAGCCTGACCTTCGCACTTCGAGCGGGTTTTCGGCCCGGTCGAATTATATTTGGTTTG
>OBLU010001450.1_pt1 | contig 22158 bp, 22 predicted proteins | sample 1518681 | NCBI WGS metagenome assembly OBLU01 (sample SAMEA3539304, study PRJEB22396) | soil metagenome | biome: tundra; feature: field; material: soil | place: USA | collected 2010-05 | depth 0.15 m
GGGCAACTGCCGCTTGCCGGTACCTGGAGGGAAGAACGCGGATCAGCTGGCCTGGGCAGTGCCCGGCGGAAGCGGCTGCAAGACGCTGAGGCGATTACCTTCGGAGTCGTGGAAGCTTCCGTACAGCCCGACGCCCGGGATCTCCTGAGTCGGACCGGCAACCGTCCCGCCAGCCGCCTCGACGGCGCTCAGCGACGCATGGATGTCCTGCACGGCGATGACCACGGAAGGCGCGTGCGACGCGGGATCGCTCGTCCTCAGGAAAAAGCCGCCGTTGATCGCCCCCGGCGTCGTCGGTCTGCTCCCGTCAGACTCGGTTGTGGTGACCACCGTGTAGCTGCCCATCTCCGGGCCAAGTAGCTCTGTGTGCCAGCCGAAGGCCGATCCGTAGAACGCAGCCATCCGCTCGCGGTCATCGGCCGGCAGCTCGAAATGCACGACGGGATCCATCTGCTCACCTCGCTTGACGTTGGCTGGTCGGGCGCCCGCCCGAGCGTGGCACGATACTCGCGGACGGCGCGCGAAGGCGCCGTCCAAGACGCCAAGAATCAGCAGCAACTCGACACATCGCTGATCGCCCCCGGTCGCGGCGGCCATGGAAATCTTCCCGTAGGTGCCGTCGGAATTCCCCACTGATGGCCAGCAGATCTCCCCATGGGTGGCCATCGGATCTCCCCACCAACGTCGGTCGTGCTGTCGCGGGAGCGAGCTGCTTGGCTTGACGACGTAGGTCGTGCCCGGCGCGCAATAACCTGCTTGCTTCACGGGCACCGGTGAGCATTGAGGCGACGCGAGGTCATAGATCGCGGAAGAATGGGCGCTGACCCGAGGATCCTCGAATGATGGCGGCCGATCTGCGAAAGACTGAGCGCAAGTGGCTGCGAGACGCCGAGGCGTGCCCATCCTGTCCGGCTCACGGGCGTGTGCGCTGACGCGCCCGCCTGGGGTCTGACATCTGCATCCACAACGCGACTGGGGGCGGAGTGCGGCGGTTCACCCGGCACGGCGGCGCCGAGGCCGCCCATGTCTGCGTCATGAAATGGGCAGCGGGCGCTCGGCGTCGGCCTCGCTCAGCGGGGGGAGCGGCCCCCCACCCCCGAGCGAAGTCGAACACAGCCGTTGATCCCAAAGGACTTCAGTCCACGACTGCGGATCGATTGGCGGCTCACGCCGCTCAGCTTCTGCCAGGTGCCGGAGCGATCTCGCCACGCCCGGCCTGCTGCAGATCCGCCGGCAGTTCGACTCCCGACTCGCGCGCCAGGAGCGTCAACCCGGTGCGCCAGCCGATGATTGCAGCGCGCTGGGCCGCCTGGGTGTTCGGCAGGTCATCCAGGTTCCGGTCGGCCAACCCAGCCACAAGCGCGCTCAGATATGCGTCCTCGAGCACGTATGTGTGTGCGTATGCGGGCTGCAGCTTTCGCAGCTGCGGCAGGGCAGGCTGGATCCCCGCGATATCGACGGTGTAGGCAGCGAAACGCCGCTCGAGGCGGTCCATCCGGCGCGCTGCCTGAGCAGGCGTGGCATGGCCGTCGTGGTCGGCGTGGAGGATGGGATCCGCGGTGTTCAGCAGCTGGTTGACGGCAAGCCTGAGCGGCTCGACCTGCCGCAGGTAGGACTCGATCGCGGACCTCGTCCGCTGCGCCTCAGTCGCCTTGGAATGCGTTTCGCTCGCACAACCTGCAAGCGCGGCCACACACGCCCAGATCAGTACCAGCGGCCCGGCGCGCGTGAAAAGCTTCCCCACGCCGGGCGCTTCGAGACCCCGGCCCACCCCCGCAAAAGACCGGCGGACGCTCCACACGGTGTCAGTACCCGTAGCCTCCACCACTCGACGACGTACTCGAGGCGGCGGGTGCGGGTGCGCTACTCGAAGCGGCGCCCGTGGTGTCCGCCGTCCAGGTGCTGCCGAGGTCCTTGATGCCCTGTCCCTTCGCGTCGCCCGGCTTCTGATCCCCGACGAACGTGTACAGCGGCGTGCCCTTGTAAGTGACCTGCATCATTCCGCCCGGACGCTTGACCGTCCCGAGCGATCCGACGCTCCCTTTCGGCGCGCTCCCGGCCTTCGCGATGAGTGGGGGCCACGCCTTCAGGCACGCGGCGCTTGTGCAAATCCACTTCCCGGCGTGCTCGCCCGAGAGGCTATACAGCGTCATGCCCTTCGAGTCGACGAGGACGGTCTTGCCCACCGTCGAGTTCGACGCAGTCTTCACGAGCGACACCGAAGTGCCACCGCTCGCGGTTGCGGCGGCGGACCTAGTCGTCGCGCTCGAATTGGTGGACGTGCTGCTCGAACTGCTCCCGCACGCCGCGAGCAGCACTGATGCCGCAAGTGTCGGGACTAGGAACCTCGTGATCTGACGCATCGCTGCGCTCCTCTCGGCAACTTCATCGGCATCACGGCTATGTTTGCGCCGCTATCACCCAAGACGACATCGGCGGCCAATCCTTCCCGCCGCTCAGGCGCCACGCCGCTAGCCGCCGCTTACGCACCACGCCGGCAGCTTCCCGAACGTACCGCCGAGGCACTGACGTGCCCGCCGCCCAGCTCCAACAGCTCGCGACATGGATGGCGCCCGGGTCCTGACCGCACCTAACGGGAAGGAACACGGCTCGGAAGCGTCCTCTAAGCATGAAGCGCCCTCGATGCCCTCGCTGCCCTCGCTGCCAATGCTAGGTCAAATCCTTCGAATCTCTCTTGCGGCTGCGCTGTCCACAGCGACGCTGCCGTCGCAGGTGCAGGCGGCACGGCGCCCGACGAGAAGCTCGCGGGCTGAGGCACCCTCCAGGTCGGAAAAGCACCACGCGCCCACGATCGAAGCCTCACTGGCCCCAACGCTTTCAGCCCTGCCGGAAAGTCCCACGACGGGCGAGCCGGTGCAGCTGTCCGTGCTCAACGCCCCCTCGGCGGCAACCGACTACCGATGGAAGCTCGCAGACAACGCGGAGCACCCGGTTCGTTTCCCATCGGCGCCCAGCGTGACCGTACAGTTCGCAACTGCGGGCATCCACCGCGTGACGGTCCTGATAACAGGCCGACAATCCACGCAGCAAGCCGCGCTCACCCTCCGCGTACAGCCCCAGCCTCCCAAACCGGGCCTGGACGCCAACCCCACGCACCAGCAGCCCGACCCACCGATGCACAGCCGTTCCGGGCCTCTGAAACTGTCAGCCCTGCCAGCGAGCCCCACCACAGGCGAGCCGGTGCAGCTGTCCGTGCCCAACGCCCCCTCGGCGGCAGCCGACTACAGATGGATACTCGCGGGCACGGCGGAACACCCGCTTCGCCTGCCGTCGGCGCCCAGCGTGACCTTGCAGTTCGCAACTGCTGGGATCCACCGCGTAACAGTCCTGATAACCGGCCACCGCTCCACGCAGCAAGCCGCCCTCAGCCTCCGGATACGCTCCCAGCCTGGCAAGCCGGCCCGACACGCTGACCCGACGCACCAGAACGGCGACCGATTGCCAGGCGCCGCACAACGCGCCCATGCCGCCAGTGACCCGGTCGTGACGATCTCCAACTTCCAGTTCAGTCCGAGCACGATCACGGTGCACGTTGGCGACACGATCACCTGGACAAACCATGGTCCGAGCGCGCACACCGCGACCGCCAGCAACGGTAGCTTCGACACCGGGCTCCTCCAGAAGGGCACAAGCGCCTCCCACACGTTCACGCAAGCCGGCACGTTCACGTATTTCTGCCGGATCCATCCATTCATGCACGGAACCGTTCTCGCCCTGCCCGCGGCTACGACGCCTACTGCATCTCCCCGCCCCGGCTCCGGTGAGACCCGACCTTCCAGCGCTTCGGCCACGGCTCCGACTCAAACCGTGCCCTCAGCCGGCAGCGCGACGTTGCCGGTCACCGGCATGAACGTGGCAGCGGACGCCGCAGTCGGATTCCTCCTCGTCGGGCTCGGGCTAACCCTGCGGCGCGGCACGGCGCGCGAAGCCGGTAGCCGGCTGCCTTCCCAGCCGTAGCGTCGACCCTGCGGCCAGCAAAGCAGCCGCTGGCGTGCCGTGGGCGCGCAGCACAGAGACCGCGGCGTACTGCGCGCTACCGGAGGTACCCGACAGGAACCCTCTCAAGAAATCAGGCCGGGCTCGAACCGCTCAGGGTGATCGATCGCGTCCAGGAAGCGCGCCGCTTCTTGATCGTCAAGCGTGATGCGCGAACGCGAGGCCGGGGCGCCGCCGGGTCGGCGTACGTCAGGCAAGCTTGAGCGGGATCTCCCCGTAGGCGTCGATGCGGTACACGAGTGACACGCGGTGATAGCCGTCGGCGATGTCTGCGCCCCTCTCGGCACTGACCACGAGCACCGGGCTGAGATGCCTACCCTCGATGACCTTGATCAAGTCTTTCATTACGCCCGGATCGTCCAGCGGCGCGGCGGTCAATCCGGCGGCACGCAGGATGTCGTTCGCGCGCCGCTTTGTGATCGAGGCTTTGCGTAGCCGCTCGACAGTTTTGTGGGCGACTTCGCTGTCGAGCTTGAGTGACAGGTAGGCCTCGGCGGCATCGTAGTCGTGGTCAGCAACGTCGTCGAGCCATTTGATCTTCTGTACCGGTCCCGTCTCGATTGTTTCTCCTTTCCCTTTGGCCATGGGCCGATCATGCCAGACGTCGGGCTGGCCGCGATCAGCTACCCCCTAGGTCCCCACGCCACATCAAGCCGGCGGCCGCGGATCCGGATTAGACGCCCGATCTACGCGCCGATGGCCCGTGCGATGAGAGCACTGCGCGAGCGAGTTGCCGGTCTCGACCGCGGACGAAAAAAGGTTGGCAAGCCGAAATGTGGTGTCCGGGCCTCACGCGCAGACGTGTTCCAACGCCGTCTGCGCCGACTCGTCGAGTGCATGGGCCATTTGCCCGGCCAGCGCCGGCCAGCTCCAGCGCGTCACGGCACTGTTGCGTGCGGCGAGTCCTCGCCGCCGGCGCTCGTGATCATCCTCGAATGCCGTGATGATCGTGTCTGTGAGCTGGTCGATGTCGTCGGGCTCGACGAGCCAGCCGGTCTGGCCGTCGTCGATGATCTCGGAGGGGCCGAGGCGGTTGACCGCGATCGCGGGCAGGCCGCATGCCATGCCCTCGACGAGCACTAGGCCGAATTGTTCGCGCACGGATGCGAGCACCTGCACGTCGGCCGCGTTCAGGAAGCTCGACACCTCCGATTGTTCGTGCCAGCCGGCGAGGAACACATTTCGTGCCCCGCTGCGTCGTACGGCGTCCCACGGGTGTTCGCCCTCCCATTCGCCGGGATGACCGCCAACGATCACCAGGGCCGAGGCCGGCTTCGCCGTTCGCTCGGCACGCGCAAACGCGTCGATCAACATTCCGATCCGCTTGACAGCCGTATAGCGGCCGACCGCGATGAGCACGACCCCGTCTTTCAATTCGGCGATCTGCTCGGGTTCGTACGCGACGCTGCCAGGTCCCGCGCCGGGTCGCCAGCCCTGCGGCTCCTCGACAAGCGCTCGCCGCCAGACATCGGTCCGATCGACCGTCCGAGGCGCAAACAACACAGGATCGAAACCATTAGCGACAACGACGCACTTCCGGCGATCGACGCCGAGCACGCCGACCGCCCGATCGACATTCCGCGGCGTCTGGACCACGATGCGCGTGCAGAGCTGTGCCCAGCGCCGCATCCGGCGAGCCCATGCATCGGCATGCGTCCAGTGGGCCGGAGCGCCGTCGTCGATCTGCTCGAGCATCATCAGTTCAGTTCCGTGTAGGTGCCCGGCGATGGGGACCTCTGGCGCAACCCGTGCGGCGGCCTCGTTAAGCGGCGTGAGATGGTTGAGCAGGAACACGTCAAACGAGCCGGCCTCGGCCTCGCGCAGCCGCCGTTCCCACGCCGCTACGTGAAGGAGATACTCGGCGTCGCCGACGAGGGCGAAGCAGCGGTCCGGTGCGCCCGGGCGATCCTCGTAGGAAGGATGCATCGGCGCCTCGCCCGCGAGGAAGTCCACCGCGTGGAGGTCGAGGCCGCGGTAGAACATCGCCGCGTCACCGGGGCCGCCAGGCAGCGAACCGCTGAGGATCCGCACCGTCCATCCGTGCGCGGGTAGTTCCCGTGACAGCGATCTCGCGACGTGAGATGAGCCTCCACGCGGGAAGAAGATAATGCCATTGAGTACGCGCACCCACCCACCTTACGGTGGCCGCGCGGCCGAGCCCGGACTCAGCGTGGCGCGAACACGAGCGCAGTTGCGACCGCCCGACCACCCGGCACCAGGATGCCATGCGCCTCGCGCGGCGTGTTGCGCAGACCACCGCCGCAGACGATTGAGGTGGACGCGCCGCCGTCGAGGTTGAGCGCCTCGCGGGCGCCGAGGTCCGCCATCGTCGCCGCGAGCTCGGACAGCGTCAGGCCCGCGTCATCGTCGGCGCGACCGTCGCACGCGAACGCGACGAGACGCTCGCCATCACACCCAAGCGCAGCACGCGGATGTCGCCCGACGGTGATATCCGAATCAAATTGCTCAGCGCCCGCGGAGAATCCCTCCTCGTCACCGCTGAGCGCTCGTCCGTCACGGACGAGCAGCGGACCGGCCTGCAGCAGATCGCCCGATGGCCTGGCGGGGAGATCGTCGCGGCGCGCGATCCGAACCTCGCCGCGCACCACGCTGACGCAGGCGCGGAGATCTCCCCACGGGTGCGCGAACGGGACGAACGGCTGCTCGGTGCCGTTGACCCTAAGCTCGCCAAGCGGAAAGCCAGTCAGCGTCGGCTCCGGCGGCGCACCGGAACAACGAAGATAAAACCCGCCGACGAGCGCCTCGGCGACACCGCGCTTCGCGCACCACGCCGCCAACGGAGTGAGGGCGGGAAGCCGACGCACCTGCAGCGTGGTCGCGGCGAGCGAATAGCTCGCGACGTACGCAGTCGTGTGAGCGCCATCGTCAAGCGCGAGACGCAAGCGCTGAAGCGACGGCGATGCCGTCTGCTTGACGATGGTCGGCCGAACGGTCATCGCGCTCACCCATGCTGACAGCTTCGGTCGTGACCATGGCCGTACATCACAACCTGGCTACATGGCGCCTCGCGTCTCGGGTTCTGCGCACCGCCGGAAACGCATTGCGGTCTACGCACAGTGGACGTCGCGCGAAACACTCGAGGCCGCGATCTCCGACCGGGAGGCCGTGCTTATCCCTCGCCCGAGATGATCTCCCAGGCACGACGAAGCTTGTGCTCGAGCGGGCTCTCCGAATCCCCGACGCCGTGACTCTCCATCACTGCGGGGTTAGGCTGCGGCTTCGGGAGCCGTTCAACCTCAGCGGCCGAGATCACCAGCGCGACACCGTCCTCTCGGATTTCAGCAACGTTCCGCGCGTCGACAAAATGAAGCCCACCCGGACCGAAGCTCACGTCGATCACCAGCCCGTCGAAGATGTCAGCGTGCTCGTCCGCGAGCACGTGCTTCACGACGCCGACACGGTGACCATCCGCGCTGATCACATCCGCGCCACGCTCAAGCGTCCGATACGACACTGGCCTCTCAGATGCCACGCCGACGAGCATAACGTTCGAGTCGCTGGGCCGTCGCAGAACACATTGACCAACGACCCTTGCCGTCGTTGGCCACTCGCGGCTCCGTCGTCCGATTCTCAAATGGGGCGCGACTGTTCGCGGGAAGCGGCGAAACGACCGTCCCCTAAGCGACGGCAGCGTCTCGTAGCTCGCGCCATGCTGCGAGCTGCTTGTCATCGGTTGCCGGCGTCACGAGCAGGGGGCACGCCGAGTGGCGGGCAAGATACTCGCTGGTGCTGCCGAGCAGGACGCGCTTGACGGTTCCCGCGTGTCGTGAACCACACACCAGTACGTCGACGTCCTCGCTCAGCGCCGCGAGCTCCTCGCGAACGAGTCCGACGGCCACATCGACGTCGGCGCCATTGATCAGGCCCAGCCGCTTCCGCGCCGCTGCGATCTCGGCCTCGGGATCCGCGACAAACATCGCAGCAGCAGTCCACGCGCCACCGCCATACACGTGCGGCGGCACCACGTTGCGGGCGACTAGCTTGGCGTCGAGATCGGCGGCGAGCAGCGCGGAATGCGCCAGCGCGACTTCGCTCGGATCTGAACCGTCGTAGGCCACCGCGATTGTCTCGATTCGCCTTGATCCGTCCGCGTATCCGGCAGGGGCTACAGCCACCGTGCAAGGCGCGCGGTGCAGAACCGACCGCGTGTCGTCACCCATCACGGCCCGGCCAACAGCCGACCGATGACAACCGCCAACCACGACCAGATCAGCCCCCCGATCCTCCGCGACATCGTGCAGGCCGGTACCAACGCTCGTTGCGGCAACGCTGATCATCTCCGAATCCGCGGCGCACGAGCTGTGCTCACGCTGCAGTAGCTCGATCGAGCGCTCGTGCTCGGCGAGGTCGTACGGCCCACTCGATCCTCGTGACGGCACTGCGTCACGCAACCGCACGTGCACGAGCGTCAAGCGAGTCAACCGCGGGGCTAGATGCTTCGCGAGCGCTGCGGAGTCCCTGCCGCCGGCAAGCCCGTCGATACCAACCACCACATTGACATACACGGCGAACTCCTTTGACGAGCTTGGTCAACCGCGACGCTACGGCAACAATCAGCGCCCGCCATCAGCACCTGCCACGGGCCGCGCTACGGCAAACCACGCACTACAAACCGGATCACTCAGACGCGACAGGAAGTTGTTGATACCTGCAGCTTCCGCCAGGCCGGCGCTTCTACGACCTCCGGTGGGCAGCTGGACGCCCTGCCACGGTCTGAGCCGTCGAGACCTGCTCATCGGTCGAGAAAGCCCGCAGACTGTTCAGGGAACCGTTGAGCGGGTCGAATCGTTCTTGGGGGCGTAGGCGCCTCGCGTCCCGGCGGGGCTTGGATGCTCGCCGGGACGCGCGCCGACCACCCAGCTGAGCTGTACAACAGCCGGTTCGGTGAGAGCGATGACCGAACCCTTATTGAGGCTCAAGTTTCCGGGGCAAAACGCCGATGGAAACAGGATTATGCAAACGATCCTCCACGTTATTGCGCAACTTGAAAGCGAGCGCGGTCAGACGATGGCCGAATACGGGATTCTGATCGCCGTGATCGCTCTCGTTGTTGTCGTGGTCGCGGTCACACTCGGATCCAGCATCGCTCACCTTTTCGGCTCCGCAGCCAGCCACTTGTAAGCGAGCGTCACGGTTCGGGGCGCCGACCGGAGCCACTGGCGAGCGGTCGGCCAGATCTCCGCCCTGGGGGGTGATTGACAGCACGCCGGGAGCGCCCCACAGCGGATGATCGTCGGGCAGCGGCTCGGGATCGGTGCGTCGAGCACCGCTCTCAGCCGACCTCGCGCTCGCACACGCGCACATGCGCCAACTGCCCGTCTCGGGGTAGACCCGTCAGGGCGTGGCGCTGAACTCCGGCTTTCGGTCCGGGGTCGCCTGGGCCAGCGCCCGGCGCACGCCGTCGGCGTCGAAGTCCTTGGCGTAGACGGGGGTGGCGGGCTGCTGGCGCCAGGACTCGTCCAGGCCGCCGGCATCAACGGGATCAAACCCCAGTTCGTCGACGAGCCCGAGCACCACGGACTTGGCCGGCTGGTCGTCACCGGCGACCGGCAGCGCGATCCGCCCGGGCGTGCCCTGAGGCTGTCCCTTCTCGTGCAGGTGCTGCGCGTAGATGTTGTTGAAGGCCTTGATCACCGGCCGCCCCAGCTGCTGCTGCACCCACCGGCTTTCAGCCATGCCGCCCTCGATCGCGTCGATCCGCCCGTCGCGCTGCTGGGGGTAGTAGTTGCCGGTGTCCACCACGACCACGTCGTCGCCGACTCCGGCGAACAGGTCAGACGGCAGGCTGGGAACGTTCTGCTGCGAGATCGTCACCACGACCACGTCCTTACCCCGAGCCGCCTCCGTGACGGTCACCGCCGTGGCACCCGTCTCAGAAGCCAGGTCGGACAGCGTCTGCGGTCCCCGCGAGTTGGCCACCGACACCTCGTGCCCCAGCTCCGTGAACCGGCGCGTCAGCGCCCCACCGATATTCCCCGCGCCGATGATTCCGATCTTCATGTCCGCTCCTTGATCGCCGATCGCTCAATTCAGTCCCTCCACACGATAGGAAGGCAACGCCGAAGCCACGACGGCTACCTTCACAGGTATCTCGACCTAGGTAGACTTTCGGTCGTGATCCGCTCGCGGCGTCCTCGTAGATAGGTGAGCGGCAAGAAGATCTCGTTACAGACGATCTCCGATTGGTGTCACCCGTCTGGTTGCAGCACGCGAACGTTGGAGGGCGCAGCTCGTAGACCAACGGTTGACCCAACCGCGATGGCGGGATAGCCGTTGTGGTGGGGCTGGATCTGGATTGTGAAGCGCGCGAGGCGGATCAGGAGGCCTCCGCGGTCGTGGTGCACGCTGATCACTTGGTCGGTGAGGGTGCTCGACTCCGGGTCAGCGAGCTCGAGCTCCCACGGATGTACGGCGATCTGCACCGCCCCCTCGGCCGGCGTGGAGCTCGCCAGTTCGCCGCCGCCGCTGAGCCGCACACGAGATCCAGGCGGCGCCGGTGTGGCGGTCCCGTGCAGCACGTTGGCACCCGTGAGCGCGGCCACCATCACGCTGGCTGGGCGTCGCAGCAGCTCTGGCGCCGGGGCGAGTTGCACGAGCCGGCCGTGGTCGATCACCCCGATCCGCTCGGCCAGGGCGGTAGCGTCGTCGAACGCATGAGTGACCAGCAGTGTGGGGAGTTTCAGCTGTTGGAGGATGTCGGCGAGCTCGTCACGTACCTGCTGGCGCGTGATCGCGTCCAGCGCGCCGAATGGCTCGTCGAGCAGCAACACGCGGGGCTCGCGCGCCAGAGCGCGGGCCAGCGCTACGCGTTGGCGCTCGCCACCTGAGAGCTGCCGGGGGTGCGCGCGAGCGAGGTGGCCGATCCCGACACGCTCTAGCAGGTCAGGGCGATCGCGCTTGCCGGCAAAGCGCACGTTCCCGGCCACAGTGAGGTGCGGGAACAGCCCGTAATCCTGGGGTAGGTAGCCGACCCGCCGATGTTCGGCGCTCAGGCGAATGCCTCGTTCTGCGTCGAACCAGACTTCGGTGCCGAGGGAGACGTGGCCGGTTTGCGGGCGTTCCAGGCCCGCGACGCTGCGCAGCAGTGAGGTCTTGCCGGCACCGGACCGCCCGACGAGCGCGATCGTCTCGGTGCCGACGCTCAGCGCGGCGCGGAGATCGAACGCCCGTCGAGGGAGAGTGATGTCGATGTCGAGGCGGTCCATGAGCGCGCAAGGAGCTTTGCCGTGAGCAGGATCGCGGCACTGATGATTATGAGCAGCACGCCGATCGCGATCGCCTGGTCGAGGTTGGCATCAAACAGCGAGTAGACGGCGAGTGAAAGCGTCTGCGTAGTGCCCTGGAAGCTGCCCGCGAACAAGATCGTCGCGCCGAACTCGCCGAGCCCGCGGGCGAACGCGACCGCGGCGGCGGCGCCGAGCCCGCCGGCCGCGAGCGGGATCGCCACCCGCATCATCCGGCGAAGCGGCCCGGCACCCAGGGTGCCCGCGACATCGATCAGGGTCGAGTCGACGGCCTCAAAGGCCGCGATCGCGCCGCGCAGATAGAAAGGGCTGGCGACGAAGGTGATCGCGATCACCACTGCACCCTGATTGAAGGCAAGGTTGATCCCGAGCGCAGTGATCGTGCGCCCGAACAGCCCGAAGCGACCAAAGGCGACCAGCAGTGCCAGGCCGGCGACTGCGGGCGGCATCACCAACGGCAGCTCGACGAGCGTGATCACCACGCTGCGCCCGGGAAAGCGCCTCCGGGCCAGGATGTAGGCGAACGGAGTCCCGAACCCGATCATCAGAGCAAACGAGATCGCGTTGCACTTCAGCGAGACCTTGATCGCGTCCGTCGCCACCTTCGTCCCGAAGCCGTTGATCAGATCGTGGACCGGCTGATAGGTGAACAGAGCGACGATCGGAAGCACCAGGAAGGCCATCACCACGGCGACCACCACCGTCACCACCGCCCCGATGGCGAGACGCCCGAGCCTGGGAATCCACCACGCTCTCGGGCCGCCGTAGCCGTCGCTCGGTGCGCCGCGGCCAGCGGCGGCGCTCACGGTCTGCCGAACCCGGCGGCCTTGAGCGTCGCCTGCCCCTTGGCCGAGAGCACCGCCGCCAGAAACGCCTTCGCTGCCGCCTGCTGCTTGCTCGACTTGACGATGGCGATGAAGTCCTCGGTGCCTGGCTTCGCCGCCGGCGGCAGCCTAACCACCTTGACCTTGCCCTTCGCCGCGTCGGCGTCGGTGATGTAGACAAAGCCGGCGTCGGCCTGGCCGGTGGCGACGTCCGCCACCGTTTGCGTCACGTCGGTCGTCTGGCTGACCACGTTCCTCATCGCGGCGGTCGTGATCCCCAGATTCGCGAACGCCGTCCGGGCATAGTCACCGCACGGCACTGTGTCGTTGCAGATCACGAGCTTGACACCCTTCTTGGTGATGTCGCTGACCGAGGTGATGTGAGCCGGGTTGCTGTTCGGCAAGATCAGCACGAGCGTGTTGGTTGCGAACTGCACCGGCTTGGCCACTAGTTTCTTGGCGTATAGCGCGGCCGGCTGCTTCGGGCTCGCCGCGGCGAACACGTCCGCCGGGGCGCCCTGCTCGATCTGCGTCTCGAGCGCGCCCGACCCACCGAACGTGTACTTAGCGTTCGGGTCGATCAGCGGGAAGACCTTCGTCAGCGACGCGGCGGCAAACACGGTGGGCTGAGAGCCGCCGCCGGCCGCCGTCGAGGACGTGGAAGTCGTCGCGGGCGCGGCGGTAGTTGCCGCCTTTGAGGTCGCCGAGCTCGAGCTGCTGCTGCTCCCGCAGCCCCCCGCGAGGGCCGAGATTCCGATCGCCGCGAGCGCGGCGGCGACCCGTCTGGCCGGATTTGCGCTCAACACTGGGCGACCTCCTTAGTTTCTCGACGTACGACAGAATCCGGGCACCCTACTAGAATCCTGGCGGTGCGCGATTCCCAACTCCGAGCGCGCCGGCTGGAATGCGGGCTCACGCAGACCGAGCTGGCGGCCCGCGCTAACGTAAGCCGCCAGCTGGTCGCAGCGGTCGAGGCCGGCCGCAACATGCCCGCTGTCGATGCCGCGCTCGGCCTCGCGCACGCCTTGGCAACGAGCGTCGAGGAGCTCTTCGCCGACCGGCCGCCCAACGTCGTCGCCGCCCTCGGCGAGCGCCTAGGCGACGGCGTGTCCCTCCGCGTCGGCCGCGTCGCTGGGCAACTCGTCGCCACCGAGCTCGCCGATCACGGCATTGCCGGAGCGGGCTGGGCGAAACCCGACGGCGTGCTGGAAGAAGGCGAGCTGCGTCTGTTCCCTGGCGCGACCCCGGCCGGGGTGGTGATCGCGGGATGCGACCCCGCCCTCGGGGTGGCCGAGTCGATGCTTGACGGACTCGGCGCACGCAGCCTGCTCGCCATCTCGGCACCCACCGGGACCGCCCTGCGCGCACTGCAACGAGGCGGTGTACACGCGGCGGTCGTGCACGGTCGCCCCCACGAGCTTCCCGAGCCGCCAATCCCGGTCGTGCGCTGGCATCTCGCGCGCTGGCAGGTAGGGCTGGCCGTGTCCGCAAAGCTCCGCTCTCACTCGCTCGAGGCTGTATTGCACAGCGGCGCGCCGATTGCACAGCGCGACGCAGCCGCCGCCAGCCAACAGGCATTTGAGCGCGCGCGAGTCGCCGCCGGAGTGGGGCCGCTCCCCGCTGGGCCGCAGGCGACCGGGCACCTCGATGCCGCCCGCATCGCGGCGACCCTCGACGGGGCCGCCGTCACCAACGAAGGCGCCGCCCGAGCCTTCGGCCTAGGCTTCCTGGGGTTGGAAGACCACGTCGTGGAGGTCTGGGTCGCGCAACGCTGGCGGGACCACCCCGGCATCGGCGCGCTCGGAGAAGTGCTCGCCACGCGAGCCTTCACCGAACGCGTGACCCACTTCGGCGGCTATGACCTGACCCAATGCGGCGAGCGAGTCGCCGCGCCGGCGAGCGCATAGGCGAGGCCGCGCTGCTTCACGAGGGTCAGCTGTGACGACGGATAGGTTGTCACGATGCCCTGGCAGTGGCCCGTCGGCGCGTGCATTGCCTTCCTGCTCGCAGTCGCCACTACGCCGGCCGGCGTCTCGGACGCTACCCGTTGGACTCTGGCTCCTGCTCGGAGCTCAGAGTCTTAAGCCGCCGCGACCCGAACCCACCGCGCGTCACCATCGCCTGATCTGGCTCCTGGCAGTCATAGTCGGGACGCTGGGTGGCATCTACGGGATCGGCAGCGGGTCGCTGCTCGCTCCGATCCTGATGGTCATCGGCTATGCAGCGACACCTGCCCGAAACTTCGCTCAGGCGCCTGCTCGGATTGATCGCCTCGCTCGTCGCTCTGCGCTACTTCCAATGGGCAACGTTGACCCAAGCTTCCCCGCCTGCACAGCACCATGCCCGCGCCGGCTGGCTGGGCGTCTGGGCCCTTAACCGGCCGGGGTCGAGATCCGATTTCAGCGCTGGAGCGACGCCACCGCCAGGGCGGCGCTGGCCGCGTCCTGGATCCAAACCGGCCGCCCTCACGACGCTCGGACCTCGGTGGTGCCGATCGCAGGGCCCGCTGATTGGGACGGCCGCCGCTCAGCCGATGGTGCTGAGCACCGGAGTGAACGCCGGCTGCTCGCCCAGCGGCCGTACGTCGACGGCGACGACCTTGTACTCGGGACAAGATGTGTTGACGTCGGCCGACTGCCCGACGAGCAGGTTGGTGCGCGCCTCGGGAAAGTGAAACGAGGTGAACACGTGGCCGGGCTCGATCCGCTCGGTCACCCGGGCGTGAAGCTCGGTGTGCCCGACGCGGCTGCGCACCGACACCTTGTCGCCGTCGGAGATCCACAGCCGCGCGGCGTCGATCGGGTGGATCTCCAGCCAGTCGCGGTCGACGAGCTCGAGGTTGCGCGTGCGCCGGGTCATCGTGCCGGCGTTGTAGTGCTGGAGCACGCGGCCGGTAACCAGCACCAACGGGAACTCCTCGTCGGCCGCGTCGCCGGGCGCCTCGTAGGGCAGAGCGGCGAACTGCCCCCGTCCCCCCTGCCGGTCAAACGTGGTGTCGTACAGCGTCGGAGAGTCGGTGCCGTCGGCCCGGATCGGCCACTGCAGTCCACGGCGTCCCAGCCGCTCACGGCTGAGGCCCGCGTAGGCGGGGGTCAGACGAGCGATTTCATCCAGCGTGTCCCACGGCGTCTCCCACCCCATCTCGTGCCCGAGCATGCGCGAGACGGTCGTGAGGATCTCGAAGTCGGTCTTGGCGCCGCCGGGCGGGTCGATCGCCGGCTCGACGACCTGAAAGCGCCGCTCGGCGTTGGTGAACGTGCCCGACTTCTCCAAAAACGACGACGCCGGGAGGATCACGTCAGCGTATTTGGTGGTCTCGTTCTCGAAGATGTCCTGGCAGACCATGAACTCCAGGCTCTCCAGCGCGGCCGTGACGTGGGCGGTGTCCGGATCGGTCTGGGCGACGTCCTCGCCGAAGATGTACATCGCCTTGAGCTCACCGGCGATTGCAGCATCGAACATCTGCGGGATCGTGTAGCCCTTCTGGCGGGACAGGCTCACCCCCCAGGCCTGCTCGAAGGACCGCGCGGTCTCCTCGTCTGAGACCTGCCGGTAGGCCGTGTAGGTGTCGGGCAGGGCGCCCATGTCCGAGGAACCCTGCACGTTGTTCTGGCCGCGCAGCGGCAGCAGCGCCGAGCCCGGCTTGCCCACCTTGCCGGTCATCAGCGCCAGGTTGCACAGCAGCTGGACGACCTCGGAGCCGTACTTGTGCTCGGTGACCCCAAGGCCCCAGAGCAGCGAACCGCTCTGCGCCTCGCCATAGATGTGCGCGGCGTGCTCCAGATCGGCTGCGGGAATCCCAGTGATCTCCTCCACGGCGTCGGGGTCATACAGCTCCAGCAGCTCCTCGAGGGCGTCGTAGCCCTCGGTGCGCTGGGCGATGAACCCCTGATCGGTCAGTCCGTCGCGACGCACGACGTGACACAGCCCGAGCACGACCGCGGCGTTGGTCCCCGGGCGCGGCGCCAGGTGCAGCACTCCGTAGTCGGCGAGCTCGATCCGGCGCGGATCGATCGTGATCAGCTTGCAGCCGCGCAGGGCGGCCTGCTTGATCCGGGCGCCGACGACCGGATGACCCTGGGTGGGGTTGACGCCCAGCATCAGCGCGACCTCGGCGTGGTCGATGTCGGTGAACGATCCGGTGGCGCCCGAGAGCCCGAACGAGCGGCGCAGCGCGAACGAGGTCGGCGAGTGGCACACGCGCGAGCAGTTGTCGATGTTGTTGGTCCCGATCGACGCCCGCATCAGCCGGGCCATCGCGTAGCAGTCCTCGTTGGTCGCGCGCGACGACGCCAGGCCGGCGATCGCGTCCGGGCCATGCTGGGACTTGATCCGTGAGAGCTCTGAGACGATGCGCTGCAGCGCCTCCTCCCAGCTGGCGACGCGGAACTGACCGCCCTCCCGGATCAACGGTGACGTGAGACGATCACGGGCACGGGTGAATTGGTGGGCGAAGCGGCCCTTAAGGCACGTATGGCCCTCGTTGGCCGGCCCGTCCAGAGCTGGGCTGATCGAGGCGATCCGCCCCTGCTTGGCGTGCGCCTCCAAACGGCACCCCACGCCGCAGTAGCCACACGTGGTGGTCACCGAGAAATCAATCAAAATTATTATTAATCATGTTTTTGTCACCTCTTGCCAGATCGTAGTCGCTCGGGGCCCACGCCGGAATGATTGACGGCTTGTTCGGCCACTAATTCCGTCGCGAACCCTTGCGCAAGCGAGGTCCGGGCTCTGAGACGATCGGAACACGGGCCGCACCATTGGCGGGGAGCAGGGTTATCTCGATGATCGCATCGGTCGGACACGTGTCGGCGCACGCGCCGCAGGAGACGCAGGTCGAGTCGGTAAAGCCGCTGTCCAGACCCGCCGTGATGTTCGCCTCAAAGCCGCGCCCGGTGGCGGTCAGGGCAAACGCCCCCTGGACCTCGTCGCACGCGCGCACGCAGCGCCCGCAGGAGATACATAGCTCGTGCTGGAAGGCCAGATACGGGTGGCGCAGATCGTGGTCGGTCGGATGGGTGGCACCCGGCCAGCGCGGCTCGCCGACCTGCAGCGCCGCCGCGACCTGCGCCAGCTCGGTGTGCGGCGCGGGCGCCTCGGGCAATTCGGATAGGACCAATTCGACCACTGCGGTCACCACCCGGCGGGCGGTGGCATCGCCGGTGTCGATCACCATCCCGTCGCGACACGGCGTCGTGCAGGCCGGCAGCGGCTTGGGCGATCCCTGCACGCCGACCAAGCACACGCGGCAGGCGCCGAACGGAGCCTGGCGCTCGTCGAAGCACAGCGTCGGCACCCAGGCGTGGACGGCCCGGGCCGCGTCCAGGATCGTGGCCCCGGCCTCCACCTCCACCTCGGTTCCGTCGATCTCAACGCGCATCAGGCCAGCCCGAGCTCGTCGGGGAAATGGGCCAGCAGGCTGCGCAGCGGCGCGGGCATACCGCTGCCGTGGGCGCACAGGCTGGTGAGCTCGAGCGCTTCGAGCAATTCCTCCAGCCGCCGACGTTGCACGGGATCCTCGGCGGCGAACATATCGTGGGCCCGCTGCAACCCGATCCGGCATGGGAAGCACTTTCCGCAGCTCTCGTGGGCGCCGAAGCGCAGCAGGTGACGGGCGACGTCGCGCATATTCATCGTGTCATCGAAAGCCAGGATGCTCCCGTGCCCGACCATGCAGCCCTCGGCGGCCAGCGCATCGAAGTCGAACAAGGTGTCGAGCCGTGAGGCGGGCAGGATCCCGCCCAGCGGGCCGCCGATCTGGACGGCCTTCAGCGTGTGGCCGTCGCGCAGACCGCCGGCCACCTCCTCGCACAACTCCCGCACCGATAGTCCGAACGGGACCTCGTAGACGTTGGGTCTGACGAAGCGCTCGTTGAAGCACACGAGCTTGCTGCCGGTCGTCTTGACGTCGGGGCTCAGCGCCCGGTAGGCGTCGGGACCACGGGCGGCGACGAACGGGATGTTGGCCAGCGTCTCGGTGTTGTTGACGACCGTCGGCCGGCCCAAGATCCCCCGCTCGGCCGGGAACGGCGGCCGGGCCGACACCGTGCCGCGCAGTCCCTGCAGGCTCGCCAGCAGAGCCGTCTCCTCGCCGACCACGTAGGAGCCGGCTCCCTCCAAGACCAGGATGTCGAAGTCAAAGCCGCTCCCGAGGATGTCCTGCCCCAGCCAGCCGTCCGCGCGGGCCCGCTCGATCTCGGCGTCGAGGAGCGGCTTGGACAGCGGGTACTCCGACCGGGTCATGATCAAGCCTTGCGCGGCGCCGACGGCGAATCCGGCCAGCGCGAGGCCTTCGAGCACGAGCGCGGGGTTGCGCTCCATCAGGTACTTGTCGATGTAGGAACCCGGATCGCCCTCATCGCCGTTGGCGACGATGAACTTCTCCTCACCGGCCGCGGCGCGCGTGAAGCGCCATTTGGTGCCGGCGGGGAAGCCGGCGCCGCCACGCCCGCGCACCTCGGCCGCCTCGACGTCGACCAGCAGCAATTCCGGGGTGAGCTCGGTCAGCGCCCGCCGCAGCCCCGACCAGTCGCCCGGACGGATCAGCACCGGTTCTGCGAGCCGGCTCTCCCACTCCGGTTCGCTCGCCGGCTGGGTGGCGCCGGCCAGGACGCGCGCGACCACGTCGGCGCCGGCATCGACGACGTCTCCGTCTCGGACCGTGGGGGCGCTGTGGCAGAAGCCCAGGCAGACCGTCTCGGCCAGCGAAACCGTGCGGTCGGCGCGGCGCTCGCCGAGAGCGAGTCCGAGCCCCTCGCAGACCGCGTCCACGTGGCTCCCGCCGGTGGCCGCGAAGCAGGCCGTGCCGGTGCATACCCGCACGTGGCGCGTGCCGCGCGGCATGACCAGGTCGTCGTAGAAGCTCGAGACGCCGTAGACGGCGGCCTCGGGCAGCCCGGACAGCTCGGCGGCCCGCCGCCGATCCTCATCGGTGAGCTCGCCGTGGTCGTCTACGGCTGCCTTGAGCACCTCCAGGGCCGTCGGCGCCTGGAAGGCGTGATGGCGGCGGATCAGCTCGACGAGGTTCTGCGACACCGGACTCCTGAGGTTGGTCAAGTTTGTCAGACGCATCCGTCACCCTGACCAGCGCGTCAAACCTCCCGGGCCAGGGTAACTGAGTGGCAATGGTCCACGCAACGCTGGGGGAACATCATCGGCTCTGAATCGGACAAATTGGTGCAAGAGACGGGGAAGTAGCTAGACCCAGCCCTTGCGCCGGAAGAACACCAGCAGCAGCACGCAGGTGAGCAGCATGCTGCCGATCCCGACCACCCAGAACGTCCACCCGTCGGTGATCAGGTGGTTGACCAGCAGCCCGAAGTTCTGCCCGAAGAAGCCGGTGATGAAGCTCAGCGGCAGGAAGATCGTGGCGATTACCGTCAGCTGCTTCATGACCTCGTTCTGGCGGTTGCTGACCGTCGAGAGATAGAGATCGGTGGCTCCGGAGAGCAGGTCGCGATAGGAGTCGATCAGGTCGCTGATCCGGATCAGGTGGTCGTAGATGTCGCGGAAGTAGTCACGTTCGTCCAGTTCGAGGCCGGGCAGCGCGGCGATCTGGTCGACCGAGCGGGCGAACAGGTCGCGCTGCGGGGTGACCACCTTGCGCATCGCCACCAGGTCGCGCTTGAGCGAGAACAGGCGCTCGAGCTGGCGATCGGTCGGGCCGGCGAGCACCGCCGCCTCCAGATCGTCGATCTCGTCGTCCATTTGTGAGAGCAGCGGGAAGAAGCTGTCGGTCAGCACGTCGAGCAGGCGGTAGAGCAGGAACTGCTCGCTGTGCAGCGCACGGCCGTCGAGCTGCTCACGCTGATGGTCGAGCGGGGGCAGGGGCTCGCGATGAATCGTGACCACGTACTGGCCGGAGATGAAGAAATGCACCTCTCGCAGCGACTGGGTGGCGTCGGAGCTCTCCCGCCAGGCACCGTAGAAGGCGAGCAGGATGTGGTCGCCATAGTCATCGATCTTGGGTCGTTGACCGAAGTGCTCGGTGTCCTCCAGCGCGAGCGGGTGAAAACCGAACAGCTCACGGAGCTTGAGCAGCTGATCGTCCCCGGGGTCGCTGAGATCCAGCCAGAAGAAGTGATCGTCGGCGAGGTGCCGGCGGATGCGGGCCTCGTCGATCCCGGTCAGGCACGGACGACGAACTGAAACTCGTCGCCCGCGCCTTCCACGCTGGTCGATTTGGCCTTGCCGACGGGCATGACTGTCCTTTTCGCGGTCCGGGCTCGAACTCTTGCGCCGGGAAGGACCTGGCCGACCGTGGCGTCCTAGTTGTGGGCCGGTCCAAATCGATTTCCGGGAGGCACGCAATGTTGCGCAGACCAATCACGATCGCCCTGATCGCCGCCCTGGCCGGGCTCGCCGCGGCCGTAATCGCTCCGTTGAGCGCGGGCGCCTCGTCTAAGTCGACCAGAATCCAGATCCGCAGCACGGCACTGGGCAAGGCGCTGGTCAACCGTTCGGGATTCACCGTGTACGTGTTCACCCGTGACGGGCGAAACCGGGACATGTGCACCCGCATCAGCGGCTGTACGGGGGTCTGGCCGGTGGTCAGGACGACCGGCGCTCCGAGCGCGGGCCCGGGCGTCAGGCGTTCGCTGCTGGGCACGATCAAGCTCGCCCACGGCGTTAAGCAGGTGACGTACGCCGGGCACCCGCTCTACAGCTACTCAGGCGACAGCTCACGCGCCGCGACGGACTACGTCGGGGCCAGCGAGTTCGGCGGCAGGTGGTATGCGATCACCGCCGCCGGCAAGCTCTTGAAATGAGCCTCGCCTGCGCGCCGGTCGGGTCTAGAGACCCCGGGCGAGGTGGTAGTAGGACTGATTCCAGCGCAGCTCGTCGGCGAAACGTCCGATCCTCGTCTCGGCATCGATCACCACCAGCTCCAGTCCGGCGATCTGGGCGAAGTCCCGGAGCGGCTCCAGGCCCAGCGACATCGTCAGGACGGTGTGATGAGAGCCACCGGCGATCAGCCACGCCTCCGCGGCGGTGCTCAGCCCCGGACGCGGCGTCCAGACCGCTCGGGCGACGGGCAGCCGTTGGAGCTCGGCGTCAGGCTCGACGATGTCGACCTCGTTGGCGATCAACCGCAGGCGCCCGCCGACGTCGACGACGCAGATCACCACGGCGGGCCCCGGCGGCGCGGTGAACACGAGCCGCACCGGGTCCTCCCGATCGCCGATCGAGAGCGCGTGCACCTCGCAGCTCGGGCGTCGTCCGGCGATCGAAGGACACACCTCGAGCATGTGGGCGCCGAGCACCTTCTGGCCTCCGGGGCCCAGGTGGTACAGGTAGTCCTCCATGAACGAGGTCCCGCCGTCCAGGCCCTCGGCCATCACTTTCATGATCCGGAGCAGAGCCGCGGTCTTCCAATCGCCCTCGGCCCCGAACCCGTAGCCATCGGCCATCAGCCGCTGCACGGCGATGCCCGGCAGCTGCCGCAGCTCGCCCAGGTCCTCGAACGTGTCGGTGAAGGCCGCAAATCCGCCCTGCTCCAGAACCGAGCGCAGGCCAGCCTCGATCCTCGCCGCCACCTGGAGCGACTCGCGGCGCTCGCCGCCCGAGCGCAGCTCCGGGGCCAGCTCGTAGCGATCCTCGTATTCACCCACCAGCCGGTCGACGACGTCCTGCCCAGCGCCGGAGACCGCACGGCCGAGCGCGTCGATTCCGTATCCGTTGACGGTGACGCCCAGCTGCATCTGCGCGCCCACCTTGTCGCCCTCGGTGACCGCGACGTTGCGCATGTTGTCGCCGAACCGCGCCACCTCCAGCCCCCCGGCCTCACGCCAGCCACAGGCTGCCCGTGACCAGGCTCCGATCCTCGACTGCACCTCGGGATCGGCCCAGTGTCCGACGATCGTCTTGCGCGCGATCCGCAACCGGGTCTCCAGGTAGCCGAACTCACGGTCGCCGTGGGCGGACTGGTTGAGGTTCATGTAATCCATGTCGATCTGCGCCCAGGGCAGGTCGCGGTCGAACTGGGTGTGGAGGTGCAGCAGCGGCTTGCGCAGCGCGGTCAGCCCGGCGATCCACATGCGAGCCGGGGAGAA
>OBLU010001451.1_pt1 | contig 22152 bp, 13 predicted proteins | sample 1518681 | NCBI WGS metagenome assembly OBLU01 (sample SAMEA3539304, study PRJEB22396) | soil metagenome | biome: tundra; feature: field; material: soil | place: USA | collected 2010-05 | depth 0.15 m
ACGGCGACAATGGCATCCTGCTCTGCCTCTTGCTTCGAGATCAGAGTTGAGGCGCCAGCCAGCACCGATCCGATCAGCAGAACAACCGGAACTAGAGAGAGTGATCGTTTCATGGGTTTTTCTCCTGGGGTTCAAGTTTGGAGAGCCAGATCGAGGCTGACTCACGCTCCGGGTAAAAGCACATGCAATGCCAAACGCAATACGCAGGTAAGTCCGTTGTTTTTTGCGATGCTGCGGGACGGTTGGGTCATTGGGACCCACTCACTATGTCCTCGAACCCCAGTTTCTGACGACTCACCAGAGAGTCATCTCGACCATCGCCTGACAAAACGGTGGCGGGCAAGACCACGTGCACGCGGATCCTGCTTTCATCCCTCCCAATCCCCATCCGGGAGTGGACTCGCCCGCTGTCCGGGCGCGCTGGAACGATTAAGAGAGGTGAGCGAGATCCTGCGGTGCAAAGAGACACGTCTGGCAAACAACTTGCATGAACTGGAGCGCGCTCCGAAAAACTGCTGCTCAGGAAATCAGGAATCCAGTTGCGATGATCGCCAACTCTATCGACCGCGAAGCGGTTGTCGGGTGCGCAACGCGAAGGGATGTTCACGACCGCCTCCGACGAGGGGACGCGGCTGAGCCAATTGAAGGCTGACTTTCTGGACCACGACAGTGCATGCCAGCCAAGGTGGCAGACGTCTTCCGATAGGAAGAAACGCTAGAAAGGAAAGATAGGAATGGGACGCATTCTCATTGTCGATGGTGAAGCGAGCATGCGCCGCCTCCTCGCTTCTAACCTGCGCCAGGATCAGCATGAAATCTGGGAAGCCTCTGGGGTCCAGGAGGCGCAGCGCGCTCTCACGGCCAACGACTTTGACGTCGTGGTCACCGACCAGAAGCTGCCGGACGGGGAGGGGTTGGCGGTTCTCGCGTCCGCCCACGAAGGCGATCCGACGATTCCTGTGATTCTTCTGACCGCCGTGGCCACCCTCGAACTGGCCGTCGAAGGCATGCGGCAAGGCGCTTTCGACTTCCTCCCCGAGCCATTTCAACCCGAGGTGGTGCGCGCCATTGTCCGCAGGGCTTGTGAGCGCACCCGGCTTCTGTGCGAGAACATCCTGCTGAAGGATGCCGTGGTGCGATTAGAAGGAGCTTCCGAGATTTATGGTGAGAGCCAGGCCATGTGCAATCTCCGCGACCGTGTTGCACGTATCGCACCCACGAACGCCACTGCGTTGATTACGGGCGAGACCGGCACTGGCAAGGAGCTGGTGGCTCGCGCCATCCATCGCAACAGCCCAAGCGCGTCAAAGCTCTTCGTGGCGGTAAACTGCGCTGCCTTCACCGAAACTCTGCTGGAGAGCGAACTCTTCGGCCACGAGAAAGGTGCATTTACCGCTACCGATCGCCAGCGCCAGGGATTATTCGAGGCGGCTCACGAGAGCACCCTGTTCCTGGACGAAGCCGGGGAGATGTCTCTGGCGGCACAGGCCAAGCTGTTACGGTTTCTTACCGACGGACAGCTTCTACGCGTCGGTTCCACCCGGCCTCGGCGCGTGGATGTTCGCGTCCTGGTTGCCACTCATCGTGATCTTGAACAGCGGGTGAAAGAAGGGTTGTTTCGCCAAGACCTTTTCGACCGGCTGGCGGCAGTGCCGATTCATCTTCCGCCTTTGCGCGACCGGATTGACGACATCGCAGGCCTGAGCGACATCTTCTGTCATCAGGCTGCGACCGAGCTGAAGATGCCGCGTCGGCATCTGAGTGCGTCGGCGCTGGAGAAACTGCGGCAGTATCGCTTCCCGGGAAACTTGCGTGAACTCAGGAACCTGATCGAGCGGGCTTACATTCTTACCAGCAATCCTGAGATTGGCGCGGACGAACTACCCCTGGCGCAAAAGGAAGGCGCGTCTGCAGGCGGCAATGGCGCCCACGCCAAAGCGTTTGCCATTCCTGTCTCCGACTTTTTCGACCTCAACGCCTTTCTGGAAGGCGCGGAGAAAGAACTCATCGTGCGGACACTGACCTCAACCCACGGTGCGCAGGCCGAAGCCGCCCGCCGCATGGGGCTTTCCCGCAGCGCCCTGGCGTACAAGCTCACCAAGTACGGAATCCGTTCAGCCGAATAGAGCATAATTTTTCTTCATCGCAAACGACTTTTCAGGCAGGGGCTGCGCTTTCGCTGAGGTCCTACGGACGACTCACATCAGCGTACAACCCATCTCATAAACAAGCTGGTGGACATCCCACCAGAACTTCGGGAGCATCACCAAAATCGATAGCAAAGTTTGGGCGTCCCGCAGTTCCGATTAATCCTGTAGTGAAGCGGTTCGGCGAGCTCTACTGCGCTGGCGCCGCGGCTTGAGCGAGCTGTTTTCGACAAGCCTCAGCCTCTTTGGCTTCCTTGCTCGCCTCCAGAGTCAGGTCCCGCGCTCCAAACCCAACGCCGATCTTCTTGAGGAAACTATTCGGAGGGTTCCCACCCGCAAAAATCCAAACAAAATCGTTCGGCATCTCCAGTGGTACGCCTTTAACGTCAAGCGTGACCGAATCCGCCCTGAATTCGACTGGATTAGCCTCAAACAGCACTTTGACCTTTCCCGTGCGCATGCAGTCTTCGATGCGCCTTATGTTTCGTTCTTTGATGCGGCTGAACTGTTCTCCCCGATAGCAGAGTGTTACCTGATTACCCGCCTGATGGGCGAGCCCCATCGCAGCCTCGACTGCGCTGTCGCCGCCGCCGACGACAAGTATCCTCTTATTGATGTAGTGGTCGGCTTCGATCAGGCGATACATTACCTTTGGCAGTTCCTCACCCTTGACGCCGAGTTTCCGCGGCTCACCCGCGCGTCCGAGCGCTAGGATTACGTGCCGCGCACGATATTCGTTGTTCTCTGTCAGAACAGTGAAGATGCTGCCGTCTTCACCCTTCTTGATGTCGGCGACTTTCTCGCCGGTGCAGACGTTGAAATCGGACCGGTTCAGAACCATGTCCCAGAACGCGAGCAGATGCTCTTTGGAGAGCTGCATCTTCTTGAACTTCCCGTACATGGGAAATTCCACCGGGCTGGTCATCACCAGCTTTTGCCGCGGATATTTCGCCACGGTGCCGCCCACTTCATCGCGCTCGAGAGTGATGTAGTTGAGTTTACGTTCGATGGCGCGGAGTGACGCGCTGATTCCCGCCGGGCCGGCGCCGACGATGAGAACGTCATAGACTCCGTGCGTCGGAGCGGCGGCGGGGTTTTCGGCAAGCCGGCGGGTAATGGTGTCGACGCAGTCGCGGCCCTGATTCACCGCATTCTTGATTAACGCCAGGCCGCCCAATTCGCCGACGATAAACAAACCAGGAACCGTGGTTTCATGCTCCCCAGTCAGGTATGGCATATCGGCGCCCATGCTGGGGCTGGCCATCACCATGGTGATGGCGCCAACGGGACAGGCGTCGGCGCAGAGTCCGTGCCCAATACACTTGTGTCCATTTACGAGTACGGCTTTGCCGGCAATCAGAGCCAGCACATCGCCCTCCGGGCAAACCGTCGTGCAGGTGGCGCAGCCGATGCAGTAGTTGCTGTCGATATGGGGATGCTGGGCCTTTGGGCCTTCGGAGAACAGTTTTCCGTTCTCGGCGGCTTCCCGCGCACGAGCATCTCTCTTCTTTAGACTTCTCAGGTAGCCGACAACGAAGAAGAGTGTGATGGACGCCGCAATCGCAAATGTGATCATTGAATCCATATCTCACAACTCAGAAGTACCCCAGAACGAACTGCAATCCAATGTGAATCAACGCCAGCACGGCAAAGGCATAACTGAAAGGCTTATGCACGACGTGCCACAGATGAAATACTTTTTGCGATCGTGAAAGAAACAGAACTCTTTTCGAAAGTGCAGCCTCTTCCGCGGCCGCGTGAATCGCGCGCTCGACTTCGCGATGCCGCGTAGGCAAGAATCCGAACAGCGTGGCTAACGATTCGCGGCTCCTTAGTGCGTGGCGGCGGAGCCTGGCCACGCGGAATTTGCGGGCGACGTCGAGCAGAATCATGTAAATGATCGCCACCACGATAGGGAGACGGGCCACGCGGTTGGCGTCCGGGAGGCGGAGCAGCGCCCGCAGATCGGCTTCAGGTAGTAGATTTTGCGCGGCCAGTTGCTGCGCCAGGTGCACCTGCAAGTCCTGCAACTCACGCATCGACAACTCTGCCGTGGTCACTTTGCGAGGAATCTGGCCGTACAAATAGCGGCCCACCACTCCGCTGGCGGAGACGGCAAACATGATCCAGAAAGCCATTCCAGCGAGTCCCTTGAACTTCAAGGTGGAGTGGAAGGCGATGATGGCCGGCGCGGTCAGGCCCATCAGGATGTGGATGTCGAGCCAGTGACGCGTGCTGCCAATCGTGGCCAGCCAGGGCCAGTGCTTGCGAATGGGGTATAAAAAAATTCCGAGAAACAAGGCTACGCCGAAGAACCCAAGATACAACCCAACGGGACCGCTCGGCCGCAGCAGATGATGCTTGGGAGAAAACGGCCGGTCGATGGCCGACAGCTTGTAATAGTCAAACCCATAAACAAAGATCGCCAGGTTGATGGCGATGGCCAACGCGTACAAGGCATACAGGCGCACGCGATGGGACCGCTCGGCATCGGGCACGGCCAAGGGTGCAGCGGCGGCAAGACGGCTGCTGGCTGTGGCATTCGCGCTCATTTGGTGGTCACCTTTTCTTCCGTACTGACTGAGAACTTCTTGTATTCGCTGAACTGGTGCAAGTTACGCCAGTGCTGCCTCGGTGTTTGCACCTCGACAATGGCCTGGGTGGGAAACCAGTACACTGGTTTCGAGTCGGCAAACGGCAGGGGAGCAAAGTCGATTTCCGAGTGCAGGGATTTCAGACCGACATCCTGCAACGTGTCTTTGACGCCGGCCTCGATTCTTGCGATGGCGCCAGTCTGCGGATCAATCCACGCCGTGCCCGCAAGCTCCAGCGGGTATTCCCGCCCGCGCAAAGCGAGAGCCGCAGGCGACTTCATTCCCGGAACGTGCCGGAACGCCACTTTCTCGAGTGTCCTGCCGCCGAGCATTTCCTCTCCCGCAAGGCTGAATTTGAAAGCCTGGGCATAGATAGGGTGGAACACCAGAAACAGCGTGGCGAAGCCGTTGCTAAGCAGCATCGACGTATTTTTGCGGTCACGTTTGGCCTCCCGGATGGTCAAGCGCGATTCGGAGAGTGTCAACTCTCCGCCGGCATTCGTCAGGATGACCAGGTAGTCATACGTAGAGTCTTCTTTCAGTTCGACTTTGTCGTCCTTGCCCAACTTTTCCTGGCGCACGTGCTCGGTGCATTTCACGTCGGAGAACTGATCGAGAAATGCCGAAGTCTGATCGCCGGCGCGATTCAGCAGCTCGATCAACCTCTGCTCCACGGGAGTAGCGGGCTCATTGCCGGCGAAACAGAGCCCAGGCATGAAGGCGATCATCACCAGTAAGATCATGGCCGGGAAGATCCAGACGGTGCGCTGCATGAGCTTCGCGAATTGTTTTCCGTGCGTCATTGCTTGTGCTGCCTCGAATCAAATCTATAGCCGAACGAGAACATGAACTGGTCATAACTCACCTGGCCGCTGTTGAAGGTGAAATTTCCCTGAATGTAGTAGCGCGGTCCCAGCGACTTCTCCATCGTACTGGTGAAGAACCGGGAGCGGCCGGTGCTGGTGAGTGAGGAATTGAAATTCTGCTGTCCGGCGAGAAACTCCAGCCGCAGATTGTCGCTGAGCTGCCGGGACACGGAAACGGACTCGTAGGATCCCGTCCCGAATGAGCTGTTAAAGCGCGCGTAGTGGAAATCGGCGCGCATCTTCAGCCAGGGAAGCCGCTCGAAAGTGAGGCCGTACATTTCGTTGAGTGACGCGTTAGCGTCGCCGGTGCGGCTGCTTCGTCCCAGATTGGTGGAGATGAAGACCTGCTTCATGACCTCAACCCGCCCGCCGGCACTGAACCCCTGGAACAGGAATTTATCCAGCAATCCGGTGCCGACCAGAGTCGGGTCGAAGGTCGGAACATCGCGGAAGTAGTTGTAGTTAAAATCCAGTTCGAACCGCGGATGCGGATTCACGCGGAAGGTGAAGAAGTTGCGCCCCAGTCCCGGCCCCGGCGCGGGCGTGGCGCTGTTGCCCCGCGGGCTGTCGAACTGGGCAGACTCGTAAACTCCGATCGTGCGTTTGTACGAAACCGAGTCTTCCACGAAAACAAACGGACGGTCGATGGCCCAATTCACCATGCTGACGCCGGCGCCAAATGTGCTGCTGTAGTGGAGCGCGTTGTACTCGCCACCTTCAAAATTGATGAACGTGCCGCCAATGGCGCGGTTCGGGCTGTAGTCCCAGGAGGAAGGATCGGGCGTCGATCCGCCAAAGATGCCTAGCGTGGTTCCCTTGGAGAGTCTGGTTCCAAAGTAGCCGCCGTCGATGGTGTCGAGGCTGGGCGCCCAGGGAAGATAGAGGCGGCCGAACCCGGCGACCAGGTTTGAGTTGGGATTGTCGTAAGTCATGTTGAGATGGTAGGTGCGGTTGATCAAGTCTTGCAGGGTCTGTGTGCCCGTGGCCGAACTCTTGGTCAGCCGTCCTCGCCAATATCCGCTCAGGTTCCAATAGGTGCCGCCAATGCGCGTGATGTCTCCGCGAAACACCATCCCTACATCTGAGCTGGTCATGCTGGTGGTGCCATGGCTGATGGTGGTGATGTAATCGAACCCGATGCGGCCGCGCGCGCGATTCACGGAGGGCAGGGGCGGGCGCGGAATTTCCTGGCGCACCTCTTCGTCCAGCGTGTCGCCTTCGGTGAAAGAGATCACAGCGGGATAGGCCCGGGTCGCGCTCAGCGTGCGCTGCTGTACGAGCGCCTCGGCATCGCTCGAGGAGAGGTAAGCGAGATCACCGACCTTCACCGGCCGCTTGGGCGTATGAATGTCGGCCACGGAGGAGGTTTCGGCGACCGCGCCAATCTCCAGCTCGGCCACAACGCGGGGGTCGGCAGCACTCGCGCTCTCGCCTTGCCGTGCTGGCAGCGCGCTGTCCCGGACTTCGAGTTTCATCCCCTCTTTCAAACCGGCGGCGCTACCGCCATCCAGGTAGGCAACGCCCTCGGCGACGTATTTCACCCGGAACACGGTGTGCAGGTTGGGGTCAGCGCCGGCAACGATCAATGTGGAATTTGCACCGGTGTCAGCTATGGGTGCGGTTGAAGAAGCACGAGCGGCGGTACTCGCCGGTTCGCTTGCCGCGCTTTTTTCGTTCTTGCTCTCGTTCTTGATTTCAGGGGGCGAGGCGGCAACGGCGCCGGAAGGAAATCCTGCCGCGGAAGCGACATCATTGCCGGAATGACTGGGTGGCTGCGAAGCAGCCTGGGCGGCGGGGAAAGAAGACTGTCCCCCAGAGCCTTGTGGAGAAGCGGTCACCGCTCGGCTCTGCGGGACAGGGGCGGTTGGTTCAGGAGGAAGCGCCGCCACAGAAGAAGTCGAAGTTGTACTGGGAGGTGGAGCCGTTGGCGGAGGCGGCGCCGGCAAGGCCACAGGCGCCGAATTGTCGCTGGTGCTTTGCACGGGTGCCGGCTGTTGCCGCCGGAAAATCCCGATCACCGATCCGGAGACCGCCGGGGCCATAGCTCCTCGAGACGCGTCGCGCGCACTCACCCGGGGGCTGACCGTCAGAATGATGCGGTTGCCCTCCGATTGCAGCGTGTACGGGTGCGCCTGGTCGAGATCCAGCACGATGCGGGTAATGGGAGGGGTGCTGCTGTGCTGGGCCGCGCGCACGCGGCGCACACCGTTACTGTTGACTTCGATCTTCTGTATCGAGTCGTCGCAGATCGTGTCGGGCAGATCCACCATTATTCGATCGGGATGAACCGCCGCATCCGCGAAAGCTTTCACCGGAGAGCTGAGGGTTATCTCGACGCGCAAATCGCCCTCGGTTCGTGCTACGGTCACAGTCCGCACGGTCGCTGGCCCCGCTGTGTTCTGTGCCGTGGCACAGGACAACAAGAGCATCAGGGTTGCTGCGTGTTTCTGAACGGCTGTCATTCTTTGCTGTCACTCGCTGGCGCTCCAACCTGCCGCCTGAATTTTGTGTTTCCGCTGCCACTCCTGGACTAGCACGCCTGGGGCCACTTCGCGGCTTATCCCCCGCCCTGGCCGCTCCGATGGCATTGGTAGCAGTTGATGCTGTTGTAGACATACCCGCTGACGTTGTCGTGATGAAAATTGTTCGGGTTGTTGCCTCCATGGCAGCCCGTGCATTGGAACACCGAATAATCGTTCGAATTTGTGTGGCAGGTGGAGCATACGTTTTGAGCACCCCCGTGACTTGTCGGGAACGGAGTATATTGCGCGTGGTTGAAGGTCGCGTTCAACCAGTTCGTCGTGCTGTGACAGTTCTGGCACGTCGTAGGAAAGAACTGTGGCTGTGCCGCGTGGCCCGGATTGGTTGTGTTGTTGTAATCCGTCTGGTGGCAGCCGATACAAGTGGTGGGCAGCGTGGTGTAGTTGTTGTTGACGTGGCAGTCGGTGCACTGGCGCGGCGGAACCGTGTGCGATCCGGTCAGCGGGAATGGGGTGTTGTTGTGGTTGAAGGTGGAATCAGTCCAAACCGTGGTGTCGTGGCACAACTCACATTGCTGCGGGAACCCGGCCGCTGCGTGCGCCGGATTCGTGGTGCCGTTGTAATCCTTCAAGTGACAGGTGACGCACGCCGTGCTGTTCAGGGTGTAGTTGTTGTTGACGTGGCAGTCGGTGCACTGGCGCGGCGGAACCGTGTGCGATCCCGTAAGAGCAAACCCGGTGGTGGTGTGGTTGAACATTCCGTCGATCCACTGCACGGTGTCGTGGCAGGTTTCGCAGGTGGTGGGGAAGCCCGTGTGCGGCACCGGAGTGGTCGCGTTGTTGTAGTCTTTCTGGTGGCACGATATGCAGGTGGTGCTGGTCAGGTTGTAGTTGTTGTTCACGTGGCAGTCGGTGCATTGCCGCGGTGGAACCGTGTGCGATCCGGTCAGCACGAAGCCGGTGCTGTTGTGATTGAACGTGGCGTTGAGCCAGGTCGAAGTGCTGTGGCACGAATCGCAAGTCTGCGGAAAATTCGCCGTGACGTGATTGGGACTGGTCGTTCCCTGGTAGTCCTTCAAGTGGCAGGTTACGCACGCCCCGCTGGTCAGGTTGTAGTTATTGTTGACGTGGCAATCCGTGCACTGGCGCGGCGGAACGGTGTGCAGCCCGGTCAAGGTGAAGCCGGTCGTGGAATGGTCAAACTTGCCATCGGTCCAGAGCACCGTGTCGTGGCAGTTCTCGCACGTAGTCGGGAAGCCCGCGTGCGGCACCGGAGTGGTCGCGCCTGTGTAATCTTTCTGATGGCAACTGATGCAAGCGGTATTGGTGATGTTGTAGTTGTTGTTGACATGGCAATCGGTGCACTGCCGCGGCGGGACCATGTGCGAACCAGTCAAGGGGAACGCCGACTTCGAGTGATCAAACGTGGCCGGTTGCCAGGCCGTCGTGCTGTGGCAGAGCTCGCAAGTCTGGGCGAATCCGCCCTGCACGTGGTTCGGATTGGTCGCGTTCTGGAAATCCCTCAGGTGGCACGACACGCAAGCCGTCGTGGTCAGGTTGTACTTGTTCTGGCCGTGGCAATCGGAGCACTGCCGCGGCGGCACCGTGTGCGCGCCGGTCAGGGTGAAGTTCACCATCGAGTGATCGAACGTGGCCGGCGACCATGCAGTTGTGGTGTGGCACTGCGCGCAGTTCTGGGGGAAGTTCGCCGCGACGTGATTCGGATTTGTCGTACCCTGAAAATCCTTCAGGTGACAGGTAATGCAACTCGTGTTGGTGAGGTTGTAGTTGTTGTTGCTGTGGCAATCCGCGCATTGCCGCGGGGGCACAGCGTGGCCACCGGCCAAAGGAAATCCCACCGACGAGTGATCGAACTTTGCATTCAGCCAGTTATCGGTGCCATGACACTGATCACAAGTCGTCCCGATATGTCCCGTAACGTGGTTCGGGTTGGTCGCGTTCTTGAAGTCTGCCGCATGGCACGAATAACAGTCCGTCGACATGGTTTGGAACTGGCTGTTGGCCGCGCCCTTGTGGCAGGAATCGCAGTCCACCGCCGCATGTGCACCGGTCAGTGGAAAGCGATTGTTATGCTGCTGCACCTGCTGGATCGAAACCGTCCATCCCCGCACGGTGTGGCACTGTTCGCAGTTCGCGCCCAGTTGCCGCTTGTGAATGTCCGCGTGGCAGTCCTGGCACCGCAATCCCACGTTCGTGAACACTGGCTTCACGTGACACTGCGTGCAGGTCACAGCCTGGTGCATGCCCCGCAGCGGATACCGCGTCTGATTGTGGTCGAACTCCGGAACGGCGCGGATCGGCCTCCACGCATTTGCCGTGTGGCAGTTCTGGCACGGGATGTTCAAATTGCCGTGCGGACTGTGCGTACTGCCATAGCCCTGCGAGGATTGCTGCGTTCCCGGAACGGCAGAGAGCGTCAGCACCAATGCCGCAACCAGATTGAGCACGCCCCCAGACGCCAACATGGCCGGTCCGCCCCAGGTCCTCTCAGAACATTGTCAAAATTTAGAAAAAGAATTAATGACGAGTTATGCAATTCGACGCCCACTCAGATTATTGAGTTGTATGCTCGGTGCAAAGTTACGCAAGTCCGTGTTCGTAAGCCGATAGGAACACTGGTCAAGTTCCTGCCGGTCCAGTATTACCGCGAGCGAAGGGTAAGTTCTGCGCGATACTCAGCACTTTTTTCTGCGCCGGTCCTGGCGTTCAAAAATCTTGACGCGCGTACAAATACTCCGCAGCTTTGCCAAAAGCAACTGACCTTGTGACTTTGAGATATACGCCCAGAGGGTATTGAGAGATAGACGCGGAGGTTTTACAACTTCACGAGCCCTTGAGGGCGCGCGCCAGCGAGATTTCCTACTGGCTCGGTTTCGAGCCCCGTACTGGATTTGCTGGCCCGTGGCACGAGGCGCAATCCTTGGGCGTCGGCTTGTAGAAGAGCACGGTCTTGCCTCCGATAAGCTTCGTCGACTTGTGACATTCCGCGCAGCGGACGTTCTGATGAGCCCCGCGCAGTGGGAACTCCGTTCGCCGCTCATGATCGAAGAGCGAGGGCTTCCATTTCATGCTGTTGTGACATTCAACACATCGGGTGACTCCCGACTTCGCGAACTGCTTCCCGTGCACGTCTTCGTGGCACTCCTCGCAAACGGTCGGCGCGGCTTTGAAGTCCGCGTTGATCAGCTTGGTTTCGAGGTTGGGCGGTTTGTGGCAATCGATGCAGGCGGTCGCACGGTGGGCTCCCGCCAGCGGAAACGACGTTTTTGCATGGTCGAAGCGTGACAACTCCTTCCACGACTTGGTGGAGTGGCACGCTTCGCAGCCAGCGCTTGTCCCGTCAGCCCGCGCCTGCCTCATCCGTTCTTTGAACTGGCCCTTGTGCGGGTCGGCGTGGCAACTGGTGCAACTCAGGCTCGACCAGTGGTAGATCACAGCCGGCTTCGGCTGGAGCTCCGCCGATTCCTTGTGGCAGTCGGCGCAGGGCACCGCGACGTGCCCTCCGGTAAGGACGAAATGCGTCTCCTTGTGCCGCGCCAGCGTGAATGTCGAAGGCTTGTAGGCTTCCAGATTGTGACAGCGGTCGCAGGCGTTGAAATACGGCGCTGCCGCAAACTGCGTCGCATGTTTGTCAGCGTGGCAATCGGTGCAACGCTCGAACTTTATCTTGAACAGCGTCTCCTTGCCCTTGGGAAGGTGACACAGCTCGCACTGCACCCGCGCGTGCCCACCCTGCAGCGGATATGCGCTGGATGCGTGCTCCTTAACGGTGAAAGTCGAGGGCTTCCATCCGATCACCGTGTGGCACGCGGCGCATTCGCCGCCGCCGGGGCGCTTGGCAAATTGTCCGCTGTGCGGATCGGGCTTGTGACAATCCATGCACCGCTGGAAAGCGAGGGGTTTCTTGAAATCTCCGCCGGCATGACACTGTGCGCAATCGACCGCCGTGTGTTTTCCTGCGAGCGGATATTTCGTTTTGGAATGGTCGAAGCGCTCGTTTACCGCCGCAAGTGAGATTTTCTTCCAGCCTGCGGTGCTGTGGCAGGACTGGCAACCCTGCGGGAAACTGCCATGATGCGGGTCTTTGTGACAATCGGCGCACTGGTTGAACGGAATGCCCACGTATTGCGGCTTGCCGTCCGGCCCGTTGGTGTGGCACTTGGCGCACTGGACCTGGGCATGCAGGCCAGTCAGGGGATAGCGGGTCTTCGAGTGGTCAAACTGAGATTGACCGGACTGGCTGACATTGATCGCCTTCCAGTCCACAAAATTGTGGCACTGCAAGCAGTTCGGTCCGAGGCGGCCTTTGTGCTGATCTTCGTGGCAGGCAATGCAACCCGTCGTCAGACCAAGATAGGTTCGGCTCGGATCCTTGATTTTGATCGACGCGCGTTCCTGGGGAGAGATGTGGGAAGGGTTATGGCATTTGTTGCATGCCAAACCAGCGTGCTTGCCTTCGAGCAGGTATCCCGTTTCCTTGTGATTGAACGTCTTGATGTCCCATTTGATCAGCGGGAAATCTTCCCCATTGTGTTCCGAGTGGCAGCGTGCGCACTCCTGGCTGGAACCGGACGGAATGTTGTAAGTTGCATGCAGTCCCTTGCGAATGTTGAGGCGCGTGGCGATTTCAGTGTGGCAATCCAGGCATTTGAGCGCAGCCTGTCCACCGAACTTGTGGCAACTGGCGCAGTTGGTTGATCCGTCGAGTGAGTGATGTGGACTCGACAATGGCCCAGGAGAGATCTGTGCAACCGCCGCCGCCAGAAACACCGCCAAGAAAAGAGCGCAACAGATTGCGCCGGCAGCACAGGCCCGCATCCAAAGTGATGCTTTGCAATGCCATCCCACCGCCGCAACGTCCGGCCTGCGTCGGTCTTGAAGTCCCAAGCCCTTCTTACCTGGCACTTACGCCCTCGCTGATGAAGTTACACGTTGCGCGCCACAAATCACTTCCGAGCAATCTAATGCCAATCACCGCAACACACTAGTCACCAGAGGTGCACATACCACTGCTGCCAGGACAGCTATGTGCAGATTACCTGCGGCACAAACATTCCATCACACATTTGCCCTTGCAGGCGCGTCTTCACCGTCAGAATGCTAGCAGGTTGGAAAACGGCGAACGCCACCGCATTTCCGCGGTGGCGCCGGCCTCGGGGGCGGACAAAGAGGTGCGCTTATCTACGGCGTGTACAGTTCGGCGCTGTCCAGTTCGTTGACGGCGTCGCTGCCTCCGGCGTTGACCACCTTGCCGTTGTGGAGCACGGTGGAGGTGTGGCCGGCACGTGCATTGCTCATGCTGCCCGTCGCGCTCCATGTGCCAGTCGCTGGGTTATAGAGTTCGGCACTGGCCAGCGGCGTGGCCCCGTTTATGGTTTGGTTGTTTCCGCCCGAGACGAGCACCTTGCCGTTAGCGAGCAGCACGGCGGTGTGTTCCACCCGCGTGGCCGTCATGTTGCCGGTCGCCGTGAACTTCCCGGTGGTAGGGTCATACAACTCGGCGTTTTTGATGCTGACGCCATTGATGTTCTCTCCGCCCATGAACAGAACCTTCCCGGTACCCAACATGATGGAGGCATAGTCAGAACGCGCCTGCACCATCTTGGTACCCAACGTCCAGGTCTTGGCAGTGGGATCGTAGATCTCCGTGCTGTTGAGGGCGTCGGACGCGGAGGTCGCACCCCCGGCCACCAGCACTTTGCCGCTGGCCAGTAGCGTGGCAGTCATGGCGTGGCGGGCTGCACGCAGTGCGTGCGTCGATTTCCAGGTTCCATTAGTGGGGTCGTAGATCTCGGCCTTGGTGGTAGTCGAGAGGCAACCGTTCGCGTCATAAGCCGTGCAGCCGCCCGCCACGAGCACTTGGCCGTTGGCAAGCAATGTAACTCCAAATTCCGCACGCGCCTGGACCATCAAACCAGTAGCGGTGAAAGTTCCAGTGTTGGGATTGTAGAGTTCCACACTGTTGGTGGCCGCGCTCAAGCAATCGTTAACGCAACCACCTATGATTAGAACCGATCCACTGGAAAGCAGTATGGCGCGAGCATGACTGCGCGCCGTGTGCATGCTTCCGGTGGACGCCCAGGTCCCGGCCGCAGGGTTGTAGAGTTCTGCTGAGGTGAGAGCGACGCCGTTGTTGGTTCCTCCGGCGGCGAGGATTTTTCCGTTGGTAAGAATTGTGGCGGTGTGACCGTCGCGGGCCGAGAACATGGTCCCTGTTGAGGACCAGGTACCGCTGGCGGCGAAGCTGAGCGTGCTGGCAGCGAGGGCGAGCGCAACAACGTACATGATTCTTGCGGGCGCCAATGAGAGAGAGCTTTTCATCTGAATTCTCCTGGGGGTTCGAGTTTTTTGGGAGCCAGATCAAGGCTGACTCACGCCCCAGGTAAAGGCACATGCAATGCCAAACGCAACATCAGGTAAGTCCGTTGTTTCTCGCGATGCTACGGGACCGTTGGGTCATTGGGACCCACCCACGATGTCCGCGGGCCCCGGTTTCTGACGGCTCATCAGAGAGTCAGGTGGCAGATCATTTGAGGGAACGGTTGTCGGCAAGATCACGCGCACGCAGATCCCGCTCTCATCACTGGAAGCTTCGATAATGCCGTGATGCTCCTCAACGATGCGCTTCACAAACGTAAGCCCTAATCCCCATCCCGGTGTGGACTCGCCCGCCGCCCGGGAACGGTAGAAGGGTTCGAAAAGATGAGCTAGTTCCTCCGGTGGAATGGGTGTGCCAGGATTGCGGACTTCGAAGATCACTTTCGCCTCTGTTCCCGTTACCCGCAGATTGACTTCGCTTCCCGCTGGACTGTACTTCACCGCGTTGTTCAACAGGTTAAGGATTACGCCACTTAGCATCGATGCGTCGCCCTCAAGCGAAGGCAACTCTGAATCCACTTGGACCTGAATGCGGATCTCTGCTGCTTCAGCAATCGGCGACATCACTCGCTGAAGCTGCGCGATCATCTCCGAAATAAGAATCGGTTCTCTTCGCAAAGAGCGTGCTCCTGCGTCGAAGCGCAACACGTCGAGGTATGTGTTGATGAGTGAAACCAGCCGCTGAGACTCGCGGAAAATAGTTGCCGCCGCATCGGACGAGCCAGTCGCTTTCGGATATAGCAGCAGGAATTCGGCAAAGCCCTGGATCGAGACCAGGGGCGTGCGTAGTTCGTGAGTCACAAAGCGCAGGGCTTCGGCTCGTGCCTGGTCTCGCTCCAGTCTGGAGGTCAGATCGGTGACGACGACCATCCACTGCGACCCCGCGCTGTTCGAAGAAAGACGCGTGCATCGTATCTGCCAAAAACCTCCTCCCAGGTACACTTCGCTTTCCGGAGGGAGTCCCTCGCCGCTCAGTCGTTCCTGAACATTTGCCCAGGTCGGATGGCCCAGGAGACGGCCAAATTCAACGAGGTCTAATTCGGCATTCCATCCTTGCTTGCTGCAAAAAGCCTTCCAGAAAGGGTTGCGAAACAGAGTCTTGCCATCGGCTGCAAAGACCGCTAGACCCTCCTGCATGGATTCGAGCAGATGCTGGCGGAAGGCATAAAGCGAGCCGAGTTCGGACTGCAGTTGGTTGATCAGCTCGACGCGCCATTGCAGATCGCCCGTAGTTTCGGATGAGATCTCAGCCGGACGCAAGCTGGCAAGCTCCATCGGCGCTTGCCCCGCTTGGAGTGTCTGTCGCAGTTGCCGGAGCCCGCGAGTCAGCCCCCGGTTCACGACCACCAGATTCTTCAATTGCGCCAGCGGTACCGCCAAAAGTCCGACGCAGAGAACCGGGCCAAATGCGATGAGGCGATGAGCGTGCGCGAAGAGCCAATAGCCCGCCCCATAACTGATGATGAGAAGGGTCGTTTGAAGCAGCACTCCATCCCATCCCGGCCAGCGCAGAACCAGCCAAGTGGAAACTAGAGAGAAGCCCACAAGAAAGAGGATTTGCGGAAACGCGCTGACGTGCCGCATACTCTCGCCTGTCAGCAACCCGTCCACCAGGTTGGCGTGAACTTCCACTCCCGGCATCGGCATCTGGCCGCTTACCGGGGTTGGCAACCGATCGCTAAGCTCAGTGGCACCGAAGCCAATGAGCACGGCCTTCCTCCACAGTGCGGGCTCCTGCTTTCCATCCAATAACTCAGCAGCGGAAATCACGACAAATGGCGGAATCCGTTGACCTGGTAGGTACTGTTCGCGAAAATTGATCGTCAGAAACTCCGGCGAGTAGGATTCCCAGCCGGACGCTCCCGCGCGGGGCATGCTGCCATCTACCCAAACACGATCTTTACCCAGCCAGAGTCCGCCGGAATTCTGATCGACAGCTACGTGCTTAGCGACGCGTGAAACCTCCAAAGCAAGAGCCCAACGCGGACCTTCCGCACTTAGTTCCCGCACCGGCACACTGCGGCAGATGCCGTCCGCGTCTTCGACCGCCTGCACGTGTCCGACTCCGGCGCTGTTGGCGAGAAAGAGGGGCAAGGGATCTACCCACAGCCGTTGCGGCGAACCGCTCACCTTCGCCGCCAAGACAACGTTGCCCGCTTCTTGAAGAGCTTTTCCGAGATCGTCGTCGTCCCGGGCATCTTCCGCTTCAGAAAGCAATATGTCGAGACCAATCGCCCCAGGCCGCTGCGCGGCGGTCGCGCGCACCAGTCGTGCTAGCAGCGACCTGGGCCACGGCCACCTCCCATAGCGGCTGAGGCTGAGATCGTCGATCAGAACAATTGCGACAGAACTGGAGGTGGGGAGAGGTCTGCTAAGGCGGAAGTAAATGTCCCCCAGCCTGCGGCTGAGTTCTTCGACGGGGTACGTCATGCTGAGCGCAGCCACCAAGCTCAACAGCAAGAGATTCAGAACGAGCCAGGATTTGACCCGGTTTCGAGATCGCTCGCCATTCACAGACTGTGCTTTCATTTGTCTGGGGCGTCCAGATCAATTCCCAGCCGCCGCGCTTTCTTGTAAAGCGTCTTGCGTTCAATGTCAAGGCTTCTTGCGGCGAGCGAGCGGTTGCCTTGGGCTTCACGCAAGGCGCGCACGATCTGCTGCCGTTCCGCTCCCTTGAGGGTCGTGGCTGTTTCCTCGATCTTCGCGCTGCTTAGCGCTCCCGCTCCACTCGCTCGCTCAACGTCTTCCGCAGAAATTTCTCCCGTGGTGGACAAAATGGCCGCTCGCTCGATCAGATTCTCCAACTCGCGCACGTTTCCCGGCCAAGACATGTGCGTCAGCAAGCTGGTCGCCTCTTCATTAACCGTGATTTGGCACGCGTTGCGTTCATTGAAGCGAGACAAGAAGTGGCGGACCAGTAGCGGGATATCTTCCTGGCGCTCTTCCAGGGCGGGCAAGTGGATAGTCATCACGCTGAGACGGTAGTACAGATCCTCGCGAAACTGTTTGGCACGGATGCGCTCACCAACGTCCGCATTCGTGGCGGCGAGAATCCGAACATCGACGGGCATATAGGTATTCGAGCCTAGCCTTCGTATCTGCCTTTCCTGCAGAACTCGCAGTAGTTTGACCTGGAATCCGGGCGTGGTTTCCGAGATCTCGTCCAGAAAAATCGTCCCGCCATTCGAGCTCTCAAACAAGCCGCGGCGCGCACTGTCGGCACCGGTGAATGCTCCCTTTTCATGGCCGAAGAGTTCGCTCTCCAGCACACTCTCCGCCAGCGCTCCGCAGTTGATGGCGGTCATCGGCTTACTGGCGCGCTTGCTGTGAGCATGAATGGCGCGCGCCACGCGTTCCTTTCCCGAACCGCTGGGACCGACGATCAAAACCGTGGCATCGGTCGGCGCCACCCGCGCGATGGAACGGTACACCTCCAGCATCTTCGGGCTGCGGCCTATGATTGCCGTGCCAGCGAAGCCCTCCGGCTCAGGTTCCCCGGCAACGGCGTGGCTGTTACGGCTTTGGCGGCGTTTTTCAAGGCGGCGAACAAGCCCCAGCAGATCATCAATGCGCAGTGGCTTCCCCAGATATTCGACCGCGCCATCCTTCACTGACTGGGCCATCGTCTCCACGCTGGCGTGGGCCGTCATCATCACGCAATCGCAGTCCGGTTGTATGGTCTTAATACGCTTTAGGAATTCGACTCCATTTACTTCTCCGAGGTAGATGTCCACCAGCGCCAACTGAACCTCGGCGCGGTGCAAAATGTCTTCGGCCTCTTGTGTGTTGCGTGCAGCATGACAAGCGTAGCCTTCGGCGTCCAGCACCGAACACAGCCACTGGCGTGTGGCCTTATCGTCGTCAACGACCAGGATTTCTATGGGCATGACTTTTCACGAAGAGATGTCATTAGCACGTAGAACACCAAAGTCGGCTTGAGCTAAAAGTGGTATGTAAATGCGAATCGCCCTGCGTCAGCGCGAAACGCGCCCGTCTCTTGCACCAGATGATATTTTGAGTAATCCAAGTCGAGGGTCCAGTGTCCCAGCAGGACTTCATTGCGGGCGTGAATTTCCCACGCGGCGCGAAAATCGCTACCCGCCGCCGGAGATTCAAGCCCACTGTGCACGAGGAATTCTCCTCGATACCTCCTCCCCGAATGAAAGCGAACGCCAGCCATTACCAAATGGCTCTGATAACTGTTCGGACTGAAGTAGCCATGCGCTAGCTCTTGGTCGAAACTGTAACGCCGATAGCGGTAGCCCGCTTCGAAGGCCAGCCGCTGCGCTCCCCACTCGCGGATCAGTTCCGCGCTCTGGCGGCTACCAATGTTCCCGTCCGAGTAGTGCTGCCGTGACCCGTGCAGATTGATCTGCCAACGCCCTGGCGTCCAGGTCGAGAAGGCCTCCCATCCCTGCGCCGTAAGTCTGTGCTCCGAGGCCTCCGCGTCTGGGATGATAGGAACGCGCGAAAAGGCCGCCCCCAGCACTAAATGCCGCATCGGTTGGAACGCCAGAGACGTGTCGTAAATCGCATGCACATCTGCGTTGTCAAACCGTACCGCGCCTCCCCCGGCAGAAAACAAAAGTGACTCGCGAAGCCTCCACCGAAGCTCCTCATTGAAAGTCTCGACCACTTCAAAAGAATCGTCAAAGCCATGTTGAAACTGCTGCTGGAACAGCAGGCGATTCGTCAGGCCGGGCCTTATGCCGAAATCGAGGCGCTGTAATGACCGCCAGGAATGATTCTTGGCGGAATCGTTGACATAGTCGGCGTCCATTTCCACCAGATTCCGCGCAGCCACCAGTTCACGTTCCTCGCCGCCCAGGTGTCCGCTCTCAATTCTGTCCTTGTACTCCTGCAAGCGCAGGCTGTTGGGATGAAATGTCAGGGCTCTGTCTACGACATCCCGTGCTTCCGACGATCGTTGCTGATGCAACAGATTGCTCGCCAGTCCTATCGCTGCCGTTTCATCCGCCGCGTTCGCGCTCAGTAGTTCCTTGTAGATCTCGTCGGAACTTCCATACTGCTGGCCGTACCCGAGAGCCCGCGCCAACTCCAATTTGGCCAGCCGATTGTCAGGCTCAGTCCTGAGAATCTCGCGAAAGAGCCGGATGGCCCGACCGTCTGCCCCACTGGATAGGTAAGCGCGTCCCAGCTCCAACCGCAGCCGATTGTCCTCGGGGTGATCTTTGAGTCCATTTCGGAGGACATGGACTGCTTGTCCGTAATGGCGCTCCAGCATCGCTTGTTGTCCGGCGGCCAGAGCCCGCTGGATGGAATCCTCATCGGAGGCAAGCGCTGGAGTGCCATCTGCCGCTAGGCAGACAGCTGCCAAGACCGCCACTGTCAAGAGCCGCTGAAGTCGCCCCATGTTTCAGAACCGCTCTCGCGCTACCATTCTAGCCCTCTAGCGCGGGATGTTGCTTGGTCCGGCTTGGCAGGGCGTGCGCAAAAACTGATTCGTATTGGTCGCAATATCACGCCTCAATTTGGAATGGGATCGCACGAGCTCTCGCGGAAAGTCCGCGTACCCGGTCACTACAGCGCGTCCTCTTTAAGCATTGGTCTCTCCCGGCTTTGAGCTTTTGGGCATACCAATTAGTACAGGCGGAGACTGTGACGTTTCACGCTCAAGGCTCCAGCTACCAGCGCGCTTTTCTTCGCGGAGAAACTTCAAGAGTGCCACGGTCACTGCGAGAACGATCGGACCGATGAACAGTCCCAAGCCGCCGAAAGCCTTCAATCCTCCGAGCAATGCAAAGAAAACATACAGTGTCGAGAGCTTCGTGCGGCTACCGATCAGATGTGGGCGCAATAGATTGTCCACTGGGTGGACAATAGCCAGTCCCCAGGCAAGGAGAATGAGGCCTTTGATCCAGTGACCGCTGAACATGAGCATCGAGATTGCGGGCAGAAGAACAATTCCTGTTCCAATCCATGGCAACAGCGCGCACATTGCAGTGACAATCGCCCACAAGCCTGCTGAAGTGACGCCCAAGAACCACAAGGCTAGACCGGCAAGAGCGCCTTGCAGCGCTGCCATGGTCAGCGTCCCGTACACGGTGGCATTGAGAGTATCTTTGACCAAAGCAAAAAGTCTTCTGGTCTGATCTCTGCGCAGTGGGAGCAAAACGGCGGCGCGACGCAAGATCGCATTGCCATCACGGAGCAAGAAAAACAGAATGAAAAAGGCAATCAAGGCGTTGGCGAGCAAGGCCGTGAAGCTGCCAAGAACTCCGGCCGTCATACCAAGTAGGGTCGAGACTCCTTTCTCAGCTTGGTTCACCGTCGCCGATCGCAAATCGGAGGTAGAAATCGGCAGATAGCTGCTCACCAGTTCAACGGCTCTTTCAAAAAGATGAATAACGTAAAGGCTCAGGCGTTCACTCCCGTCGCCGGAACTCCTTAGTGCCTGGTAGACGTCGCGCAGTCCGGTTGCCAGTGCCCGGCCAAGGAATACCGCTGACAACACGATGACAAGAACAACCAAGCATGTGGACAACAGTGCAGAAACATTGCGGTTTCGAATCCGGCGATCAATTCGCGAGTGCAAGGGGTAAAAGAGAATGGCTAAGACTGCGGACAACAGGATTGACTTCAGGAAAGGGGCAATCAACACATAGCAGAAACAGAGGGCTACCGCGGTCAGGACCAGCAGGAAGACAAGGCCTGCGCGACTTTTCGTTTTGTTGCTGGATTCCGACACACGCCCTCCTGATAGCCGCACGTACCGCGGATCGCCGGATGCTTAGAGATCAACATCCTCAAAAATCGGCCAGGTTTCGAGTGGGGAGCGCCACGCGAACCGCGTTCGCCACTGCGGCCAAATCAATAATCTCTTGCAGGATGGCTCCCTCCAGCGGAGGCAGGTAGCCCAGCGCGGCAGCGATCATACCCACGACGCTGGCCGCCATTCCTCCCACGGCGCTCTGCAGCGCGATGGAGCGCATCCTGTGACTGACATGAATCAATTCATCTACCTTGCCCAGCGAAGCAGTCAGAATTACTGCATCAGCGGCCTCGGAAGTAATGTCGCTGTTCGCCCCAAAGGCAACACCTACAGTCGCCGTCATGAGTGCCGGAGCATCATTAATGCCATCCCCGATGAACAGGGTTCGAGCTCTCTTGGTCTCCGCTTCAACAATCGCAACCTTCTGTTCCGGGGTCTGTCCGGCATACACTTCAGTGATTCCGACCTCTTGCGCCAGGTAGCGGACCTCCGACTCTCGGTCTCCGGAGACCAATAGAACACGGTTTACCTGATGACTCGGGTTTAAGTGGTGGACGAAGGGCTTGGTGTCCTGACGAGGCGCATCGTGGAAACGAAATGCCCCGGCATACTGTTCGTCGACAAAGACAACGCACTCCAATCCCGAAGCAAGCGGAGGCAGTGAGGACAGCAGTTTGGGATCTACTTTGCCGCGTCCGGTGATATGCACCCTCTTGCCGGCTACCATTCCGAGCAGACCGTCTCCCGGTTTTTCCTGCATCTGGCTGACCTCCAATAAAGCCAGTTTCGCGTCGTGCGCTGCCCGCACCACTGCACCGGACAGTGGGTGCTTGGAAAATTGTTCAAGACTGGCGGCCGCTTGTAAGACTTGGTCTTTGGTAAAACCGAGTCCGCACAACACGCCGGTCATCTGAGGCTGGCCGTAGGTCAGAG
>OBLU010001452.1_pt1 | contig 22137 bp, 34 predicted proteins | sample 1518681 | NCBI WGS metagenome assembly OBLU01 (sample SAMEA3539304, study PRJEB22396) | soil metagenome | biome: tundra; feature: field; material: soil | place: USA | collected 2010-05 | depth 0.15 m
TTCAGGCGGGCGGATTGCGACCACAAGGATAGGATATTGTGGTCGCAATCCGCCATACCTCATACCCACGAGGGAATCCAGTCCTCGACAGGCTGGTGGCCACAACAGATTTGGGTGCCTGATGACATGTCCGCCGGAGCCGACGCCCGGCTAACATAGTCGATGATGCTTAGGAATTCGATCTGCCCTGGCCTTCAGGCAAATTATCGATGAACGTCAGGGCTTCCTCTTCAATGGGCGACCACTCCATGGCAATCTCTCGGTCAAGGTCGGCGTCAGCGATTGCTCCCTGAATAAGCCGCTGGCGCAGGTCGGGTTCCTGCCGAGCTTCTTTCTTCCAGTTGCGTCGTCGCACCTTGTCGCTTTCCTTCTTGGCGTCCTGCTTGGGACCCCAGTACGCGCCGTTGCCGTGTTTGGCGCCGCTGTGTTCGGTTTTCTTGGCTTCGTACCCCATAATAGATAAATATCTTATGAAGGATTCGGCAATGGATGGAGCGACAGCTCCTTCATCGGGAAGTCCTTGACATTGTCGGTAAGCAGGGTCAGCTCATAGTGGATGGCCACGGCGGCGATGATCACGTCGCCCAAGTTCAGCGTGGTGCCTTTGCGGGCGTAGTCGCGCTTAAACTCGCCAGCCAGGCGGGCAGCCGGTGGCGCTATGGGAAAATGTTGCAGGCTGGCAAAGAGTTCTTCGGTAGCGGCTTCTTCCTTGGGCCGCATGCCGGCGTAGACTTCGGTGATATTGATGGGGCAACAGGCCAGCACATGACCAGTCTTGACCAGTTCCAGCAAAAAGGCCGGGCGGCCACGCCTATTGTTCAAAGCGTCAATGATAACGCTGGTGTCGAGCAGGAAGGTGGCCATAATCAGCGGGTGGTTACTTTTTCAAAACGCTGATCGTATTCGCGGCGCAGCTTTTTCACCCACTTGGCCGCTCCCTGCTTGAGTTCGGGATGGTCTTTGTCTTTCCATGCCCCGGCGGCGCCTTCCAATGCCTTGATCTGGCGCAGGCGCATCAACTCCTTCTCGGCCGCCTGGGTGAGGAAGGAGCTGCGGCTCCGTTTGCCGACCAAGGTGTCGATCTCCGCGACCAGTTGCTGAGGGATGACGATATGGGTTCGTTTGGTGTTCATAAGGTTGAGAATTACATGTTGAGCGAGCCTCGCAAGGCCCATTCATAGTTTAACATTCTATGGGATTCCGTCAAGCTGGAGCAGTGCGTTCGACGGAATCGCCGGTGGACACAACGGCTCAAACCTCGGCGAGCGTAGGACTCGCCGCCCGGCGGTCACAATCTCCTGTATTGTTTGTGGCCGCCTGCCGCCAGGAACCGCAACCCCATCGACACCTTCCCTCCATAGCCGGAAGACTGCCTACTTGCCCTTCAAATGATTTAAGTTGGCTTCACTCCTTGACAGCGGTGATATAATGCTCTCAGCCATGTTTCACCGCTGAAGTGGAAACTCGGCATGCCAACGCGGTCGTTTTCACCGCCCTTGAGAGAAAGGAGGAGGACTTCGATGTACACCGCCCTTCGTCGCATTATTCACGCGACAGTGGTAGTGCTCGTTCTCCATACCGCTGTGAGGGGTGTGGAGGGACAGACCACAATCACGATCGGCTCTGAAACACAGGACTTCACGATCCCTTTCAATGCCAATCCAGCCAGCGGTAATATTCCGGTTTACCAGCAAGTGTATGGCAGCAGCTCATTTGGTTCACGTCCGCTACAGATTACAGGTATCACGTTCTACGGCGACAACGTGCCGCCAGGTCCAACAGGACCTCTTATTGGTTCCATTGCGACGGGCAATTATGTGTTTTCACTCTCCACCACTACCAAGCCCGTAAATGGCCTCAGTACTGTATTGTCAAATAACATTGGTCCGGACAATCAGGTTTTTCTTAACCAAGTACTTAGCGGCACCGGCCAGCCAGGCGGCATCATGGGGCCACTATCGGAGACATTTGCATTTACAGGATCGCCTTTTAACTACAACCCTGCCGCTGGCAACCTACTCTTAACTATCACAAGCTCAAACGTGATTCTGAACGGCCAAGCTGGGATGCTCGCTCAGTTCACACCATCAGGGGCTCCCTTCAGTAGCGCGTGGCAAAACTCGCTTGGAGGTATTAACGTAGTGAATAATCTTGGATTGGTCACGACTTTCACGGTGGGGGGCAGCAGCATCGTGGTTCGGACCCCACCCTACGACTTTTTTGATGGTTGCAACAGCTCAAGCCCAGTTGCTTCTTTCGGCTCAGCCGCGGCGGCGGTTGTTGACAGTAACCCACTCACGGGCACATTTGATGTCAATATTCAGGCATTGGGTCTTGTCGCCGACGCTAAAGGCCAGGCCGGTGTTGGCGTTATATACAACTCGACGTTCACTGGAAATGTGGCTATTCAGACTACCGTTCAGATTCCACCACCGAGCTTTGATCTAGTCTATGCTACCGGCATTCCCAAAATCGGGCAGGCAGGGATTGCCGGCCTAACCTCGTCCATCTTTATCTCGGCTATCCCTCCAGTCGATTCAATCGGCACGCAAATGTTCAGCTCTCTGCTAACATTGCCGGTCTGCCTGCCAGGTGTGTGCTCGACCAGCCATATGTACAACCCAGCCCAACAATTCACATTTTCCAGAACTGTACCGGTCTCGTCTGGGGAGCAACTGCGGATCTGCGCTGGTATTCAGTCAGAGGCGCATGTGACTGGCTTGCCGGCAACATTGACAATGAGCAAAGGATTGTACACCGGCGCGAAGGTGTTAAACATTACGATTACGCCCCAATAGCTAAACAAGGAAGGGTTCGATGCCACGATATTGTATTTTGCTACTCCTGCTCGCAGTCTCAAGTGCCTCCGCCGGCACAATCATATCCGCAACAACCTCCATCAACCCACCACTAACGACGTACTCTTACACAGTGATGAGTGCTGGTCCAGAGACTGTTTTTGAGTTTACGTTGTTTCTTCAAGGACCGATGGTGACGAGCACCGTAACAACTCCGGCTGGCTGGGCTGTGAGTGATTCTCCGACGTTCGTAGATTGGTTTGCGATTGATCCAGCTCAAGAGATCGCCCCCGGTACAAGCCTTGACGGATTTACATTTAGTAGCTTAGAAACGCCAGGTGCAGCTACGTTCGTCACGATAGGAATAGATGATTTAGGAAATGTCGTAGTCACTTCTGATAGCACTCTGGGACCATCTCCTCCGGTTCCAGAACCAAGCACTGGAGCGCTGTTTATATTGTCAGCGATGACCATGCTCCTACTAAGAAAGAAGTCGGTAACGAGCCGCGCCTTTACACCAGATGCCATATCACGGATGGGCCAAACAGCAACAAAAATAGGATAAGCATAGCGGCAAGTAAGAGATAATATAGGAAATACAAAAGGACAGGTTTCATTTGGGCGATGCATCCGTCGACTCCAAAATCCGACCGTAAAGAGCTATCCGGTCCGAACCAATGGCCAACGGAGGGCGAGGGAGTATTGGTTAAATAGATTAATTTGGATTCGAAGAGCTGTCGAAATACCAATGAAGCAGCGCAGGTTTGTGTTTGGCACGGACTTCTCTGTGGTGCAATACTCAGGCGCGGTGAGAAACTCTGTTGCACAGTTTTATAAACAAGTATACCCCCTGCCCTGAATTGTAGGGCTTGTGATAAAATTATGCAAGCCTGCCTGCCTTGTCGGCCTTGGGGATGGAGGCGTGCTCACGAAGCGTCGGCGGCCGTCAGAAAGCCGCAGAGTTTGGCCGTGGCCCGAAACTGCGGGATCGGCTCCAGCTCCTTGAACGCTGACGCTATGGCGGCGACGCCTGGCACGGCGGGTTCTACTACCATTGTTTCGGCTGGTACAAGCGTGCCTGCCATCTGAATTGCCCCGGTGGACCTCACAACACTTCACTCCTCCCGAGCCGTGATGAAGGCCGAATTCTCTCTTATCTATGCGGGCCTGCCTGGCGAAGATGGTCGAAGGATATTGTGGTCGCAATCCGTCACTCCGCATGCCCAAGACGGAATCCAGTCCTCGACAGGCTGGTGGCCACAACAGATTGGGTGTCCTTGATAACATGGCCGCCGAAGCGGTAGCCGGGCCTCTCTTTGGAGGATATTGTGGTCGCAATCCCTCACTCCTCATACCCGCGACTATCCGCCCTGGGACGTGCCAGCCGGCGAGGTTCGCTGGCAGGAGCCCGATCAGGAAAAATCCGGCCAATACGAAATACACCCCGGAGCATCCATCGCTCGGGGGCGAGGTTCTTCTCCCAATCTGAGGAGAAAGGAGGTGTTCCTCTAGACTTTGCGGCTTTCTTGGGCAGAGTGGGTCTGTTTGTAAATGATCAGGTGCTATTACGATGATAGCTCACATGGATAGAAAGTCAAATCGATGGCAAACACTTCTATCCGGAAAACCCTTTGTTGGGGCTGGGCAGACAATACCGAAATTGGACATCCGCGCCACTCAGCCTAACGGCGAAACGATAGCGTTATGATTGGTATTCAGTCAACGAGGGTCCAACATGAAGTGGCAGCGATCCGCGCCGAGTGGTTGTTCCACCAAGGCGGATAGAAAGGCGGTCAGCGCTCAGGAAGGCCCCACCCTCATTCTGGCGGCAAAGAATCTTGACCAGAGGTGGTACCTCACAATCCGGAGCGCGAACCGTATCGTTAACTCTAGTTGAGCGGTGCACGCATTTCATTCACTCAAGATTTCCCACTCTTATGGTGAAGCATTAGCGCTCCTGCAAAATCGCCACTGGATAGCCAATCCTGCCCCACTCTCTGAACTGGGCACCCTGCCGTTTCGAGCCGCGTTGCGAGTGCCTGTCGGTCTTCGGCGGTACCCGCGAAATGAAGAACGTGCCGACCGCCAATATCACTAAACGGCCTAGACTCTGCAAGTTGAACGATAATTGTGCGATCAGGATTGCGCCCAAGCGCCATGCCAGCTTCGAAGATTACATTCGGCCGTACTTGCGGCGTCAGGCTCTTCTCGTACTCCGGATCGCGATCATGCCGAAACTGGGATCGAAGCCGAGCCTCGTCGTCTCCACTCATAACGATCACTATTGCTTGAGCCTGCTCGAAGGCCTTATCCAGGACCTCTCCTACATAGGGCGATCCTGCGCCGGTGAGTCGGATCGCCTCGCCCCACTCGACAGGTGATAATCCTAGTGACCGCAGAAAGTCGAACATCGCTCGCCGAGCTTTGTCGTTTCGTCCGTGCACTACGAATACCCTTCCGGGATCCACGATTTCCACGTACTGACCTCCGTACCTCGGCAGAACAAACGCCGAGAAATCCATGTTGTCTATTATGGCACTCAGCGCCATCAACGTCAACGCTGTCGTCCAGGTGTGCCTCTTACTGCCGCCATAGGAGGCGCCGTCACACCGCGAATCAACGTTCTGTAGTATCCGATTCAACTCAAATCTGTTAAGGCCCTCAAAGAAGCACAGACGTAGGTCTCTTCGATTCGCCCACTCTCCGAAATATCTCTCCGCTCGCATGAGCCAAGCAAGACCGAATAAGCCATACGTCGAGGCCATCAGATCGACGTTCTCCAAATCCGGGTTGTATGGCCACAGACCGTCGAGCCGATGGAGAAGAAAGCCATGACTCCTCTGTAATGTCCGATAGATACCTTCGCTCTCTCTCGAATCGACGATGTAGGCTCGCTTTCGTTCTACCAGCGCCCAAATGGCCCATGCCGTGGAAACGACATTACCCTTTGATCCGAGCTCTGTTCTGAGATAAGCCGATCCCGTTGCCCACCCACCCGAGCCGAGTTGAGTACCCAAGAGGTACTCAACTCCTTTGCCGACAAGATGATCACATTTTTCTGTCAGCGCTCCAGGTGGAAGATGGTGGCGAACCCACATCAGCCCGCAGAGTACCTCGGCTGTATTCAACGGGTTCGCTTCCTTGAACTCGCCGGGCTCATTACCCCACCCGTTCAGACGAGTAACACCGGTTAGAAGATAGCTAACCATCCCTACCGCCATTTCGTGAAGTCTCATAGCTGTGGCTCTCCCTCATGAGTGGGGTCTGGCCGGGCGATAATTTGGAAGCCATCTATGATATTCCCAGACCGTGTACTGAAGTTAGCATGTTTGAAAGCTGAAAGATAAAAGCCAGACTCTAAAATAAGCTCGACAATTTCCCGATGCGAGAAATGCTTGGCTCGGTACGTCTCACTGCCATCGTCTCCGTGAACAATAAAGAGTCCGCATTCGCCGGTTGTGGGTTCGTTTTGAAGATATCGGTCTCGGTAGTCTCTTCGATGCCACGTCTGAGCGAATTCCGCAAGGTATAAAAAGCCACTTGGCTTCAGTACTGACATAACCTCGGCAAGAATATTGCGGCGGTCCGAGGGGTCAGAAACTGTGGTTAGGACCGCCTGAATCACGACCGCGTCAAACGTACGCGCAAGCATCCCGAGTGCGGTGGCAGTCCCCTGATAAAACTGGCACCGCTCGCTCACTCTTTGACGGAGGGCGGCTCGACGACCTTGATCAACAGCATCAAGGCTTAGGTCGACAGCAATGACATGATGTCCGAGTTGAGCCAAGTGCAATGCGAGTCGACCTCCGCCGCACCCCACATCAAGCACCTGGGACAAAGAAGGAAGTTCCTTGAAGAAGAAGTCGTCCGGCCATAGTGTTGACGGGATCTCGGCTGCTTTCTTGCTGGTCCAAAGCCGGACGTGTTCTCTGTCCATACAGATCTCCGCTAGGCCGACACGCACCTCCTCTCAAATCAAGGCACACCGATAGTCGGGTGAACCGAACCAGAGTCCGATTTCGCCTTTTGCTTCTTCGACGGAGCCAGAGGCATGGATCAGATTCTCGACGGCTCGATTCTCTAGGTTAGCCTTCAAGATCGAATCCACTCCGAAGTCACCACGGATTGTGCCCTTTCCAGCGTCCACCGGGTCAGTATACCCGGTTATGGCGCGGGTTTTCTTGACGGCGTCCTCTCCTTCGAGAATGAGTGCGATGACCGGTCCACGAGTCAGATAGGTCCGGTTCCAGGTGAGCACACGCATGCCTTGGGCAACGTAGTCATTCACCTTCTCCCCAGCGCGTTCTGACTTCTTCCCAAGGGTCTCAGCAAGAGAATCAGGGTAGTGGGTGGCTACAAATTCGGACTTGACCATGCGCATATCCAGGCCTATTATCTTCAAGTGCGCGGCCTCGAAAACTCCTAGGACGGCACCAATGAGACTGCGCTCTGCAACATCAGGTTTTAAGACGACTAGCGTCTGCTCGATCATCACTTCCTCCTCTGGTGGTGTGGTAACGCCGACGTGAGATGCCATTTGCGGCGCAAGTAAACTTCTTCGCAAGAGTTCCCGACGTCCGGACCGACAAATGCAATCATTTGATCCTTCGCACATTCACAAGGCTCTCCTCCCAGTTCTCCTAGATCCTCACCCACATCGACATAATAGACGTGCTGGTGGTCAGTCATTAGGTCTCGCACGAAGTTGGTAGGATGGGCGCCCAAGAAATCCAATGTTGCAGCGATTTCAGAGAACTCAGCAAGCAGCGGTGGACTCTTTACCATCGCGTCGTAAGTCAAAGCGCATGGGATAAGACCCTGATAGATGACGCCTCGGTCGGCTGAGTAGAGAATGGGAATGTGAACGCCTAAACTCTCAAGAGTATGATAGCGATTACAAAGCTGCTCCACACGCCGCGAAATATCAGGTGTCCAGGACACTATCGCTTTGGCTACAAAGGATCGGCATTCAATGCCGCCAGTTGGCGGAACGACTTCAATGGCTGCCGATGCCAGGTACGACTCGGATCCACTTCGGTGCCACGGGCTTAGTTCTTGAAAACTAACTAATATCTCGTATTCATAAAGCACAGAGACTCTGCGGAGTGCCTCCTGTAGTCGAACGAGTCGCGCCGCCCCCGGTTCAGTGTTCTGGGTAAGATCTAGTTCAAATGACATCGACATGGCTTGCAGGCTAGAGCCAAGTCGTTGGTTCAGCGGGATGGTCACTCTGTCAGTCAATTAAACCTGCCTCATGGAGTGTCGGGACTATTTTATTACGTACGATTGCTGAAAGAAGATTTTGATCAGAAGACGTGCTGAACCATCCCAATTCTGCGATCTCTGATGACGCCTTGTATGGCTCCTCAGCCTTGGCGGTATACAGACTAATTTCAACGTCCGTGTTAGGCCGGCCTGCTGCTGCATCAGTGAAGACTCCCAGCAGTTTCATCGACTCTGGGTCTAAGTCGGTTCCCAGTTCCTCACGAGTTTCACGCGCCAAAGCTGTGGGATGATCCTCCCCGGCTCGTATCCTACCTCCGGGAATGAACCAAACGTCTACCCCGTGCTCTCGGACGAGAAGCAGCTTCCGATTCTTGACGATCGCCAGTCCCACTTTATAGATGATGTGTTCACTCATATTCCTGTTCCGTTAGTGCCGTCGGTCGCAGCATTGCGACATACATACTGACCTGGCCGAAGTTATTTGATAAGCATGACGAAGAGACGTGCGATTCGCGTTGGCCAGCGTTGCTCTGGCAGTTGTCGTGGTTCGCGTCGAGCTTGGCCCGGATTCATGTAGCGCCTCTGTTCGTTCGCGGCCTACTCTGAGGAAGATTGCGGCGGTCCTTCCTATGTTCATGCCCTTCCTTGTCTATTCACAATGATAATAGCGACTTTCGCGTCGGCGTGCAAGGGAACGATGTGGCCCTATGAGCCGTTAAGGTGTGCGGTCCGGCCCGGATTGCACACAATTACATCGTTTCGCGCACTGGTGATCCCATGGAGAATCAATAAGATAGAGCGCAGCGGGTGGAAGTCGGATCGCGGATTCTGTTCGTCCTGGCTAGGCTTCGTTTCATTCACACCTCGGGCGGGATACGCAATCTGAGAGCGAGTGCGGAGCATGAATTGCCAACCGTGAGACATGCTACCGTCCGATCTGCCTTTATTGGGGGCCTAATCCGTCCGCTGTTCAACATCCTCCGCGGACGCCGACGATCTCAAGAGAAGTGGCTGCGCGGCGGTCGGGGCGACTGAACGACTATCAATTATATAGGGGGTGCCGAGTTCGGCAGTCGACGGATCGCCTGCTTTCTAAGGTGAACTTGACTGGCAAGCCTGGCTGTTTTTGATGCCCAACCGGGTTGTCCACAGCCCCAGGGATAGGCCCTCTGACATTCCGCCACAATGGCGGGATGACAGAGGGTCGCCATTCGGGCCTTGAGCGTGGCGTGGGCAAGGTTGGGACCGCGATGGGCTGCCGGAATGGCACGGTCGAAAAGGCAAATATTCCATTGCCGCTTTGCCTGGAATTGATATAGAATTGTGGGCCAGAGTCAACGATTATGACGCAACGATGTTCTGATTGTGCATCGACTACGCTTCTCGGTGATGGAAACGGACAATGCTCCGCTTGCTATGGCAGTGGCAAGGTCGGCACGATTGCAGATGATATTGCAGGTGGCAAGCGGAACTGTGAACGGTGCCACGGGACTGGCCAGTGCCGGACATGCGGTGGCACCGGAAAGGTGGCGGCTGTCGCCCAGCCTAAAGCCCAGCCTAAGCGGCCTCACGCGGACGAAGACGTCAATCCCTTTGAAGACAACGTCGCCATCAGGGCGGTGTGTCCGAACTGCGGCGCGCTGGATTGGTTTGAATGGAAATTCCTGGGCCACCTCAAGGACCCGGTCTGCGGCCATTCCTGGTACGCCGGCTCGGTCACATATACGCTGATGCAAATTCGAGCGGCTTTTTCGTTCGGCCGCAAATACGCCAAGCACACAACCTCCGGGACATCCGGCGTGGCACTCTGGCCGGTTAAGGCCTTCTTTTGGTTCGTATACTTGCTCCTTGGTCTTGGCGTCCGACTTGAGTTTGGAATCCTGATGATTCCGATACAGGCACTCGCAGGCCTCGGTCAGACCAAAAAAACCACCGGAGATATCGTGACCAGGGTCGTCGTGCTCGCAGTTGCGGTGGGCGGCATCGGAATCGGGGTCTATAAACTTCAACACGCAGCGCGACCACAATTCCAGCAAGTTCAGTCATCTCAGCCCGCATTTACTCAGTTCAACCAACCGAAACGTAAGAAACTTCCGAAACATAAGCTTGTGCCTTCAGCACCGTTCGCCTCAGGCACGCATTCGACGACTACTTCACCTCAACCTGCCCAGTCACAAATGACTGACCCCTGGCCGTGGTTACAGACCGTCGCACAGGGAAACACCGAGCAAATTAGAGCCTTGCTACAGACAGGTGTGAATGTCAATTTAGCCACGCCCGAGGGCAGCACTGCGCTGCATGTCGCCGCCGCTCGCGGCTACCGGGACATTGCCGTGCTGCTCTTGAGATCTGGAGCCAATGTAAACGCCCGAATCCAGACGGGAGCAACCCCTCTGATATTCGCAGCGCTTTCGAACCACCCTGATCTTGTGCGAGTTTTGCTTAGCTCGGGCGCTGACTGTAGTATTAGAGGCGGCGTCGATCAGCATACAGCACTAGAGGTCGCGCGAGAGCATGGCGCGGATGAAGTTGTTCAGGCCCTCAACGAGGGCTGCAGGTAAACAGTAGCAACTCCGATTGTAGATCGATTCGTATGTTTTCTAGAAAGAAGAGCCACGGCAACACTTGGCATGCTGTCCAAAGTTCGCTGTTTTCATTTGCGGCGGCGTCGACAGGCAGATCAGTAGCTGTCCTCTCGCCGCAACGAGCAGGCCTTCAGATACACAGACTGGCGCTCGATGTCGTAGCGGAATCGAAAGCGGCCCGACCGGATGCGGTATTGGCCATCATCTGCCTGCGCGCCTTGGAGTTTCTTGATGAGATGGCGCCGGGTAGTGTTAAAGGGGTCTTGCTTAAGAGCGGCCACAATGCTTCGATAGTGCTCCGGCAACTCAGGGTGGTGGGCCACGAGCTTTTTCAGCTCGCGATCAAAGCGGCTCGTCGTGAAAACCAGGAATTCTGCGGTCATTTGATGCGACGGCGTGAAGGTTTAGCAGAACGGGCCACCAGTTCGTGAAGCAGTTCTTCGGCCGGCCTGGTTCGTCCACTGCGGATGTCCTCGTTGCTCTGGCGGATCTGGGCTTTCACCTTCGGATCGCGCAGTTCAAGGTAGTCCTCCATTTCATCGGCATCCATGATGCCGATCACGGGAATACCGTCCTTCTCCAAGATGAAATACTCATTGTTGAGATGGGCACGTTTGGCCAGTTGGCCGAGATTAATGCGGGCTTTGGTGATCGGAATGCGGTTGACCATGGCGTTGGAAGGCTTTCTCAAGGGGAACTCCTTGTTAATTGATTAACGTTGATTAAAGTATAGTCAGCCCTGTCCGCACTGTCAAGCCCTGGCGGGTTGCGAGAATGGTACGCCCGCGAGCACCTGTTGAGGATTCGCCTGGTTTCCAAGGAGAAAAAGAAAACGGCGCGCCTAGAATGAGCGCACCGTCCTGGGCAGATCGCCTGAAGGGACCAGTTAAGCCTTTTGGTCGCCGCGAGCCGTCCCAATACCTTAAGAGCGTCGAAACCCTGGGTTTAATACTCTTCGGGCAATAGCAAAGTAGTTGCGCTCCGGTCGGCCTCAGTGATAATCCATATGCTGGTCCCGTCCGTAAGCGTGTAGGCGGACAAGAGCCGGAGGTCGGCGTTCAGCGATAGCTCGTTCTCTCGGCGGTCGTGTTCATCCAGATCGCCCCAATCGCCGAGAATATGACGCTTGAGGAATTCAAGCGGCGTTTGGCCTGTTCGTGCGAGCGCCCTGAGGGCGCCCGGCGTTCCAACAATACGGCCCAGTGGAAATTTCGGCTGCATGGCTGTCACCTCAAATTACCCCTGCCGCCAATGGCAGCGACACCGCGCCACTTGGGACGGTAGCCCGGTCCGACTCGACCTGGGAATCCTCGGCGTACAGCGCCGGATGGAGGCTCGCCGAACTGGGTGCATTCTTCAGGTGCTTGCTCAACATTGGGGTAGCCGTTTTGGGCAAGCCCCTCCTTCAGTGATAGCTTCATAGAATCTCCTTTTGATTGACTGGCCTTCGATGGATGAAGGCCGCTCGGAACTAGCTGAACTTTACCAGATAGGCTGAAGGGGTCAAGAATAGCGACAAACACCACTTGAGGCACGGGTCGCGAACCGATGTGGCTGCGATATAATCAAGAGACGAGCACAAAGTCATGGCTCAGCGAACCATCTCCGAACGCGTCTTCGAAAGCTATCTCTTACAAAACGGTGTGGAGTGTGCGCAGATTCTGGAGGGGACACAAAAAGAGCCCGACTATAAGGTCATAGTCGGCTCCGAGGTGCTGATAGCGGAGGTCAAAGAATTCGACCACCCCAAAGTATTCCCGGTCGGTGGGCACGATCCTTTACCGCACATTCGCCACAAGATCGACAATGCCCGAAAGCAGTTTAATAATTATCGGGACCTTAGCTGTGGGCTAATCCTCTACAACGAACGAAGTATTCTCGTGCACCTGGACCCGACCCTCATCCTCTGCGCATTGTTCGGAGAATATTACGAGAGGGACAGCCTGAACACGTACCGGCTCTCCGGGAGGGCCAAACTCCGCGCGGACTGTAACACCACGATCAGTGCAGTCGTAGCTCTCCTTCCCCTGCTGATTCATGCCGACACGCTTTGGGCCGCGCGCCGAGTGTGGGCGCTGACAGCCGAGGGCCCGCATAAACTTACCGAAGAAGAGAGTGGCGATGTCACCCGTGAGGCATATAAGCACCTCGGCGCACCCGAGGTGGTCATTCGCGCTGCGGTGGTGGAGAACCCCTACGCCCGCAAGCCGCTGTCTCCATGCTTCTTTACGGGGCCATTCGATGAGCATTGGGCCAGAAGAGAAGATGGGTCTTTTGGCATCCTTCGGCAGGGTCCTCGAATCGAGGAACTCAGGCAGATATGTCCTGAATACTTACTAAGGATGATCGGAATCTGGTAAAGCTCAATGCGGTAGTCAATGTCGAACAGTTGAAGACGAATCCGAGGCGAACACCGCTGATTGAATTGTGTGACATTTACGCAGACATGCGGCGACGGGTGCAATCCTCGGTTAGATGGATCGGACCCACAAGCCGCGGCACTTTAAGCCCATCGCCGAAGAACATGACCTCAGATCCCTGACGCGAAGATCGAGCGCTGTAGCCAATGTCATAGGTGATGTGGGGCGATTCTTTGTACAGATCGCGAATTGCCGGCACGTTATCGTAGGAAACAATCCAACGCTGCCGATCGATTGCCTCTGTGACAAAGATAGCGACGCGCGCATGATCCTTAGGCTCGTAGAAGTCGTAATATAGCTCGCGGCCCTTCACATAATAGGGAGGATCGAGGTAGATGAGCGTTCTCTCAGGCCATCGCCCGACGCCGGCTTTTAGGAACTTCAGCGCGTCTTGCCGGGTGAGGCTGATTCGGTCCTTCATACCGGCAATAGCTTTGATCCTGTGTACCAGCTCGGGGCCGTTGAAGCGCGCATCGATCTTCCACGGTCCCATCTGGTCCCGGCCTCCAATGATGCCACCGTTTAGAATGCCGGATCGGTTGGTCCTGTTCAAGAAAAACGTAGCGAAACCCAGGACGAGATCGTCCTGGTCGTGGCTGGCATCGAGTATGCGTTTCTGTTTGTCCCATGCCTGTACGGTCAAGGGTGTGTCGATCACGAGCCGGCTCAATTCTTCAGTGTGGCAGAGCACGCTTTTCCAAAATGCGTGTACCGGCCGGCTTATGTCGTTAATATGGATGCGGGACACGTATTCATGAAAGAGAAGTTCCAGCGCAATCGCAGCACCGCCCGCGTATGGCTCGACATATTCGCCATCCAGGAGGCGATTCTCTTTCATTAATCGCTTGATTAATCGCTTGATATAGGCGGCGAGCTTCCCCTTGCCGCCTGGATACCGGAGCGGGGTGAAATGGACGAGGCGATGTGGCTTAGGTTGGGGAGGTTCGCTCACGGCCACATTCTCTCAAACAGCGGTTGGCCGTTGTCCCATGCGACGGTCAGATCGCGCTCCGTTGGAGAAAAGAATCGGTTGTGAATGTAAGCGTGCAAGAGATCCACCGAGAACGGATGATTTGGGTCGCTCAAGCCCCTGATCGCGCCAGCAAAATCCTTCCTGGGCGCGCCATTGGCCACCAGGTGATCGATTGTTTCCTCGACCTTTTTTCGCAGCGTTTTATCCTTGTTCCCGCCCGGAGTCGAGATGGTGAGCGGAATGGTTGCCCTTGTCAGATACTCATCGACCGACGTTTCTAGTAGAACACGCAGCAGCACCGCAATCGCGTGCGGGTGCTTGGTCAGTTGCAGGGATCGCAGCTCATTGTAGATTTCTTCAATCTTGGGGTTGGTGACGTTCAGGCGGCAACTCTTTGGTATGGCCGTCGTTCGCGCAGCCTTCGAAGCGGGTTTAGTCTTTTTGGTCTTGATCTTCGCGCTGGCAGAAAAATCCTGCTCCGAGATCCCCTCGACTGCGCGGGGGGAGCCGGCTTTCTTGGACAGGTTGGGGCAGTCAGTCTTGTCCAGCTTGGACACGTAGTCAATCTGCTGCGGCTTCAACTTCAGTTTCGTGACGTTGACCGTTTTCTCCGCAAGGTCAAGGACGATGCGCCGCAACGGTTTGATCGCTTCATCGGCCGGAAGTGATGTCAAGAGCTTGTTGTCCTTGATTTCGAATCCGATTTTCGAACGCACCCCCGGCGTGGACAACAGACGGTCCAATGTGGTGATGGGGAAACGTCCGTCGATGAGCTTCTTTTGCTCGTCGGTCAGCTTGGCATGCTGGCGGACGAAATCCAAGGCCTGAAGCGCAGGCGCGCGACCACGGAAGCGGGAGCTGGCAACACCAGACCAGTGAACAATGCCACGACCCTCGTCTTCGCCGCTGTGTCTCTGTTCGACCCAAACGTTCCCTTCAGCTCTGCTGGTAACCTCGAAACATGCAATCGGTTCGACTGTTTTCAGGTCGAATCCCTGCGCGAGCTTTTCAAGCTTCTTCTGCAAACCGGCGCGAACATCCAAGCCCGTAAGGACGTTTGGATTCTTGAGAATCTTTACAGCGAGAGCACGGCGATTGCCTTCAAGGACCGTGTATTTCCCATTGCCCGACTCCGATTTCATGACGAGCAGCCGGTCCATGGGGTTAAGACCGTTATCGACGATGCTCTCCGCCAGGTTGCCAAGCTTGGCGTCTTGGTCGTCGGATAATCCTTTGCATGGCCTCGTGTTGATCGGTAGCCTTGCTGATCCGAGGATTAATGACATCAAGATCTAGCTGGTCAATCTTCAGAGTTTTCGCCGACATGTGCTCTCCCTGTTCATCAACGAGGACTTGGCATCAGGCGCCCGGCTGCTGCTGGCCGGGTCACCCACGGGATTCCAGTGTCCTAAACATTTTACAACGTTTTGTGGATTTCAGTACACTTCTTTCCCTACGGGAGAATCGTCCGTTAATTACCATGGCGTGCCGCAAAACCCGGAAACGCTAGAGCCGACGGCCCAGCAGACTGTCTTCGCTGCGGCCAGCCTCGTACTCGCGGCAATGCTCGATGCCTTACACTTCATCCGAATTGTATTCCTCATCCAATTCCTTGGCGGCCCGCTCAAGATCCTGTAATTTGTGCCTGACAAAAAACGCGAAAATAGCAGCTCCTCTCCTGTCCAGCACCGACTGGCAGCGCAGGAACCGATCCAGTTCTTCGAGCGGATATTCGATCTCAGCAAACTCGTATTTAAGATCGCTTAAATCGTTAAGAATGCCACGGTTCTCAAGTGCCTGCTTGAATGCGACGATATGCTCCTGGATCGTACTGAGTGCCGCATCACCCATTGGCAACGCTGAGGCCGAATCGCTATCGCACGCTTCCGCGACTTTGCTGATCATGTAGTCTGTGGTCGGCGGAAAATGATCCGTCAACCGTTCGCCCTTGAATTTGTCACGATGTTCCATCTCCTCCGCCTTCAGGGCACTCCAAACCTGCTCCAAGACCTTTTTCACCTCCGCGCGTTGCTTAATGATCAAATCAAGAATGTCCACATCGTCAAATTGGCTTTGGCGGTCCGGGAAGGAGGTCATCAGTTTGTAGCCGCTCTTCCTGATGGAATACCGTGCCAGGAAATGCGACGTTTGTGGGCGGTGCTTGGAAGCTCGGGCATTGCCACGCTTGGTCGGATGGCCGGTCGTTTTGTTCCGGATCTCTCGTATCTCCACCAGCGTGGCATCTGGTTGGTACGGCAGACCGAATGATTTGACGAGTGCCTCTATGGCATCTTGTTGTACGAATAACACTTGAAGGATTCCATAGACCAGCAGGTAACGGGTACCCACGTCATCGCCCTCGGGCAGCGCTAGGTACGACTCTATGGCAAGCTCGGTGTCACCCAGAATGTCTAGCGAACTGCAAAGTACGTTCCACTGGGGCTTGTCCTGTAGAAGCGGATGTTGGCGGCGCGGATGCGAAATGAAGTCCCGGATTTCGGTCTCCAGCTCTCGGATCGCGATTTGTTCTGCGGATTTCATACACGGCTTACTTTAGAAAGCTGGAACCGATCCTGCCGAGCAGCTCTCTGGCATTGACTACCTCGGTGGTTTTCCAGCGTTTGGGGAAGTGCCGTTTGTTGCCGGTGACCAGGAAATCGGCGCCCGCAGCTTCCGCGCACTCCAGAAAACGGTTGTCCGGTTCGTCAGGCGACACTGAGACCGTATGAGTAGGAGCAATCAATATGCTGGCAGAGCGCAGGCGCTCCAGAAAACTCGCAATTTCTTTGGGAACGAACTTCAGGCGAGGGTACGACAGCACTTGCTCGTATTCCTTAAAAACCGGCTCAGATACCCAAAGCTGGACTTTCTTGTTCACACCCAAAGAGACGACCAGGGCTTCGATCCCCTCGTCGTTCACGTTGGCCGACACCAGGACATTGGTATCCAAAACCAGGCGAATCATTTGGAGCGGCGCTTAGCTGGTGAGGGCTTCTGCTCTTTTCGGACTAGCGCCACAATCTTGTTGATTTGGCCGGGACTGAGCTTGTTGGCCCCTGTCCGTTTGGCCGTGGCCTGCATATCGCGTAATTCCTGTGGGGCCGGAGCAAACGTGTCCATATAGTCCTTCATGCTCATGATTACCACACTCGGCTCGCCGCGGCGGCCGACCACGAAGCGCTCGTTTTTTTGAGTAGCCCGTTTCATGATCTGCCCGAATTGGGTGCGGGCCGTCAAGGCCGAAACAACATTGGTCATAATCGTTCGTCCAATTGATTAATTAGTTCAACTTGATTATAGCAGGCGTGCCGACAGCGTCAAGGGGCCGGCCTTGTTCCCCCTGTTCGACGTCCCTGCCGGTCGAGGAATCGTCTAGTTTCCAAGGACTGTTTGGCAGGTCAACCTACCCCTTATCATCCGCCACCCTAAAGATCGCCTCCTCAGGATTCTGCAATGCGGAGAGAATATTCTCGGCGATTTTTTCAATCAGCTTGGTCCCCCAGAACGGATCGGTCACATCGTAATAGATAACACGGATGTGATGGAGGTCGAATGGTACATCGGGTTCGTTTGAAGATACAAGCACAACCGGCTTTCGCAATGCGTGAGCAAGGCCGAGTTCGTAAAAGACGTTTGGGTTTCGAGTTGTCAGCTCCGCAACGAGTACCTTCGCGGCATTAATGCCGCGCCAGACTTGGTCCATGATTTTTCCGGTTCCGAATATTTCGGCGTCGGCACGCACGGGCAGCAAGCCAGCTTTTTCAATGGCCGGCTTAAATATCTTGTCGTAGTACTCGCCGAGTGGCGGCGCAAACGGCTGCATCACGAAGCAGGAGTCCCCAACTTTGACGGACACGGCTGCTCCGAGCTTCTTCAGGCGGTCCGATTTCTCTTCTGGTTGTACAACTTCCTGGGAGACGTCGAGGACGCGGAGATTCTCCTCATGCCTTTCAAGCAGTTCGGCCTTTTCAAGAGATTCAAGAAAGATTTGCTTGAAGTCCAGGAAATCGTCCTCTGGTATCTTGAATGTCTCGACGAGTGTATTCTTGAAGAACGTGTCGTCGGGGATGTTTTCACCCCGGTAGTGTTCGTAAACATCCGAGATCTCCGGGGCTTTTAGAACCGCTTCCCGATAGCCCTTGACGACGTCTTCGGAACTCTTTGGACGTAGAATTCCACGTGCCAATTCAGTCGGTCGGATTTTCCCTTCCTCTGGACGTTCAAGGAAGCCGTATTTTATCGCAGAGCCGATTTCTACAGCAAACGGACCCTTCGGACCAACGCCCAGAAGACTCGCGGCCTCTTCTGGCGTGCAGGCCTTCCCAGCATTGCGCTCAAGGATGGCACTGGGAATTCGGAGAGCTTTCTCCACTGAATGGCGGGGATACTTGGCGCGCTTTGCTTTTGGCTCCTTCGCGGCCTTAGACTGAGATCGTTTAGCCATGAACCTCCTATAACGTTCGTGCTAGACACCAGCATTATCTTGTATCTAATCCTACCATTATGCCATTGCGCAGAACAACGGCGACTCCCGCTGTTTGTTTGCCACGGTTTTGCCGTTTGCATCGTTGACCCAACCAAGATTAGTGATCGCGTGGTGCGGATCTTGGTGGTAACCGGCTGATTTGTTGATGCACGTGATTCGAATTGCCATAAGACTCCTTTAGTCGCCTAAGTATTTGAAACAAATGGATCGCCGACTTCACCGGGGCTGAAGTGCTTACAGGTCTTTTGGGCTAGTATCGCCAGCTTGTTGCTGGCGATCACGGTCTGGGTGTTGCCATCGTACTCCAGAAGCATTTGAGCGGCCGGCGCCTTGTGCCACGGTGTTACGAGTTGCATGAACATGCCGACCGCCGTAGAGGCTAAGATGCCATTGGGCCAGATTACCTGGGGCCGATGTCCGGCGCGACCGTATTCACTTCGCTCTCGTTCCAGCAGGTCTTGGGTGAGAAGACCCATGCACCAAAGGCACGGACGGCCTGGCAGAGACAGCGCAGCTTGCCCGGTGATTAGGAACTGCCCGGCGAATTCATGCACGTCCATACCGATGTCGATATACGGGATTAAGAAACGACGCGCCAAGCGTTCTAATTGGTCTCGCTCGGCGTAGCCGTCGAGGCAGCCGAAGATAACGTCGCAATCTCGAAGGGCATCCGGCTCTGCTTCCCATTGCTGCGGGAGCGGAGTGATGCTGGCGGCCGGATTGACGCCGCGGATCAGGCGCATCGCCACGTCCACTTTTTTGCTCGCGTTCACCGCGTCCGCGGCGGTGGCACCGACCAGCCGATTGAGATTAGTTTCTTCCACCGCATCCCCGTCCACGAGCACAAAGCCACCGACGCCGATGTGCGCCAATTGCTGCGCGATATGGGACCCGCCGCCGCCGAGACCGACGATCCCGACGCGGCCCTGGCCTAAGCGTTCTTCGCTGTGAGCGCCGAGAAAGGTCTGGCGCTGAAACCGTTCGGAGGACATAAATTTCGAATGAACGTTAAGGGACTGCCAACAACCGTTATTTTGGATATCCAGTCCGGGGCCGCCCCTGCCATGCGCCAACAGCGGGCCACCGCCGAATCCTGGCTGAGCACGAGAGCCCCGTGAGGCAGGCTCGCCTGGACCTTGAAGAAGTCAGGCACGAACGCCTGGGTTTCCCGCAAGTCGGTGCTGCTGAACCCCGGCGGCCCCCGGTGGTCGTGGAGGTGGACATGGAACATGCTGACCGGATGGTTGTAGGCGAACTGCAGGGCTTTGCGGATCGCCGCAGGCCCCATCATGGCGCCAACCCGCCGAGCTGGCAGGTAGTCGGCATCGGCTACCGGATGGTATCCGACCGCTACAATTAGCAAACCAGATGGCGTTCTGGCCGGCATGCAGGATATAAAGCCAACGCGCTCGGCCGCAAAGGCATGCCGCCGACGTAGGTCCCGCTGGATTTGATCACGGAGGTTCGCCAAGATTTTGAAGTGGATGGTCATCGCAACCCTCGCAAGTGAGCCGCGAGAATTTCCGCTGGCCGAAGGCTACCCGGTACATCCTTCCAGGACCACGTGTGCCAGGTTTTGCCCAAAATAACGTGGCTGGTCCAATTGGCGCCCTTGCCGGACACGATCTGGTTCAAAAATAGCCGCGTCGGGTAGGTGCCGCTGGAGGTAAGCCAGAGAAGCGCCTCCAACTCACGGGGATTGTACCCCTCCGGCAGTCTGAGGACGGGCATGTGCACGTAAGTGTGCCCGCCCTCATTCATCTCCTTAGCGCTGGCACAGACGAGCTGAACCTCTCGCAGATGTTCGGGCGACAGCATTTAAGATGATCCCCCATGGTGCCGGTGACTGATGAAGACTTCGCAGCCCTTGATGTCAACGCGTTCGTGGTCCCCGATCGGCTTAAATTCGCCGTCAATTACTTCATCGAGCACTTCGGACTCGGGAACTCCCAGGAGCGCCTTGAGCTCCGTCCCAGAGCAGATTCCCCTGGGAATTTCCTTCGCATGGCCGTTAATCGTTACGGTTACCAGCTTTTTGCCGTGGTCAGCGGCAACTGGGGCTGTTTCTGGAGCTTGCTGCTCCTTCACGTTGGTCTGTTCGGTTTGCATCGTATTTATTCTCCTTTGTTTTCTGCGGCTTGACTGCCGGGCAGGAAAACGTTATCCTGTTACAGGATAATCTTACCAAGGAACCGGCAGGCGTGTCAACACCAACAGGACTGTCAATTCCTATAAAAGGATATGGAAGAAATTTACAAACGCATAGGCAGCAAGATCCGCGAGCTGCGAATGACCTTCAATGGCCGCGGCATTAGCCAAGAGGCGCTGGCTGCCGAAATGGGCACTACGCCGAACACCATCTCCCGCTGGGAGACTGCCACTTACAAACCGTCGGTTTCTGAACTGGAACGGCTCGCCCACATTTTCGGCGTACCTATCTCGGTGTTCTTTCCGGAAATCCAACTGAACGAGCGAGTGCAAGCGCTGCTCAGCGCAACCGGCGATTTAGAGGACGATGAGCTTCATGATGTCACCGAGTATGCCCTCTACCGGAAGGCGCGCAAGGCGCTGAAGGCCCACAAACAGAAAAAGCCCCGAAAGGAATAAAACAAGTCATGCCATTCCATATGAACAACTAAAGGCCCTCGCGAGCCAGAAGCGCTCAAAGTATGGAGTGGTCACTACCGAATTCGGGCTGCAAAAAGTTCGAAGTATTTATCGGGAAGAGGGGATCACGCTGGACTACCGCGCCACATCGCCGAAGATCCGCGCTATCTACATGTGCGATGATGACGACCCCTCAGTCATGATCAACAAGGCGCTACCGCTTGAGCCGAAGCTGTTCTCCCTTGTTCACGAACTCAAGCACCATTATCTTGACCGGTCGGTGATCGAGCAGCACCAAATCAAATGCGGCGACTACAATGCCAACCAGGATATTGAAATAGCCGCGGAGGCTTTCGCAGCGGAGTTTATCTATCCGGAGAGCGAATTTCTCGCACTGGCCAGGGACATGGGCCTGTTGCCCGGAAAGGTCACAGCAGGTGATATAGTCAGATTCAGACGGGATTGTGGCGCCAAGGTCAGCTACATTTTTTTGCGGAAACGCTTCGAACGTCTCCGTTTTGTGCAGGCGGGCCTGTTGGCAAAAGTGCAGTTTAAGAAGCTTGAAGAAAAAATGTTCGGAACACCGATATACAAGCAGCCGTGGTTCCAGGCTCGACGAGGACGCAAGCGCTCTGGCATTGGTGTGATACCGCACATGTTCAAGTGAAAAATTCGCTAGTCGGCGAAAGTTAGCGAAGGGGCCGACATCGGCGATACGTTTTGGCTCGGATTTTGCACCGAAAACCATCAGGTTCTTGGGCTTGTTGAAGCTTGAGGAAATCAACAGCTACAAAATCATCTACAGCGAGGTTTAGGCGTTCTCCAAAACCGCCCGTATCTTATTGAAAACATTGGTAGGCGCGGCCGGACTCGAACCGGCGACCCTCTGCTTAGAAGGCGGTGGATGCGCTAATTCGCAAGTGCCTTATTTTCAGCCATTTAGGTTTCAATGATTTATGGCCTCATGTGTTGAGGCTTGTTGAACGATGTTGAACCAGAAGGCTTTGAACAGCTACAAAATCATCTACAGTCTCTACTAATT